>WNFX01004255.1_pt1 | contig 17109 bp, 17 predicted proteins | sample 5400111 | NCBI WGS metagenome assembly WNFX01 (sample SAMN13153363, study PRJNA577476) | soil metagenome | isolation source: 40 cm soil or saprolite under grassland replicate 1 | place: USA:California | collected 2016-06-15 | reverse complement strand
GACGGAGGCCGGCCCGGACGCCGCGGGCCGGAGCATGCTGGCCGAGTTGCGGGAGGGCTGGTCGGAGTTCCGCTCGCACACCTGGCTGTGGGTGATCGTCGCTCAGTTCTGCGTGGTGATGATGGCCTGGTACGGGGCGTTCTCGGTCCTCGGCCCGGTGGTGGCGCGCGAGCACCTCGGCGGCCCGGCCGCCTGGGGCGCGATCACTGCGGCGGATGCGTTCGGCCTGATCGCGGGCGGTCTGGCCGCACTGCGGTTCACCCCCCGTCGGCCCATGCTCTTCGTCGTGCTCACCGGGGGCGCGGTCGCGATCTCCCCGCTCTCGCTGGCGATGGTCCTGCCGCTGCCCGCGGTGTGCCTCGCGTCGTTCGGCCTCGGCGTGTTCGTCGAGATGATGATGGTGCAGTGGACGGTCACGATGGCGCGGAACATCCCGCCGGACAAGCTGGCCCGGGTCTCGTCCTACGACGTCCTCGGCTCGGTCATGGCGATGCCCGCCGGCGCGCTGATCGCCGGCCCGCTCGGCACCGCGATCGGAGCCGCCCGCGCGCAGTACGCGGCGGCGGCAGTAATCGTCATCGCCTCCGCGCTGGCCCTGATCCCCCGGGACGTCCGCACCTTCCGCAGTGGCGACGCTCCTCGGGCGCCGGCGCCCGAGGAAACGACCGCGGCGCTGGAAGCCGTATAGGAAACACGGGAACGGCGGGTGCCCCCGTAGCACCCGCCGTTCCGGTCTGGGATGGTCAGACGTTCTTGCGGTACGAGCGGAACGTCGCGACCGAGATGGCCACGCACGCCACCGCCAGGACCAGCAGCCCGCCGCAGCGCACCCCGATAGCGGCCCAGTCGGGGTGGGCGGAGACGGCGCTGCGGCCGATCTGCACCACCCAGTTGAGCGGGTTGCGTGACGCGATCGCCTGCATCCAGCCCGGCATGAGACTGGTCTGCATGAACGCCGAGGACAGGAACATCAGCGGCAGCATGAAGAACGTGTACACGCCGATGATGGCCTCACGGGAGCGCAGCGTCATGCCGACCGCGTTCGACAGCGCGCCGAACACCACGCCGACCAGGATCGACGCCGCGACCATGACGGCCACCCCGGCGACGCCGCCGTGGTAGCGCGCCCCGCCGGCCAGGCCGAGCCCCACGATGATCAGCGACTGCACGGTCGTGCTGACCGCCTGCTCTGCCACCGAGGCGTTCATGATCCCGATCCGGCTGGCGGGAGCGGCGAGGAACCGGTTCAGCGTGCCGCGGTCGATCTCCTCGATCATCGCCATGCCCGCCCACATGTTGTTGGACATCGCGTTCATGGCGATCAGCCCGGGCACCAGGTAGTCCAGGTAGGTGCCGTGGAAGGCGAAGCCGGGGATGTCGATGACCCGGCGGAACAGCTGGCCGAACAAGAACAGCCATATCACCGGCTGGATGACGCTGAATGCCAGCACCCACGGCTGCCTGACCAGGGCATGCAGCTTCCTGCCCGTTAGGTACCAGGTGTGCGCCATGGTGGTGCGGAACGGCACGGTGCCGGGCTGCGCCGCCTGGAATCGCGCCGTGGCCCGCGAAGTCTGCGGGTTCATCTGCGTGGTCGTCATCACTTGCTCACCGCTACGGTCTCGAGCTCGTTCGCATGTCCGTCGCGGCCGGGACTCTCCGACTCGCTGTAGCGGCGACCGGTGTACCGCAGGTACACGTCGTCCAGCGACGGCCGCGCCACGGCCACCGACGCCGCGTTGACGCCCGCTCGCTGCAGCTCGGCCAGCACGACCGGGACGGCGGCGGCGCCGTCGTCACTGCGGGCCGATACATCGCGGCCGGCGATGACCACGTCCCGCACCGCGGGCAGGGCTTCCAGGACCCGCCGGACCCGGGCCGGGTCGGTGTCGGCCGGGAGCTCGACCTGCACGGCGTCACCGCGCAGTTCGCCCTTGAGCTCGTCGGGCGTGCCCGAGGTGACGACCCGGCCGCGGTCCACGATCGCGAGCCTGCTCGCCAGCCGGTCCGCTTCCTCCAGGTAGTGCGTTGTCAGCAGCACGGTCATCCCCTCCCCGCCGGCCAGCCGCGCGACCTCCTGCCACATGGCCGCCCTGGACTCCGGGTCCAGGCCGGTAGTGGGCTCGTCGAGGAACAGCACCGCGGGCCTGTGAATCAGCCCGAGAGCCACGTCCAGGCGCCGCTGCATGCCGCCGGAGTACGTCCTGACCAGGCGCCCCGCCGCCTCGGTCAGCCCGAAGTGGGCGAGCAACTCGTCCGCCCGGGCCCGCACGGAGGCACCGCGCAGCCCGTACAGCCGGCCCTGCAGGATCAGGTTCTCCCGGCCGGTGGCGGTCGGGTCCGCACCGGACCGCTGGGCCACCACGCCGATCATGTGCCGGACCTGGCCCGGCCGGGCGAGCACGTCGACGCCCTCGACGCGCGCTTCCCCGGAGTCTGGCCTGGCCAGCGAGGTGAGAATCTTGACGATGGTGCTCTTGCCCGCTCCGTTCGGGCCGAGCAGGCCGTAGATCATGCCGCGCGGGACGCTGATGTCCAGCCCGTCCAGCGCCCGGATGCCGTGCTTTTCGCCGCGCACGGCGTAGGTCTTGACTAGCTGACGCGCCTCGATGGCGCGGTCGGTCATGCTCACGAGTGTCTCCTTGCGATCCTGCCCCGCGAGGAGAAACCCGGCTACTGTAGTGGGTGGGACCTCGGGTTTCGCGTTCCGCGGGATCGATTGAGGTTGACGGCCCCGGCCGCCGGTGTTGCCGCACCAGGCCGGGGTCGTTTGTTTAGCTGTCGGGCGCCTCCTCCCGGTCCTGCTCGACGAGCGCCATGACGTCCGGGGGCAGTACGCCGGTGTCGTGGTAGTGCTGCCATTCCCTGATGCCGGGGAAGCTGCCGTCGGTGAACTCCTTCAGCAGCTCCCGGATCCACTCCGCCTCGGCCCGCCGCAGCGCCAGGTGGTACTCCGACTCGATCAGGAAGAGCCGCGGTATCTGGGTGACCGCCGCCTCCAGCCCCGTCTCGTGCTGGTGTACTCGCGCTCCGGCTCGCTGATCAGCTCGCGCAGCCAGTCCTTCAGCTCGTCGCGTCCCGCGTCGGTGATCTGGTAGGTGGTCCGCTCCGGCTGCCGGCCCTCGCGGGCGACATCCACGGCCTCGATGAAGCCGTACTTCTCCAGGTTCTGCACCACGGTGTAGAGCGAACCCCAGTTGATCTTGATCGCTTCATCCTTGCCCCGCTGGCGCAGCGTGGCGGCCATCTCGTACGGGTACATCGGCCGCTCGATCAGCAAGTTGAGCAGCGACAGCGCGAGCAGGTTGCTGATCTTCCGCCGCCCCGTCTTCCGCTGCCCCGTCGTCTGAGACCGCGCCATCCCGCATCTCCTCGTATCCGAGTCCCCGTTTCCGAGGACTCGTTCTCAAGTACTCGTAGACGAGTATAGGCACGGCCGGGCGGCGCTAGCAACCCCTATTCCGAACGGTGCGCGGTTCTCCGCCCTGCATGAAAGCGGCAGCCATGCAGTATGAACTAGCCCGGCGGGGCAGCGGGGTGGGGCAGCGGGGGTGGGGTGGGGGTGGGGGGGTTAGCCGAAGAAGACTTCGGCTTCGGCGTAGCGCTGGGGCGGGACTAGCTTGAGCTGGCTAGTGGCCTCGACCAGCGGCACCCGGATGATATCGGTGCCGCGCAGCGCCATCATCACGCCGAACGCCTCGTCGTGTACCGCCTGGACCGCATGCACACCGAACCTGGTGGCCAGCACCCGGTCGAACGCCGTTGGCGTGCCGCCGCGCTGGATGTGGCCCAGCACCGTGCAGCGAGCCTCCTTGCCGGTCCGCTTCTCGATCTCGCCGGCCAGCATCTGCCCGACGCCGCCCAGCCGCAGGTGCCCGAACGAGTCGAGCGTCTCGCTCGAGGTGGCGAGGTCCTCGCTCATCGGGTGGGCCCCCTCGGCGACGACCACGATCGGCGAGAACCGGGTCTGGAACCGGTGCTGCACGTAGGCGCAGACCCGCTCGATGTCGAACGGCCGCTCCGGGATGAGGATCACGTTCGCGCCGCCCGCGAGCCCGGCGTGCAGCGCGATCCACCCGGCGTGCCGCCCCATCACCTCGACGATCAGCGCCCGGTGATGGCTTTCCGCCGTGGTGTGCAGGCGGTCGATCGCCTCCATGGCGATGTTCACGGCGGTGTCGAAGCCGAACGTGTAGTCGGTGGCGCTGAGATCGTTGTCGATCGTCTTCGGTACCCCGACGACGGGAACCCCCTGCTCGCCGAGCCGGGTGGCCACGCCGAGCGTGTCCTCGCCGCCGATCGCGATCAGCGCGTCGACGCCGAGCCCGGCCAGGTTGTCCTTGATCCGCTCGATGCCGTTGCGGCCGCCGCCGGAGTTCTTCAGCGGGTTGGTGCGGGACGACCCGAGGATCGTGCCGCCGCGCGGCAGGATGCCGCGTACCGCCTGGACGTCCAGGGGCACGGTGTCCCCTTCGAGCGGCCCGCGCCACCCGTCGCGGAACCCCACGAACTCAAGGCCGTACTCCTGCACGCCCTTGCGGACCACGGCGCGGATAACTGCGTTCAACCCGGGGCAGTCGCCGCCGCCGGTGAGGACTCCCACTCGCATGGCCACCACCTTAGTGGGCCGGAGGCCTGCGCGGACGGCTGCAGCGCGAGCCGGCGATAAAACCTGGGAGCGCGAGCGGTGGTCAGGGCGTGGTTTTGTCCTGATCCGCGGTGAGTTCGGCCTTGGCGCGACGGGCGTCGACGTCGACGTACTCCTGGCCGGAGAGCTTCTGGATCGCCTGCATGATCTCGTCGGTGATCGTCCGCAATAGCTTCGCGTCCGCCTGCTGGCCATGGTAGCGGGAGAAGTCCAGCGGCTCGCCGAACCGCACGCCGGGCCGGACCCGCAGGTCCGGGCGGAGCCTGCCCGGCGGCTGGAGCCGGAAGGTGTCGATCATCGCGCACGGGACGACCGGGGCGCCGGATTCGACGGCCAGCCTGGCCACTCCCGTCTTGCCCCGGTACAGGCGGCCGTCCGGGCTCCGGGTGCCCTCCGGGTAGATGCCGAGCACCTTCCCGGCCGCCAGGACCTGCAGGCCGGTCCTGATCGCCTGCTCGCTGGCCGGCCCCCCGGCGCGGTCCAGGGGAATCACGCCGACGCCGGTGAAGAAGGCCCTGCTGATCAGCCCCTTCAGCCCGCGTCCGGTGAAGTACTCCGACTTGCCCAGGAAGATCACCTTCCGCGGCACCGGGAACGGCCCGAAGAAGTGATCGGAGAACGACAGGTGATTGCTCGCGAGGATGACCGGGCCTCGCCGGGGCATGTTCTTCACCCCCCACGCGCGGGACCGGAAGAGGATCTTCAGCGTTATCCCGAGCGTGTACTTTGTCAGCCAATAGCCCACGGTCACATCGTCGCATGTCCCGGGGCGCTGCGAGATGCGCCGGCAGGCACTGTCGTGCGACGATTCCACCATGTCACCAGTGCTCCCCGGCGCGGAACCCTTCGACCACTCAGGCAGCCCGGTCGGCGTGCTGCTGTGCCACGGCTTCACCGGCAGCCCGCAGACGCTGCGCGGCTGGGCGGATTACCTGGCCGCCCAGGGCCTGACGGTCAGCCTTCCGCGGCTGCCCGGGCACGGCACCACCTGGCAGGATCTCGCCCGGACCGGCGCTGACGACTGGCTCGCTGAGGTGGACGCCGCGTTCGGCAAGCTGGCGAGCCGGTGCGAGCAGGTCTTCGTATTCGGCCTGTCCATCGGCGGCTGCCTCGCGCTGCGGGTGGCGGAGACCCGCGGCGCCGCGGTGCGCGGCCTGGTCCTGGTCAACCCGGCGCTAGCCCCGGACACCAAGCTGTTCCTGCTCGCCCCGGTGCTCAAGCACGTGATCCGGTCGCTGCCGGGCATCGCGAGCGACATCTCCAAGCCCGGCGCACACGAGCTCGGCTACGACCGGGTGCCGGTCCGGGCCGCGGCCACGCTGCCGAAGCTGTGGAGCGAGACGGTCAGGAACCTAAGCCAGGTCATCCAGCCGGTACTCGTCTACCGGAGCACCGTCGATCACGTCGTCGGCCCGGCCAGCATGCGCGCGCTGCTGGCCGGGCTGCCCAAGGATCAGGTGACCGTGCGCGAATGCACCGACAGCTACCACGTCGCCACGCTCGACTACGACGCCGAGGCCATCTTCGAGGGCAGCGTGACGTTCATCCAGGCCGTGACAACAGGCAATATCTCTCTTGCGTAGCGACAGTTCCGGCATGGTCGACGGGTCATGCGGGAGCCACTACCGTGGGAGATGTGGAACCTCCCGCGCCCTCACCCGAGATAGTCGGCGCCTCGCGCAGGCACCTGACCGAGCGCTACGCGTCCGGGGTGGATCTGCTGCTGTGGGAGACGGAGAAACGGCTGATCCCGGATCTGGACGCGCTCAGGTCGGTGACCGAGGCGGCGGCATCGGGACGCGCCGAGGGACTCGACATGGGCGCCGCCCTCGTGCTGGTGCAGGCGGCCCGGCTTGGCCTGGACCGGCTGGAATGCGAGCTCTTCGAAGCCGCGCGCGCGATGGGCATGCCCCCGGAGGCGATCGCCGCGGTGCTCGAACTGCCGGATGCGGCAGCGGCGGAGAAACGGCAGCGCTGGCTCTCCAGGCGGCGGGCCCTGCCGTACGCCACCGCCACGTCGCAGCATCCCGAAGCCGGGAAGGCCGCCCGGCGCGCCGAAGCGGCCCACCGGGCCAAGGGCCTTGATACGCCTTCGGCGTAATCGCTCTACCTTGGCCGAATAAGCGGCCGTACTCCTGAGATTTACCCTCCCGGCACCGGACCACGGACGGCTATCGTGGAAGTCAGGCTTCGACTCGGACATCGGTGGGGACGTGCCGGACTGGGATAACACGGAGAGCAGAGAGAGCGACGAGGACGCGACGTGGCGTGATCTGGTCGCCCGGTTCGAGACGCCCACGACCGCGGTCGGGCCGGTGCCCTGGCCCGACCGCGAGAACGTGCCGCGGCCGCGGCCGGAGTCGGCTCACGGCGCGGACGCCGCCGACGGGTCGCCAGGGACCCGCGGGACCAGCGGATCCCCGGCCGCACCCGCGCCTGGCGGACCCAGCGGACTTAGCGGACCTGGCGGAGACGGCGCGGGGACGCAAGAACCGCGGGAGGACGCGGGCGCGCGCACGCGCGGCGTCGAGGGGATCCGCGGGTTCGATGACGAAGGAGTGCGGGGAGCGTTCGACACGGACGCGATGCCGGGGGCAACCGCTCCGGACGTGATCCAGGGCGCGCGGGAACGGCGGGCGGCCGCGCACGGCACCCGGGCGCGGAGGATCCGGGCACGCCGGCCGCCACAAGGGCCCGCACCGGAAGACGACGGCGAGCATTTCGTCCCGCCCCCGCCACCGCCGCTGCCCAAGCTGGACCCGGTCACCAAGGGCGCCTGGGCGGCGCTGTTCGGCGGGCCGGGTTACCTGGTCGTAGCGACCGCGGCGGGCTGGTCGGTACCGGGTATCGCCGCGTTCTGCGCGGTGGCCGCGTTCGTCACCGGCTTCGCCATACTCGTGCTGCGTATGAACGAACCAGGACCGGGAGGCCCAGACGACGGCGACGACGGCGCCGTCGTGTGAACGCCGTGCTCTGACCGCTCTCACGGGCCAGGTCGGCGGCGCCGACAATGCCGGCGTCCTCGCCGAGCTGCGCGATCTTGATCTCGGCCAGCGGCCGGTGACCGCGGCCGGGCAGCGCGCGCTCGAAGGCGGCCCGCGCCGGGTCGAGCAGCAGGTCCCCCGCCTCGGACACGCCGCCGCCGATCACGAAGCAGGCCGGATCGAGGACCGCAGCGAGGTCGGCCAGCCCCTGGCCGAGCCAGCCGCCCACGGTCTGGAAGCAGCGCAGCGCGGCCGGGTCACCCTCGGTCGCAGCCTGGGTGATCACCGGCCCGGAGATTCCCTCCGGCGCTCCGCCGCCCAGCTGGAGCAGCCTGATGGCGCCGCCCGGTGTGCGCCTGGCGAACTCGCGGGCCTCGGCGACCAGGGCGTTACCGCTGCAGTACTGCTCCCAGCAGCCCCGGTTCCCGCAGCCGCACAGCCGGCCGTCGGGCACCACCCGGACGTGACCGGGCTCGCCGGCCATCCCCCACCGGCCACGGTAGAGCTCGCCGCCGATGATGACGGCGGCGCCGATGCCCGTGCCCAGGGCCACCAGCATCACGTCGCGGTACCCGCGCGCCGCGCCGAACCTGGCTTCGGCCCAGGCCGAGGCGTTCGCGTCGTTCTCTACCACGACCTCGCGGCCGAGACGCTCCTCCACCTGCTGCTTGAGCGGCTCATCGCGCCAGGCCAGGTTCGGTGCGAACAGCATGGTCGCCCGGGCGCTGTCGACGAACCCGGCCGCGCCGAGCCCGATGGCCGCGACCCGGCGCCCGGCGACCTGATCATGGGCGAGGAGCTCGGTCACCGCGTCGGCGATGGCAAGCTCGGTCCGCTCCGGGCTGGCCGCCGGGGTCGATCTCTTCAGCTTGGCAATGATCCGGCCGTCTTCGTCGACAACCCCCGCCGCGACTTTCGTGCCACCGACATCAACGCCGATGGCGAGCGTCACTGGCCGGTTTCGCCGCGGTCTGACGCGCCGGAACCGGGGCGTGACGTCCCGGGCCGTTCGGCCGACCGGTTTTGATCTTGGGTCTTCATGGCCTGCTCGAAGACGGAGAACGCGTCCTGGACCACCGACGCCAGCGCCCCGCCCGCATTAGCCAGCTGCGCGCCCAGACCGCTCCCGCCGCCCAGCCGCGCGGCGCGGGCCGCCTGGCAGACCGGGCACCACTGGCACTCCGGTGCCTCGTTGGGAGGCGGCTCGTTGGTGGCCGTGTCCCACACGTCGCCGCTGTCACGGCGCTCCGTGCCGAGGGTCCGCTTGACCTGGCCGGCGACCTGATTGGCCATGCTGCGGGCGCCCGCCTTCATCAGCCAGCGCTGGAAGTCGGCGACCGGATCGCTCGAGCGGGACTGGCGCCCGCTGCCCGACTGACCGTTGCCGCTGCTGCTGGACCGGCTGGGTTGGCCATTGTTGTTCCTGGGCTGGCCGCTGCTGGGCTGACTACTGCTGCTGGACTGGCCGCTGTTGCTGGGCTGGCCGCCGCTGTTGCTGGGCTGAGCACTGCTGCTGGGCTGGGCACTGCCTTCCGGCTGGCCCTCGCCTCGGGATTCCGACACCTGACGCCTCCTACCGATGATCGTACCCGGCTACCACTGCAAGACGAATGGGGCGCCGGTGGCGCGGAAATGACCCACGTTCAGGCATTCCGTGACGCCGATTCTCGTCCGGCGGGCCAGCGGCTGGTGCACGTGCCCGAAGATCGAGTACCTCGGCTTGGTCGCCCTAATCGCGTCGAGCAGCGCCGTGCTGCCCTTCTCCAGTCGCCGGGCCACGGTGTCGTAGAGAAGTTCGGGGACGGCGGGCGGAATGTGCGTGCACAGCACGTCCACTTCGCCGACCGCCTCGATCTTGGCGCGGAACTCCTCGTCGCTTATCTCGTTCGGCGTGCGGTAGACCGATTTCAGCCCGCCGCCGACGAACCCGAAGGTCCATCCGTCCAGTTCGGCGGTGCCGCCGTCGAGGACGTGATGCCCGGGCTTGGTGAACCGCTCCCACATCGCGGGGACGTCGACGTTGCCGTAGGTCAGGTACGCGGGCTCGGGGAGGGCGCCGAACATCTCGGCGTATTGCCGCCTCGTCGCGGTCTCGAAGAGACTGGCCCGGTTCTCCGGCCGGGACGCGAACAGGCCGAGTGAGTATTCCCTGGCCTCGTCGAACTTCTTCGCGGTGCGCAGGGCGACGTACCTGCCCGCCGCTTCGGCGCCGAACAGGTCGGCGAAGATGCCCTGGCCGTGGTCGGCGTAGTCGAGGAAGAGCAGCAGGTCGCCCAGGCAGACCAGCGCGTCCGCGCCGTCGGCCGCGCGGGCCAGCGCGTCCGCGCGGCCGTGTACGTCGCTCACCACGTGGACTCGCATGTAACCACGGTAGGCCGGCCACGGCGCAAGATCGTAACCAGGAATTGACCGGCCGCCAGCCTAACCCGACACCGCCTAAGCTTGTGCTGCTGAGTAGGGATACCTGGTTGGGAGAGATAACGTGCGCGAATTCAGCATTCCGGCCCTGGCGCAGATCCCGGCGACCGCGAACCTCGCTGATGTCGTGTTCCGCCGGGCCGCCGAGCAGCCCCAGGCCGTGGTGCTGCGGCGCCCTTCCGGGGCTTCCGGGGTGCCCGGTGAGTCAGGGTTCTGGACCGACGTGACCGCGAGCCAGTTCTCCGGCGAGGTCATCGCGGTGGCCAGGGGACTGATCGCGGCGGGCATCGAGCCCGGGGACCGGGTCGCGCTGATGTCGCACACCAGGTACGAGTGGACGCTGATCGACTACGCCATCTGGACCGCGGGCGCCGTCACCGTGCCCGTTTACGAGACCTCCTCCGCCGAGCAGGCCGAATGGATCCTCTCCGACTCGGGCGCGCGGGCGTGCTTCGTCGAGACGGCCTCCTACGGGGACATCATCGGCAGCTTCCGGGACCGGGTGCCGGCGTTGTCGCACGTATGGCGGATCGAGGAGGACCTGGACTCGCTGCGCGCGGCGGGCGCGGACGTCGGCGACGAGGTCGTCACCGAGCGGGCGGCCGCGGCCGGGGCGGCCGACCTGGCCACGGTCATCTACACCTCGGGCACCACCGGACGCCCCAAGGGCTGCGAGCTGACTCACGAGAACCTCCTGTCCGACGTGCGGAACGCCTTCCTCGGCCCGCTGACCATGGTGGCCGCGGCACAGAACCCGGGCACGCTGCTGTTCCTGCCGCTGGCGCACGTGTTCGCCCGGATCATCCAGGTGGGCTGCCTCGAGGGCGGGATCGTGCTCGGGCACTGCGGGGACCTGAACGCGCTGCTGCCCGCGCTGGCCTCGTTCCGGCCGACGTTCATCCTGGCCGTGCCGCGGGTGTTCGAGAAGGTGTACAACAGCGCCGAGCAGAAGGCGATCAGCGAGAAGAAGGGCGCGATCTTCGGCCGCGCCGCGGACGCCGCGATCGCGTACAGCCGGGCGCTCGATGATCCCGGCGGCCGGGCCTCGTTCGGCCTGCGAGCCCAGCACGCGGTGTTCGACCGGCTGGTCTACGGCAAGCTGCGGGCCGCCCTCGGCGGCCGGGCGGAGTACGCCGTCTCGGGCGGGGCGGCGCTCAGCGAACGGCTCAGCCACTTCTTCCGCGGCACCGGCGTCACCGTGCTCGAGGGATACGGGCTGACGGAGACGACCGCCGCGACCACCGTGAACCGGCCGGACCGGAACAAGATCGGCACCGTCGGGCAGCCGCTGCCCGGCGTCGGGATCAAGATCGCCGACGACGGCGAGATCCTGATCGGCGGGAAGAACGTCTTCCCCGGCTACTGGCACAACGAGGCGGCCACCAAGGAGGTCTTCACCGAGGACGGCTGGTTCGCCACCGGCGACATCGGGGAGCTGGACGAGGAGGGCTTCCTGAAGATCACCGGGCGGAAGAAGGAGATGATCGTTACCGCCGGGGGCAAGAACGTGGCGCCCGCGATGCTCGAGGACCGGCTTCGCAGCCACGCGCTGATCAGCCAGTGCATGGTCGTCGGGGACGGCAAGCCGTTCGTCGCGGCGCTGATCACCCTGGACCCGGAGGCGCTCGGGCCGTGGAAGGAGCGGCACGGCCAGCCGGCCGACGCCACCGTCGCGGCCCTGCGCGATGACCCGGATCTGCTCGCCGACGTGCAGGCCGCCGTGGACGACGCCAACCAGGCGGTGTCCCGGGCGGAGTCCATCAGGAAGTTCCGGATCCTCGACGTCGACTTCACCCAGGAGGCCGGGCAGCTCACCGTCAAGCTCGGGATCCGCCGCAGCGTGCTGCTCAAGGACTTCGCCGCCGACATCGATGCCCTGTATTCGTGAGCCGGCGGCCGGGCCGGCGAGGAGCGGCCCGGCCGCCGTAGCCTTTACTGAGCCGACTTCCTAGCCGACGAACCGGCCGTGGGCGCGGTGCCGGGCGTCCGGCTCGCGCAGCAGCATGCCAGATGTCCTGAACAGGAACTCGGCGTAGTCGTCCGGCGCCTCGTCCCCCGTGGTGACGTATGCGTCCGGGGCCATATTCAAGATGGTCAGCCGGCGCTGGGCGTAGTTGCATTCGGCGAAGAAGCCGCCTACCCGCCGGGCCAGCGCGCTGATCTTCCTGGCCATGGTCATGCCCCCCGTACCAGCCAGTGGCCGCGCCGGGCCGCGCGGTTGCTCGCCTTGCGGGCGGCGCTGCGCGCCGCGCTGGCCCGGCGGGCCGCCGCCGCCTGCTGGAGTGTTTCCCTGATGTGATCCGAGACCAGGCTCTGGGTCATGCTCGGGTTCATCGATCCTCCTCAACGTGCCGGCCAGCCCCCTGGCCGGTCACTATTCGAGTCTCGCGGTAAGACCCCAGGGACCGCATGGGAGGAAAGCCCTATTCCTCCTGTTCAGAGAGGCCTTAGGCCGGTCTGAGGCAGGCTTAGGCCGAACGGTCGGGCTTAGCCGTCGTCAGCCCGCCAGGATCGCGGACAGGCGGGCGGCGGAGAGCTCCTCCCGCCACTCTCGTTCCACCCACGCCTGGCCCTTCTCCCCCACCGCCCTGGCCCTGGCCGGGTCACGGAGCAACTCGGTGACGCGGACCGCGACACCGGGCCCGTCGCTGACGACGTAGCCGGTCTCGCCGTCGAGGATGGCGTCCGGCGCCCCGCCCGAATCCCCGCCGATCACGGGCAGGCCGGTGGCTGACGCTTCGAGGTAGACGATGCCGAGACCCTCCACGTCCAGGCCGGCCCGGCGCGTCCGGCAGGGCATGGCGAACACATCCGCCGCGTCGTAGTAGCCCGGGAGTTCGGGCCACGGGACCGGACCGGTGAAGATGACATCGTCGGCCACGTCGAGGCGCTGTGCCAGCCGCCTGAGCCTGGGCGCGTAGGGGCCGTCACCTACGAGCAGCAGGGCCGCGCCGCTGACCTGAGCCTTTATCTGCGGCCAGGCGGTGATCAGGGTGTCCTGCCCCTTGCGCGGCACCATCCGGGACACGCAGGCTACCACGGGCCGGCCGGCCAGCCCCAGCCGCTCCCGGACCGCGTCGCCACCTGCGCCGGGACGGAAGAACGTCACGTCCACGCCGGGCGCCAGCCGGACCATCCGGCGCTGCGCCCGCGGCGACAGCGCCCGGGCTAGCCGTGCCCTGAAGTACTCCCCGAGGTAGGTGACCACGTCCACCTCGTCGCCGATGCGGCGCAGCAGGCTCCGGGCGCCGGGAAGCGCGGCCCAGCCCGCCTCGTGGCCGTGCGTCAGCGCCACCGCGCGCCGCACGCCCGCCTTGCGCAGCGCCGGCGTGATGAGGCCGAGCGGCGCCGCCGCGCCGAACACGACGGTGTCGCAGTCGTGCTCCCTGGCGATGGCCGCGGCCCGGCGGGCCACGGCGGGTACCGGCAGCATCAGCGAGGTCGGGTGCCTGATCACCGGGAACGGCTGCCGGGCGTCGAACTCGACCGCGCCCTTCCAGGCGGGCGCGTACACCGTCACCGTGCCCACGGGCAGCCCGGTGGCCAGCGCATGCACGAACGACTGGATGCCGCCCCGGCGGGGCGGGAAGTCGTTGGTGACGATCAGCGTGCGAGGCACCGGATGAGTATAGGGGCGGCCGGTCATGTTCCGGCGCTGGCGGTGGCATCGGCGCTGGCCAGGCGTTCGGCTTTCCTCTTCTCGTGCTCGCCGTAGGCGAGCGTCCAGGCGGACAAGACCACGGCGAACACGTAGGGGATCAGCTTGGAGCAGACCAGGGCAATCCCCGTCGACGTGGTGACGACGATCGCGACCCGGATCGCGGCCTCGGCGAGATAGCCGGCCCCCCACGCCACGGTGATCATCTGGAACGCCCGCCGGAATCCCGGATACCGCCAGGCGGCGGTGACGTCGCGGCCCTTCCGGGTGCCCGGGCCGAGGAGCTCCACCGCCAGGCGGAATATCAGCGGCCGCCGCAGCCGGAGCGACACCAGGCAGCCCAGGGCGAACACGGCCGAGGGGACCGAGCCCTCGAGCAGGTAGAGCCGCGCATTATGGCTGGTCAGGCCCAGTAGGGTACCTACCAGGAGGCCGGCGAGGACGACCACCCCGATGACGTCGAGCCGCCGGTCCGCCAGGGCGCCGATGCCGATGCCCAGGGCGGGCAGCACACCGCTGATCACCAGCGCGGCCACCGCGCTCATCCCGGCCGAGCGCAGCAGGCCGTAGGCGAGTAGCGGGCCGCCCAGGTCGAAGACGAGGATCATCGCGATCTGGCGAAGCCGGGGTATCAGGTCAGGGTGCCGTTCCGGCCGCCTGCCATCGTCCACGCGACCAGGCTACGGGCGCAGCGCTCCGTCGAGGTTACTGGCGTACCACGACGTGCTCTCCGGGATCTTCTGCACGTTCATCCCGGTCTGCGGGGCGTCGATGATGTAGCCGCCACCCACGTAGATGGCCACGTGCCCCTCGCCGTTGTAGATCAGCAGGTCACCCGGCTCAAGAGAGGAGAGGGGGACGTGCGGAAGCGCGGCCCACTGCGAGTAGCTGTCGCGCGGTATCTGCACGCCGGCCGCTGCCCAGGCGGCCTGGGCCAGGCCGGAGCAGTCATACCCACGCTGGCACGGCCCGGTGCCACCATACACGTAGGGGCAGCCGAGCTGGGCGTAGGCGAACGCGACCGCCTTCTGCGCCTGGGTCGAGGTGGGCCCGGTGTACTGCTGGGGCGCGGAGCTGCCGTTGGCGCCGATCGCGTGATCCGTGACCGCCTGCCGCTGGGGCACGGTCAGGCTGGCCAGGGTGGCCTTCTGGGTGTCGATGAGCTTGCCGAGGGAGGACCTATGGCTAGCGAGCTGGCGCTTGAGGCCGGCGATCCCGGCCTCGGTCCGCGACATCTCCTGCTCCACCCCGGCCAGCTGGCTGGCGTCGGTGAGCAGCTGCCTGGTCTGCGCGCTCCGGTTCCCGGACAGCTCCATCAGCAGCGACCCCTGCTGCAGCAGCACGGACGGGTCACCCGAGGTGAGCACGCCCGCGATCGAGGTGGCTCCGCTGTCCTCGAACGCCGCCGCCGCGTTGGCCGCCACGTTGGCCTGCGCCGTCTGGAACTGGGCGTTGGCGTGGCGCAGCCGCACCCGGACCTGGGACAGCTTGGTCTGCGCCGCGGACAGCTGCTGGCCGGCCTGGTCGAGCTGCTGGCTGACCTTGTCGAACTGGGTGGTGAGCTGGTTGATCTTGGCCTGGACCTGGCTGACGGTCGGCTGCGGCGCCGCGTCGGCGCCTGTGGCGAAGACCGCGAGACCGCTGACCGAGATCAGCCCGGCCGCGATCGCGATACCGCGGCGGATCCGGGACGCGCTGCCCGCCAGCCGCGTACTCACGTCCCTACCACTCCCCACCATGTCCCCGTTTGCCCGAGCGTTTGCCCAGGTCCTTGGCCCTCGCGACCGGCCCGGCGACGTTTGGGGCCAGCGTAGTGAAGCGAATAAGGCGTTTCAACCGATTCGGTAAATCCCAGCTATTCCGTTACGACGCCGGGATTCACTCGCGGAATGAGATCGCCACGCTAGCATCACGAGGCCTTGGTGTCAGGGAAGCTCTGCCTCATCCAGGCCCGCGCCCCCGGCAGGACGGTCGAGCCCGGGAGCGAAAACCGCAGCGGGGGGACCATGCCCGCGGCCGCGAGGACACCGAGCGCCTTCACTTCCTCTTCGCCGAGATAGCCGGACGCCGCCGCCTTGGCGGCGGCCCCGTTCCGCGGCCCGAGCACGGTGATAACGCAGTCGTCGCAGCCCGTTCCGCGCATCTCGCAGCGGCCGCAATCAATCTTCATGACGCCTCCCACGCATTCCGTTAATGGACAGACACACGGTAACGAGGCCGTCTGACATTTCCGCGGACGCGCGTGTCGCGGGGCTCCGGAGGTGCCCGCGCCCGTACCAGCCGCCTGCCGGACGCAGGCCGGACGCAGTGAAACCGGGCTTTCACCGCGCGCAGTGGATCCGGGTTTCATGGCGTTCCGGCTGGTCGGGCCGACACGGACCGTGATGCTGATGGTGCAGGTGTGGCTTGATTCCGGTTTCTGGAACGTACCGCCCGGCCGAGACCCATCAGCTAAACGGGGGCGTCGCGGTCCCAGCAGATGAACGCGGCATCCACGCTTTAGAACTTTGGTGCGGGCGACGCCATAGTTACGGGAGTCCGTTCTGGCGTCCGCGCCGCGGCCCGCTCGGTGCTAGTGCCATGGCACGTTACGGTGGCGCCGGTCCTTCGGCCGCGTGACGTGGTGGCTGGCCTGAGCCCTGGCCGCGGCCGGGGGCCGTGCTGTCCCCGGCGGGCCCACTGGCCTCACCGGTCACACGGCGCTGTCCCGCGCAACCACAGCAAAGTGACATTGCCGTGGTCCCTGAGTTCCGCAGTTGGTGGACTGTCTAGTCCGCGTTCTGGGGTGAGTGGGCAGGCCAGGACGGCTGATGCACTTAGCGATGCATGTTTCATAGATACATGCATAAGGTCGTTGAGGCTTTCCAGAGCCGGTTTCCCGGCGTATTGTCTAGTCCATGTACCTGCGGTCGACGCCGCGCCGTAACAAGGACGGCAGCGAGGTCCGCTACCTGCAGCTGGCCCACAACGTGTGGGACCCGGCCGCGAAGCGGTCGAAGGTGCAGGTCATCTACAACTTCGGCCGGGAGGAGCCCGCGACCCGGGAGGCGCTGGAGCGGCTGGTCGCCTCCGTCGCCCGTCACCTGGAGCCGGGCAAGGCGAAAGCCATCGCGGCGGAAGCCCTGGAGTTCACCGAGTCCCGGCCGCTGGGCGGCATCCACGTGCTGGACGCGCTGTGGCAGCGGCTGGGCATCGGCCCGGCGATGCGGGAGCTGCTGAAGGGCCGGCGGCTGGATGCCTCGGCCGAGCGGGTGCTGTTCGCGCTGACCGCGAACCGGGCGCTCGCGCCGTCGTCGAAGCTGGCCGCCGCCCACTGGGCCAGCGAGGACGTGCTGGTCACCGGGCTGCCGGCGACGAGCGACGACGCCTGCTACCGGGCGATGGACTGGCTGCTGCAGATC
>WNFX01003846.1_pt1 | contig 17115 bp, 14 predicted proteins | sample 5400111 | NCBI WGS metagenome assembly WNFX01 (sample SAMN13153363, study PRJNA577476) | soil metagenome | isolation source: 40 cm soil or saprolite under grassland replicate 1 | place: USA:California | collected 2016-06-15 | reverse complement strand
ATGCCGGTATGGATTTTCGCGTAAGTATCACGCCAGCTCTGGAAGAAAAACTTTCGCGCTGGCTTGTGCGCTGATTTTAAGCTGCTATCAGCGCTTCTCTTGCCGCTTTGGGCCGACGGATTCGCCACCTGGTTCGGGGCGGGGGAGGGCACCGAGCACTAACGTTTTCTCTTCTGGGCCTGTACCCACGCACAGCGGAAATTCACGGGCAGCATCATCCGGCTCAGAGATCGCCAAGGACTGCAGGCTGGTACCTTCATGCAGACTCACCGTCCAGCCGGGTCGAAAAAGGCCGCCGCGAAATTCGAATTGCGCCACCGCAGGCGCGAGAGTCAACACAGCTGGTGCAACTTTGACATTGTTCACGCAATCGATCTGGTGCGAAGTCAGATCGAAGATTGGTGTCGCCCCACTTATTCTGATTGTCACATCGTTGATGTCATCAAAATCAATTTCGCCGCGGAATGAAAGATCTACGTCCTTGGTCGCTGCGTTAAAAAACTCCACCGACGCGCGATTTCCTCCAAAAACAATGCGGCTGCTCGCCTCGATAAAATTGAAAGAAGTCCATCTGTCACCTGACAGCTTTCCATTTACTAGCTGCACGTCGCCAACCACCCGTGGGCGTTGCAATGTGTCGGAAACAGAAATGCTTCCGCTCAGAATACCGTCTCGAAAAAGTTCGGGATGAAACAGCTGAGGGATCTTTGCCAGGAACACTGACGGAAAATCGACGGTGATGTTGAGCGGAGCCAACTGGAAAGCGTTCCAATCTGTTCCAATGGGCAAGGAAAAATTCGCTGTGAAACTAACTGGGCTTGAGTCTGGCGTATGGATTGTGCCGCACGCATCCCAGTTGCTGGAGTTGACGGTTGCCTTAACGTCTAGTGGGATCGGGTTCGCTTTTTTTCCGGCTGATGCACTAAAGCCTGGAAAATAATCGAATAGATTATCGACTCGGGCGCCGAGTGTTCCTGAGTAGTTGTGCTCGCGCGAGATATCGATTTTGCCTTGGCCGCTCAGCGAATCATTCTTGCGTTTGATCTCGAACTGTTCCACCTCCAACTCGCTCGCTTTCAGATTCACCCTTGCGCTCAGACTTTCGACTGCAGTTTTAAAGAATGTGAGGGAGGCGCCCTCAAGCGCGAGATGTCCGCCAAATTTGCGATCGCGGGTGTCCATTGCTCCCTCGATGGTAATCTTGCCTGCAAAATCGTCAGGATTTGCGCCAAACAGAGCGACGAAATCCCCAAGCTGACTGATCGATGCAGAAATGTTGCCGCGGAAATCCGGGCTAAGCCAGCCGGACGAGTTCGCGGGGAATGCGGCCTCGCCGCTCAAAGTGAACTGATTGCTCCTTTGTCGAATATAAAGTTGTTGAAGCTCAATCTCATGGTTGTAAACCGCCGCGCCGAGCATGATCGCTTCGGCTGTGCGATTGCGCCAGGTAAGTCCGGACAATTCACCCCAGAGAGACGCAGTTACGCGATCCGGCTCAGCGAGATTGCCACGAAAAATGAAGTTGGCGGCGTGAAGCAAACCGTCAACGCGATCGGCGAACCCGAATGCGTCTGAGGTTTGTGCGAGAGAAATATCATTGGCGCCGCCTGCGATTTTCCAGTTGGAATGCTGCGAACGCCACTCGTGCGAGATGTTCCCGCGAATTTTTCCACCGAAAGCGTCAACCTCAAACTGCAATCCCATGCGCTGCTTGCCCAGGCGCGAGAAGTCCGCTGTTGAGGATTGCAGGTCGAGACCCCGGCTCAAAGTAAGTCCGGCAAGCGTGAGACGATTGGTTTCCCAGTGAGTTGCGCCGCGCAATTGCGAAAAGGTTTGGCGCAACCACGGCGACGCAATCATGATCTCGGCAGCGCTAAATCGGCCTGCCTCGGTTTCGCTCGCGGACAGAATGCCGCGTCGCAATAGAATTAGTGTGGGGCCGTTCTCAACGCGCATCTCTGAGTTGGCAATGCGCAAATTTTCCGGCAGTAAGCGCTGCAGTGTCGCCCAGCCGCGCCGGGTTATCGCTCGCAAATTTGGATTGCTGCGGTGGACTTCCAAATGCAATTCCCGAATCGAAAGATCGCGAATGATGCGACCGCGCATGTGCAAAAGCACATGTTTGAAATTCAGACCAATGTTCACGTCTGTGGCACTGAGATCGAGGCGAAGCGCATCTTGACGCACGCTTTTCAGGTGAAGCTGCCGAATTACAACCGGATGCAGAAATGAGGCGTCGATTGTGTCGATGCTAGCGACGAAGCCCTCCTGTTTTGCTGCCCACCACACCCACAGGCGAACGCCATTGGAAACAGCAAATGGCGCCAACACAATCGCCAAAAGCGCAAGGAGCAAGGCAAGCAAACTGATGAGACGCAGGCGGTTCTTAAGTGGCATTTTACGTCAGTGTCGGGTGACGAGGCGCGCAAATGACGAATGACGAATGACGAATGACGAGTCAATGACGAAGCTGGAATGACGAAGCGACGGGTGCGGCCTTCGGTACTCGTCTGCTTTTCTCATTCGGATTTCCTTCGACATTCGACCTTCATCATTCATTCGCTTTGTTTGCGGTGGCGTCTTTAAAGATCAAACGCAGCGGCTGTGGTGTGTGCAGCCGTTCATCGATTTGTCGCTCCAATGTGCGCTCGGCTTCGGCAGGCAAGCCGGCTTCTGCCGCTTTTTTCCACGCAAGCTGAGGCAGGATCGATAATTCGCTTTGAAGATCCCCACCGGAAATTCGGTTCCACAAGCCGTTTTCGAACGCGAGGACTTCCACTTGCTCTTGTTCAACACCAAGGATTTGGGCGTGGGGCAGCTGAACGATGATTTCCCTCGGGCGAATATCGATGGAGAGGTTCTGCTGCAGATCGAAGCCGGCTTTGGCGGTGAACGTGCCATGTAGTTTCACGCGTTTCGAGCTGCCCACCCAGGTATGCAGCAGTTCGTGTTCGACTTCGATGCGTCTGGATAGGACTACCAATTCGCTCACTGGCGTGGTCTGCTCCATGTAGACGCGATTGTTGACGGTGATGCGCGGCTGCAAGTGCGCAATGTCGATAAAAGCAGCGCGCAAGTCTTTGCCCAATCTCTCGAGTTCGGCGCTGCTTTGGCGCGCCGTGCGCGCCGGCCAGGTCTCCAGGCGCAAAAAGATGATGACGATTACTGTTGCGACGATGAACGCAACCAGCGTCAACGCGAGCGGCCAGGAGATGCGACCGGAGATTGCTGATTTCGACATTGAGCGTGGGACGTTGAGCGGTGGACGTTTTCCTGGCGAAACTTGTAATCGAGCACGAGCAAGAGCACGAGCAAGAGCAAGCGAAAAGAGACAGACGCCCGTATCCAAAAAATTACCGCCCCCCACGTCCGATGGACGTGAAGGGCGGCTGTTCCCCCCAGAACAATCGTAGAAAACTTTGACGGTACTAAACGAGCTTCAAGCCAATGGCAACAAATTTATGCGAAAAAATTTTCGACGGCTTCCACCGGTGTTACGAGGCGTCAAGATAAAAAAATTCAATCATCGGAGAAATTCATAAACGAAGTCCGAACAGCATGCGGCGTGGCGATCGCGAAAGCCGAAACCAAGACGTGGTTTGCACGAGGGCGCGTCGGGGTTTCTAGTTTTACATGCGTAACTTGGATGACGAATCATCCTCGCGAAGCCTTGCCGGTTCGTTGCTGGTCGCTCATCCCAATATGCTCGACCCGAATTTCCGGCGCACTGTGCTTTTCATTTCCGAACACAACCCAAACGAGGGTGCCCTCGGCGTGATCATCAATCGGCCGCTCGACAGGCAAGTGGCGGATCTGGTGACTGATACACCACCAGCGGGCCTCGCGGACGTCCCTGTGTTCCTCGGCGGTCCGGTTGGAAAAAATCAACTAATGTTTGCGGCGTTCGAATGGAAGAAGGGCGACGGCATTAAACTCAGTCACAATGTTGCTTTGGAACAACCCAGCGCCGTGGTTGGCGAGAAAGATTTGGTTACGATTTGTGCGTTTGTAGGCTACGCAGGGTGGGGAGTGGGTCAGCTTGAAAGCGAGGTGAAGCAAAAAGCCTGGCTGCTTCAGAAAGCCAAGCCTTCACTGCTTAAGCTTGATCGTCTTCCAAACCTCTGGTTCGACATCATGCGCACGTTGGGGCCGTGGTATAAAATGCTCGCCGCGGCACCCGACGATCCGTCGTTAAATTAGTCAACCAGTCATTAGGGACTGGTGAATTGTAAATTCAGCTAGTCACGTCACCGGATTTAGCTTACCACTGTTCGCTGATCACGTATCACCATTCACTTTCTTGATGATCATCGGTGTCCCGAAAGAAATTAAGGAACAGGAGCAGCGTGTCGCCCTGCTACCGTCGGCTGCGAATCAGCTTATCCGGCACGGGCATTCGGTGCTGGTAGAAAAAAACGCCGGTATCGGCTCAGGTTATGCAGACGAAGAATACGCCAAAGCCGGCGCAGAAATTGTGAATCAAGCGAAAGAGGTGTTCGCGCGCGCCGATCTCATTGTGAAAGTCAAGGAGCCGCTCGAGGCGGAGTTTTCGCTGTTGCGCGAGGGTCAAATCCTTTTCACGTATTTGCATCTGGCCGCGAGTAAATCTCTCACGGAGGCCTTGCTGAAATCGCGCGTCACCGCGATCGCCTATGAGACGATCCAGGTCGACCACCGTTTACCGCTGCTGGAACCGATGAGCGAGATCGCTGGTCGCATGTCGGTGGTGATGGGGGCGAATTTTCTGGCCAAATACAATGGCGGCAGCGGAGTGTTGCTGGGCGGCGTGCCGGGAGTCTTACCTGGGCGCGTCGTCGTACTTGGAGGCGGGACGTCAGGCGTCAACGCAGCCCGTATGGCCGCCGGTCTGGGGGCCGACGTAACCATACTCGATGTGGATCTTGAACGTTTACGCTACCTCGATCTTTCAATCATAAATGCAGACACGCTCTATTCGAGCGAGGCGAACTTGTATGAGCTGATGCCAGATTGCGATTTGCTCATTTGCGCTGTGCTTTTGCCCGGGGCAAAAGCGCCGAAGTTAATCACGCGTGCAATGTTAGAAAAAATGAAGCCGGGCAGTGTGCTTGTAGATATCTCCATCGATCAAGGCGGCTGCGCGGAGACATCACGGCCAACGACGCATCTCGATCCAGTTTACGTGGAGGAAGGGGTTACGCACTATTGCGTGGCAAACATGCCTGCTGCGTACGCGCGCACTGCTACGCAAGCGCTCACGAATGTGACTTATCGCTATGTGGAATTGCTCGCCGACTTTGGCCTCGAGGGCGCATGCAAGAAACAACCGGCGCTAATCGGTGGAATCAGCACGCGCGATGGGCGGCTTACTTGTCGCGCGGTAGCGGAAGCGCATGGTCTGAAATACGAGCCTCCACTCTAAACCAACGTTCGCCAGACACATCGGACTGAAAACAAATTGCACTGCTGGCCAAAAACTCCCTTGCTCCAATTATTCGATTACAGCAATGTCCCGTTTCAAACTAGTACTATGAAAAAATATATCTGCATTCTGGCCGGTGCCGCACTCCTAGCAGCGTGCGAGCAAAAGACTGAGACAACCGAGCCGGCGGCAACTCCAGCGCCCACGAGTCCGCCCGCAGCAACTGCAAGCAGCCCCGCCGCAGCAACGGAAACGAGTCCCGCTGCAGCAACGGAATCTCCTCCTGCAACAACCGAATCGCCTGCTGGAACGACTGAAACGCCGCCGCCCGGTTCGTAAGTTCTGGCGCATTCCTTCTTCTTGCGAAGCTGTACGGATGCCGCGCCCTCTAACTGAAGGGCCGAGCTCCACGAGCCCAGGATTGGCTTTGCGGAGCTCCGCCCTCCAACATCTTTTTCGGTCTGTGGTAGGGAATCGACAATCAGCATGACGCGAACGGATTCATTCTCTTTTTCCAGACCCCGACGCCTGACGCAGGCGTCAGAATATCAGCGCGTGAAACGAGACGGCTTTACGCGACGCGGCAAACTCCTGATAGCGAATGTGGTGCCGGTAGAGAATTCCGGCCCGTGCCGCGTAGGGTTTATTATTTCACGTCGCATCGGAGGCGCAGTTGTCCGCAATCGTGTTCGGCGCCGGCTGCGAGAAATTGTGCGGCAGCACCAACACAAACTGCGAGAGGGCTTTTGGATTGTGCTCGTTGCCAGGCGCGATGCACTCAGCGCGAGCTATCGTGCGTTGCAAGATGAATGGTTGCGTCTGGCAAAACGCGCTTCTATCCTGTTTTGATGCTCGGGCTGGTTCGTTTTTTGATTCGAATTTATCAGTGTACGCTCTCACCGTTCCTGCATTTGCTGTGCGGTCCCAATTCCGGCTGCAGATTTACGCCGACCTGTTCGGCATATTTTTTGGGAGCGGTGGAGACTCATGGCGTCCTTTACGGAAGCTGGCTCGGCTTGAATCGTCTCGCTCGATGCCAACCGTGGGGCGGATCTGGGTATGACCCTGTACCGGACTGCAAGAATCCGGAGTGTAGGCTCGAACGTCTCGGATCAACATTGACCGCCGAGCCGAAGCGCGCTGAATAGTCTGCGAGCGCGATTTACGATTTATGGATCGAACTGCCTGGATTGTCGTCGCCCTTTGCGTGATCGGACTCCTCCTGTGGGAAGTTTATCTGGCGAAACAGACGGTTCCGAAACCCGCTCCAGTCGGCATTGCGCCGGGGCGAGGTTCTGCCACTGCGACTCCGGCAGTTCTCGCGCCTTCGCCATCGCCAACTCCCGTCGCGGAAGCTGCACCTAGCCCGGAGACAACTGCGAGCTTTGCCGAGAAGATCGAGACGCTGCGCAATTCAGATGTCGAGCTGCGTTTGACCAATCGCGGTGGTGGAATCAAGGAGGTAAAGTTGGTCAAACAAGTAGCTGAGAAAGGACAACCAGTTGTCTTGAATTCAGCGCAGAGCACGCCAATCGGCGCGATCATCGAGCCACCGTCCACGCCAACGCTCGCCGAGTTTACTGCATTTCCGGAGTCGGATTCTGCTGTGCGATTCGAGCACACGACGGCCGAGCAAATCGTTATTCGAAAGAAGTTCTTCTTCGAAAAATCTCCAGAGAACAAGGACAACTACGTGATCGAAATGGATGTTGATCTCGAGAACCGGGGAGACAAGCCATATCAAAGCGGCGGCTACTTTGTAGCCCTGGGTTCTGCGGCGCCGATTCATCCGAAAGATTATCCTGCGTACACGCGTTTGGTTTGGTGCATCAGAAAGGACATTTCTATTTTCGGAGGGGCGAAAGGAATCGACGTGGGATGGTTTGGCAGCAGCGGCGGCTTTCTCGGTCTGGGGCAGCGCGCTGCGCGGCCCTATTATCAGGAGAGTATCGCTGGCGCGGAATGGGTGGCAGTGAGCAATCAATTCTTCACCACCCTCATGGCGCCGGTCACGGACAAGGCGAATGGCGTGTGGGGCCGGCGCTTCGACATCGAGCGCTCGCCTGACCAAAAACTACTCGGCATCGAGGGAGCGCTTGGGATGCCGGGATTTCAGTTACAGCCCGGGAAAACCTACAGCGCGCGTTTCGAAATCTACGCTGGCCCGAAACTTTACCACAGCCTCGCGCAGCTCCCGTACAACGAAGCCGAAGTCATGGACTTCGGGATGCTTAAGCTGGTGTGCCAGTTTCTGCTCAACTTTATGAACCTGCTGCACAGTTGGCTGCGTGACTACGGTCTGGCTATTCTGGCTCTCACCACGGTCATCAAGCTCACGCTTTGGCCAATTCAAAACAAAGCCAACCGCTCGATGCGCCAGATGGCCGCGCTCTCCCCAAAAATGCAGGAGCTGCGCGAAAAATATAAAGACGATCCCACTCGGATGAATCAGGAGGTGATGAAGCTCTATAAGCAATACGGCATTAATCCGGTTGGCGGCTGTTTGCCGATGATGATTCAAATTCCGATCTTCTTCGGTCTCTTCAAAATGCTCGGCCAGGCGGTCGAATTGCGGAACGCAGAGTTTCTTTGGGTAAAAGATCTTTCTCAGCCGGACACCATAGCGCATCTGCCGGTGCTCGGTTGGCCGATCAATATCATTCCGCTGTGCATGGCTGCGACGCAGATTTGGCTCATGGCGATGACGCCAAAAACGGGCGATCCCACGCAGCGGCGTATCGCCATGTTCATGCCGCTGATCTTTCTATTTATCTGCTACAATTTTGCCGCAGCTCTGGCATTATATTACACTGCACAAAACCTTTTCAGTATCTTGCAATTTTATCAAAATAAACGCCAACCCATGCCGACGCTCGAAAAAGTTGCCCCGAAGGCTATGGCCGGGAAACGAAAGCGATGATGACGCCGAAAGATCTGCTCGATACCATGCTCGGTTATCTGGGCTTCGTTGTGCAGATCGAGGAGACAACGAACGAAGGCGGCAACGCGACGCTGCAGATCTATACCGAGGAGAGCCGGCGCCTCATCGGACGCAATGGTGAGACGCTCGAAGCCATCCAGTTTTTGCTTAATCGGCTGTTGCAAGCCAAAGACAAAGACGCCGAAAAAGTCATCGTCGATTGCGAACATTATCGCTCCATGCGTGAAGATCGCATCGTGCAACGCGTGAGAGAATTGGCTGATCGCGTGCGCATCACCGGGCGTTCTCTACAGCTTGAGCCGATGAATTCCTACGAGCGGCGCCTCGTCCACAATGCTTTTAAAGATGATCCGGACGTTGCGACTTGGAGTCCGTCCGATTCGGCGCGCATCAAGCAAATCACTTTGCTAAAACGCCAGCGAAAAAAAGAGACAGCCTCCCAAGAAAAAGCAATTTCCTAATCGCCGCCGATTTCGACGCTGGACGTTTTCGGCTTTAAGCGCGCGACATCCGTCCCGCTTCCCGCGCGGATTTCCGGTCGCCATCGGAATTCTTGCAGAATCGGATTCGGTTTTTCTTCGACCGCATCGGCAATAATTTCGCCAAGCACCGGCGCAAACTTGAAACTATGTCCACAATCACCTGCAGCAATTACCAATCCTTCGCGGCCCGGGTCGCGCGCGATCCAAAAATGTCCATCGTGCGTATCGCAATACATGCACACGCGTGAGTAAACAATCGGCGCGTCAGTGAGTGCCGGGAATGTGGAGGATAAAAAGTCGCGCAGTTTTCTTTCGTCTTCGGGAGTGACAGCGCGCTTCGATGATTCAGGGGACATCTCGCGGCCGGGACCGTGATTTGCAATCTTGACCACACCGTCGCGATTAATCGGAAATCCATAGTAACCGGTTGTTGTAATGTCCGCGCCGAAAACCGGAAAACGTTCGGGCGCGAAAAGCTCAGGTTGCGAAGGCTTCAGATGAAAGACTGGCTGACCGCTGGCGCGGAAAAATTTCTTCGTAAACGGCAGCAGATACGGCGTCCACGCGCCCACTGCCATGACAATGGAATCACCGGGGATTCGCTGTCCATTATCGAGCGCGATGCCCCTTATGCGATCGGTGGCTTCATCCAGATGCGAAAACCTGACGCCCTCACGTAATTCAATACCCAGCGCTTTGGCGCACTCAGTTAATGTTGCAACGACGCGACCGCTTTCCGCATAACCGGCCTGCAGCTCGAGAACGCCATCCCGATAGAGTTCCGGATTCCATGCCGGAAAACGTTTCCAGAACTGCGCCGAATTCAAGCGCTCGATCTTATGTCCGCGGCGTCCCAGCGTTTTGAAACTTTCGTGCTCGAAATCGCCAGGCTTCAATTCCCGCCGGCGCACGAACATCACGCCAACCTCGTGATACAGCTGCGTACCGAATTCTCGATTCCATCGGCGCCAGACTTTGATCGAGCGTTCCGCTAAATCGGTGTATTTCTCGTCTGCCCCGTAGGCTGCACGGACTGCTTTGCTTATATCCGTTGACGCTGCGAGCGGATGCGGCAATGGCCCGGGATCGACAAGCACGACGTCGTGATCGCGTTTCTTCAATTCGATCGCGGCAGTCACTCCGTTAATTCCCGCGCCAACAACGATGATTCTCGGCATGTTACAAACAGCGCACGTTGTAGCAGCGCTTGTGTCAAGCGCCGATGTGGTTACCTGCCAAAGTGCGAAGTACGCGTGCGTCCGCTTGCGCTAAGCCGATATTCGCAGCGCGCGTTTTCGTTCGAGCAGGGTCGGATGCGAGTAATAAAAGCTGCTGTAGAGCGGGTGCGGTGTGAGGTTGCTCAGATTTTTCTCGGTCAATTTCTGTAGCGCTCGAATGAGTGATCGCGCTTCTCCCATCGTCGCACGCGCAAACGCGTCTGCCTCGTATTCGAAATGGCGCGACCAGAGGTGCACGAGCGGTGAGAACCAGAAGCTTATCGTCCCCGCCAGCAGCGCAAAGAGCAGCATCGCAGGAACGACATTCGCAGCAGCAAAGCTTGGCTGATGCTCGAAGTCGAATGCGTGATAAACCCATTGCTGACGGGCCAGCCACGCGATCGCGGCGAACGCTACAACCACGCCAGTCATGGAAACACCGAGCAACTTCTGAACGTGCCGCTTTTTGTAATGCCCGATTTCATGTGCGAGCACGGACTCCAGTTCCGGCTCGGTGAGTTGCGCGATGAGCGTGTCGAACAGCACGATTTTTCGAAAACGTCCGAAACCGGTGAAGAACGCGTTGGAATGATGCGAGCGTTTGCTGCCATCCATTACGTCGATGCTGCGCGTCGGAAAATCGGTGCGCTGCGCCAGCGCAAAGAGGCGTTCGCGCAACGTTCCTTCCGGCAGCTGCATGAATTTGTTGAAGAGCGGCATAATGACCGCCGGCGCGATGAGCAGCAGGAGCAGTTGAAACACGACGACCACCGCCGCCGCGCAAAGCCACCAGTTGGCGCCAGTCCACTCGATAACTTTCAACACCAGCGCAAGCAATGGATATCCGAGTATTACCGCGAGTAGAAAACCCTTCACACGATCGAGGACCCACGTCTTTGTCGTTGTGGTGTTGAAACCGAAACGGTCTTCGAGTTTGAATTGCCCGTACCAAGCGAACGGCAGTCCGAGGATGCCGAACGCAATGCCTGTAACGACGAGAAAAGCAGCCATCGCCCACACCGACGTGCCGAAGTTCGCACTCAATCTTCCGAACGCCCATGGCAATACGCCGCTGAAAAGCACTACTATGAGTACGATGGCGTCGAACACGGTGGCGATATCTGCAAAATGGCTCTTGGCTAGCGTATAGTCGACCGAACGGCGATAGGTCGCCTCGTCAATGATCCCGCGAAATGCAGGCGGCACGTCGTTTGTATGCGCACGCACGTGATGTTTATTGAGTCGACTCAGCCACAGTTCAGTGGCTGAGCGCGCGAGAATTAGAATCAAAGCGACGATGGCGAACGGCAGCATGAAAGATCGCGCTTCAGCTCCTCTGGTGATCAGCTCGCGAAGAGCTTCCGATAATAGCGATACCAATCACTCTGAAAGCGTTCACTCGGATCGTACTTTCCTTTCAGCTCCAGAAATTGTTTGAACTGCGGATAACACGCCATCACCTGCTCGGGTTTCGCGAATTTATGGTAGGTCAGGTAGTAACTTCCGCCGTGAGGTATGGCCAAATCGATCAGGCCCCGAAAGCAGCGCGCCGATGCTTCAATGTCACTTGGCGTATGAAATGTGAGCAGATTGAAGATGATGCACGCGTAAGGTTCCTTGGCCCAAGCCAGGAAACTCTCGTCATCTTTTTCGATTAATCGGACTGTACCGTAGATGACGATTGTTCGATTCGACCGCAGCAGTTCTGCCGCTTGCGCGAGAAAATCGGAAAGATTGGCTCGCAGGACGTAAATTTCGGTAATGATAAGGCTCGATTCCTTTCCGCCGATTTGTTCGCGAATTTTTTGGGAATAATTCGGCAGATAGGCGCTAAGCTGGTTCGTATCGGACCAATAAGTCTGTCCGTTTGTGGACAAATAGTAATCGCTGTAACGCTTGAAAGCCTTTTCGCGGTCGGTGTAGGCAAGCCGTAGGAGATCCAGCCAATCGTCATCGCGTAACTCCTTTTTAGCGACAATCGGTTCCTGTTCGTCGATCGGCTCGTAGCAGGAAAACACGCCGCGTTGAAGAAAGTCCGGCGATTTTTCATTAACTGAAAACTGAAAATCACCGTAAAGAAACTTTTGCGCGATCCGTTCTTCAAAACGCTTGGGTAGATCGTCTGCGTGAATTATCTCCACCACGCGCCGCAATTTTTTCCGGGAAACAAGCCGAAGCGTTACGCTGTCGATGAGTCCGAAAAGCCCGTAGCCACCAATCGCAACCCGGAACAGCTCGCCATTTTCATTGCGCGAACAGCGAATCGATTTTCCATCGGCGTTGACCATGGTGAACGATTCGATGTTGGAAATGAGTGGCTTCATTGCCAGGCCGCGCCCATGCACGTTCGAGGATAGACTTCCGCCTAGCGTGAATGCGTCGGCGCCGGTCTGTTTTTGCGCGATACCCCATTGGGTAGCACTTTCGCGCTGAGCATCCAGATACGTACGAATCAATTTCGGCCATTGGATGCCTGCTTCCGCTTCGATCAAGCCGCGCTCTCGATCGAAAGAAATCACGCGATCAAGAGAACGCGCATCGATGCAAATGCTGTCCGTCGCGAACTGCTGGCCACCCATCGAATGCCGAGACCCCGAAACGGAAATGGGCAAACCTTTGCGTGACGCAGAACGCACGATCTCCGCAAGCTCCTCTCTGGTGCGCGAAGTTAGAAGTTTGCGAACGCGAGTGCGATTGAGCTGCGAATGCACGTCATTGACCCAAATCTCTCTCTCGGGTTCTGCTAAAATGCCTGGCGCAAGCGCGAAAAGCGCCGCCGTGCGTATGAATTTGCGCCGCGTTAGCATCCGAAAGCTTTATTGAGCCAGTTAGATTTCAGTCAGGCAAATTACCTCGCCTTTGGCAATCGGTTGATCGGTTCGCCCGGGTCCCATTTGGCGCAAATCGTCATGATCGAAAAATCGGACGATGCGCCAAGGGCGTACTAAGTCAGCAAGTTCACCTCGCGTGCACGCCCAGAGGAATGGTTCGCGGCGTCCACGCAACCACCACTCAACGAGTTTACTTTGCGAGTCGAAGCGAATGCGGCCGTCACCCTGCTTTTCCATGAATGTGAATGCAAACTGGCTGCTGGGACCGCTCAGACGTCCTAATCTCCTCATCAACGCTCCAACGGTATCTGCCGGCAGATACATCAAGAGACCTTCAGCGATCCAGAATGTGCGTTGACCCGGATCGAAACCGGTCTTGATCAGCGCTTCGTCATCGAGGCCGGTGGTGCTCAAATCAGCCGCGACAAAATGCAATCGTTCCAGGTTGATTGCAGGAAAGCTAAGCACCTTGTGACGCTGCGTTGCGGGATGATCGATCTCCCAAAATTGTGTGGCTGGAAAATCCTGATGTAATTCAAAACTGAGCGAATCAAAACCTGCGCCAACTATGACGACTTGTGTAGCGCCGTTGGTAAGTGCCGAGCGCACAAGGCCGGCGATACATTTCTTTCGCGCGCCATAATGCAGTAAGATTCCCGGGATCGTGATGCGCTCGATGAATCTCGCGATTGGTCGAAACCAGCCTCGTTGTGCAATGTTCAAAAACAGACGCGTCCTGGACGAGTACGTCTCCAGCATCCGGGCGCACAAATCCGCAGAAGTTTTCGACACGAGTCCCGAATATTCAGGATCGCGATGCAGAAGAACCAAACTTGCTGCTATGAGGAGCGCCGTGCGGCTGGCTTGATCGTTTTGCACGCAAGCAGGCTACGAACTCGCGAGCACGTGCTGGCGCTGCACATACGTGTAGCTGCGCGATGACCGTCTCCAACTGTAGTCGCTGGCTACGGGCTCACACTTGCCAGCTGTCGGCGGCAGCGGTCTTCCCCTCTCTGTTTTCGATCTCGATCTTTTCGAATACGAACGAGACGTCCTCGAGTTCATGCGCGTCGTAGGGGTCGCCGCTCGTGTCAGTGAGATCGAGATACGACCTGATGTTCGATACCGCCGCGTTCTTGAGCGTGACTGCGTGGTAAATCTCTTCCTTTCCGTTTGGGTCCGTCTTGACGAACTCGAAGAGCACTGGCTTGAGCGTCTCGTTTTCAACGAGCGCCTGGAATAACTGCGGCGACGCTGCGTCCCATTCTTTCGTGATCGTGATTGGCTTGTGAATGCGCTTGCCGCTAGCATGGCCAGTCGCGGCGTCACGCGGCGATGTCGTTTCGCTGAAATACTTGATACCTGCGATTCGGTGCTTGCGTACTGCAGGCGCGCCCTTCTCGTCGCGGTCGTCAAAACTGCCCTTGAATACCCCCTGCTTTGATCCTTCAATCGTGATGTAGAACTCGTACGCCACTGCGCACTCTCCTGTTGACTGCGGCAAGCAGGCTATGCCGCAGCTACGGGAGGGTCAAGCACTTGGTGGGAATCGTTGCTCAGACCTACAATGCGGCCGCGCCGAGAATTTCTACTCGCGGGCGTTGGCAACGTTATTCAAATCCGCTGCTTTGCCTTGGGCGGCCCGAAACTGACGAATGTGATTCAATTCATCTCGCGAGCCGGTGGAATTTTGCGTTTGTGCAGCCAACTTCGCGTAATAGCGGCTTGCAGTTTTCTTGTCGCCGGTTTGCTCGGCCGCTCGCGCCGCTCCATACAATCCTCTGAACCGTCCGGGATAAATTTTGAGCGCGGCTTCGAATTCCTGCTGTGCTTCCTGTTCTTGAAATACTCGAATTTGGAATCTTTGGTCGCGTCGCGTAGTTCACGCATCCGGGCGATGGCTTTTCGCGCGCCGTCGAGATCGCCGGTATGGGCTCTTCCGAGCGCGTGACCATATTCGATCAGAGCTTCCATGAATGGGAATGAAGACCAGTGCGGGAGATTCGGAATGGTCAATTTCGCCGCCGCCGCCCAATCATCCCGCTCGAATGCGTAACGGGTTGGAATTGCAGCCAGGGCGTAAGCCGCGCTGAATTCCAGTTCCGGATTTGTCTTTTGCACTTTGGCGGCAACATCGACAATCTTCTTCGCTTCACGGTCCTGGGCTTGCTGCAAATAAGAGTAGGCCATGTAATCGAGCGCGTGTAACTCTTCGGCTTCGGTGGCATCGCGATGGCGCACGGCCGCGTAAGAACGCGATGCTTCGGCCGAAGCTCGATTTGCAGCGACCGATTCGTCCCACATCCCCAAGCGCGTAAAAATGTGCGATGGCATGTGCAACGCGTGAGGCACCCATGGCGCGATGGAAGCATAACTTTGAGCAGCGGCCAGGCCGCGTTGGGCGAGCGCGGGGTAATCGTAGCAATGGATCAGGTAATGAACAACGCCTGGATGGTTTGAGTTTTCTTTCCACAGCTTTTCGAGGATCGCCGCTGCCTCAAGTTGCTTCGACAAACTCGTGTCACTGGGCGTGGCATAACCGACAGCCAGGACCGCGAACGCATAGAAGGTTTGGGTTTCGAAATCGTCGGGATACTTGTCGCGGAGCTGGCGCATTGCTTTCTCGTAAGCGACCACCCGGTCGCGCGGTCCCACCGGTCCGTGACACGATTGCCCAACCGCACCTGTGTTCGAGCTGTCCGGCGCGTTGTAATAAATATTGAGCGCGGTAATGAATTCGCGCTCGCGATCTGTGCCGGCGTCCATCGCCATCGCTTTTTCAATGGCCGCTTTGCCGGCGCGCATTTCGTCTGGAGTTGGCGGGGTCCAAATCGGATGCCACCACGTCATGGCGATTCCCCACTGAGCCATTGCGCACTTCGGGTCGCGTTCGGCTACCGAGGTGAAAACACGGCGTGCCTCTTCGTAAAAGAATGAATGCAGTAACGCCACGCCACGCTCGAATTCAGATTGCACGGAAGGCGCACACGATACAGGAAACGTCACTTTCCCGGCGGCGCGCAAATTGCCCGGTTCAGGAGCAGTTGCGCAGTCGACGTCGCGTAATGCGAGAAGACTAGTGGTCAGTCCAACAAGAAAAATTGTGCGACCGCAAAATCGAACCATTTTCAAGCTATAGTTGTGTCTGTGCCGCAGATTGGCAAATGGCCTCGGCGGCTATGAAGTCGCAGCTCCGTGGATTTGTAGCTCAGTCAAACTCGAGAATGATTTTGCCGCTGCGTTTGCCTTGCGCAGCATGTGTCACCGCTGCTTTAGCATCACTGAGCGGATAAGATTTTTCGACTTTCGTCTTTAGCAGACCGCGCTTCGCCATTTTGAACAATGATTGAAACGCTTCCAAGCGTTCCTGATTTGTCGCGTTATCGTACCATTTATTGATCCAGATGCCGCGGAAACGCAGGTCCTTGAAAATTAGCAGCCCGTTCGGGATCTTCAGTGGCTGCAGGCTCATCGCTCCGTAAGTAACGAGAGTTGATTCGGGAGCGAGGCAGTTTGCCAGACGCAGAGCGCTTTCACCGCCGACTGCGTTCAATCCCAGACGAATCGGCGCGCCGCCGTTAGTCGCATCTTTCACTTGGTGTCGGAGATTTTCACCATCGACTAGAACGAGGTCGCCTCCCTCGCTGCGGAGCTCGTCGATCAATTCTCCGCGCCGGACGACATTCACCGTCTTGTAGCCCAATTCATGCGCGATTTGAATCACCGCGCGTCCGGCTGCCGAATTAGCGGCATTCTGAATCAGCCAGTCGCCGCGTGAAAGATTTACATAGTCGTGGAGCAAACGCCAGGCGGTCATTGGATTGATTTTTAGCATGGCTGCATGCACAGGCTCGATTCCCGCGGGGACAACAACCAGTTCATTAGCTTTCACTGTAACGGCGTCGCGCCACGTTCCAATGTTGTGCGGCAGGATTACGAGTGCGCCCTCAGCAATGTTCGCAGCGTTCGTGCCGGGCTCGACAACAACTCCCGCGCCTTCGAAGCCGGGCGTCGCCGGCAGTTCCGGTCGAATCGGATATTTTCCTTCAATCTGATTTAAGTCGGCGGGGTTGATCGGCGCTGCGCGCATTTCCACAATAGCTTCGCCTGCGGCTGGCGTCGGCCATGGCCGCGATTCGACATGTAACACGTCTGCTGGATTTCCGTGTCTTTCGTAAACTGCTGCGAGTATATTTTTGCTCATCGATGGCGCCGTCCCAGCATCCTCACGCTTCCCCAGGCG
>WNFX01012420.1_pt1 | contig 17122 bp, 17 predicted proteins | sample 5400111 | NCBI WGS metagenome assembly WNFX01 (sample SAMN13153363, study PRJNA577476) | soil metagenome | isolation source: 40 cm soil or saprolite under grassland replicate 1 | place: USA:California | collected 2016-06-15 | reverse complement strand
CGATACTGCGCCGGCACAGTTGCCGCCCGTGTTGTTCGCTAAGATCGTATTCTTCAATACAAGGTTCCCTGCCTTAAAAATCCCACTGTAGATGCCACCGCCGACTGAGCCGCCAGCATCGTTCCCGCTAATCGTCACATTGTCGAGCGTCAGCTTCCCGCCGCTGTTCCAAATGCCAGCCCCGGCACCGCTGCCATTGCCGGTAACTGTCACATTGCTGATAGCTAACGTTCCCGTCGCGTCATTAAAGATGCCGCCGCCCGCATTATTGGCAATCAGGCTATTCGCAAGAGTCATCTTCCAGCCGTTGTAGATTCCGCCGCCGGCACCAACCGTCCCATTGTCCGCGACCGTCACGTTGTTCACAGTTGCTATGTTGTAGTTTCCGATAGCCCCGGCGCCGAACCCCGACCCATTGCCGCTGAACATAACGCCGTTCAATGTCATCGTCCCCTCGTTGGAGATAGCTCCGTCGCTCGACTGGCTGCCCGGGCCGCCGTTGTGAACGAAGGCCCCACCGTTAACAGGTCTTAATCGGACGCCTCCAGGGGGCGTAGGGTCCACCAACTGGCTCAAACGTACCCCCCTCCGACAATCCGCAATTAGCCGTTCGGCGTAATCCGGGTTTATTTTCTATTGGCCAGAAGTTTACGCGTGGCGTCGCTCAAGCCGTAAGAAGTGCCACTTGCCCGTTAGACTTCGCCCCCGCCTTTCGGTACGCTTTTCTCGACGGTCGGCTCCAGCGTCCGATCCGCCAAAGGAGCCACGAGGTCCAACGTGAACGAGACGAGCAACTAACGCCCCGTGGGGCCCGCGAGAAAACGCTTTTTTGCAAAACAAATTCACGCCCGAATCTCTAATGATGGACAAAATGGATTCCCTTCGTAAATCTTTGATTGACCGCCCGGCTGATGGCTTCGACCGTCGCTCAATCAGACAAATCATCGGCAAACGGCGGCTCCACAAACGCGGACGGCGCTATTCCCCGCAAATTAGGGGCCCCATCAATCAATCGCCACGAGCCAATGCCAGCGGACAATCAGAAAACACACACGAAATGCTTTTGTTTGAATGCAGCGAACGGCCCGCTAGTCGAGGAAGAAGTCGCCGACAGCCGCGACGAACAGCTCCGGCGAGGTGTGCATCGCGGCGTGGCCCTGCGCGGGCAACACCTCGATGCGAGAGTTCGGCAGCGCCGCCGCCAGCGCTTCCGCATCCGCGTGGTCCGTCTCCGGGCTGCGCTCCCCCACGACGATCAGGGTCGGCACCTGGAAATGGGCGAAGCGCGCCGGGTCGAAGCGGTAATCACGGTCGGCGTGCAGCTCACGGGGGATGGTGTGCGCGTTCTTCAGGCGCTCCAGCCAACGCGGCTGCGAGCGCAGCACCCCGAGGTCATCCGTGGACATGGTGATGATGTCCGTCATGAATGTCACCACCACGCCGTCGCGGTTGCCGTCCTCGAGGAACGTCTCCATCCGCTCGACGGTGCCCGGCGGATAGACTGTGCTCCTCGAAGCGGTGATCCCGCCCTCGTACAGCCCCAGCTTGCGGACGTTCCCCGTTCTCTGGCTCACTTCGAGAGCTACGAGGGCGCCGAAGCCGTGACCGAACAGGTTCACCGGCTCGCCCGCGCTCTCGATCACAGCTACAACATCGTCCAGCTCGCGTTCCAGACAGTAATCCACGCCGTCGCCGCTCTCTCCGCGTCCCCGGCGGTCGAGCGCCCGGACCGTGAAGTACCGTTCGAGCATTGGGATCACGAAGCGGTAAGCAGTGTCGTGGTCGGAAGTCGAACCGTGCACCAGCACGAGCGGCGGCCCGCTTCCTGCCCGCTCATACGCGATCGGAGTGCCATCCCTGGATTTGACTACATCCATGTGCTATTCCACCGAAACGATGTAGTCGTAGTTGGGCTGTCCACCAAACACTACCTCCACTTCATATGACGAAAAGCGCTCCCGAATGTTTCGAGCGAGCTCCTCCGCTGCGGCGGCCGTCGTCTCCGCGCCGTAGTACAGGGTCGCCAGGCTCTCGTCTGCTTGCGGCAGGCTCTCGAGCGCCCCGACGACCGCCTCTTCTGCAGACGGCGCCGCCAGTTGCAGCTGGTCGTCTACAATCGCGATAACGTCGCCTTCGTTGACGCGGACGCCGCCGATGCTGGTACGACGCACGGCTCGTGTGATCTCGATCGTGCGGACGGCGCCGCAGGCATCCTCCATCGCCCCGACCACGGTTTTGACGTCCTCGCCCGGGCTTACGGCGAGCAGCGCGGCGATTCCCTGCGGCATCGAGCGCGTCCCGACGACGTGTAGGCGCTTCTTGGTCAGCTTTCGCGCCTGCTGCGCCGCGAGGATGATGTTCTTGTCATTCGGCAACACCGCGACATCATCCGCGGGGCACGCCTCGACGGCGTCGACGATCTCGCGAGTGCTCGGGTTCATCGTCGGGCCGCCGGAGACAACCCGGGTGCAGCCGACGCTCCGGAAGACGCGTGCCATGCCCTCGCCGGCCACCACTGCGACTGTGGACAGCGGCGGGGCTTCGGCGGCGTCGCCACGCATCTCTTCATGCATCTCGACGAAGCGCTCCGCCTGCTTCCTGATGTTGTCCACCTTCACCTGCACGAGCTGACCGGCCCCCGTCCCCAGCGACAGCGCCGCGCCCGGGTCGTCCGTATGGACGTGAACGCGCACAAGCTGCGGGTCGCCCACGACAATGACTGAATCGCCCAGCCCCATTACCCGCCCGCGGATCTCTTCGAGGTCGAGCTCTCTTCCGCCGATGAGAAGCTCGGTGCAGTAGCCGTAGAGCGAACCCTCCGTCTGGTGCCGCGCGCCCGTAGAAGCCAACCAGTCTTGCTCCACGGGCTCGGCCGCCTCCGCCGCCGTCTCGATGGGCTCGCCGCGAATGTGGTGCAGCATGCCTTCCAGCAACACGCTGAGCCCGAGCCCGCCCGCGTCGACAACGCCCGCTTCGCGCAGCACTGGGAGCAATGAAGGCGTCTTTTCGACGCTCGATTTCGCCGTGCTAACAGCGGTCTCGAGCAACGAATCCAGATCACCGTTGCCGTTGGCGGCAGTGACAGCCTCTGAGACCTCGCGTATTACGGTGAGAATCGTCCCCTCCGCCGGTTTGGTCACCGCCCTGTAAGCGGTAGCAGACGCCTGCTCCAGTCCGGCAGCCAGTCCCTTCGGCGTTACGTCCGTGGCGCCATCAACACCGCGCGCCAGGCCGCCGATGATCTGCGAGAGGATGACGCCGGAGTTGCCGCGGGCGCCCATCAGAGCCCCATGCGACATCGCGGCGAGCACCGCCCCGGCCGCGGGATCTTCACAGCGCTCCGCTTCTTCCATTGTGGCACGCATCGTCAGGTACATATTCGTGCCGGTGTCACCGTCAGGCACGGGAAAGATGTTGACGGCGTTTACCTGAAGGACAGGACGTTGCGCTCGAGCCATGCGGTGGCGGCGGCGAACAATTCGCGCAGTTCAGCGCCTGAGAGGGAAGCGATTGCGGGGCGGCTCACAGGAGCGCCCGCTTGAAGGCGGGGCGGCGGAGGCAGTCAGCCTTGTCCCTATGAACGGCCGATGTTACCATGCCTTCTGCGCAATTCTAACAACAGCGTACGGCAGGGTAAAGGAAAACATACTTGGCAAGGTGCGATCTGTGCGGCAAAACGACAGCTTACGGCCGCAACATCCGGCACAAACACTCGGGACGCTGGGAGCGCAAGGCTCCGAAGACGAACCGCACATTCAAGGCCAACGTCCAGAACAAGACGTTGGTCGTAAACGGCATCCCGCTGCGCCTTAAGATCTGCACGCGCTGCCTGCGCACGACGCTCAAGGCGACGGCCTGACTAGGCTGTAGAGATCAGCCGTCAGGCGTCAAAGATTGGCTTTCCGTTAGCTCCACAGGCACTCGTCAGGCACCGCGCCTAACACCAGACAAAGACTCTCGCAACCGCTCGATGTTCTGCCCGGGCGTCCCGCGCTCGTTGAAGATGGCGCTCGCGGCGACGAGGACGTTGCCGCCGGCCGCGGCGCAGCGCGGGGCGGTCTCCGGCGAGACGCCGCCGTCCACCTCGATCTCCGCACGAAGGCCGCCTTCGTCGATCAGCCGACGCAGGCGGGCAACCTTCGGCAGGGCGCTCTCAATGAAGCGCTGGCCGGAGGCGCCCGGGTTCACTGCCATCACCATCACCTGGTCCACTTCCGGCAGGACCTGCACGATAGCACCAACGGGCGTTCCCGGGTTCAGGCAGGCTCCGGCTCTCTTCTCTCGCTTGTGCACGTCCTGAATGATTTTGTGCAGGTGCGTCGCGGCCTCGACGTGGACGTTGATGATATCGCCGCCCGCGTCCATAAACGGCCCCGCCTGCTTCTCCGGCTCGACGACCATCAGGTGGATGTCGAGCACGAGGCCAGTGCTGCGTCGAATCGCCTCCACCACCGGCAGGCCAATGCTAATGGCGGGCACGAACCGCCCATCCATCACATCGATATGGATGTAGTCGGCGCCCGCCTGTTCGCACTCCCGAATTTGCTCGCGCAACCGCGAAAAATCCGCCGATAGGATGGATGGGGCGAGCTTGATTCCGTTGATCAAGCTTCATCCCTCAGCCGCTCGCGCGCCAGCTTAAGCGCCTCCGCCACTCGCGAAGGCGCAGTCCCGCCCGGCACATCCCTCGCAGCGACGGAGGCGCGCACATCGAGCGCAAGGACATCATGCTCGAAGAGGGGCGAGAAACGGCGATATTCTTCCAGCGAAAGGCCGCGCAGCGACTTGCCCTCGCCTTCGGCGTAGCGCACGAGGTCCGCGACGGCTTGATGCGCCTCGCGAAAGGGCATACCCTTCCGTACAAGGTAGTCCGCTACGTCTGTCGCCAGCGCGTATGATTCCGCCGCCGCCGACTCCATTCGTTCGCTACGTACTTCGAGCGCCGGTAGCAGGGCAGTCAGCACCTCCAAAGTGGCAAGCAGCGTGTCCAGCGTATCGAAGAGCGGTTGTTTGTCTTCCTGCAGGTCTCGGTTGTAAGCGAGCGGCAGCCCCTTGAGCATTGTGAGGATCGCAATCAGATTGCCGTAGGCTCGCCCCGTGCGGCCGCGGGCTAGCTCCGCGACGTCCGGGTTCCGCTTCTGCGGCATGATACTCGAGCCCGTCGTGAAGGTGACCGGCAGGCGTAGGAAGCCGAACTCGTCGCTGCTCCAGAGCACGATCTCTTCAGCGAGACGCGACAGATGCATCATCGCTGCCGCCGCCGCCGCCTGAAACTCCACGACGAAGTCGCGGTCCGCCACAGCGTCGATGCTGTTTCGGCTAACTCGACTGAAGCCCAGCTCGCTCGCGACGAACTCCCGGTCAAGCGGATAGGGCACGCCGGCCAATGCCCCGGCGCCCAGTGGCAGCTCGTCTGCACGCGAGCGGCAGTCGAGGAAGCGGCCCGAGTCGCGGTCGAGCATCTCGAAGTACGCGAGGAGATGATGTGCGAAGAGCACAGGCTGCGCGCGCTGAAGATGCGTGTACCCGGGCATAACCGCATTCTGATTCGCCTCAGCCAGATCCAGCAGCGCCGTCTGCAGGCGTCGAATTGACGCGACGGCGTCATCGCAAGCCCCTATTACGAACAAGCGCATGTCAGTAGCGATCTGGTCGTTGCGAGAGCGGGCCGTGTGCAGCCGCCCCGCCGCCTCACCGATCTTCTCCTGCAGCCGCGCCTCGATGTTCAGGTGGATGTCCTCGAGCTCCTCGCGGAACGGGAACTCGCCGCGCTCAATCTCCTCGCGGATCTCCTCGAGGCCGCGCAGGATCGAATGAGCATCGTCGCCCGGGATGATCCCCTGTTTCGCCAGCATCCGGGCATGTGCAATGGACGCGGCGATGTCGTGCCGGTAGAGGCGCCGGTCATAAGCGATCGACGCGCTGTACTTGAGCGCCCGCTCGTCGAGACCGCGCGCGGTCGGGCTTTCGATACGATCTTTTTGTTCGGGCATCGTGCGGCAATTATACCCGGCAGCTCTTTAGCTACCGAGGCGTGAGAGCGTCGACGAAGATGCGGCTTCATGTAGCCGACGTCACAGGAGATGACCGTCGTCTCGAACAGATCGGTGAGTCCGAGATAGCGCATCTCTTCGTGGAAGCGAGGCCCGCTGTAGCCGCGGTTGGTGACCGCCCCGAGGCGGTAGCCGCGGTCTTTCAGCCATTGCAACGTGGGCAGTACATCCGGGAAGAGCTCGCGGCCGAGAAACGCCCCGCCGAGGTTCCACGCTTCCCACAGCTCCTCACCTTGGTGTGGCGTCAGCGCCAGGTCGTGCTCGGCGGCGATGCGACGACATAGCTCGGGATAGTTGGGGTCGATGCAATCGCCGTGGAATGCACGGCTCGTCTCCTCTTCCACAGCGAGCCGGATATCTCGCCCGAGGTAGAAGCGCTCACCTTCGAAATGATGGCCCCACGTCGCCAGAAGCTCGCGGATGCGGCGCACCGTCTCTTTACGAATGAGCTCCCGTGGCGGCATATTCGGGAAGTGCCAGAGGGTATCGCCGAGGTCGAAGAAGACGGTGGTAATGCGCGGTCTCATAGGTCCTTCGGATCGAAGCGTGTGACGCCTGCGATGGCATCATATGCTCGATCAGTGGATATGATGCCTTCGAGCCCGTATTGCAGCACGACGGCCGCGTGGATAGCATCTCGAGGATCAAGCCGCGTGTGCGTGCCTAGCACTAATCGCGCACCAAGCATTATCGCGTGATCAACCGAAAAGGGAGCTTGGAAAAGCTTCAGCAGCCGATCCAGGTATCGCAGTCCAATGTCCTCCCGCCGACGGTACCAGTAGACATACATCACCTCTTGTAAAGCCTCAGTGTCCGTGTTGGCAGTTTCGCGGCCAGCACGCACGTCGGCGAGGAGTCTGCGGCAGGGATCGCGGTACGAGTGGGGCTCGCCCCGTGCGTAAATGAATACGTTAGCGTCGATCAGCTTCAAGATCGCGCTCGATCTCCATCATCTCCTCAGCTGGACCCCGCTGGATAATATCCTTCAGTTCCTCCCAGGAGCCAAGATCGTCTTCACCTGCGAAAATCCACTCCAGCGCCTCCTGCTTCTCACGTTCAGATGGCGATACTACGTACATGGCAACCGCCTCTCGTATCATTGAACCGACGGAGCGGCCCTCGGTCTGAGCCTTTTCCTCAAGCGTTCGATATTCCTTTGGATCAAAGAGGACCTCAACCCGCTTCGACTTCATTTCAAAACCTCCGGATGCCTACGGATAGAATATGGCAGGCCCGCTTTGCTGTCAACCGAATCGTGATAGATTCTCGATGTGGCCGAAGAACTCTACGGTATCGTGTCCACGCTCGATGAGGAGCACCAGGACGCCATCTGGCGCTTGTGGGAAGAGGTCGAGCGCGCGTTCGGAGTGAGCATCAGCGATACACACGTGCCGCATTTCACCTATCACTGCGCGAAGTCATACGCGCCTGCAGTACACGACCTTCTCGCGAGCATCGCCGCGACTACGGCGCCGGTGGCCACTGCCTCATTTTTCATCGGGGTGTTCGATGCGCCGCCGCCGCTGTTCTTCCTGCCGCTCGCGCGAACCGATGCGCTGAGCGCGATGCACCGGAGGCTCTGGGCGGAGCTCGACTCAATCGCGACTGGCGTCATGGACCGCTATGCTGCTGACCGCTGGTTCGCGACGGTGAACCTGGCGCCGGACCTTGAGACCGATATCTCGCGCGAACTCCTCCTGTTCCTGTTGAAGCGAGACTTCCAGTGGCAGATAACCGTCGATAACGTTTGCATTCTGCACGACACGGGCGAGCGGCAGATTATCGAGGCGCGATTCGACTTCAAGGGTTGAGGGCATCGTGGCTTTCGGCCAGCGTCTGCGCCTGCGCTTGGACGCGCACAGGGAGCCCCCAGATGTTGATGAAGCCGGCGGCGGCATTGCGGTCGAAGGTGTCGCCCTTCTCGTACGTGGCCAGCGAGAAGTCATACAGGCTCTTTGGTGACTTGCGCCCGACGGCAACCGCGGTGCCCTTGTGCAGCTTCACACGCACGGTTCCCGACACGTGCCGCTGAGTCGACTGGATGTATGCAGCCAGGTCGCGGTGGTGCGCCGAGAACCAGAGCCCGTTGTAAACCACCTCCGCGTACTCCTCCGCGATGCGCATTTTCAGCCGCCGCTGTTCCTTCGATAGCGTCAGCGATTCCAACGCCTCGTGTGCCGTGAGCAACGTGATCCCCGCCGGCGCCTCGTATATCTCGCGTGACTTGATGCCCACGAGCCGGTCCTCGACGCTATCTATGCGCCCGACGCCGTGCTCGCCCGCAAGTTTGTTCAGCCGCCTAACAAGTGCCACCGGCTCAATTGCCTCGCCGTCGATGGATATCGGCAGCCCCGCCTCAAAACCAATCTCGACGTAAGCGGGGTCCTTGGGCGCCTCCGCGGGCGCCTTCGTCCACGCATAAACATCCGCCGGCGGTTCGACCCACGGGTCTTCGAGGACGCCCGTCTCGACGCTACGACCCCAGAGGTTCTCGTCGATACTGTACGGGCTCGCCTTCGTGACGTTGATCGGGATCGAGTGCTCCTGCGCGTAGACGATCTCAGACTCGCGGTCCATCTCCCATTCCCGCAGCGGCGCGACGATCTTCAGCTCCGGCGCCAGTGCCTGCACGGAGACGTCGAGACGGACCTGGTCGTTGCCTTTGCCGGTGCAGCCGTGCGCGACAGCCGTCGCACCTTCATCTCTCGCGACTGCCACCATCTCGCGGGCGATCAGCGGGCGGGAGAGCGCCGTTGCCAGCGGATAGTGGCCCTGGTAGCGTGCGCCGGCAAGGAGGGCCGGAAAGGCGAAGTGGCGGATGAACGTCTCCTGGGCGTCCTGCCAGACGTGGCGCGAGGCGCCCGCCGCCATCGCGCGCGACTGAAGCTCCTCGCGCGACCGGTCCATTCCTACGTCCACCGTGAGCGCGACGACATCGTAGCCGCGCTCTTCCTTTAGCCAGCGGATGGCCACGGAAGTGTCGAGGCCGCCGGAGTAGGCGAGGACGATCTTCTCAGCCATCGCGTCATGGCAGGTCTAAAGACCTGCAGCTACTTAGGCCCTCCTGCCTCAAATCGTGCGAGGACGCGGTCCATGATTTCAATCGCGCCGTCGATCTCGTCTTCCGTGACCGTCAGCGGCGGGATGAAGCGCAGCGCCGTTGGCTTGACGTTATTGACCAGCAACCCCTCCTCGGAGCAAACGCCCATAATCTCTTCGGCGACCGGCCGGTCGAGCTCGAGCGCCCAGATCAACCCCTTGCCACGCACTTCGGTGATCATTGGGCGGCGGTCGGCGAGCGAGTGGAGCTTCCGCTCGATGTAGTCGCCCTTCTTCGCCACTTGCGACGGCAGGTCGTGCTTGAGCATATAACTCAGGACCGTATACCCAACCTCGCAGGCTAGCGCGTTTCCGCCGAAGGTCGTCCCATGTTCGCCCTGACCGAGGACGGCGCAATGGTCCTTCGCCAGGAACGCACCGATCGGAAAGCCACCGCCTAGGGCTTTCGCGACCGCCATCGCATCCGGCTCGATGCGGTAGTGCTGGTGGGCGAATAGCTTGCCGGTGCGGCCGACACCCGTCTGGACTTCATCCAGCATAAGCAGTATCCCTGCTTCGTCGCACCAGCCCCGGACCTGCGGAAGATAGTCGTCGTCCGGGACGTTGACGCCGCCCTCTCCCTGGAGTGGCTCCAGCAACACCGCCGCCGTCTTGCCGGTCGTAGCCTTCTTGATCGCTTGAACGTCGTTGAACGGCACGCGAACGAACCCTTCAACCAGCGGCGTGAACGGTGCGCGGTACTTCTCGTTGCCTGCCGCCGTCACCGTCGCGAGAGTGCGTCCGTGGAACGCATCCTCGGCGACGATGATCTCGAACGAGCCATCGCGCTTCTCCTTACCCCACTTGCGAGCGATCTTCAGAAGGCCTTCGACAGCCTCAGCTCCGCTATTGCAGAAGAAGACCTTGTCGAGCCCCGAACTGTCGCACAGGAGCTTCGCCAGCTTCACCTGCGGGATCGTGTAGTAGTAGTTCGAGGTGTGCATAAGCTCCCGCGACTGGCGCTCAATCGCCCCGACGACCTCGGGGTGGCAGTGGCCGAGGCTTACCGCGGCGATACCCGCCACGAAATCCAGGTATTCCCGGCCGTCCAGGTCCCAAACGCGGGTGCCCTCCCCACGTACGAGCGTAATCGGAAGCCGCTTGCTGGTCGGCAAGAAGTATTGCTTCTCGAGTTCGATCCAGTTCTCTTTTTCGGTCATGCGATGGTCGTTCCAGTCATTTGCCCCTCGATACTCCGCAGTAAGGCGTGCTCCTCCCGGCCATCCACAATCAAGCACCTGCTGCCGGCGTCCGCGGCACTAAGACACGCCCGAACCTTCGGTATCATACCGCCTTCAATAACGCCCGCCTCGATGAACGCGCCGGCTTGCTGAGCCGAGAGTGAATTGGCGATCTCTCGTTCGCCGATGCGTACGCCGGGCACGTCAGTCAGGAACACCAGCCAGCGCGCCTTGAGCGCCTTCGCGAGAGCACCGGCGGCACTGTCCGCGTTGATGTTCAGGAGCTGCGCGCTCAGCCTCTCTCCTTCCCATTCGAGAGCAATCGGGGCAATCACCGGGATGATCCCTTGGTCGAGCAGCGAATGGAGTGGCGCAGTATTGACTCCGGTGATATCGCCGACGAACCCGAGCTTTGGGTCCAATGTTCGTGCCCGCAGCACGCCGCCGTCCGCGCCCGAAAGACCGATCGCCCGCGCTCCCAATGAGGACAACTCGGCCACGATCTGCTTGTTCACCAGCCCAGCGAGCACCGCCACCACCACCTTCAGGGATTCGGCATCCGTGACTCGCAAGCCCTGCTCAAAGCGCGTTGGTAGGTTATGTCGAGCGAGCCACTCGCTGACCAGCGCACCGCCTCCGTGCACCAGAATCGGCCGCAGCTCCCTTCGCTGAAGCTCCACCACATCGGCGAGCGCGGTGTCGTGCGAACCGAGCGTGGAGCCTCCAATCTTCGCGACGACAATCTTTCCCTGGCTCCCGGCTCCTTGCTCCCTGCTGCTCATGTGGTATACAGGCTATTGAGGCGCACGTAGTCTTCCGTAAGATCGGAGCCCCATGCGGTTGCACTGGCTTCCCCAAGCCCCATCGTCACCCTCATGCGCACTTCTCGCGGAGCGAGGCAGGCCTTCGTCGCCTCAGGATCGTAGGCCTGCGGCACCCCACCGCTGTATAGACAGACCTCCTTGCCGTCCGGCCCGCTCAGGTACAGCGCAGTCGTCTCCTCCTTCATCGCGGCGCCGCTGTTGCCCACAGCGGAGATGATGCGCCCCCAGTTAGGGTCCTGGCCGTAGACGGCAGTCTTCACGCCGAGCGACATTACGATCTCGCGAGCGGCCTTGCGCGCGTCTTCGCGCGTCGCAGCACCTTCGACGCGCGCTTCGATAGTCTTCGTCGCGCCCTCGGCGTCAGCCACCATCTGCTTCGCGAGATCCGTACAAACGAGGCGCAGCGCGGCGCGGAAGCTATGGGCGTCCGCATGCCCTTGGTCGATTGGCTCGCCGCCGGCAAGGCCGTTCGCCACGACGACAACTGTGTCGTCAGGGCTTGTATCGCTGTCGATATCGATCATGTTGAAGGAATCGTCCACCGCATCCTTCAGAGCGCGGGCGAGAAACGGCTGCGCCGCCGCGGCATCCGTCGTCACGAAACAAAGCATCGTCGCCATGTTCGGATGGATCATGCCGACGCCCTTTACGACGCCTCCCACCGCCCAACCGTTCGCCCGAACCGCGATATGCTTTGGCCTCGTGTCTGTGGTCATGATGGCGCGAGCGAAGTCCATTCCACCGTCTGGTGACACCTTTATCGTCTCGATCCCCCGGCTGATGCGGTCCATCGGCAGAAATGTGCCGATAACGCCGGTCGAGGCGACAACCACCTCGTGCGGGTCAATGCCAAACTTTGCGCCGGTCAGCTGCGCCATCTTGATCGCATCCTCGATCCCCCGCTCACCGACCGAACAGTTCGCGCACCCAGCATTCGCCACGATCGCCTGTGCGCTCCCTTTCTCCAGGTGCTCCATCGATACCAGGAGCGAGGCGCCCTTGAGCGCGTTACGTGTATACACACCCGCAGCTACGCAGGGCGCCTCCGAGTAGACCAGCCCCACGTCGAGCTTGTCCCAGTCGGACCGGACGCCGGCCTTGGCTGCCCCGGCAAGAAACCCACGCGGCGTTGTCACCGTGCCTTCGGGTACGGACTCGATACCCTCGGTTATTACCCCCGCTCCCTTTTCCATGTTCCTTGTCCCTCTCACGGATACACCGCCGGCACGTCGAGCCCCATCGTTTCCGGGAAGCCGAGCATCACGTTCATGTTTTGAATCGCCTGTCCCGCGGCGCCCTTCACGAGGTTATCGAGAACGCTTACCACAACCAGCCGCTCTGTGCGCACATCGACAGTCGGGTAGATGAGGCACATGTTGTTCCCCCGCGTCTGCTTCGTCGCCGGCGGCGAATCGACAACCCGGACGAACGGCTCGGCGTCAAAGAAGTCTTGATACAGCTCGCGTACGACGTCTCCCGCAACGCCCAATGGCAGCGCGCCAGCGGTCACCGGTGCGTAGCAGGTGGAGAGGATGCCGCGGGTCATGGGGATCAGATGCGGTGTGAACGTGACCATCGGGCGCATCTCATCTGCTCCATAAACGAATCGCTCTTGACGTTCCCTCGTCCATTCTCGTGCCGTCTTAAGGACGGCCACTCTTTGCTGTTCATCCATGTCAGCGAGTGCCGTAGTTAGCTCGGCGCCGGGCGACCTCGAAGCCACGCCAACAGCGAGCCACGTTCCGCGCTCTGTTCCCGTTTCCTTAGGCCACATTGACGCCAGCTCCTGCACGATCTCGGGCAGGTGGCGATGACCCGAGAGGCCGTACGCCGATACGCTCTCGTCCGCCTCACCGAAGTGGTACTTGAGGTCGAGGCCGCGGCCGGCGCCGGAGATCCCCGACTTCGAGTCGACGATGATCTCCGGCCCGATGATCCCCGCTCTCACTGCAGGCGCCAGCGCGAGCAATGCGCTCTCCGGGAAGCAGCCCGGATTGGCGATGAGCTTCGACTGCCGCACTGCCTCGCGGTTGAGCTCGGTCAGTCCATAGACCGCCTGCGAAAGCAGTTCCGGAGCTGGATGGTCGGCACCGTACCACTCGGCGTACTCGGCCGGGTCCCGCAGGCGGAAGTCCGCGCTGATGTCCACAACGGGAATTCCCGCGCGAACTAGCGGCGCGCACACCGCCGCGCTCGCCGCATGCGGTAACGCGGAGAATGCGAAATCGACATCGCCAATCTCCTCGCCGATAGTCAGGTCATAACAGGCGAGGTGCGGGAACACGTCTGCCAGCGCCTTGCCGGCCGCGCTCCGCCCGCTGACGCTCGTGAGTTCGACCGCGGGATGCGAATACAACAGGCGCGCCAGCTCGGCGCCTGCATCGCTTCCTGAAATGAAAAAGCCCCACCCTTCGAAAAAGCGGTGGGGCCTAGCGTACTCTGTCTGACTGACGCCGGGCTAGCGGTGAACGCGCGCCAAGCCCCCGCTGTTAGCTCGGGGCCGTCGCGGCGTGCCGCTCAGCTCAGGCGTCATGGTGTATATACCGTAGGCGTTTTCGGACGGAGATGTCAAGCGTTGGGTGCGATGACAAGGCCCTCGGTTTGGGCCGCGACGAGCAGGCGGCTGTCCCAGGCCGAGAATGTAACGGGCTCGCCGCCCTGATCCTGGGCAAGGAGGGCTGACGCGAGATGGATCGAATCAAAGCCCCTCAGCAAGTGTCGCTCCGCGAGGTCGCCGGCATTCTGGATTAGAGTCTCCGATACATCGACGATGACGATACCCGCCCATTGGATGTCAAGCGTAAGGCGAGCTGCTCTGTACGCGGTGTCCCGCAGCCGCCCCGCGTCTCGCGCCCTCGCAAGGCCGGACCTTGCCTCGGCGTAGCCCACCCGGGACATTATCAGCGACGGCGCCAGGGCCATCATACTTCTGATTGCACCCGACCCTTCCTCCTCGATGTGGAATTTAATTAGGCTGCTGGCGTCGAGGTAGACGATCAACGCCGATCTTCGACAATCATTTCGGCAATTGTTGGCCCATCACCTCGCATGCGTACGCCCTTCTCTGGGAAGACCGGTTTCCGCCCGGACCAGGTGACGATGCCCTTGGCCATAAGCGCGCGGATCGCCCGTTCAGCCGAAGTTTCCTCCTCGGTCCGCCCGAGCGTAGGTATGATTGTGCCGACAGTCTTACCGCGACGCGTGATCTTGATTTGCTCCCCCTCTTCCACCCTGCGCAAATAATGGGACATCCGGCTCTTCAGTTCTCGAACGTTCACTTCAATCATGGTGACTACATTCTATCTGTTTGTAGTCACGTGGTCAATTATCCCGACCGACCGCGAATGAATCCCTGCCCAGCCCGACAGCCGTCCAACAGCGGGCACCGCTCGCAAAGCGGCTGTTGAGCACGACAAATGCGCCGTCCGTGCTTGATCAGCGAGATGTGGAAGGCGTACACCTCGTCCGGCTCGAGGATCGCTTCGAGGATATCGTGCGCTTGGGCAGCGCCCGCCTTCGCCGGCACGAGACCGAGGCGCTGGGCGACGCGGTGCACGTGCGTGTCGACTGGTAGGGCCGGCCTCCCGAGCGCAAACATCAGCACGCAGGCTGCCGTCTTGGGGCCGACGCCCTTCAGCTCGCGCAGCCAGGCCTTCGCCTCCTCCAGCCGTAGCTCGCGGAGGAACTGGATGTCGAAACTCCCGCGCCTTTGGTAGACGGCCGCTAGCGCCGCCTTGATCCGCGGCGCCTTAATCCGAGCGAGCCCGCCTACCTGGATCTCGGGGACGATCTCCTCCTGGTCCGCCGCGAGCAGGTCCTCCCAGGACCCGAAGCGCGACCGCAGGCGCATGAAAGCCCGCCCCGAGTTGGCGTCGGACGTGTTCTGCGAGAGGATGGTAAGCACAAGCTCCGACATCGGGTCGCCGTGCGGGCGCCACACCGGCTCTCCGTAGAGTGAGGAAAGGCGGGCGACGATCTCCGGCGCTGTCAGACGTTTGGCACGCTTGGGAGGCACGGTCGCGTCTAAGGCTGCGCGGCGAAGTAGTCCCAAACGGCGCGCGAGACCTCGCGGATCGCGTCCCAATCGTATGAGCGGTCGGTCAGGACAGCGATGACATACGGCCCGTTGGGCCCCCAGACGAGCGCGACGTCATGAGTCGCGTCTGAATAGCTGCCGGTCTTGTGGGCGACCACGGTGTCAGACGGAACACCCGCCACGACGCCCGCCCGGTATCCTTCTTGCTCGAGCAGCGAAAGCATCTCGAGGCGCGAGCCCGCGTTCACGCCTCCTTCGCCGGCGGCGATCGCTGTCAGCAGGCGGGCCATGTCGCGGGCCGTTGTTGGCAGGTCTCGGTTAGCGCTCTCGGTGCTGCCTAACCCGAGAGAAGCCAGCGTTTCATCGATGCGCCCCGCGTTTACGGTGTCCTGCAGCAGCGCCGCTGTGGGGGTGTCGCTGACGATCGTCATCGCACGGACGGCATCCTGCACGGTCACCATGTCGTTCTCGATTATCTCGAGCGAGTCCAGCGTCTTCAGGTCGAGATCGACGTACTTCTTCTCAAGCGTCAGCAGGCTGCCGAAGTCGAGCTGCCCGCCGTCGCGCTGGCGGTACGCTTCGAGCAGGACCTCGAGCTTATACAGGCTGGCCGCGTAGTAAACCTTGTCGGCGTTAAGCGACGCGGCCCGCCCGTCCGCGAGGTTGTGAACGACGACCGAGTACGAGCCTTCGCGGCCCGCGAGCGCCGTCTCTATCGCCGCCTGCAGCCCGGCGTCAGGCGACTGGGCCGCAAATGACGAGGGCAACTCGGGCACCGCCGGGGAGTTGTCGAGCCAGGCCAGCGATACCACCATCGGCGATCTCGGAGGTTGCGTAGGCTCCTGGGTTTGCACCTCAGCAGCGGCAACAGGGGACTGGAACGGGCCGGGGGAGCGAGTCGGCAGACCGCCGATCAGAACGCCGGGCGGCTTCGACTCCGAGTCTCCGCCACAGGAGTTGAGCGCGGAAACGAGTGCGATGAGCGTCCCCAGGATGAGCGCCGGTCGCGAACGCACCCCCGCATTATACTGAGGGCGAAAGGAGTCTGTTGAGTACTAAGCACGTGCGTTTGACGGCGCTCGCGTCCTGCGCCGGCTGAGCCGGCAAAGCGGGCGCTGAGTCCATAGCGCAGGTCCTGCGCTTCCTGGCAGACCGTCCGGCCAGCAGCGATCCTGACCTGCTGGTCGGTCTCGACGCGCCTGATGACGCCGCCGTCTACCGTCTGAACGACGAGCAGGCGGTCGTGATGACCACGGACTTCTTTGCGCCGCTAGTGGACGATCCGTACGCGTACGGCGCTATCGCCGCAACAAACGCCATGAGCGACGTCTACGCCATGGGCGGGGAAGTCGTACTCGCCCTGAATATAGCGGCCTTTCCCGAGGACCTCCCAGCCGAAACGGTCGCTGCCATATTGGCGGGCGGAGCGGACAAGGTAGCCGAGGCTGGCGGAATTCTTGCAGGTGGACACACCATCATCGACGCTGAGCCGAAGTTCGGCCTCGCCGTCCTCGGCCTCGTCCACCCGCAGCGTGTGCTGACGAAGGCAGGTGCGCGCCCGGGAGATGCCCTCTTCCTCACGAAGGCGCTCGGCACGGGCATTATCAGCACGGCCGCCAAGCAGGGCGACGCCGCGGATGAGCACCTGGACACCGCTATCGAGAGCATGACACGCCTCAACCGCCACGCCTCGCACCTGGCACGCGAGGCCGGCGCGCGGGCGCTTACGGACATCACCGGCTACAGTCTGCTCGGCCACGGCTACGAGATGGCAGCTGCGAGCGGGGCGGCGCTCCTCTTCAACGCTTCGTGCGTCCCACTGCTGCCCGGCGCGCTCGAGTACGCTGCGCGCGGCATCACAACCGGCGGCGCCGCGCGCAATCGGAGCTATCTTGCGGGCAAGGTGAGCCTGGCCAGCGGAATTCCGGA
>WNFX01002919.1_pt1 | contig 17123 bp, 18 predicted proteins | sample 5400111 | NCBI WGS metagenome assembly WNFX01 (sample SAMN13153363, study PRJNA577476) | soil metagenome | isolation source: 40 cm soil or saprolite under grassland replicate 1 | place: USA:California | collected 2016-06-15 | reverse complement strand
GTGCCTACGGTAGGTAGCAGAATTAGCCGAAGCCCAATTCTGGTTATTCTGGATATGTAAACTTGCGGCTATGCAATACTGCCACGGCGCTAGTGGCTCGGCTCCCATCGCCAGCCATTGTTATCAGTGCACGTAATCCGTTCTCCGTCGCCAGCAATACCAGTGGCTCCGTGGTCAGAGTTTCGGCAGTATTCCCCTGGCTCGTAGCAGTTGCCACTATTGGTAAGCGGGTAACAATGCGGTGTCGGTGTTGGCTGTACTGGCGGTTGTGTCGGTTGTGGAGCTTGGGTCGGAGCAATAATGGGCTGCGGTGTTGGTGTCGGCGTAGGCTGCTGCGTTGGTGTAGGTGTTGGAGCAGTCGTCGGCGTATCGGTAGGTGTATCCACAACTGTAGATGTATCCACGGATGTAGGAGTATTCACTACTGCCGCATTGCTGGTATTCGGTGTTGGTGTGAGTGTTGTGGCTACCATAGAACTACCATATGCAGTGGCAGCACAGATACACAGCAGCAGTGCAGCAATGAGCGTACCACACCCAATACCTAACTTTGTCTTTCGAGAGCGTGTCCGAAACCAATATCTGAAACCTGATGGCCTTTGTGGAGGCACATTGTAGGTATATGGAGGTTGTGGCGTAAATGACGAGGTTGGCGCGTTATATGGGTTTGTTGGTTGTTGCCATTGCTGTTGCGGATTGTATGAATACGGGTCTGGTGGTTGTTGCATTGTCTATTCCCCCTATCAACATTGCACAAAAAAATATTTATCTATGCAATACAACGTAATCCATAAGTAGCAGTAACTCTCCTGAAACCACTTTTCCATGAGGGTGTGCTTGTAACATACAATATGCAGAAAAACGGCCTTTTTCTGGTGATACAGTAAAATATACCGCTCCATCATTGTAGACCGTCTCTCGTAAAAAGCGTATGCTAAAAATGCATGTCTGGAATGGGTATCTCGCCTATGCTGCTAAAATTGCTTCTAGCTCTTGGAGTAAATACCCGCTATCTATAAAGGGAGAAGTTGTTAATGATGGAAATGGCTTTTCTAGATCACGAACAGATGCGCATCCTGGTTCTCGACACCAAAAATCGTGTTGTAGAAAACATCAGTCGTTACCAGGGGACTGTCAATAGCTCTGTATTACGCGCCGCTGAAGTCTATCGACCCGCCGTCATACGCAACTGTCCTGCCGTCATCATTTGCCATAATCACCCAAGCGGCGATCCAACTCCTTCTCCAGAAGATATCGCAGTAACGCAACAACTTGTCGCGGCAGGCCAACACCTTGACATTGAATTGGTTGATCACCTTGTAATAGGCAATCAACGTTTCGTCAGTTTAAAGGAACGCCTAAGGTGGTGACGGGAGGAGTTAGAGACAAAAAATGAATATTACCAAATAGCTTTCCCAATCTTTGAGGTTAGAAACTGTCTGAAAAAGGTTAAGCAGCAGCCAAGCGTCTTAACATTAAGCGTATCATCGCTACGTAGATCCAGGCTTCTTCTAACTCACAGCGTTGTCCATAGTCCTGGCTCAATCGCTCACGTAGACTCCTGGTTCGGTGGGAAAAGAAGAGCGAGAATTACCTCGCCTTTCTTCACCTGGCCTGCGCTCAACTCATCTTTGCCAAGATACTGGTTTTCGGATAAGGTCTAAGTGAATTTAGCATCACAGATCTGTCACGATTCCATCAATTACTAAGCCTATAAAGTTTATGCGTAGAGTCTACCAATTAGCCTCCTTCTGCTCAATAAATGTCTAAGTGACGGGAGTTTTTATATAGGTACAATCCTGTCTAAAATAAACCTTCCAAATTAGACACTCCAAATAGGTTCCACCATACGATGATATAAGCGAGCAGATAGTAAGGGTTGTTGCACGCGGCAAATTATATCGGAAACGCTGCATTTTGACTAGTGTTCAAACCCCACAATAAAGTTTGCAATTTATTAACGAGGAGCGACAATTACCTTTACTCGTATATCACCAGGAGTATTGCTTAAATCTCTTTCAAAGCCTATTGCGTTATCAATAAAGCCATCAGGATCATAGATAAAAGCAATGAAGGTTCGACAGTGGGGGTGAGCTCGATATATATCTTTATCAACGATCAACTGGTCTCGAAGCTCTTTGACTTTCAGCGATGGCCGTGTCTTTTTTATCTCTATCACGATTTGCTCAGCTTTGATTAAGAAGTCGATTCGGCCATGACCGCCCGCATGACTGGGTGCTACTTCTTCAGGACGGATGTCTTCAAAGAACGGCGTGAGTAGCGCGTAGAATAGGTCTTGAACATCATATTCATCACGTATTTCGAGAGGTGGGCGATTGTCATGGCGCTGACTTAATTTCCTGACGACCAAGTGAAAGTTACGAGCCAACTGCTCGATGATTGCAATTGCTCGAGGAACAATATAGTCCTCGTCATTCGTTCCAAATGCATATGCCCGGTAAATTGGCCGCCCCGATTCCAGCGAAACGAGTTTGAAGACATAACCATCCGGATGGAGAGCTTCATTAAAAAACGAAAGCAGCTCTGCCACTTCCGTTTTATCTGATCGAACCAGTGGATGAAGACAAGCTGCCAAGAAAGCTGTAAATAGGTCGTCGTCACAACTTCCTAGTTGAAGGCAATTGTAAAAAAGAGATTTGTAGTCCCAATCAGATGAGTCTAGCAGACGCCTGATCTCACTTTTTAAAGACTCGCCTGAGCTAGATGAGGGCATAGAGTCCAAGTTGGGCCACGTCAATTCAAGAAATTCGATCAAATCGAGTCTGCCTTCAATCTTCAAGGTGCAAAGTTTGTCGAATATATCTCTTCGGGTGATGGCAGAGATATTTCTTTGCGTCGAAGTACTACTTGTCCCGTTAGAAGGCGCTACTGACGTTTCGAAGTTAGGAACAGTAATCGTGTTCGTAAACGTTCCGTATGCCACTGGCCAGCCTTGATCAAGATAGGTTGCGACCAAAGGATGAACGCTCGGTTGCCTCCCATCCTCAATGATCATGCTCCAAGCAACCAGCTTTCTCCAATGCCCTGCCAATGGCCCATCTTCCATGCGTACCTCCCTGGCAAACACTTTTTTGCTGGAAAAGTAGGGAGTCGCTTTCAAAGTTCGCAGAATCTTTAGTTTATAATAATCAACATCCCCAAGATGGGCCACAATTGTTGATTCCACTGATTTAAGTTGCTGTTCCCGTATTTGTTGTTGCTTTTGCCGTTCCAGTTCTTGCTGTCGTCTTTGCCTCCTCTTCCTGTTGGATCGCCTTCTGGATACGGTTCTTCTGTTCAAGACTGTCCGAATCCTCTGGTACCAGACGCAGTGCCTGTTCGATCATCTGCAAAGCATCTTGGTAGCTCTTCCTTCGCTTGTAAATAATAGAGAGATTATGATAAGCCGCAGGGTCTTCTCCTTGCTCTAGATAGGCTTTATACCATTTTTCAGCACGGGATTGGTACATGGAGTCGGAGAGATGCGATGCGTAGTAAGCACACTCCCACATTTCATGCTTGGTCATGACGGAGGGAAGATTTGCTAGAAAAACCTGGCAGCAATCCGTTAGTTGACCATACATCTCCCATTTGATCAACAAACCTTTCCAAATACGACGATAGAAACGCAGATAGACTTGTTCGAGACCGGAGAGGGAAACCTGGGCAATTTGTCTCATAAAGGCGTGCTGCATGATGTCAGGCTGCGGGGCACTGAGATCAGCTAGTTGCTCATCCCCCAGTTCGACTGCTGCTGGCAACCAGAGATTTTTCTTCTTCCGTACTTGGACTCTGGCAATTTCCACAGCCAGCCAATACTGGAAGCATCCTTCATGAATATATGGCTGTAGGGGAGGAACTGCTTGTACAGGGTTTTCGGCCTCGGACTGAACGCAGATACCTTGTGCCAGGAGCCACTCCCAATCTTCCTGGAGCTGACGCAATTGGTGCTCATCCTGTTTGATCCGAGAAAGTAGTGCAGACCAATGGGTAGATGGGTAGAGCTTCATCAGGCAAAGCAGCCATTTCTGGCTATCAGTTAAACGCGACCACAGTGTTGCTCCCTCTTGTTTTTGCTGCGCTTGTTGATACTCTGCCTCTATGCGGGTGAGACGCTGGGCGTTCTTGACAAAGAGTTCGTTATCAGGAGAAAGGGCTGCAGCCTTTTGTGATAGCGCCAGTGCCTCGTGAAATGCACCTTTCTTTTCAACAATGAGTGAGAGATTATGTAATGCGCTAGCGGAATTAGGAGCCAGTTCAAGGTAACGCCGATAGGCACTTTCAGCTTCATCAAGCTGTTCTAGTTTGTGCAAATGATAGGCAAGCAGCCACCGCAACGTCTTATCATCAGTGGCAGCTTGCAGGAGAAGCCTTGTAGTCTCAACTACTGCGCGGCTCATATCACCATCAATCAGGAGACCACTCCAGAACAAATGGAAGAATGGAACGAAGATACTCAGCATGGCATCGGTTTGAGCTGCATGGCCTTGTAATGCCTCCCAGGCGACTACATGGCAGTGCTCCCGCTCTTCATCGGAGAGTTCATCCAACAATTCTTGATCATACGAAAACTCTGCATCGTATTCAGTAAATGTCCATTCGAAAGCCAACAAGTGCTCATTCTCTTCGTTGGCGGGCGGTTTTAGTCGATGATCTGCTAAGGCCGAAAGTTTCCATAGGCAATAATTGAGATGCATCTGAATGGCGCGTGTCAAGTCTCTTTTCTTCACATAGTATCCGGCAAGAATCTTGCCCATATGTGGGTGGAGAGATCCCTGTACCACGATGCATAAGAGATCATTCATCCGAGCAATCGTTTCATGCTCATCATCAGGCGGCCCAGCTTCTACATAAATCTGATAGAGCAGATACGCAAGCGCCCCTTTCATGTCCAAGCTGATTTCTTGATTAGTAAAAAGGAATGCTTCGCTGACCTCTTTCACCAACTCATGCGCAAAAAGCAAACAGGCATTGGTGTGATCATCAGCCTCACCGACTGAAACAGAGCAACTAGACAACACTCTGCCGCCACCCAGATCATTTGGATAGTCCAGCCAGAGCCTGGTTCCTTCATGAGCCGCCCTAAGGGCTTTTTCATGCTCGTTGCGCACAAGCCATACTTTGGCTATCCTAAAAAACCCGAGAAAGGCAGCCTCGAAATCATCGCGCTGAGTTTCTCGTTCATAGCAAGCAAGAGCTTCATCGGCCTTTCCCCATGCCAAGTAAATATCGCCTTTCACTTGCTCGATAGTTGGCCCATAGGGCCAGTAAGAAGTAGGGCGAAGCTGGTTGGCGTAGGTGAGGGGATCTTCGAACAAACCTAGTTTAAATGCCGACCAGACGGCACAGTCCAATGCCCGCTGCGATGGAGGTGTCCGTGAGAGAAGGGGCTTAGCAACTGTAAGGGCTTCAGCGTAGGCTTTAGTTTGATAAGCCAAATGCATCGCATACCGCAAGCATAGTTCGGTATGATCTGGGTAGAGTCGAGCAGCCTCCTCAAGAAGTGCGGTTCGATTAGAGCTACGATCATGACGTAGGAGATCATCAAGTAAGAGGATGGCTTCGGCGGGACAACCAGGCAGCGTTCGAGCCTTTTGTAGCAAGTTAATGACATTGATACGCTCCTCAGGTTGCAGTAAGTAATATTCTTGGTCACCTTTTATGGCAATGGCCTGTAAGTACAAAGGATAAGCACACTCTTCGAGATCGAGTGAACGCTGCAAGACAGACCTCGCGCGCTCCCATTCACCTTCATTAAGCCAAGCAGCACCGACATTGGCTAGATCATTCGCAGTTGGCGCATTAAGTGTCAACCAGGTGTTCGCAGCTGCCTTGTAATCTCTAACCAGAAAATAGCAGTTGCCAAGCAGTCTTTTTTGCTCATCGGTCGGCTCATGTAGCAGTTGGTTTCGGAGCACATCGATTGCTTTGGAGATATCACCGTTTTTGACAAGTTGTTCCGGCGAAACGGTCAGGTTGATTAGATGCGATCGCGTTGGTCTGGTTGTTGCCAGTCTTGGTTTGGCAGATCGCTGTGCCCGCTTGCGCTTTCTCCCCATCGAATCCTCTCTTCTATCGCTTGTAGGTACTCTCCGTCAACGGGTAGCGCTATCATAGACATTCATCAGGTATTAGTCAAGAACCTGTTTTTCAAGCACAAATCGTTGATTCTCTACTCGACAATTATTTATTATCAAGATATGAAACACAGCTTAGAAAAAATGATCTAATTTTCTCCCTCAAAGAGTTATTGTAAATAAGGAAGTTGCTAAACATGGGGGAAGAGTCATGACTGAGCTAGAAAAAGAAACAATAACCGCCCTTAAAACCCTGTTTGATAAGGTTGATGAACTCCAAAAGATCAATATTAGGGACATTCTTAAGCCTGAGATATATATCCGCTATGAAAAGACGCTCCAGGAAGCATACGATGCACTAACCCAGATTGAAAGGACAATCAATAGCTTAGGTATGAAGCTGGAATATCAACACTGGCGATTAGGGGAAGCGATGGATGAACTAAAGCCTTTCCCCAAGCAAACGCACATCTGAACCGATGAACTCACGATATATTTGTTTGAAGATCTGACATTAGTTTATTTAGAGGAGTGTGTTTATAGGAATCTTAAACAAAGTTGTATCTTCCCTGTCTTTAATCTCAACCGTGCAATCAGGGTCAACTTGCATAACAAACAATTCATATAGCTTAAGTGCTTTACGAACTACCTCTGCTTTTGTTGAGGCCTCTGTTTTTTCCTTTAAGTTTTCTAAGCGCTTCACGGATTCAAGCGTGAAATCAAACTGAATTCTTTGTTTAGTATTATCGGATTTGGTATCCATTTTTCTCCTGTGCGTACACTTTCTCCGTGCAGAGGTTGCAATCAGCATTACACAGAGAAAGTGCACTTATAAGTTGCTACTTTTGAGCAAAGTAATGCCCCACGATGATTCCTGTAGGTAGACCTGTTGTTAATGCCGTGACCAACAGAAAGGAATTTCCTGTCAAGAAGAAGTACACTAAACCTGAGAGTGTCCAAGCTGTTTGAAGTAGTAGTAAGTAATGATTCGTCGTATTCTTATCCTTTCAATGCCTTCAAACAGGGACAATGCCTCGCCAAGATCTATCGTTCCTCCTTCCTCTACTTCTACATCAAGAATTTCAGGGTTCACCTCTTGGATATCAAATTCCTTGTATTCGTCAATTTCCTCAGAGCGATTGTGTTTCTGTTGGTCGGATTCTTTTATTGAGTCGTTTCTTTCCTCGGGCAGAAGGACATCTTCTTCCATTGGACTGTCTCCTATAGTGAGTTATCAGCCCTAGTCCTTCTCTACCTTCTTCGCCATGCACCTCTTCAGCTAGCCAGGGTAATTACTATGCCGCTAGTTTTTTTAAGGTAGAGTTTCTCGGCCACATGGCGAGAAAGCAGTAGTGATCTTCTTCGTCACCCGCCATAACCATCACTAGAGAAGATTTTTTTCTCAATAGTCTTCGTGTGCGATAAAGTCTTCTTCTGATTCGTAATGCAATGTGTTGAGTCAGCAGCAAAGCCAAGACTGAAGAATGTAATCGATATTTAAAATTACTTAGAGTTGCTGCAGAACCTCTACCATGAGAATAGCGAACGTAGTTTCTTAAATTTCGTTTTATTATTTTTACTAGAAGATAAGCACCTTGAGTGTGAGTAAATATACCTGAATCAGGTTTCGCTTTTAGATGTTCATAAGCTTGAATGAAAACCTCATGAACAATATTTTCGGCAACTTCGTGAGAAATTGAGAGCTTAGCAATATATCTGGTAATGGCAACATGATATTTACGATAAAGTATCTCGAATGCTGCTTCGAAAGATTCAACAGAGTCATATTCATCAAGGAATGGCTGCAAGGGATCACACCTCCTTCCTCTGGGTAGTTCATATCATATGTAATAACATATATCGCAGAAAAATTCAAGCCTTTTTGAGGGTATCATACTCATTTTGGAAGATATTACCACCTAATCCGGGGAAAGTGCATGTTTTGTTGAGTAGTCGTTTGAAAATGGAACTGGATATGTACGTTTTATAGCCGTTTCATAAAAGGGTCGTTTATTGAGACTATTTTGCATGGCACGCATTGATACGGTCTAATAGATTAAGGGCTGATGTCAAAAAACGTATTAAAAAACAAATTCTCATATATTGACTCATAGATGAGTTTTTGTGACAATGAACTTATCATGGTGACAGCCGAGCAGAAGCAACGCATCCTCAAAGCGAAAGTAGCCCTCGCGTTGCATGTCGAGTTCGGCAAAGTGCCAAAAGAGACGGAGATTGAATATACTTATCGCCTGGCTCGAGTGTTATCTAAAGCTGTGCTAGATAAACGCTATCTTCAACGCCAGCAACCAAAGAACGGTCAATCGCCGCTACTCAAGGGCAGGGTATAGCTGCTATGCTCATTGGCTACGCCCGTGTTTCCACTCACGAACAGACGTTGGATCTGCAGTTAGACGCTCTGAAACAAGCGGGGTGTAGTGATGATAAAACGTACAAGGACAAGATTAGCAGCGCCAAAGAACATCGGCAACAACTGGAAAAGGCCCTCGACCAACTCCGAGCCGGAGACACTTTGGTTGTCTGGAGACTGGACCGCCTTGGCCGCTCCCTCCAAGAACTGATTACCCTGGTCAACGGTATTCATGCCAAAGGCGCAGGCTTCAAGAGCCTGACCGAAAACATGGACACCACCACTTCAGGGGGTAAGCTCGTCTTTCATTTCTTTGGTGCGCTGGCTGAGTTTGAGCGTGACATCATAAGGGAGCGCACCAGGGCAGGGTTAGATGCGGCTAGAGCCAGAGGTAGGCAAGGCGGACGACCGAAGCTAGAATCCAGTCCAACCAAACGCAAAAAGATGGAAATGGCTCAGGCACTCCATGCCGACCCCAGCCATAGCATAGAAGATATTTGCGAGACGCTGCATATCTCTAAATCGACGCTGTATAGGTATGTGGGGATGGGGAAGCGAAGAACACCTTTTGCGTGAGTTATACTTTATTTTTTGGCGTACAACATCCAGCACTCCATCCAGGAAAATCGTAATAGATTGATGAACTTTAATTTCTAACCTGTTATAATCACCTCGCTATGGCCGACACAAACAATGGAATTCAAATTAATACCGTTTCAAAAACAGCTAAAGACCGTCGTAACGTAGTTGCAACTGCGCTCGAAGCTGCACGGATTGAGGTAGTCAAACGTATGACAGGGCATGGTTTTCCGTTGTCGCTTCAGATTCAAGAGCTAGAGATTATACCAAATGAAAATGGTTGGCAATCGCAATGGGTGACCGTCTCGATAAGCGGATTGCGCAATCTCGGAGTTGAAATGGCCATTAAAGACGACTCTGTCCCCAGTAGAATTATGGGGCTTCGTCCACAGCTAGAAGCATTAGCACAACTGCTAGATCAGACGACTGATTTAGGAACTCGACCAGCAAACTTCCTGCCAGCTTTAACTGGCGTTGACGCCATTCTCGCCCGTTACCTGACGAGCCTTACGCATGAATACTTGTGGAGTCTCCAGAATCTTGAGCAACCAGACCAAGCACTCGTGGAACGATTGGCTGGGGAACTCGATGAGCTAATTGATAACTCCATACGCCACACCATCCAGCTTGCCATCGATGGCGTTGAGGTTGGTTTACCCTTAGAGTACCGAGACGTAAAACTCCGACAGCTCACACCGACTGAGCGTGGCAACTATTGGCAAAGTCGCAATAGCGATCAATTGAACCCGTACCGACAGCATACCGGCTTTGTCATACCTCGTGAATTCAGTACGATAACGCCTTCCGCATTGTTGGAAGCTACGACTGTACGGGCGCTCAATGAGCCATTTGATCAGTCGATGCTGATCAATCGTGTCGCCTTGGCTTTCTACCTGAAAGGCTTTGATATTGCAGGTACTGGCATAGTCGTCGGCTTCGACCATCCAAGCTGGGCCACTATGGGACAATCTCATGCGCCTTCTCTGGTCGATGAAAAACACGTTTCGACGTCCAGGCTGATCACCGAAGCAGATTTTAAAGCAATCGTTGATCTCGCATACAAGATGCCAGAGTTTGGTCCAGGTGAAGCTTCTAACCACGAGATTGCCTTGTATCGCACACTTCGTGGGTTGGGTATGCATTGGCAGGAGTCGGGCTTCCTTGATTTTGCAATCGCTTTGGAAGCGGCATTGCTACAAGGTGTCGAAACGGAACTGTCGTATAGATTTGCTCTCTATGGCGCATTATTCCTGCAGGATGAGCAAAGTCCCGAGGAGACTTTTAAGCAGTTAAAGGATATTTACACCATCAGATCAAAGCTAGTCCATGGTAGCAAGATCGATGCAACAAAACGAGAGCAAGCGATCAAAGATGTCAGAGATATCGTTAAGGCAATAATGCTTAAAGCTTTCGAGAATGGGTGGCCCGACCCCAAGCAGCTCAATCGTCGCGCTCTTGTTCGGTAAGATTGGCAGTACTGACTACAGGTTTATTTAGGGTATCACCACGATTTCTAATTACATGTACCCTAAGTCCTAGCCCCAGACTGACGTTCAGATGAGTTTGTTTGCCACGAACTGAGTAGGACAGGACAACTACATCAGTTATATTCGAGTTCATGTCCTATATTTTCCTCGATGAAAGTGGCAATCTGGGTTTTGATTTCACCAAACCAAAGACATCCAGAAATTTTATTATTACCTTCATATTTGTAAGCGATAAACGGCTATCATGACAAGCTTGATTTCAAAGTTAGCGAGCCATTTAGCTGTATCCCATAAAAAAGTCATAACTACCTAATCTTTTAACTAAAAGCATAACTATTATCAACCGTTTTTATTGAAGCTTAAGGTATAAAATAAACGCTCGTTTTTACGATAAGAATGGAAAGGTTTGAGCATAGGTGGTTAAGCTTAACGTGCTTTATATATTCCGTTTTCTGTGAGGAGCCTTTGTTAACTAGTTGGGCATCTCGCATCTTTATTGGCTGGAACCAATAAAGTGGCTCTCAAAGTCATCCATCAAACTGAGATTGAGGCACATTTTGTCATCGTGGAACCCTACACCGCTAGGAAATGCTGTGAGGTTAATGGTAAGCCAGAACACCGGGGGGAACCATTTATCCTTTAAGTCAAGGTCGTTTAAGCTAAAGTTATGCTCCAAGGCAGTATCGGGAGTGAGATTCAGGTTTGCGATAGATGCTATGATTCTCCAGTCTGTATCATGTGCTGTCAGTTCCTGCCTACTGAACATCTTCGCCCAGGGCGCCTCCATCAGAGTTGGAAGGTCTGGGCCTTCATCATCGACGTACTTCGTCAACACCTTAACACTATCTTTATCGGGGCCGAATATAAACTCGGTAGCAGTGCATGCGATTTGGTAGTTAAAGCCGCTAAACATCATTGGGTCAGGATAAAGATGTTCAACATTTGCATACCATCTGTCATCTCGGTATGTCGCAATTTCTCTGAACTTTCTCGGAAAGATGCCCAGAATCGTTTTGGTATCTATAGGTATTGCCCGTCCGGCTTCGCCATTTTCAAGGTTTTGCGTCAGCATAAGTCCAAGATCATTCGACACCAGAGGCAGGTGTCCATGGTTATGCAGTACCACCCATCGTGCCGTTGTGACCGGCGCCAATTGTCTTTGAAGACGTAGAATCCTGCTGAAGTTAGTATTGTCTGGCGTAATAAGCCCACTCTGTCGCAGCCCATTTATAAGGGGCATCGACTCATACCGCTGGTTGAACTCCTTCCCACGAATAAACAGGCCAGCAACAAACGGTACGGCCACATGAATCCAGTCGTCAAGCGTAATTTTATCAGTGTGGGCTATGCTATCGAGAACTCTCCCAAGCTGGCCTTCATATTTCCACTTATCGACGGTCTTTCCATCTGAAATATTGTACAAGCCTTTCTTGTGGCCTATCGCGTTAGGTGTGACTAGAAGAAGTTTCTTAGCCTTGTTGTTGTACGTCCACACTTCTCTTTCACGCCTGTGTACAGCCGTACTAGATGAGAACCGACCAATAAATGCTGCTGGTAAGTAGTGATGGTTTGCCATTGGCTTAAGTATCACACATAATATACGCACCCCGTCAAGGGGTGTATGAATGACTCTGCTGGGAAATTGTGTCAGGACATCATGCTGCCAAGCGTGATCGCAACTGTGCAAAAGGCGACAAAGGACGCTTGGGCCGAGGCGGGAGGCCAAGAGCCGTGCGTTGTAGCATCTGACGGATGCGAACCAGGTTGATGGCCGCGGCGATGGCTTTGGCCTGCAACTGCGTCTTGGCCTGCCCCCGATAGCGCGCGCGGCGCAGACCATGGCTGCGCACCCCTTCGGAAAGGGTGCCTTCGATGCCTGCCCGCAGAGCATAGCGCTGCTGAAAGGCTGGGGTGAGCTGTTCCGCGCGGCGGCGCGAGCGGGCCTCATGGATGGACTGAGGCGAAAGGGTCAAGATCCTGCCTTTGTTTTTCTCCCGTTTGGTACAGAGCTCTTTGACAGGACACGCCTGACAGGTGACAGCCGAAAAGCGCACCCAGATCACCTCCTCGCCGCGATTGTGTCGTCCGGGGCACCAGTTCTGCGAGAGCTGCCCCTGGGGACAGCGCACTTGCTGCTGGTCCCAATCCACCTGGAATGCGCTCACGCCATAGCCTGTCGCGTGCTGCCATCCGCCCTCCTGTTTGAGCGGGCCCACCAACTCGATGCCCAGTTCGGCGTGTTTGGCGAGCACTTCGCCGCTGACATAGCCACTATCAACCAGTCGCACCTCTGGCACCAGGTCGCGCGCTTGCACTTCGCGCAGTAACGGCATCGTCTCTTCGACATCTTGCTCAGTCGCCGGCGTGATCTCGGCTTGCACGATCAGATGCACCGCGTCCTCTTCCCCACAGGTTTCGGTCAGATGCACTTTATAGCCCACCCAGTCGGTCTCGCGCTTGCGACTGGCACGCGCATCGGTCTCATAGGGCGAAATGACCCGCTCAGCACTCTCGACTGCAGGGCCATCCCGCCAGCGCACTTGATCGTCGACCTGCTCGAAATGTTGCTGCCAGACCTGCTGCAAGCGTGCCAGACTTGGGCAGGCTTGCACGCTTTGGGGCGCTTGCTCATTGGTTGCCGCTTGCAGCAGATGCCGGCTATCTTCTCCTACCTGTTTGCGCAAGGTTTCCTGAGCAGACTTTTCTTTGGGAAAGCGTTGCAACTCAAAGCGATGCACATAGCGATCAAACCAGTCGGGGCTGACGATCTCCAGCAACCAGTCAGGTGCCACTTCTGCGATCTCATTGAGAGCGGCTCTCAGACTCTCTCCCACACTTTCCAGGCTACTCAACCCACGCACCTTCGCCAGCACAAAGGTCGAATCGGTGCGCTGTTTACCTCCAGCTTTGAGCCACTTGTGCTCGCGGCATACCTGCAAAATGGGCTCCAGCAAACGATCCTGGGCCTCATGGTCGACCAGGCGCTGACGAAAGTCCGTCAGAATGCTGGCGTCAAAGCCCTCATCATCCAGAGGCAAGGAAAGGGCATATTTCCAATCCAAGCGTGCTCGCACCATCTCCGCCGCTTGCCGGTCCGACAGATTTTCCAGTGCTTGCAAGACGGTGACCAAGGCCAGTCTCCACGGCGTTTGTGCCGCTCGTCCGCGTTTTGGAAACAAATCGGCAAAGTCGGCATCCTCATAGATCGGCCCGAGTGCATCGCGCAGCTGCATCGCCAGCGTTCCCTTGGGAAAACTGGCACGAGCGATCCGACTGGTCAGTTCGGGAATGGGGTCAAGCGGTTGGGCTTGCAACGACATCTTGTTTCTCCTTCGCGTCTTCATGACACACTTCTTCATGTTCTTTTCCCTCCACTCTACCCCTTTCTTCTTGCCTTGTCCATTTGTCCTGACACAATTTCCCAGCAGAGTCATTCATACACCCCCCGTCAAGCTCCGGATACGGTTATAGTATTTATATCTGTTACAATGCTATAATACCTTCATCATATATCCCCTTTATGCAGCCAAAGCAAACCCGCAAACTCTATTGCTACGTTGACGAAACTGGCCAGGACACCATGGGCAACTTTTTCATTGTGGCCGTTGTAGTCGCCGATAACCGCCGGGATGAGCTTCAGCGCTGGCTAGAGGCTGTAGAGCGAGATAGTGGCAAGAAAACTAAATGGATGAAAACGAGCGACAAGACCCGTCACGCCTACATTGAAGCACTCATACATGACGAGCCTCCCGCGCAGATATACGCAAAAACCTATCATGATACGACTAGGTCGTTTGACGAGCTGGAAGTTCTCGCTACAGCTCAAGCCATTAACTTGTATCGAGAAGAAAACCAGATCAGCGATAACTACAAGGTGACGGTAGCGATTGACGGAGCTTCTAAAACACTGGCTAGGCGTATCGGCCATTCTTTCCGACTACTAAGTATTAGGATACGCAACGTGCATGGAGAACGCGACGGCTCCAGCCCGATTATCCGGCTGGCTGACACCATTGCTGGCCTGGTGCGCGAGGCTCAAGAGGGAAGAGAGCAATATAAGACGCTGAAGAAACAACTCAAAGACAAGAAGCGGCTATACGAGCTCTAAAAACAAGAAACCACCATGCAGGAAGCAGAGGGTGGAACGACCTTAGTCTTGCGACGCCGCCCATACGGGTAGTTTTCGGTCGTGGTTTGTATCTATTGTTGTACATAGGCTTAATTATAAGTCAATACTAACAGAGGCTGACTAAGCACATATTCTCATTGGCTAACAGTGCCTGAGTTTTTAGGTACAGACACGGCAATGCTTTTTGTTTTTCCGTTATGTTGGAGAAGCAGTCTTAGCGGCCCATTGTAGTTCTTATCAAGATCAGTGTACAGACAACTACTTAGCGGCGGCCCGGGCAGCAAGTTTCCGCTCTGCATATCACAAGTATCGTTATTTCTTAGAACAGTATTTGCAGCGAGTGTAAACTTATAGCTGTTAATATTAAATGGCTGGTCAGAAGCGTTTTGGTAGGTGAACCAGACAGTAAGCTTCCTTTCGTATTGATAGAAGTCGTTGTATTGATCTACTGCATCACTGCCGCCCCAGAGGTTACATGCCCAATCACTTTGGGGATTACTAACAAGTTTTCCAGATGAGTCTACAATATACTTCTGATTATTCTGGCACTTCTGATGAAAAGCGATTTCATCAGGTGTAGGGGACGAGTATATCTTCCCAGTTGTACTTGTCACCCTAACATCAAGTGCGTCAAACCTAAGTGTTTGATTCTGGCTATAAGAGTTTAGTGTGCCGAAAAGTAGTGATCTGTTTCCCTGCGCATACCTCATATAGTCGAGTAACACCAATGCGCCAACAACAAGAAAGACTATTAAGAAAAAGCCCGCCATGAGCAACCCCACTCTATTAGTCTTCTTCATATTCGCAATTATACTCAATTAAAGCCATCAAGGATGGTATAAGGGGCTTTCTCGGTTTCAATTTAACACTCGTTTTTCAATGTTAGCGAGCCATTCATAGGACTTGCTATGCAGGAATCTCCAGAGTTAGTGTCGGAGTGCTGCAGGGATGTCCTCTGCACGTAGCACCTTAGTAGAAGGAGGTGGCCAACGATGCCACAAGACCAAGAGACTCTGGAGAAAGAGTTGCGTCGTCAAATGCGGGAAGGTCGCGCCCCGCTCATTCAAGCTGTTCGTGATGCTTATCAGCCCTATCTCTTAGCCAGAAAAGGTTGGGAGCGGAAGAATAGCGAGTTGCGCGAACAGGTAGGTCTGCTTAGCTCAGAGTTTTCTAGCAAAGGTAAGCTATTGCGCGAAAGCTTGCGCAAATCTACCGATTCTGGCGAAGGTATGGTCGATCTGTATAAGGACTTGAGCCGTCAGGCTAAAGCCGTTTCCACATTGATCGACAAGGAACTACCGAACCTTATCAAGCTCTATGAACCTGTCGGTGAATTGTATGCCAAGTACCAGGAGGCTATGAATGCTTACGACGCCTTTATGGCCACCTGGGTAGGACGCCTCCCTGAAAGCGACCTCAATGGTCGGGCGCTCGAACTCGCATTGCAAGAGATTGAGCGCAGCCTGCGCTAATGTCAGGCAGATAGCCTCATCGGAAAAGTTAAAGCTTCATCTGGTGGGGCTTTAACTCTGCCTTTCACTATTGACAACGCTGTTACCCTAAAAGCAGCTAGATTAGTCGGTTCGAAGCCACTTCAAGCTCTATTTACTTGCTAAAGTTTCGACTATTTTATATCGTCTAATGAAATACCCAATATTTCGGCAAGCTCAGCCGTTATTTTAAGGAGGGAATGTGTGATTTCGGGCCGCATCAGACCAAATGCGCATTCAGGTTTTCATCCCTATTTCTATCTTTGCTAACGGTAGGTTTTGCTCCTTCTGAGGGCATTTGACCTATCTGAGCGCAGCAATGGATGGTGCTAGCTTTTTTCTTTCCGGTACTTTTGATGGAGTTGGCTACTTCGCTTAGATGGTTGAGTGGCTTTTTTCGTTCTCTCCACCCTATCGGGCCAAGACCAGAGTGGAACGGAGGGGTAGGTGAGAGTTCTGGCTGGCGCGAGCTCGTTCCAAGCTATGCGACGCCTGTTACTCTCGCCCCCCGCTTGCCTACCCTTTAAACTCCCTTCTGAAGAGTCACCAACTGCTTCATCGCCATCACTCGTTCTGGAGGCACGGTTGCGGAAAGTTCTCCCCAATATGCACGTGGCGTGGTAGGAGTACCTACAAACATCAAGCCATCATCGGTCAGACGAAGCGTTTGCCTCTCTAGCGGACCATCCCACCCGAGAGCACGACGTGCAGCGATCATCTGTCTCATTTGACCACGCTTCTCTTCGCCCCAGTGCGCTTTGGGGCTCGTTGGGTAGACATCAATAAACACCTCTTCTGCCAGATAATGCAGGTAGAAAATCCGTCGCTGCTGTGGGGAAGCGCTTGCACGAGAACCATGGGGAAGGGAAATCGCATGAAACAACACGTCCCCTGCCTCCATTTCGATGGGGATCGCGGAACTCTCTTCAAACAATTGCTCAGTCGTTCTTTGTGAGAGATCCACATGCCCAACAAGATGATAGCCAGGAA
>WNFX01002918.1_pt1 | contig 17126 bp, 15 predicted proteins | sample 5400111 | NCBI WGS metagenome assembly WNFX01 (sample SAMN13153363, study PRJNA577476) | soil metagenome | isolation source: 40 cm soil or saprolite under grassland replicate 1 | place: USA:California | collected 2016-06-15 | reverse complement strand
TCGAAGGTGATCTGGGTTCGGTGCACGTCGAATCCGGCTACGATCGCCATTTGGGGCCTCCTTTGAGCTCCCTGTTTCAGTTACCGCGCGAAGAATCTCGCGCCGAGCCGAGGGAGGCCCTGCTTCATGCCATCTTCGCGCCGTTTTTGCCGTCGGCCAGCCGATTTGAGCAGGGGTGGGCAAAGCCCGCCCCTGCAGCGACGCGCTCATAAACTCGTGGGCATGCACGACCGGCCGGCGGCGCAGTCGGCCAGCGGAACCATCGTTTTCGAGACAAATGCGTCTTAGCTTGAGGAAGGCTTAACCTTCCGTTCATAATTGTGCGTCCGCCTGGAGGGGCGGTGCGACGAAAGGAGTTTGTGTGAGGGGGAATTTCAGAAGGCTCGCCCTGCCTCTGGCGGCGTTTTTGGTGTTGATCGCCGCCGGGACCGCAGGTGGAGCCTCGAAGTCAGGCACGCTTGTCTTTGCGGGCGCGTCGGATCCGACGTATCTGGATCCGTCGCTGGTTTCCGACGGCGAGTCGTTCCGCGTGACCGAGGAGATGTTCGAAGGTCTCATCGCGCTCAAGCCTGGCACGACGAAGGTGATTCCGGCGCTCGCCACGAGCTGGAAGCTCACCGGCGGAAAGACGTGGACCTTCAACCTGCGCAAAGGCGTGAAGTTCCACGACGGCACGCCGTGGAACGCCGCGGCCGCCTGTTACAACTTCAACCGCTGGTACAACTGGACGGGCCCGTTCCAGGATCCGTCCGCGACCTTCTACTACCAGGCGACCTACGGCGGCTTCAAGCACAACGAGGTCGCGAATCTGTCGCCGCCGCTCTTCCAGAGCTGCAGGACGGTTGGCAAGTACAAGATCGTCGTCAAGCTCACGCGCGTTTCAGGCGTGTTCTTCTCGTCGCTCGTAATCCAATCGTTCGCAATGCAGAGCCCCACGGCGATGAAGAAGTACGGCGCTGACGAGGCGACGCTGAGCGGCGGGACGTTCAAGCCGACCGGCTCGTATGCGTTCCAGCATCCGACCGGCACCGGCCCGTTCAAGTTCTCGTCGTGGACGATCGGCCAGAAGGTCGAGCTCGTCCGCAACCCGAACTATTGGGGGAAGAAGGCGAAGCTCGACAAGGTCATCATCCGTCCGATCTCGACAAACGAGGGGCGCTTCCAGGCGCTGAAGACGGGGGAGATCAACGCCTTCGACCTGGCACCGCCGCAGGACATCGGAAGTCTCACCAGTGACTCGCGCCTCAAGGTGATCAAGCGACCGGCGTTCAACGTCGCGTACGTGACGATTCACCAGGGTCCCGGCTCGCCGATGAACGACATCAAGGTCCGCCAGGCGGTTGCGTACGGTCTTGACCGTGCAAGCGTCATCAAGCAGTTCTATTACGGGACCGGCCGTGTGGCGAACGAGTTCCAGCCGCCGAGCCTGTTCGGTTGGTCGAACAAGGTGCCGAAGTACACCTACGACCCGACTAAGGCGAAGGCACTGCTGAACTCGTCGAGCTGCAAGGTCCCGTGCAAGGTCGACTTCTGGTACCCGACGGGTGTCTCGCGGCCGTACATGCCGGACCCGAAGCGGAACTTCGAGGCGTTCGCAGCAAGCCTCGAGAACTCCGGCTTCCAGGTCACGGCCCACAGCGCGCCGTGGCGTCCGACGTACGTCCCGAAGGTCAACGAGGGGAGTGCCGGCGACCTCAACCTCATCGGCTGGACCGGTGACTACGGCGATCCGGACAACTTCCTTGGGACGTTCTTCCGGAACTTCAACCCGCAGTTCGGGTTCACCAATCCGGCGATCACGGGCATCCTCAACCGTGCGCTGAACGAACCGAACTTCGCGAAGCGAGTGAAGCTCTACCAGCAGGCGAACATTCTGATCATGAAGTACCTGCCGGGCATTCCGTACGCGCATGCAACTCCGGCCCTCGGGCTCGAGAAGCGCGTCCAGAATCTGATTGCCACGCCCGTGGGAGGAACCTGGTTCCAGTTCACCTCGTTCGGAGGTCAGTAACCAGATAGAGGCGCAGCCGGTGGACGACTAGACCATGCTTCGTTACGTCGTCCGCCGGCTGTTGCTGCTGATCCCGATCTTGATCGGGGTGTCGCTCCTGATCTTCTTTTGGATCAGGGCGTTGCCGGGCAACCCGGCTGACGCGCTGCTTGGGGAGCGGTCGAACCCCCAGCTCGTCCAGCAATACAAGGAGCGCTACGGACTCAACCGCCCGATTCCGGTCCAGTACTGGGACTACGTCAAGGCGACGCTCGGGGGTGACCTCGGCACCAGCAGTTCGACGCGCAGACCCGTGACGACCGAGATCAAGCAGCGCTTCCCCGCCACGATCGAGCTGGCGGTCTCCGCGATGATCTTCGCCGTCGCCTTGGGCATCCCATTCGGGTTCTTCGCCGCAAAACGTCACGGCGGCGTTTTCGACAACCTGACGATGATCGGTTCGCTGCTCGGGATCTCGGTCCCGATCTTCTTCCTGGCGATCATCCTGAAATATCTGTTCGCCGTGCGCTGGCACTGGTTACCGAGCGTCGGGAGGATCGACGTGCTGATCGACACGAAGCATCCGACGAACTTCTACATCCTCGACGCGCTCATCGAGCGCGACTGGCACGCACTCTGGGATGTAATCAAGCATCTGATTCTCCCGGCGATCGCGCTCGGGTCGATCCCGCTCGCCGTGATCACCCGGATCACGCGCGCCGCGGTCCTGGATGTGCAGAACGAGGACTACGTCCGCACGGCGCGCGCCAAGGGCCTGCCGCCGCTCACCGTCGACCGCCGTCACGTGCTGCGGAACGCGATGCTCCCGGTCTCGACGATCATCGGCCTGCAGACGGGGCTGCTGCTCTCGGGCGCGGTGTTGACGGAGACCGTATTCGCGTTTCCTGGAATGGGTGCGTGGTTACGTGACGCGATCTTCAACAGTGACTACGCAGTCCTCCAAGGCGGGATCCTCTTCCTGGCGATGGTCTTCGTCCTCGTCAACCTGCTGGTGGACATCTCGTACGCGATCATCAACCCGAGGATCCGGTACAGCTGAATGTCGGTCGCTCGCCTTCGGCTCACTCCCATGAGGGAAACCATGTTTCCCTCACGAGCTCCCTTCTTTAGGGATCACCTCGGCCCCCGCGCCGCTGAGATCGCCGCGTGTGCTGAGGAGAAGAAGAGGGGAAACCTCACGGTTTCCCCCTTTGCCCCTTCCCTCGCTCCTCGGCCGAGGTTCGGCCGATGAGCGTCGCGGAGCTCGAAGCACGAGAGATCCAGCTCGAGGCGCCGTCCGGTCTATGGGGCGAGGCCATGTATCGGCTCGTTCGCAATCCCGGCGCGATTCTTGGCGCCTTCTTCGTGTCCGCGTTTGTGGTGATCGCGTTGTTCGCGCCGCTGATCGCGCCTTTTGGCCCGAAGGAACAGAATCTGTCGCTACTCAATGCCGGCCGGCCGGTCGGGCCGAGCTCGGCGCATTGGTTCGGCGTCGACCTGCTCGGCCGAGACGAGTTCTCGCGCATCATCTACGGCGCCCGCTTCTCTCTGCTCATCGGCGTGGTCTCCGTAGCGATCGGCCTGTCGATCGGGCTCATCCTTGGCGCCACGGCGGGGTATCTCGGCGGCTTGATCGACTCCGTGATCATGCGACTCATGGACGTCATGCTTGCGATTCCGGGCCTTCTGTTCGCAATCGGGATCGTCGCCATGCTCGGCCCAGGGCTGACCCAGATCATGATCGCCGTCGGCGTTGTCAACATCCCGATCTTCGCCCGCCTTTTACGCGGGTCGATCCTCGCGCAACGTGAGAACGACTTTGTCCTCGCAGCACGTTCGGTCGGAGTGAGACGGCGGGCGATCCTGTTCTCGCACATCCTCCCGAACGCGATCTCTCCGGTGATCGTGCAAGGAACGCTCGCGATGGCGACGGCGATCATCGATGTCGCCGGGCTGGGCTTTCTCGGTCTCGGCCCGCAGGATCCCGCGACGCCGGAGTGGGGCACGATGCTAACGGACGTCAACGACTACCTCAACGTCGCGCCGTTCCTCGCGATAATTCCCGGCATCGCGATCGTCGTCTCGGTGCTCGGCTTCAACCTGATCGGGGACGGGTTGCGAGAGGCGCTCGATCCGAAATTGCGAACGCGTGGCTAGAACCGCGCTCCTCTCCGTCGAGGACCTGAACGTCCGCTTCTGGACGCGGCGGGGCACCGTGCACGCAGTCAACGGCATTTCCTTCGACATCGCCCCCGGCGAGACGCTCGGGATCGTCGGCGAGTCGGGGTGCGGCAAGAGCGTGACATCGCTCGCGATCCTCGGCCTGCTCGCCCGCAACGGGAGAGTCGAGTCCGGGTCTGCGACCTTCGAGGGAACGGACCTCATTCGCCAGAGCGACCGAGCGCTGCGGCGCATTCGGGGACGCGAGGTCTCCATGATCTTCCAGGACCCGATGACCTCCTTGAACCCGGTGCTGACGATCGGGCGGCAGATCCGGGAAGCGCTCGAGACTCACTTCAACATGAACCGCAAGGACGCGGACAAGCGTGCCGCGGAGCTGCTCGACCGTGTCGGCATTCCCAGCTCGGATCAACGGCTGCGCGACTACCCGCACCAGTTCTCCGGCGGGATGCGGCAGCGCGCGATGATCGCGATGGCGCTGGCCTGCGAGCCGAAGCTGTTGATCGCCGACGAGCCGACGACGGCGCTCGACGTCACGATCCAGGCGCAGATCCTTGACCTGCTGAGGGAGCTCGTCGCGGAAGGGAACGCGGCGCTGATCCTGATCACGCACGACCTCGGCGTCGTCGCAGGGATGTGCGAGCGCGTGAACGTGATGTACGGCGGCATGTTCATGGAGACGGGCTCGGCCGAGCAGCTGTTCGGCTCGCCGCGCCACCCGTACACGCTCGGTCTTCTGCAGAGCGTCCCTCGCCTCGACGCCGGGCGGCGTCTGCGGCTGCATCCGATCGAAGGATCGCCGCCGAACATGCTCAAGGTGCCGACGGCGTGTCCGTTTCAGCCCCGCTGCAGGTATGAGGTCGACCTCTCGCGGCAGCAGGTGCCCCAGCTTGTCGAGATCGAGCCGGGCCACAAGGTGGCGTGCTTCAACCCCGTGCCGGTCGACGAGTGGGAGCGTACGCGCGTGGCGGCCACGGCATGAGCGTCGCTCGCCTGATGTTTCCCTCACGAGCTCCCTTCTTTGGGGATCGCCTCAGCGCCCACAGCGTGGCGACCGCCGCCGAGTGCACTGAGGAGAAAGAGCCGGGAAACCTCCCGGTTTCCCCCTTCGCCCCTTCCACCGCTCATCGACCACCGGAGATCGGCCGATGAGCACGGACGGCGCAGGCCCGCTCGTCGAGCTCGAAAACCTGAAGGTCTACTTCCCGATCAAGAGCGGGGTCGTTCTCGACCGCCATGTCGGCGACATCCGTGCGGTTGACGACGTCTCCCTCCAGATCAAGCGTGGGGAGACGGTCGGGCTGGTCGGCGAGTCCGGCTGCGGGAAGTCGACCGTCGGCCGGACGATCCTTCGCCTCTACAGGCCGACCGCAGGCCGCATCCTATTCGAAGGGCGCGACATCTCTCAGTTGGGGGAGAACGAGATGAGGCCCCTGCGCCGGCGCATGCAGATGGTCTTCCAGGATCCGTACGCATCGCTCAACCCACGGCACAGCGTCGGCCGGATCATCGGCGAGCCGCTGCGCAGCCACGGGCTGGTGAACAGGCGTGAGGCGAACGCGCGGGTACGTGACCTCCTCAAGATCGTCGGGCTCCCTGCCGACGCGGCCGGGCGGTACCCACACGAGTTCTCAGGCGGTCAACGGCAGCGCATCGGGCTGGCGCGCGCGATCGCTCTGAATCCCGACTTCGTCGTCGCGGACGAACCGGTGTCCGCTCTGGACGTCTCGATCCAGGCGCAGATCATCAACCTACTTGAGCAGCTGCAGGAGGAGTTCGACCTCACCTACCTCTTCATCGCCCACGATCTCGCGGTCGTGAGGCACATCTCGGATCGGATCGCCGTGATGTACCTCGGTTGGATCGTCGAGGTGTCGTCGGCCGCCGAGCTCTACGAGAACCCGCTTCATCCCTACACGATCTCCCTTTTGTCGGCGGTGCCGATCCCCGATCCGATCGTCGAGCGGCAGCGCCAGCCGATCCTGCTCGCGGGCGATCTGCCGAGCCCGGCGAATCCGCCCGCGGCCTGCAGGTTCCACACTCGCTGCCCGTTCGTGCAGCCGACGCGCTGCCGCGAGGAGATCCCGCCGCTGCGCAAGGTCTCGAGCGGCCACGAGGTCGCATGCCATTGGGCCGAGGAGATCGACGAGGGCCGCATCAAGCCGCGCGGGCGCGAGCTCGTGCTCGAACCTCCCCGCCCAGAGCCGGTGGAAGAGCCGCCGCCAGTCTGAGGATCTCCTTCGCCTCGAGCGGCGCGACACGCAGCTCGGGAGGCGGGCGGCGCAGGAACGTCCCGATCACGAGCAGCGCATCGAGGTCGTCGGCCGCCAGGTGGTCTGGGGCCCCGCAGTTCGTCTCGGCGAGCCCTGCGTCGACTTCGAGGCGGCCCCCTTCACCGCGCGGAAGGGTGCGAACGGCGGCAACCCGTCCGCCCGCGACGAAGATCGCTCTTGCGAAACCGGGTTCGATCGCAGGGACGATCAGGCAGCAGCGTGCGTGGCGCAACCGGTCCAGGCGCCGGAGGGATCCGACGATCTGCTCGAGCGCGCCGATCCGGTCGCGCAGACGGGCTGCGTCCTCGTACCGCCGGCAGTCGGCAAGGTGATGCAGGCGCGCGCGTAAGCGCGGCAGCGCCAGCTGGGGACGCTCGAGCTCCTCGGCGGAAGCTCCGTCGAGTGCCCGGCATGCCAGCCGCGCCCGTGTGCGGCTGCGGATCGGGCCGAGTCGCGTCGGTGTCTGTGTGCAGACGAGCGTGTCGCCCCGGCGACGGAGATACACGTAGCGGTCGGGCCTCGCGTTGCGCGCGTTGGCGACGGGACGCAGTTCGCGCAGAAGCCGCAATTCCTCCAGCGCGGCCTCGACCTCCGAGCCGGTGGGCCGCCACTCGATCCGGTCGAGCGCGAACAGCGCCGCCTCGACGGCGGGCCGCTGCCGATCCGACCGGAAGTACGAGCGAAGACGGGCCCGCAGGTCACGCGCGCGTCCGACGTACAGCACCGCGTCGTGGCGGTCACGGAAGAGGTAGACGCCGGGCGACGTCGGCGCGCCGAAGGCGAGCGTTCGCTTCGCGTACACCTTGCGCACTCGCGGCGCGGCCAGGTCGACGAGATCCGCGACGGTGTGGGCGCCGCGTTCCTGCGCAAGCCCGATCAGCTGCACGAGGATCTCGGCGGTCGCCTGAGCGTCCGGCAGCGCGCGGTGACACGGGCGCGCAGCGGTGCCGAAGAACTGCGCGAGCGACCCGAGACCCGCGCTGCGTGTTCGTCCGGCCAGCAGACGTCGCGCGAGGCCGACCGTGTCCACTACCGGGCCGGCCAGCCGTCCACCGGTCAGCCGCTCCGTTTCGCGATCGATGAAGGCGAGGTCGAAACGTGCGTTGTGCGCGACGAGCACCGCGTTACCGGCGAACTCGAGGAAGCGTCGCACCGCGATGCCGGGGTGCGGCTGTCCGCGGAGCTCCGCGTCGTGCAGCCCTGTGAGTGCGCTGATCGCTGCGCCGAGCGGGACGCCGGGGTCGACCAGCAGCTCGAACTCCTCCGCGAGCTCGAACTCGCGCACACGCACCGCGCCGATCTCGCAGATGCGCGAGGTCCCGGGCCGCAGGCCGGTCGTTTCGAGATCCACGACGACGAACGTCGCTTCCTCGAGCAGGATGTCTGCGCCCGGCGGATCCGCAAGCCCGACCGAGTCACCACGCCAGGCCAGGCGGTTGTCGTCGCCGACCACCTCCTCGAGCAGGCTGCGGGCGAGCCCGACGGGCGCGTGCCGGAGGGCAAACAGCCGCCGCGCCGCCTCCTCGGCGTAGACCGGCCCGCGCCGCTCCTCGACGAGCTCGACGAGCCGGTCAGCCGCATCCAGCCGAAGTTGCATGGGCGAAAGGTTAAGCGAACATATGTTCGTCTGCAACGATCGCGGCCGGAATGACCCTCTCCCAGCTTGCCCTGACCGTGCTGCTCCTCGCGGGCCTGGGCCTGGCCGCCCACCGGCTGGGGCTGTCGCCCATACCCGCTTACCTCCTCAGCGGGCTCCTGCTGGGCCCGCACCAGCCCCACCTGACAAGCCTGATCACCCCCTCCGACGTAACCAGATTCGTGGCCGAGCTCGGGCTCGTCTTCTTGTTGTTCTTCCTTGGCCTCGAGTTCAGCCTCGGCCGTCTCGGCCGCAGCGGCCGCCACGTCGGGCTCGGCGGGACGCTCGATCTCCTGACGAACGCTGCGGTCGGGCTTGTCGTCGGGCTCGCAGCCTTTGGCCCGAGCTTCGGCGCGCTCATCCTTGCGGCCGCGGTCTACGTGTCCTCGAGTGCAATCACCGTGAAAGGGCTGATCGACTTCCGCCGGCTGGCGGATGAGGAGACAGACCTCGTGCTCGCGATCCTGTTGTTCGAGGATCTCGCGATCGCGTTCGTGCTCGGCTTCGCGGCGACAGGCGGGGGATCCACAGCCTCGACTCTCGGAACAGTCGGCAAGGCGATCGCATTCATCGGGATCTCGCTCGCGGCGTCACTCTGGCTGTCCAAGGCGCTCGACCGGGTGCTCGACTGGCTTCCACGCGAGTTCTTCCTGCTCTTCACGGTGGGGATCCTCGTCGGCATGGCCGCGCTGGCAAAAGAGCTCGGCCTGTCCGAGGCAATCGGCGCCCTGATGGGGGGAGTCGTGCTTTCGGAGACGAGCGTGCGGGAAGAGATCGAGGAACGCTTCTTCAGCTTCCGCGACCTCTTTGCAGCGCTGTTCTTCTTCGTCTTCGGCCTCTCGATCGATATCGGTGCGCTCGGCCGGCTCGGCTGGCTGCTCGCGCTCGCGGTCCCGTTGACCATCCTCGGCAAGACCGCGGCCGGCTATTTCGCGGGTCGCGTTGGAGGCTTCACTCGACGGCAGAGCTTCAACGCCGGCGTTGCACTGATTGCGCACGGCGAGTTCACGATCATCGTCGCTCAGCTTGCGGCCGGTAACTCGCGCCTGAGTGATGCCGTGCAGTCCGACCTGACCGCGTTCGCCGGCCTCTACGTGCTCGCGACGGCAACGATCGGCGTCGTGCTCATGAAGGAGTCGAAGTGGATCGGCCGTCGTTTATTTCCAGCCCCTAGACTGGTGAGCGAGGAGTAGTGCCCCTTCCAGCAATACATGCCGGCTTCTCGCCCGCGATCACTCGGCGCCAGTGTCCACCCTCGCCCTTAGCAAGGCTGTCCAGCCTTGCTGCGGTTGACTGCGGCCACTGGCTTGGTGCTCGCGACCGAGAAGCTCGACGGCATTACTGGAAGGGGCACCAGTGCCTGTAGAGCTGAGAGAAACCCGACTGCCGGGCATCGGCGTCAAGTACGGCTTCCGTACTTCCGAGGGCGGCAGGCTCGCGATCGTCCTCCACAACGACGGCATCCGAGAGATCTACTTCTTCCGTCACGACCACGACGACGAGCCGTCAGAGGTGATCCGCCTCGACGATGACGAGGCGCGGCAGCTGGGCGCGGTCATCGGCGGCGCCTACGAGCGGCCGAAGATCGTCGAGGATCTCGAGCTGGCGCTCGGCGAGCTGACAATCGAATGGGTTCCCGTCCCCGAGGACAGCCCGCTGGTCGGGAAGACGCTGGCCGACTGCGGGTTCCGCGCAAAGACGGGCATCACGGTGATCGCGATCCTGCGGGACCCGGAGCCGGTTGCCGGCGCGCAGCCCTCCGACGTGGTCCTGAAGGGCGACACCCTTGTGACGGTCGGGAAGCTCGGCCAGTACCGAGCGTTCCGCAAGCTTCTGGCAGAAGGCACGATCTAACGCCGCATGGACGTGCTCTGCTCGGTCGACATCGCCGCCGTGCGCGCCGACCCGCGTGACGACGCCGAGCGCGTTACGGAGCTCCTGCGGGGCGAGCCCGTCGCCGTGGAGGGGCGCCGCGACGGCTGGGCTCGCATCAAGACCGCTTACGACTATTTCGGCTGGGTCCACGAGGAGGAGATCGCCGGAACCGAGGGCGATGCCGTCGAGCAGGCCCGGCGCTACCTGGGCACGCCGTATCTCTGGGGTGGCATGACCGAGCGTGGCATCGACTGCTCAGGCCTCGTCCACATGGCGTATCGCTGGCTCGGGCGCCTCGTTCCCCGGGATGCGGACCAGCAGGAGGCTGCGGGCACCTCGGTCGCCGAGACCGAACTCGAGCCCGGCGACCTGATCACCTACGGCGGCGACGAGGCGACGCACATCGCCTTCTGGCTCGGCGACGGCCGCATCCTCCACTCGACCGAGCGGGAAGGGGTCGACGGCGTGGTCGAGGAGGTTGAACCGGACGACCTACGCGCGCAGCGCCGCCGGCTGATCCGGCTCTGAATCCCTTACGTACTAACGGCAAAGCCGGAAAGACGTCTGTAAGAATCAGCGATCCGCGCGCGGGCCAGGGGTCCATGGCCGCCGTGGCAGATCCAACGGGAGGAGTTCGATAGTGACAAGCAGATCAAAGATGCTCAGGCCGCTCGGCATGGTCGCGCTCGTGGCGGCGCTTGCCGTCTTGGCCGCCGGCTGCGGCGGCAAGAAGTCTTCGAGTGGCACCACGGGCGGCAGCAACAGCGGCAAGACGTATCCGCTCCTACGGGTGGTCTGGGATGCGCCGGACTACATGGATCCGGCCCTCTACTACACGGTCGCTGCCTACCAGTTGACCAACTACGTTTGGACCGGCCTCGTGGGCTACAGGCACGAGAACGGGCCCGGCGGCGCGACGCTCGTTCCGTACCTCGCCAAGAGCATGCCGACGGTGTCCGCGGACGGGAAGAACTTCAAGTTCACCCTGCGCAGCGGGCTGAAGTATTCCAACGGCACGGCCGTGAAGGCGAGCGACTTCAGGTACACGATCGAACGAGACTTCAAGATGGACTCGCCAGGTGTCGGCTTCTTCACCGACATCAAGGGCGTGAGCGGCGACAAGGGATTCGCCACCACCAAGAAGGGTCACATCTCGGGGATCATCACCGACGACTCCGCCGGGACGATCGAGATCCAGCTCGACCAGCCGCGAGGCGACTTCCTGTACATCCTCGCGACGGAGTTCGCGCACGTCGTTCCGACCGGCACGCCCGCAAGCGACCAGTCGACGAAGCCGATCCCGGCGACGGGGCCGTACATGGTCCAGGCCTACACGCCGAGCCGGAGCTTCACGCTCGTCCGGAATCCGAACTACAACAACCAGATTCCGACGATGCCGTCCGGTAACCCCGACAAGGTCGTCGGCAAGATCATCACCGACCCGGTCGCGGCGTACCAGCAGGTCGTCAGCGGCAAGTCCGACTACGACTTCCAGCCGGTCCCCAACGACCGCCTTCCCGAGGCGCAGTCGAAGTACAAGGATCAGCTGAAGATCTACACCAACGCCAATACGTACTACTTCGCGTTGAACAATGCCATCCCGCCGTTCAACAACATCCAGGCGCGGAAGGCCGCTCAGATGGCGATTGACCCGAACGCGATCATCTCCGGCATCTACGGCGGCCTCGGCCGGCCGACGCAGAACTTCCTGCCGCCGGGGTACCCGCAGTACAAGAAGATCAACGCGTGGTCCTTCGACCTGGCGAAGGCGAAGCAGCTCGTCCAGCAATCCGGGACGGCGGGTACGAACGTCGATGTCTACGGTCCGAACGAGGATCCGTCGAAGTCGACGACCGAGTACTTGGCCAACCAGCTGACGAAGATCGGCTACAAGACGAAGCTGCACCTGCTGACCCATCAGGTCTACTTCCAGACGATCGGAAACCAGGCCACGAAGGCAGGGGCGATGTTCACCGACTGGTACCAGGACTACCCGCACCCGCTCGACTGGTTCGACGTCCTGCTCAACGGTGACCGGATCACGAAGACGCACAACAACAACGTCGGGAACGTCAAGGTGGCGTCCGTCGACAAGGAGATCGAGGCGCTCAAGAAGGTCACGGCCATCACCCCGGCGATCAACGACCGCTGGGCGAAGGTCGACCGCGATCTCATGGCGACCTACGCGACGACGATCCCGTACATGAACAAGTCCTCCACGGACTTCTTCGGCCCGAAGATCGATATGAGCTGTTACGTGTTCGGCGTCGTGTCCTACTGGGACTTCGGCCTGAGCTGCATGAAATAGAGACGAACTCCAGCAAAAGGGGGCCCCTTCGCCAGGGGCCCTCTCCCTGGATTCGGCTGTCGGCTCGAGGGAAGGAAGAAGGAAGCACGTGGCGACGGAATCGACGACCGATTTTTCGCTCGACCCGGCGGCGGCGCTCGCCGCGGACGAGGGGGGAGCGATCGAGGGCAAGAGCCCTTGGCTGCTTGCATGGCGCCGTCTGCGCCGCAATTACGTCGCACTCGGGTTCCTGGCGCTCTTCGTCCTGATCGTGATCGCGTGCTCGTTGGCCGGGCCGTACGCGCACCACATTGCGGAGTCGGGCCCGAACGACAATCACCTCGGCGAGACCTTCGTCCGTGACGGCAAGCAGGTCTCGGTCGTGTCGAAGGGCGGCTTCACCGGTGGCGTGTTCAAGGCCGGAGGGATCCCGGTCGGGCCCCAGCTCTGGCACGCGGGCGGGAAATACGTCTTGGGCGCGGACACGCAGGGACGGGACGTGGCCGTCCGGCTGCTCTACGGCGGGATCAACTCCTTGAAGGTCGGCATCGGCTCGGCGCTGATCTGCACGCTCTTCGCCCTTGTGCTCGCGCTGGTGGCCGGCTACTACGGTGGCTGGGCCGACTGGATCATCTCGCGTTTCTTCGACCTCATCTGGGCCTTTCCGGTACTGCTGTTGGCGATCGCGCTCGGCACCGCGCTCTCGGTCAACGGCTTCCACCACTTCGGCATCAGCATCGCCAGCGGCAGTCTCTGGATCCCGACGCTCGTCATCTCCTACGTGTTGATCCCCTATATCGGGAGACCGCTGCGCGGGCAGATCCTCTCGTTGCGCGAGAAGGAGTTCGTCGAGGCTGCAACCGCCCAGGGTGCGGGTGGCATTCGCGTGATGTTCACCGAGTTGCTCCCGAACATCGCCTCGTCGGTGCTCGTCTTCTTCGCATTGATCATCGCGAACAACATCCTCACCGAAGCCGGGCTCTCATTCCTCGGCGCCGGCGTGCAGCCGCCGAGCCCGTCCTGGGGAACGCTGATCGCCGACGGCCAGGATCGGATCCAGACGGCGCCGTGGCTCGCGATCATCCCAGGCATCGCGATCGTCCTCACAGTGCTCGCGCTGAACATCTTCGGCGACGGGCTGCGTGACGCGCTCGACCCGCGCGCGAAGGTGAGAATGGAGCACTGATGCTGGCGTTTCTCATCAGACGGCTGATCGGTGCATTCCTCGTGCTCGTCGCCGTCAGCTTCATCACGTACCTGATCTTCGTGAAGATCCCGGGCGGCGATCCGGCGCCGCGCATCGCCGGCAGGCTCGCCACGGATCAGAACATCGCCGACATTCGCCAGAAGCTGCATCTGAACGATCCGTTCTACTCGCAGTACTGGGCGATGATGCAGTCGCTCTTCAGCGGCACGCTCAAGTCCTACTCGAGCCAGTTGAACGTCGTCACGGAGATCAAGCGCGGGATCCCTGCGACGCTCTCGCTCACGATCGGCGCCGGGATCATCTGGCTCGGGTTCGGGATCCTCGTAGGTGTTATCTCCGCGGTGACGGCCGGGCGGTTATCCGACCGCGTGATCACCGTGCTCGCCCTGATCGGGATTTCCATGCCCGTCTTCTGGCTCGGGCTGATCGCCCGCTACCTGTTCGCCGAGGGTCACCCGTTCTCGATCTTTCCCGACGGCGAGTACGTGCCGCTCACCTCGAATCCGTGGCAGTGGTTCGTCCATCTGCTCATGCCGTGGACCGTGCTCGCCGTGCTCTTCATCGGCTTCTACGGCCGCGTCCTGCGCTCGAATATCCTCGACACGATCAACGAGGACTACGTCCGGACGGCCAGGGCCAAGGGACTGCCCCCGAGGCGTGTCCTCGTCAAGCACGTGCTCCGCAATTCGCTGATCCCGATCGTCACGCTCTTCGGTCTCGACTTCGCCGCCGTGATCGGCGGCAGCGCGATCCTCACGGAGACCGTCTTCGGCCTCAGGGGCGTCGGGCAGTACGCGGCCGACTCCGTCCAGAGCTTGGACCTGCCGCCGATTATGGGCGTGACGATCTACGCGACGTTCTTCATCGTCCTCTTCAGCGTGGTCGTCGATCTCCTCTACGCGTGGCTCGACCCGCGCATCAGGCCAACCTAGTGGCCCTGCCGACCCCATCCACCGGCGCCCGGCCCGCGAGCACGCTGCGCGCTGCCGCGTCCTCAGTCGCACTCGGGCAAACCAGCCCGAGCACTCCCTGCGTCCTTGCATCGCTTGGTGCTCGCAACCCGGGCATCCGGCGATGGAGCCGGCAGCGCCACTGATGCCTGAACGACTGATCGAGGTCAAGGACCTGAAGGTCCAGTTCGCCACCGAGGACGGGCTCGTCAAGGCCGTCGACAGCGTCAGCTTCGAGCTGGCGCGCGGACAGGTGCTGGGGATCGTGGGCGAGTCGGGCTCGGGCAAGAGCGTCACTGCGATGACGCTCCTCGGCCTCACGCGCGACCGGAACACCCGCTTCGAAGGCGAGGTGCTCTACAAAGGCCGCGACGTGCTGAAGATGAACGAGGGCGAGCTCCAGGAAGTGCGCGGGAACGAGATGTCCATGATCTTCCAGGATCCGATGACGTCGCTGAACCCCGTATACACGATCGGGGCGCAGATCAGCGAGGCGATCCAGATCCACGAACGCGCCGACAAGCATGCCGCCAAGCGGCGCGCAGTCGAGCTGCTCAAGCAGGTCGGGATCCCGAACGCCGAGTCGCGTGTCGACAACTACCCGCACGAGTTCTCCGGTGGGATGCGCCAGCGCGCGATGATCGCCATGGCGCTCGCGTGCAATCCCGACGTGCTGATCGCCGACGAGCCGACGACGGCGCTCGACGTGACGATCCAGGCGCAGATCATCGAGCTGATCGACCGCCTCAAGGACGAGTTCAACTCGGCGGTGATCCTGATCACGCACGACCTCGGCGTCGTCGCGGACGTCGCGGACGAGATCGTCGTCATGTACGCGGGCCGGGTCGTCGAGCGCGCGGACACGCGCAAGCTGTTCTACGACCCGCAGCACCCGTACACGTGGGGCCTCCTCGGCTCGATCCCGCGGCTCGACCGGCCGAAGCAGGAGCGGCTGCACTCGATCAAGGGCACACCGCCCTCGTTGATCAACGCGCCGGCCGGCTGCAAGTTCCGCCCCCGCTGCCCGCACGCCTTCGACAAGTGCACGGAGGAGCCGCGGCTCGAGAACCGCGTCGAGGAGCCCGGGCACCTCGACCGCTGCTGGCTGACCGTGGAGCAGAAGCGCAGACTGCGTGAGCCCACGCTCGCCGGCACGGAGGAGGCCGCGTAGTGAGCGGGCGCGGCAACGGCAACGAGCCCCTGCTCGAGGTCGACCACGTCAAGAAGTACTTCCCGATCAGGAAGGGCTTGCTCCAGCGCGAGGTCGGGAGAGTTCATGCCGTCGACGACGTGACCTTCGCCGTGCGTGCGGGGGAGACCGTCGGCCTGGTCGGCGAGTCCGGCTGCGGCAAATCGACGCTCGGCCGCACGATCGTCAGGCTGCTCGAGCCGACGGAGGGCTCGGTCACCTTCGAGGGCAGGGACATCTCCAAGCTCCGCACCAGGTCGCTCCGGCCCCTGCGGCGGGACATGCAGATGATCTTCCAGGATCCCTACGCGAGCCTGAACCCGCGCAAGCGCGTCGGCTCGATCATCGGAACGCCCCTCAAGATCCACGGGTATGACAAGTCCAAGCGCCGCCAGCGGGTGCAGGAGCTGCTCGAGACGGTCGGCCTCTCCCCCGAGCACTACAACCGCTTTCCCCACGAATTCTCGGGCGGCCAGCGGCAGCGCATCGGCGTCGCCCGGGCCCTGGCCCTCAATCCGAAGTTGGTCGTCGCGGACGAGCCGGTGTCGGCCCTGGATGTCTCGATCCAGTCCCAGATGCTGAACCTGCTGGACGACCTGCAGAAGGAGCTCTCCCTCACCTACATCTTCATCGCCCACGACCTCGGGGTCGTCCGCCACGTGAGCGACCGGATCGCGGTCATGTACCTGGGAAAGCTCGTCGAGGTCTCGCCGGCCGAGGATCTCTACCAGCGGCCGATCATGCCGTACACCGAGGCGCTGCTCTCGGCCGTCCCGATCCCGGATCCGGATCTGGCCCACAAACGTGAGCGGATCGTCCTCCAGGGCGACGTGCCGAGCCCGATCAATCCACCGTCCGGCTGCCGCTTCCATCCCCGCTGCCGATACATGACGGATATCTGCAGAGAGGTCGAGCCGCCGCTCGTGGATTACGGCCGGGGCCACCTCGCCGCCTGCCACCATCCGCTGAACGTCGATCGCGAGACGCTGGAGCAGGTTCGGGTCTCGAAGAGCCAGACTCCGGGCTCTGCGGACGAGGGTGCAAGGCCTCAGGAGCCCGGAAAGGCCGAGGCCAAGCCAATCCCTCGATCAGGGTAAGACGGCCCGCTAAAGCGGCTTAGCCATGCGGCCGATAGGCCGAGTATGGACGCCGCAGAGCGCAAGGAAATCCTGAGTCGATACATGGACCACCAGCGCCGCTTCGATGCGGTCGCTGCCAAGCGCCAGAACGGAAACGCCGAGGTCATCCCCTTCGCCGGCCCCCTCCGCGAGCTGGAGCAGGAGCCCACGATGCGCGAGATCGAAGTTCTGCAACTGATCTCCGACGGCCTCGTGAATCGCGAGATCGGAGTACGTCTCTTCCTGAGCGAGGAAACGGTGAAGTCGCACGTCCGTCATCTGCTCGCAAAGCTGCAAGCCCGTTCCAGGGCCCACGCAGTCGCTGTCGGCTTCCGACGCGGCCTGATCGCCTAGCACTGCCACAGTAGATCCCGGTTTTCCCGTCCCTTGTGGAAATCCCTCAACAGGGGGATGTCCACA
>WNFX01002916.1_pt1 | contig 17133 bp, 16 predicted proteins | sample 5400111 | NCBI WGS metagenome assembly WNFX01 (sample SAMN13153363, study PRJNA577476) | soil metagenome | isolation source: 40 cm soil or saprolite under grassland replicate 1 | place: USA:California | collected 2016-06-15 | reverse complement strand
AAACCAGCGCCACATGGCCGTCACCCAGCCACTTGATGACATATGGGGGTGTCCCGTCCTCGTGCTGCACGCCGATGACCAGGCCGACGCGATCGCCCTCGCCATCGACGATCAGGCGGTCGCCGACATGAGCTTTCATGACGGCCTCCTTAGTCTCCGGCCCGCACCTTGGGCGGGCACCGCACACTGGCGCAATCCCAAGTGCCAACTTCCTTACTGCCATGTTCGGCGGCGCCGGGTCACCGCCGCACCGGGCCGAGGTCCCACGCTCGCGGGCCGTTCGGCCCGCGTCGGCAGGACCGCCCGCCCGGTCGCCAGGGCGTGCGGGCCGGCCACTGGGTGCTCGCCGGGGTCATCGGCGACATGCCGATGTCGCCATATGGCTCGTTCAACTTGCCGCGGTTGTGCTCATTCCTGAGCCGCGGCCGGGCGCTCAGCGACTGCCGTACTCGGCGTGCTGCCGTTCTTGCTCCCACACGGTGACGCACTCGGCGCAGGTGTCGAGCGGGGGCTCCTCCGAGAACTCCCCGCGGACGATCATCGGCGCCCCGCAATAAGCGACGACGATGGCGCCAGCAGGCTGCTCGGGCGGCCGGTAGCCGTGCACGACCTTCGGCGCCTGCACCTCCATCAGCAGCGCCGTCGTTTCTATCGCGGTGCGCGATGTCACATTGCTAGCCTACGACGCGGGAAGCGAAGAATGTGATCAAGGTCGTATCCGGCGCCGCCGCGCGGCGGGCGGGCTCGCAGCCCCCTGCGCCCCGGCCGTCAAGACCTCCGTGGCGTGCGCTCACGGGCAGGAACTGCCGTTTCCGCGCAACTCGTGAAGGGTAGGGCATCCGGGGTGGAAACGTGGGATGCGATCAGATCCCGCAGGAATGTGCGGGAGTACGCCGATAAGCCCATCGCGCGCGAGGCGCTGGAACAAGTGCTGGAAGCGGGCCGCCGGGCGCCCTCGTCGAATAACTGGCAGCCGTGGGATTTCGTGGTCGTGACCGGCAGACAGAATCTTGTCGAACTGTCCAAGGTGTGGCAGGGCGCCCGGCACGTCGCGCAATCGGCGGCGACGATCGCGCTGGTGGTACCGGTTCCTGAGGATGAGCGGCAGCGCGACCGCATCCAGTACGATCTCGGCCAGGCGACCATGATCATGATGCTGGCGGCCGCCGATCTCGGCATCGGGAGCGGGCATTCGGCCGTCGCCGACCAGGCGCTGGCCGGCCAGCTCCTCGGGTTTCCCGCGGACAAGTTCTGCGCGTACATGATCGCCTTCGGCTACCCGGCGGGGCGGCCGGTGGCGCCGATCCAGCGGCCCGATCGGCGGTCGTTCGATTCTGTGGTGCACTGGAACAGCTGGTAAAACGCCGGCTGACCAGGGAAGCCGGGGGATGGCCCTGGAGGTATCAACGCCGCGATGAAAACAATCCTCAACGTCATCTGGCTGGTATTCTGCGGGATTTGGATGGCGATCGCATATCTGATCGCCGGGATCGTCTGCTGCATTTTGATTATCACCATCCCGTTCGGCATCGCGTCGTTCCGTATCGCGAACTACGTGCTCTGGCCGTTCGGCCGGACGATCGAGCCGCGTGGCGACGCGGGAGTTGGCTCGCTCATTGGCAACATCATCTGGATCATCTTCGCTGGATGGTGGCTCGCCCTGGGCCATCTGGTGACCGGCCTCCTGCTGTGCGTGACGATCATCGGCATTCCGCTCGGCATCGCCAATTTCAAGATCATTCCAATCTCGATCATGCCGCTCGGCGTGCACATTGTCCCCACGCCAGGCTGAGCGAAAGTTCCCTGATCAGGGCGTGTCTCCTCGCACCGCACGATCAACCGGGCGCAGGGGCCCAGGCGCGCGGCGGTGACGGAGTGCCGGGCGGCGGGCGCAGCGCCACAACCCACCATCCGACGTCGACCCAGCCACCGTGCTTGTAGCCGGCCGCTGGGAACACCCCGATCGGGGTGAAGCCCACCGCTTCGTGCAGGCGGACGCTGGCCGCGTTCGGCAGCGCGATCCCGGCGTAGGCATTGACGTAGCCGAGCCCGCGCAGCTCCGCGAGGAGGTACTCGTACAGGCGGCGGCCGATGCCGCGCCCCCGGGCGGACGCGCGGAGGTAGACCGACGTCTCCACCGACCAGCGGTAGGCCGCGCGGCTACGGAACTGGGCGGCATAGGCGTAGCCTGCGACGCCCGCGGCCGTCTCGGCGACCAGCCAGGGCAGGCGGAAGGGATCGGCGGCCATGCGCCTGCCGATCTCCCGCGCGTCCGGCGGCTCCGCCTCGAACGAGATCGTCGTGTCGCGGACGATCGGCGCGTAAATGTCCCGTATGGCGCCGGCATCCTCGGCACCCGCCGGGCGCGTGAATACACGCTCAGGGTCGCTCACGCCTTCCATGATCGCGGAGGATCTCATGTGGGGCGACGCGTTTAGGCCGGCGCGCCACGCCGCGTGAGCCGCTCTGCCTGCCCGGGGGGGCGACCCCCCGGACCCGGCCCGAAGGTCCCGCGCGGCCCACGGTCCGCCCTGGACCCGTCCGCCCGCCCGGTACCGCGACACCCCGCGGCAGCCGTTATGGCTGTGCTAGCCCGAGGGGACGACCCCCCGGACCCCCCCGCTGCGCCTGTCGGCGCCACCCCGCGGCAGCCGTTATGGAGAATTCTGAGATCAGGAGGCGTAGGTGGTGGTGCACACCGTCCCGTTGAGGGTAAAGGCGGCCGGTGACGGATAGGAGCCGCTGATATTGCCCACGAACCCCACGTCGGCCGAATTGCCGCCGCCGGGCACCAGTGTGCCGTTCCAGCTGACGTTGGTGACCTGCACGTGCTGGCCGCTCTCGCTCCAGTTGCCGTTCCAGCCCGAGTTGAGCGACTCGGTCGGCGAACCGAACGTGAAGGCCAGCGTCCAGCCGTTGACGGGGTCGGGGCCGGTGTCGGTGAACGAGATATTGGCGATGAAGCCGTTGCCCCAGCCGTTGGTGATCATGTAGGAGACGGCGCATGTGCTGTTGGCAGGCGTGCCCGTGGTGAACGTGACGGGCAGGGACGGCAGCGACAGGTGACCATATTGGTCGGTTGCCTCGACGTTGAAGGTGTAGGTCGTGCCGGGCAGCAGGTTGTGGATGGTCGCGGACGTGGCGGTGGACTCGCCGAGCAACTCGGTGTTGGTGCCGAACTGGCGGTAGACCTCATATCGCGTCACCTGGCCGCCGCTGGCCGCAGGCCACGAGATGGTCGCCTGCGTGTCGGTCACGTTGCTCGCCGCGGGCTGGCCGGGCGCCGACAGCGCGCTGCCCGACCCGCTCGCGGGTGTCAGCACGATCGTCATGATCGAATACGGCGGCACGGTCTGGCTGGCGCTCGTGCCCTGCGGCGCCTCGGTGATCGAGCTGGCCTCGTCACCGTAGCTGTACACCGCCGGTGTCGCCGAGCCCGGTGTGAACCCCGCGTAGTGCAGTGCGATCGGGTAGGAGTTGGCCGGGTCCTTGTTGACGATCATGACGCTGAGGTTGCCGTTCGCCTGCCGGGCCGCGTGCACCGCGATGAGCGGCTGGTCAGACCCGGCGCGCACCATCGTGTCGCCCGGCCGGGCGAGCTTGCTCAGCATCGAGATCGCGTAGTACGTGGGGAACGGCGTGTTCATCGGCGGTTCGCACACGGTGCCGACGCACTGCCCGCTTGAGAACACCCCGTAGTCGTCGTAGTCGGTGGCGCCGTCCGGTGCCGTCGATATCGTGCCCGCGCCGTTGCGCGTGTCCCACCAGTCGACGGTGAACACGCCGCTCTCCAGCGCGGTCATGTAGGTATCCGCGGCGAACAGCGCGTCAGGCTGCGTCGTCTTGTCGACGTTGGAATTCACCTCGGTCATCGCGATGCCGATGCTGCGCCCGTTCGGACCGGCATACTTGTCAATCTCCTGCCGCAGCTGCGCGATCAGGCCTGCGGTCTGCGCGGGCTCGCCGAGCATGGATGGCGCGTCCGATCCGCCCGGGTACCAGTGCACGATCGCGAAGTCGATCGCCGATCCGGCGATCGACAGGACCGTGTGGTTCCAGTCCGCGCTGTCGCTGGAGGCCACCACGCCGTCCGGCCAGCCGCCCGGAATGGTCAGCACGGCACCGATCTTGATGGCCGGGTCGACCGCCTTCATCGCCGCGGCGTACTGCAGCACGTTGTCGGCATAGGCCGCCGGGCTCTTGCTCGCGTGGTTGTCGGTCTCCCAGGCCGAGCCGTAGTAGCCGTTGCCGTAGATCTCGTTGCCGATCTCCCAGTACTTGACGCCGTACCCCTTGGTGACGTTGGCGTACTGGACCCAGTCCGCTGCCTCCTGAGGCGTGCCCGAGCCGTAGTTCGCGATGAGGATGGGCTGCGCCCCGACCGCCTGCGCCGTTGACATGAACGAATCGAAGCCCGTGCCCGGCGCCACATAGCCGCCCACGACCGTGTTGGTCTGCCAGTCGTACTGGTCGCCGTAGGAGCCGCCGGGATACCGCATCATGCCGATGCCCGCCTGGCCCAACAGGCTCGCGGAAACCGGCGCATTCATCTGGCTGTCCCAGACCGCCTGGTTGAGCCCGTACGCGGGGCCAGGGACGACGCCGAGATTCTCGCCCGCGTTCACAGTGACGTTGACTGAAGCGGCCGCCGCCGCTGGGGCGGGGAAGGCGGGCGCGGCCGCCAGCGGGCCAGCGGTAAGCGCCACCGCGGTCGCCGGAACGATGAGCCAGGGCCGTCCGCGGCCCCTGCGGCCAATGGGTAGATGCATAGCTAGTCCTAACGGCTGCGCAAGTGAGCGCTGGCACGGTCGGCGGTCGCCCAATGGTGGGGAGCCCACGGGGCAAGGCGTCAAGCGCCGGGGAAAGTTACCCGGCCGCGCCGGGCCGACCTGCTGGATCGCTGACGTCGCGGTGGACGCTGAGCGTAACTTTCATGTCACAGAAACGATCTTGTCCGCGACGCGCGGCGAAATTACTGACTGAAGGGGACGTTGGTCCCCGTGACGTGGATGATGACTCCCTGGCTGGAAATGGTCACGTTCTGGATGGTCATGCCGAGGGGCAGGTTCGGTACCGTCACGGTGAAGTTCAGCGGGTCAAGCAAATCGGCCGGAATGCCCTCTGCCGAGATCACCTGGACCTGGATCTTGTTGCCGCCGGCCTGTGTGACCCGCGCGATCGCGGTGCCACTGATGACATTCAGGTCCACGGCTATTTTGATTTCGTGGCCGCCCGCGGCCGATACCGAGACCGACGGCACTCCTGCCGCTTTTACCAGCGCCGCGAATGTGATCAGTGCCGTTCCGGTCAAGTAGTCGACGGTGCCGCCGCTGAAGCTCTTGTTGATCCGTACGTTCTGCAGCGTCGCGTTGAGGCTGGTTATCTGGACCGGGCCTTCGTCTACCTTGTCGGCGCTGATGTCCACGTTGTGGAAGTCGCGACCGATCAGCTGCGTCAGGAAGGGGAAACCCGAGATCGACACGTTCGGCTTGGTGCCATTGAAGCCCTGGCTCTGCATTTGCTGCGCGACCCTGTTTTCCGTATACGCCTTGGCGACCCGGTCACCGATGACAAACACGCCGAGCAGCACAACAAGCACGATGACGACGACCAGCCACCAGCGGCGGCGCCGGGAGTCGGGCGCACGTGGCTGGATGGGCACCGGTGTGGTCGGGTAGTGGCTCACGGGCAGGTCAGGGGGACACCTCGCGCAGCCGCCCGGTCGCCACGTCGAACACGAAACCGCGGACGGCCTCGGTATGCGGGATGAACGGGCTGGCCTTGATCCGCGCGATGGATTGGCGGACATCGGTGTCGAGATCGCTGAACGCCTCTCCCGCCCAGTCGGGCTTGATCCCCGTCTCCTCCTGGATCGACGCCTTGAACGCGTCATCGGTGAAGGTGAGCATGCCGCAGTCGGTGTGGTGGATCAGGATGATCTCGGTCGTGCCGAGCAGGCGCTGGCTGATGGTCAGAGAACGAATCTCATCGGCGGTGATGACGCCGCCGGCGTTACGGATGACGTGCGCGTCGCCTTCGGCGAGGCCGAGGATCGAGTGGACGTGCAGGCGCGCGTCCATACACGCTACGACGGCCAGGCCCCTGGCGGGCGGCAGCGGCAGCGGGCCGCGAAACTGCGCGGCGTAGCGCTCGTTGTTGGCGAGGAGATCATCGGTAACAGACATTTACGTCCTTTCCCATCGCAAATATCAGCTAACGACACTGGCGGCCCCACAGTCAATACCCGTCCGCGGGCCCCTGTAGCCACACCATTCTCGACGGTTACTCAGCGCAGCGCCGCGAAGCTTTCATCGTTACCATCATGCACGCCGCCCGGCGCGCGGCTGCGCGGGACGGGTTGACCAGCGCGGATGGGGAAGCCGGGAGCAGGCCGACGGCGCGCCGCCGCGACCTTAACGCGCGGGCGTTGACACCGCAGGCGTGCCGGGGAGCAATTACGGGACACGCCCCACCCACAAACCCAAGTCCCGGCCACGCGCCACCGCGCACCCGAAAGGACGAATCATGCCGCATCCTCGCCGGAGGCGTCACCTGACCCGCGTGCGGCGGGCCGTGTTAACCATTATGGGTGCCTGTGGGGTGCTCCTGCTGGCCCAGCTCCCCGCGAGCGCACTCGACGTGTCCGGCACACCCTCGCCGGTAACCGGCAACGCCACCTGGTTCAGCGCTCTCGGCGCACCCTACGGCGGCTGCGGCCTCCCGCAGTCGGCTCTGGACAGCCAGAACTTCCTGGCCCTGAACGTGCAGAACACCCCGGGTAACTACGGCACCTATCTGCCACGGCCGATACCCGCGGCGGACGCCAGCATGATCGGCATGTTCGACAACGGCCTCAACTGCGGCCGCTGGGTCCAGGTGACGATCGGCAACTACTGCACCGGCGTCAACGACGGCGCGCCGAACCAGCCGTTCTGCCGCAACGGGTCGTGGGTCGGCGACGCCTACAACGGGGCGACCCTTAACATGATCGTCGCGGACAGCTGCCAGGACGGCAACGCCTGGTGCAGGGACGATCCCTACCACACCGACCTCGCGCAAGCCTCGCTCAACCAGTTCCTGCGGGGCGGCCAGCCGGTGGGCGACATGTATCCCAATCACTGGAACAACCGCCAGGTCACATGGCAGTTTGTCCCGGCACCCGGCTACACGGGTGACATCAACATTGGGGCCATCCAGGGCGCGCAGCCGTACTGGCCCGCCATCGCCGTCTCGCATTTGCCGAACGGCATCCACGGCGTGCAGTACTACGCCAACGGAACATGGCAGAACGCGCAGATGGACGCCGACCTTGGTGATGACTACATCATCGGGCCGACCACCGGTGCCGGGACCCCTGGCACGCAGTACGAGATCCGGGTGACCGATGCCTCGGACACGCTCATCAACGACGGGCGGGTCTACAGCTTCTCGCTGCCGGCCGGCTGCTCGACCGGTTGCAGCGGCGCGTACACGCCGATCAGCTACACGACGAGCACGGGCCCGCCGCCCTCGCCCAGCCCGTCGCCGACGCCGACCACCTCGTCATCGGATACCTGCTCGGCGGCGTGGTCGGTCATCAACTCGTGGTCCGGCGGTTATCAGGCCCAGATCACCGTGACGAACACCGGGACCGCGGCAACCGCCGGGTGGGCGACGTCCTTCATCTTCCCCGGCACCCAGACCATCGCCAGCTCGTGGAACGCGGTGGCGACCCAGACCGGCGCGCAGGTGACCGCGGTCAATGCCGCCTGGGACGGCGCCATCCAAGCCGGCGCGTCGACGACCTGGGGTTTGGTGGTGAACGGAGCCAACCAGGCACCGGCCAGCGTGAACTGCACAGCCAACTGAGTACGGGACACGCCCGAGCGGTAGAAGTCCGCTGAGCGGCCATACCGGCCGCTCAGCGGCCGTGCGGCGATTGAGCGATCCGGGCGGCCCTTTCCCGCGGGCCTTTGACCGGCTTATTCACGATCGTTGTGAAACTGTTTACCGTCTTAGCTGCCGCGGGTGCCGCGACGCGGAATTATGGCGAAGGCTCGGAACGACTCAACCAGAATGCGGGGAACTCCGATGGCGCATGGCTTACTGACCAGCCGCAGATTCCGGCTTCAGTGCGTGGCCCTGGGTGCCGTGGCGGCCTTGGTGTTGCTCGTGGTCGCGCTGAGCGGCCGCGCTGGCGAAGGCGTCCCGGCGTCGGAGGCCGCTTACGCCAGCGCGCAGGGCGGGCACACGCGGATGACCCTGGTGGACGCGGCCGCGCGCGAGTTCGGCACGCCCGCCAGCCTGCTGCTCGCGCTGTCCTACAACGAGTCACGCTGGCAGGATCACGGAGCTTCGCCCAGCGTGGACGGCGGCTACGGCCTGATGAACCTGACGGCACGGACGTTCCCCGCCCAAGACGGGCGCGGCGACCCCGCGCGTCCGGCGCCCCGGTACATCTCGCCAGCCGGCCCGCACGACACGCTCGATGCGGCGGCGCGGCTGCTCAACGTCTCGGCAGCAACGCTCGAGACGAACGACAGGCAGAACATCCGCGGCGCGGCCGCGGTGCTCGCGAGCTACGCCCGCCGGCTGAACGGCGGAACCCTGCCGTCGGCGCTCGGCGGCTGGTATGCGGCGGTCGCGGAATACAGCGGCGACACGGATGCGCAGCTGGCGCGGTCCTTCGCCGACGGCGTCTTCGCCACGCTGCGCGGCGGCGCCGCGCTGGTGACGGCCGATGGCCAGGCCATGGCGCTGCCCGCCGAGCCCGGTGTGCGTCCCGACACCGCCCCGCTCAGCAAGCTCGGGTTCAAGGCGGCCGCCACGCTGGCCCCGGCCGTGACGATCGACTGCCCGTCCACCGTGAGCTGCCGGTTCGTACCCGCGGCTTACGCTCAGGACGATCCGGCCGATCCCAGCAACTATGGCAACTACGACACCGCCAGCCGGCCGTCAGGAATGAAGATCAACTACATCATCATTCATGACACCGAGGGCTCGTACAACGGCGCCATCAGCACTTTCCAGAACCCAAGCTCCTATGTCAGCTCCAACTATGTGATCAGGTCCTCCGATGGCGCCGTCACCGAGATGGTGCCTCCGCAGGATGTGGCGTGGGGCGCCGGCGACTGGTACGTCAACATGCATGCCATCAACATTGAGCACGAGGGCTTCGCCGCGCAGGGCAGGACCTGGTACACCGCGGCGATGTACAAGGCGTCCGCCACCCTCGTGCGCTACCTCGCGACTGAATACCATATTCCGCTCGATCGCGCGCATATCCTCGGCCACGAAGATGTGCCCGGCCCCACGAACGCGCTGACGGCCGCGCAGCACTGGGACCCTGGGCCGTTCTGGAACTGGAACCACTTCATGGCCCTGGTACAGGGCGTGAGTGATTCGAGGGAGCAGATCCGGGGTGGCTCGACGACGCGCGGGACGCATCACATCGTGACCATCGACCCCACCTTCGGCACCAACAAGCAGACGGTCCGCAACTGCTCGGGTAGCACCTGCTCCACACTGCCCTCGCAGCCGACCAACTTCGTTTACATCCGCATCGGGCCGGGCAGCACGTATCCGCTGATCGGTGATCCGGTCCTGCGTCCGGGCAGCAGCGCGTACGGCACGACGGTCGACAGCGACTGGGGGGACAAGGCGACCACGGGCGAGAGATTCGTGTTCGCCGGGCAGAGCGGCAACTGGACCGCGATCTGGTTCCGCGGGAGAAAGGGATGGTTCTATAACCCGGCCGGCCTGACGGGACGATACGCCGGCGGCACCGCCATCAAGCCGGCGAGCGGCCGGACGTCGATTCCTGTTTATGGGGTCGCCTATCCGGAGGCGTCTGCTTATCCTGCCCAGGTACCCGTGAAGCAGATCGCCGCCCTGACGTACGCGATCCCGGCGGGGGAGGCGTACACGATGACCAGCTCAATTCCGACCGACTATTATTACGCCCCGACCATCGACTCGAGCTTGCCCGATGACCATACGGTCATCATTGGAAAGACCGTCTACTACCAGATCGGACTCAACCACCGTGTGTTCTATGTCCGCGCCACCGATGTGGTAGTGCAGAGCCTGACGTAGCGACTGTGGGCCGCGCGGCGCGTCCCCACCCCGCATGATCGGTGGACACTTCCGAAATAAGCGGGATAGTGTCCACCGATCATGAAGGGGCGGGTGCCGGTGTCCCCGTCAGCCGGTTCGATCCGGCTTTCTTAGCGATTCCTGAGCGTTACTCTCGCAGCGCCGCGCGCTGTGCGCGGTAGTGCTCGCGCCAGATCAGCCTGTAGACGCCCAGGTGCCGGGGGAGCGAGCGGAGCCCGGGTATGAACGGGACCAGGATGAACGCCAGGGTGAGCAGGGCCATGAGCCCCCAGACCAGCGCGTCCGCGTTATCCGATGTGCTGAACGGCTTGACCTGATACCAGAACGTGTACAGCCACAGCCACGCCTGGCCGGGGAAGTTCCCCGTCTCGTTCATCATTCCCCACTGGTCGCCGGACAGGTGCTGCGCATCGGCCTTGTCGGCCATGTAGGCACTATCCGCGACGAAAAGCAGGGATTTGGTGTAGTCGGTGTTGTAGAAGCCCTTCTCCGATTGCAGCGCGCCGTCCAGGGCCCCCGACTGCGCCAGGCCGAGCAGCCGGCTGGCGAGCAGGGGGACCGGCCCGTAGTCACCTGACGCGACCGCCGCGGGGTTGCCGTCCGGGGCCTTCGACAGGGCATCGGCGTAGTCGCTCGCCCACTTCTGCTGCTGGCTCGCCGGAGCCGCGTTGTAGGTCGCCAGCGCGGCGGCCAGCGCGGCATCATTCGGCGCAGCGGCGAGCGGCCGCAGCACGAAGTCCCGCGCCGCGTCGACCGGCTGCGTGACGCCCGCCCACTTTTCCAGCGCCAGCGGGCCGATCGTCTGGCTCGCGTCGGCGGTGGTGTTGTAGGGAGGGCCGTACCCGGCGGTGCCGCTCGTGCCCGCCAGTTCGGTGACCGACGTGGCCACGAAGTCGTTCGGGGCGGCTTTGGCCCACCCGGCGAGCGTGATCGGTTTCTCGTCGGGGGAGGAGAACAGCGCGGAAAGCGCGGCGGTGAGCAAGGCGACCACGACAAAGGCGATCACGAACTCCTTGACGATGTCGTATCGCCGCGTTGGCTCGCTGGACGTGGCGGCCCGTTCCTCGGTGTGACTTGTGCTGGTCATGATGCCGCCTCCGCTGAGCCGTTCGGGTCGGTCTGCGGGCCGGTCTGCGGGCCGGCTCGCCCGGGCGCGCCGGCGCCGACCGGCACTGCCTTGGGCTCCGCCAGAGGGTACGGCGGCACCACGCCGCGGCGGCGAACCAGCAGGATGTGCCAGACGGTCAGCACGCCAAGGCCGAGGGGCAGCAGCATGATGTGCCACATCAGCATCTGCCCGAAGTCGAGCACGTTGAAGAACGATCCGATGCCGACGGCGTTGAGCCCGTCCTTGGCCTGCGTAGAGATCCACTGGGAATCGAAGTTCTGCTGCACCAGGTAGCCGGTGAAGGCAGTGCCGATCGACGCGATGAACGCGACGGCGCCGGTGATCCAGGTCATGGCGCGGCGGCCGCGCCACGCGGCCATGAAGAACTTGCCCCACAGGTGGATCACCATGAAGAACATGAACAGCTCCGTGCCCCACAGGTGCAGGCTGTTCACGTAGTGCCCGGTGGCCGAGAAGTGCCACCACGACGGGCCCTTCAGGGCCAGGAGCGCGCCCGAGATCAGCACAACGAGCAGGGCCGACAGGGTCAGCACACCGAACACGTAGATCCAGGAGGCGACGTAGGCCGGCTGTGCATCAGGCAGCATCTTGTCCGGCGGCAGTGTCCGGAGCCAGAACCGCCTCAGCCCTCCGGTCCAGCCGCCGGCCGGGGCGGGCTCGGCCGCGTGACCGCTCATCGCGAGCCTCCCCGGGGGAATGGCAGCAGTATCGCGGCCACGAACACGACGATCATCGCGATCACCACCACCAGGTTGGCGACTGATACCTGGATCACTCCCCAGTGCACGTAGTGGCCAGGATGATTGAGATTCACCGGTGGACCGGAAATAGCCCGGCCAAGTGCAAGAAATCGGTCCATTCGTGACACCTGCTTAGGAAGGCGGATTCAACTGGGGGCGTTGGCATTCCCCTGGACTATGCACCCGCCGCGCTGGGTATGTGCAGGGGCCTAGCGTCATCGGCCGACGGGACTTTGGTCCCTTTTGGTGCCGCGCGGCCCGACGAGCCTAATCGTGCACTCGGCCAGGAACGGTAAGGAGTAGGCGGACCCCGCCGGCCGAGCCGGCGGGGGATCCTGGCCAGGTGGCGGTTAGGCTGGCTGCACCTCCTTGTGGGCAATGCCGGGGAGCACCTCAACCTCAGGGGAGGTGCGGCGCAGGTGGGCGATGCCGAATCCAGAAAGAATCAGCATGAGCGCGGCGCCGGCGAAGGACGCGATCGCCGCGATCAGCGCGATCTGCCCGATCTGCCAGAATGCGTACGCGTTCAGCAGCAGCCCGCGAAGGGTGGTGCCGCGGAATATCGTCTGCACCTGGCCCGCAAGCTTGGCGTTGTTGGGCTGCGCCAAAGACTCGGCGGACAGCTGCGAGTAGGTCTTGCCGCCGCCGATCGCCTGCAGGTGGACGGCGATGAAGTGGTTGGCGTAGGCCTCGGCCTGCTGCCCGTTCACGAGCTGCTGGCCTGCGTAGGCGGTCATCGCGGCCCGGTCGGCAGCCGGGAGCGCCTTGAGCGCGTCGCTGCCCTTCGCCGGCATGAAGATCTTCTGCGCGGCGAGCTGGTTGTGCACCTGGTTGCTGGTGAAGGTGTATCCCCAGGTAAGCAGGCCCCCGGCGATCAGCAAAACGATCGCCAGGCCGAGCCCGGCAACGGTGAGCAGAGCATCGAAGGTAGTGCGGCGCATTTTGGCGCCTCCCATCTTGTCCCAGATCGGGTTTCGCGATCTGGTGAGTCATTTATTCACCAATGACAGGGTTTCGCCGTAAAGGCCGGGACAGTAAGGGCTGCACGGCCTGGTTTCTGAAGGCTGCATGACCCGGTTACGGAAGGCTGCAAGACCCGGTTGGGAAAGGACTTATGTCATCTGGCGCGCGCTTTATCTGCGCCTGCTCCACTGGGGCTCGATCGAGGCCCATGCCGCCTCCCAGGAGGCGAACCTGCGGCGCTCAAGTAGCTGGTGCGCCAGCGCCGCCATGGTCAGCAGCACAACGGCCAGTGCGAACGGTGCGAACACCGCGACGGCGACGACCCGGTCGGTGACCTGGGCCCGGATGAGGGGAACGACGGCGGCCGTCCCCGAGCGGTTGACCCATACTCGCACCGCGTGCCCGGCAGGCGTGCCCCCAGGCGCGGGCACGTCGCCAACGTGCACCGGCCCGTCAGGTGCGGTCCACCGCGCTCGCACCCAGACGATCGCCGACGACTGATACATGATGGAGTTGTCCGAGGGCGCGCGCTCGAGCAACACCGCCGACACGCGGTGCCACGCCTGCTGGGCGTGCAGGGCCCGATTGCCGCTCACCGCCGCCCGGTGCCCGGCGACGAAGGCGGCCAGCGGCGCGCCGATGATAAAGGCGGCGACCAAGCCGACCCGCACGGCGGCTTCCGTGCGGTCCGTCCAGCGCCTGAGCGGGTTGCCGTCAAGCCCAAGCTTGCGGGCCAGCCTGCCAGGCCCGCCCGCCGGGCTCTGCTTCATCTCACCCCCCAGCTCGGGCCGATAAGTGCCTACTTCTACTCTCGGCCCGAGGCGGCCCGGCTGCTTAGGGCCGTTCAACCCCCCATCGGCGGGACCTATAGCCCTTTCGACGAGCACGCCGCCGCCCGGCCGGCCCGCGGGCGACCCTGCCCACCCATCACGCCACCTCCTGGCGGTCGGCTTTCGCTCATCGTCAAGACTCCCAAGCAACCAATGGCGCGCGGCAAGGGCCGGCTGTCCTTGAACCGGAGGGACCTTCTGCCCTTCCTGCGCGGCGCTGGAGGCGCGAAGGTTGCTCAGGGAACATGAGCTGGAGGCGGCGATGGGTGCAGTACCGCTGCGGCGGATCGTGGTCGGAGTCAATGGGTCCTCGCCGTCGCTGGCGGCACTGCGATGGGCGGCCGGTGAGGCGCGAATGCGGCGGGTGGGCCTGCATGTGGTGCACGTGTGGGACCGCACGCGGCGGCAGCTCGCGCCATATGCGACGCTGGGCGGCCGGCTCACTCCCGACCAGGACCGGACGGCGGCCCGCACCCGGCTGGCGGTCGCGGTCCGCACCGCGTTCGGCCTCGTCACACCGGCTGGGATCACAACCGAGCTGGCCGAGGGCCTTGTCGCCCGGGTGTTGCTCGATCGCGCCGCCGGCGCCGACCTGCTGGTGATCGGCGCAACAAGCTCGCCGCCGCAGCCCGGGCCCGCCGCGGGGCCGGTGGCGCGCGCCTGCCTCGGTCACGCCCGGTGCCCCGTCGTGATCGTCAGCGCCGCGGACCGTGGTGCGGACACGACGGATCCACGCGATCGGGGCGACGCCGCCCGCAGCGGGCGGCAGGCCGCCGTCCCGTCCACGATGTCGGTGAACGACCTGCGGGACACGCCCTAGCTCACTGGTGAGCAGGTGATGCATCGCCCGCCTGCCCGGGATCGTCCAGCACCTCGCGGACCGGCCGGCGCGGGGTGGGATGGGCCGCGGCGCCCACCAAGCCGTAGCCGAGCCGCAGGACCATCTGCGGATGCTCAATGCCCGAACCCGGGTCGCGTACCAGCCAGGCGTCGGCGGTTTCCAGCGCCTGGGTGAGCTGGCCGGCCCGCAGCCCGCGCGCCGCCGCGAGCAGCAGCACGCGCTGCAGCGCCTGACCGGCCCGCAGCCAGTCGCCCCGGCTGCCGAACCGCGTGGAGAGCACGGCAAGCTGTGGGTGCTCCTCGAAACGCGCGTAACGGACCTGGCCGGGCGGACGGCCGAGCGAGAAGTCCCGCAGCGGGAGCGAGCCGTCGGTAACGCGCGGGCCCGCGGCGCTGTCAGGTATCCCTTCGGCGTTTCTGTCCCCGCCGACCCAGTGGGCAAGCTCGGACCGGTATGCGGGCTGATCGCGCAGAACGCGGTCGGCCGCGGCGGTGACATCCAGCACCCGCCGGGCCGCCGCCGCGCCGAGTATGTGCAACGTCGCGCCTTCGAGCGTGGCGGCTTCGACGAGTTCGCCGAGCACACCGGCGGGCACTGGCCGGTCCGCGAAAGGTTCCCTGCTGCTGTGCCGCCTGCCGATGCTGGCGTAAAGCTCGCGCTCACTACTGCGCTGGCGGTACCGGCCAGCGATGCGGACGGCGGCCAGCAGCAACGGATCGGAAGAATGCGGAAGCAGCCGGACGACCGGCTCCCGCCCGGCCGCAGCAATGGCCAGGCGCAGGTTGAAGAGCGCGGCACCGCACGCGATGTGCACGGCGCGGCCCGCCGGGTCGGAATGGCGCAGCACCCGTGCCGGGTCGGCGTAAAGCTCGATCGTGTGATCCGTTTCGCGGTACCTGAACCGCCACGGCTGAGTGTTGTGCATCGACGGCGCGGCCACGGCGGCCTCAAGCACGTCCGAGATCGCCTGCCGGGAGGGTGCCGCCAGCTTGACGGCCGCCTGGCCGATGCGCGCGATCTGTGCCGTCATGTCCGCAGCATTCCCGGCCGTGTGGATGCGGGATAGGGGCGTTGGTCCCGGTAAACGCCGGTTAGGCTGGGCCGTTGGGCCGGGGGCGATGGGCCGGGTCCGCGTGGCGCCGCCGGTGGGCCGACCGTAAAATGAAGATCGCGGTGCGCTGGTGCGCTACGGTCCGTTACAGGTTACCGTGAGGACCACGGCCTCACCACGCTGGTTGTGGCGCCAGAAATCATTCAGGAGCTGCCCGTGGAGTCTGCGGACACCCGTCGTCCCGTGCTGCCTCATCTGAGGCTCGATGATCTGCTTATCGAAGTGCAGACCCGCATGCAGGCGGTACTCGCGACGCGTGACCGGATGCACGGCCTGCTCGAGGCGGTGGTCGCGGTGGGCGGCCACCTCGACCTTGAAACCGTGCTGAAGCGGATTGGCGAGGCCGCCGTCAACCTCGTCGGCGCACGGTACGGAGCCCTCGGCGTGATCGGGGAAGGCGGCAAGCTCGCCGAGTTCGTGCCGGTGGGCGTGGACGAGGCGGAGATCGCCGCCGTCGACCACTGGCCCGAGGGGCGGGGGCTGCTTCGCCTGCTCATCGAAGATCCCAAGCCGCTGCGGCTGAACGAGATATCGGAGCATCCGGCGTCCTTCGGCTTCCCCGGGGGCCATCCACCGATGCACACCTTCCTCGGCGCCCCCATCCGGGTCCGCGACGAGGTATTCGGCAACATCTACCTGACCGAGAAGCGGGACGGCGGGGCGTTCGACGAGGACGACGAGGCCGTGCTGGTCGCGCTCGCGGCCGCCGCCGGCGTCGCCGTGGAGAACGCACGGCTGTACGACGAGGCGCGGCGCCAGCAGCGGTGGCTGCGGGCCAGCGGGGAGGTGACGTCGCGGCTGCTTTACGGCACGGACCCGGACGAGGTGCTGAACCTGGTCACCGAGTTGGCCCGCGAGCTGGCGGGTGCCGATCTCGTCGTGCTCGCGCTGCCCGACGAGGACCGGCGGCGCCTGGTGATCGAGTACGCCACGGGCGAGCGGGCCGACGTATCACGCGGCCTGGTGCTGCCGGCCGGGAACTCACTGTCGGGAACCGTCCTGCAGACGGGTGAGCCGATGGCCACGGCTGACTTCAGCCGCGACGAGCGGGTCGCTCTCGTGGTGCGTGAGGCATTGAACCTGGGGCCAGCGGTGCTGGTGCCGCTCGGCGCGCCGGGCAACGTGCGCGGCGTGCTGACGGCCGGCCGGGCGCCGGGGGGCCAGCCGTTCGCCATGGCCGCGGCCGACATGGTGGCCACCTTCGCCGCGCAGGCCGCGGTCGCGCTCGAGCTGGCGGAGCACCGCAGGGAGGCCGAGCGGCTCTCGGTGTTCGAAGACAGGGACCGGATCGCACGCGACTTGCACGATCTGGTGATCCAGCGCCTGTACGCGACCGGCATGTCGCTGGAAGGCGCCACGCCGTTGATCACCCGCTCGGAAGTGGCGACCCGCGTGCGTACCGCCGTGGACGCGATGGACGAGAC
>WNFX01002915.1_pt1 | contig 17136 bp, 16 predicted proteins | sample 5400111 | NCBI WGS metagenome assembly WNFX01 (sample SAMN13153363, study PRJNA577476) | soil metagenome | isolation source: 40 cm soil or saprolite under grassland replicate 1 | place: USA:California | collected 2016-06-15 | reverse complement strand
GCTCGACATGGGCGGCAACGAGCCGCCAACGGGCACGGCTGGCGATTCGGTCCTGCCGACGCCTACACCGGTGACGGCATGACAGCCGGTCCCAGGCGACCGCACGGTGGAGGACTGTCGAAGCGCCTGCATGGCCCCCCTAGGCAATTGACCTTCAGGGCTCGCTGGTGAACCACCGCGGCCGGCTTTGCCACGCGGGGATGGAGCCTCTATGGAGCCCCGTGGTTGCAACTGGTGGCACTCAGTGGCAAATCAGATCGGCGCGAAATCCGCCCAAACAAGCCGAATCCGTTGCCGTGGGTTGCGAGCGGTTGCCGGCGAAGTTCCATGGTAAGGAGGGGGTCGACGGTTCGAGTCCGTCAGAGGGCTCTGCAAAATCCCCGCTCAGGGGCTTTTTCTTTTCGCCTCAACTTGCAGACGCTCGAACGTGGGGCAGGTATGGAGCCCTTTATGGAGCCTTCAGGTCAAAAAGTCGGCGCGTCTGGGGTTCCGACGTGACGTCATCAGGTCCCGGCAGCTTCGGCCTGCGGGATTTCATGTGCTGTCGAGCGCCGGTGAGCCGGTGCTTCCTACCTTGGAGCGGTCAATTTTGCGGCGGGGGCGCGCGAGAGTTGGTCGAAGAGCGCGTAGAGCCGCCGGTTGATGGCCTCCTGCTCGACTTTGCGCTCGGCTGCGAGGATCGCGGCGCGCAGCGGCTCGAGTGTGCTCGCGCGGCCGTCGAGTCGCTCAAGTTTGTTTCGGCTGATCAACCGGGTGGTGCCGTCGTGCTCTTCGAGCACAAACGTCCAGACCCAGTTGCCGTCCTCGGAACGCCAGGCGATCACGTGCCCGGGCTCAACGCGCTCGAATCGCATCAGGCTTGCACCAAGGTTAAGCCTGTCGCCAACCTGTGGGTCTTGGAATTCCGGCAGGACGCGGTCGACGCTGTGCATGTCGAGGCCGAGCAGGTTCTCGATCCAGTCGTAGGTGTAGGCGCCGCCGCGCGGCGACGGGCCCATCTGCGCAAGCCAGGGCCAGACCGACGCGGCTGGCGCGTCGATTGTGATCGCGCGAGTAGAGATTCCGTCAGCCTCCTCGAGTAGCTCATCCCCTGGCATCCGCGCAGTGCTTTCTTCGTAGGTCGCGCCCCAGGTAAGGATTGGCCGGCGCAGGAACGGATAGAGGGCGCCGAGCGTGGCGATCAACGCAAGGGCGATCAGACGTTCGCGGCGCGAGCTGAGAGTCAACGGCGGGCCACGACGAGTCCAGCGTGCCAGCCTGGTGCGCGCCCACCGACAGGGACGTGGATCGACTCGGCGTCGAGGTCGCTGCTTGCAATCAGCCACGAGATGAACGAGTTCGAGTTCCACATCTCGCCCGCACCGAGTTCGTCACGACCCCACACGGGCGTCGGCACGAAGGGCACCAGGTCAAGCAGTCGTCGCGACGTAGTTGGATCGTCCGTGAGTCGCCGTGGGCTCTCGACCGCCTCGCTGACGTCGGGAATCACGCCGCCGCGCCAGCGGCGCAGCTCGTAGCGAAAGAGCCGGAAGCGCCCGGCCCAGCGGCTTCCGACCGCACCCTCAGCAACCACCCCACGCTCCTCGCCATTGCTATCGGAGATGGGAGCCTGCTCGATCACAAACTGTCCTTCCGGGACGCGCACCAGGAGGGCCGAGTGGTAGAGGTCGCAGGGTGAGCGCCGCTCAAGGCGGGCTGCCACGGCTTCGAAGATTCGTCCGTTCAGGCGGACGGAATGACCGCCTGCCCCCAGCGGCAGCCAGTAGAGATCGACGCTTCCGGACGTTGCACGTAGCCGACTCGAGGCAGTGACGTCGCGTGATGGTGCTGGCCCCATGGTCAGCGGCAACGAAGTTCGGCGGCAACCACGTCGCTAGCCATCCCCGCTGGGCTGTTTCGCCTCGGTTTCCATCCGCGCGAGGCGGGTGTAGTAGTCGGCGAACTCGTTGAGGTGCGCGAGCGCGATCTTTGCCGTGAGTAGCGGGTCGTCGTCGGTGACGTTGGTCAGGAGGTCGTGCAGCCCGTGCTCGAGCTCGACCTCCATCCCCATTCGCAACTGCTCGACGTCGAACGGCGCCTGCGACCAGTCGACACCGATCTGCTCGCCGATGCGTCGCGCCTCGCCGGTGGTGAAGGTTCGTCTGCTGTCGCTCATCGTCTGGGCCTCAGAAGCCGAGGCCGGCGGCCGCGACGGGGGATGGCTCGGGGTGCTCCCACGAGTAGGCGACCTCGGCCAGCCGCGGGACCCCGGCGACGAGGTCGTGCCAGGCGGAGGCCGCCGCCCAGAGATCGACCTCGTCGAGTAGCGCGTTGAGGCCGCGCTCGTCGGCCGTCTCGAAGACGAAGATCGCCTCCTTGGCCGTCAGTAGCAACTGGTGCCGCGTCAATTGCGTTTCGTTGGGATCGAACGGCGGGCCGGTCGCCGCCAGCGTACGGGCGCGCTCGAGCGCGCCTTCCTTCAGCGGAACGACAACCGTCGCCCGACGCGGAGCGGCCAGACTCAACTCGGAGAGACGATCGACCAGCTCGTGGAGGATGCCGGCCTCGAAGACGGTGCTCGTTAGGCGATAGGCGCCTTGCGGCCGCTCGATCACGAGCGCGCGGCGGCCGTCGAGCCGCTCGCCGGCGTCGTGACCGATGCGCAGGCCCTCGAGCTCGTCGTAGCCGATCTGGCGGTCGACGCTGGCGACGCCAACGCCGCCGACGAGGTGCAGTGCGCGCGGCCCGAGCTCGAGACGACCGACGTAGGACCGCCCGTCGGGTTCGCGCCACTTGACGGCATAGCTGGTCTTCATGTGTCGAAAGTAGATCGGCGCTGTCTCAAAGGCGTCGTGGCGGCTACCGATTCGATTGCGGATAGTCCGCAGATCTGCCGACCGCTCGGCAGCGCAAAGCCCGCGGCTGTCACGCCGCGGGCCTGGCGCTGGAGCGACTCGTCAGCTGGCCAGAGCGGCCACGGCGGCCAGCCCACGGACGACGAGCACCGGGCGCCGCGACTCGCGCAACACACCGCGCGAAACGCTGCCCAGCAAAGCGCTCGCCAGCGCACCGTGGCCGCGCGAGCCGACGACGATCAGGTCGACCCCGTGCGAGTCGGCGGAGGCGACGATCTCGTCGGCGACATCTCCGGCCAGCAGCTGCGTCGTTGCGTGGACACCGCGTGCGGCGGCGGCGGCCGCTGCCTCCTCGAGCGGTTCGCGGTCGTGCTCGTCGAGCTGGTGCGGCAGGGCGCCGGTCATGCCGAAGCCGCCGGTCGGGATGACGTCGACCGCCGGTGCGACGTGGACGAAGATCACCTCGGCCTCGTGTTCGTCGGCGAGCTCGAGGCCGAACTCGACCGCCTCGGTTGACGCCGGCGAGCCGTCGGTCGCGATCAAGATCCTCTTCATGATGGCCTCCCTTCAAATCGCCTATGTGACTCCATCGTGCGCGCGGGCACGCGTTCGGCCATCCGCGCCAGCGCCGATCTCGGCTGCGTAGTTCGCCGTAGCGGCGAGCAACGCAGCCCCCACCAAGTCGAGCCGACGAGCCAGGCGCGTTCCTCGCGCAGATGCTGGCGAAAACGGTAGAGGTCGACCGGCAGTAGCGACCCCGCAATTTCGGCAGTCGTGACGGCGCGTTCGGCCGCGTCGAGTGCGTCCGACCAGTGAGCGACGAGGCGGGCAACAAGGTCGAGCTGCGGTTCCCAAGCTTGCCGGAGAGGCGCCGCTGAGATCGCCGGGGCGGTCTTTGCCTCGACCCCTGGCGGCCGACGCGAGTGCCGCCGGCCTTGCTCGCTTGAATGGCGGCGGGCGACCGGCTCGGCGATCGCGCTCCGCCGTCGACGAGTGCTCGCTCGCCGAAACGCGGCGACAGCCATCTAGCCCTCGGCCTCCTGCTCCTCGTTCAAGAGCCTGTAGAAGAGGGACCAGCCACTGCGGGCGCTGGTGCCGTCGAGTTCGCGGCGCAGCCCGAGCAGGTGGTGAGCGAGGGAAGGCCGGCCGTCGATCTCATGCGTGACAGGCGCAAGGACGCAGGCACCCTCCTCTCCCTCGACCTCCCAGAAGGGGCAGCGAGCGCCGAGGCAGGGCTCGATCCGGCCGACGGTGTACTGAAGTGTGCAGAGACCTTGGGTCACGGTTAGCGCCTCCTGTGCTCTTGTCCTGGTATGGGGACGAGTGGCATCAGGGCAAGGATGCGCCCCGGCACGACCCGCACCATCGGGGGAAATTGGCCGACTTGCTGCGGGTCTCTACGGATAATGGCCGCGTGAACAGGCCGTGATCGAGGAACGTGACCGCCTGCGCGCCCTGGTCGGAGCGGGCATCGCCTTGAGCTCGGCGCGCTCCCTCGACGAGCTGCTGCAGCGGCTGGTCGAGACCGCCGCTGCTTTGACCGGCGCCCGCTACGCCGCACTCGGGGTCATCGACCGGGAAGGCCAGGCGCTCGAGCGCTTCATCACCACCGGCATCGACGGCGCAGAGCGCACGGCGATCGGCGACCCGCCCCATGGGCGCGGCATCCTCGGGGTGCTGATCCGCGAGGCCGAGACGTTGCGCCTCCACGACATTAGTGACGACCCGCGCTCGGTCGGCTTCCCGCCGAACCACCCGCCGATGCACACCTTCCTCGGCGTCCCGGTCATGCTGCGCGAGGTCGCCTACGGCAACCTGTACCTGACCGAGAAAACGGGCGGTGCCGACTTCGACGAAGAGGACGAGGAGATGGTCGGCCTGCTGGCGGCGCAAGCCGCAGTCGCGATAGAGAACGCCCGCCTCTACGAGACGGCGACCCGCTGGTCATCGCAGCTCGAGGCGCTGAACGAGATCGGTACTGCGCTGGCGTCGGAGATCAAACTGCCGCGTGTGCTGGCCCTGATTACCGAGCATCTGCGCAAGCTGATCGACGCCCGCCTGGTCGCTATCGCCCTGCCGCGCCCCGACGGCACGCTCGTGATCGAGGCCGCCGACGGCGACAGCGCCGCGGAGATGCTTGGCCGGCAGCTCGAGCGCGCCGGCTCGAAGAGCGGACGCGTCCTCGAACGGGCACGCGCCGAGCGCGTCGACGACTTGCGCGCCGACCCCGAAGTCGACTACGAGGTCGCGCGTCCACTCGCGGCGACGACGGGTCTGTACGTCCCGCTGGTCGCGCGCGACCGTGTGATCGGGGTCGTCGTCGCGCACGACAAGGTCGGCGACGACCCGCGCTTCTCCGACGACGACTTACGCCTGGCCGAACAATTCGCCATCCGCGCTGCCGTCGCCGTCGACCAGTCGGCCCGCGTCGCCCGCGACGCCCTGCGCCGCGTCGTGGAGGCGCAGGAGCTCGAGCGCCGCCGCCTCGCGCGCGAGCTCCACGATCAGACCGGCCAAGAGTTAACCTCGGTCATCCTTGGGCTGAAGGCGGTCGAGGAGGCGCAAGATCCGGCTGGCCACGCCGAGGCGCTCGAACAGGTCCGCGCCCAGGTTGTCGAGACGCTGCATGACGTACGCCGCTTGGCGGTTGAGCTCAGACCGAAGGCGCTTGACGACTTCGGCTTGGTCGCAGCGATCGAGCGGCTGGTGCAGACATTCGGCGAGCAGACCGGGATTAAGGTCGACCTTGTCGCCCAGCTTGCGGATGAGCGCCTGGCCAGCGACGTTGAGACGGCGCTCTACCGGATGGTCCAGGAAGCCTTGACGAACATCGTTAAGCACGCCCAAGCCGCCAGCGTCAGCATCGTCATCGGAAGGTCGGCGGCGGCGGTCAGCGCCGTAGTCGAGGACGACGGCCGCGGCTTCGACACCGCGGCGCGGCGCGAGGGCATGGGCCTCGACGGGATGCAGGAGCGCCTGGCTCTGCTCGACGGCAGGCTAAAGATCGAGTCTCGCCCCGGCGCTGGGACGACACTGGTCGGCGAGGTGCCGTTGCGATGACTGAGCCAACGCCGACCGAAGGCCTGCCCGGGACCAACTCGCCCCTGATCCGGACGCTGATCGTCGACGACCACGCCGTCGTTCGTAGCGGGCTGAGGAAGGTCCTCGAGGCCGAGCCCGACATCGAGGTCGTCGGCGAGGCCGGCGACGCTCGCCACGCCGTTTTCGAGACGCGGGCCAAGATGCCTGACGTGATCTTGATGGACGTCGTCATGCCCGGAAAGAGTGGCATCGAGGCCATCCCCGACGTCCTCCATGACGCCCCCGACGCCAAAGTGCTGATCCTCTCCATGCAAGACGACCCGCGCTATGTGCGCGAGGCGTTCGAGGCCGGCGCCGCCGGCTACGTCCTCAAGGAGGCCGCGGACACCGACGTCGTCGCCGCCGTCCGCGAGGTCGCTGCCGGTGGGCACTATGTCCACCCCACCCTCGGTGCACGCCTGGTCGCGGCCGACGCCGAAGAGCGCAAGCGCGTTGCGCAGGACCCGCTGTCGGACCGCGAGCGCGGCGTCCTGCGCCTGCTCGCGCTTGGGCACACCAACCAGGAGATCGCCGAAATGCTCTACATCTCGGTCAGGACTGCCGAGACGCACCGCGCGCACATCATGCAGAAGTTGCGTCTGACCACCCGTGCCGAACTCGTTCGCCATGCGCTGGCGCAGGGACTGTTGAACGACCAGGAGCAGTGAGCCGAGACGAGGGTGCGCTCGCCTTTGAGCGGCCTGGCCGGGCGCGGTCGTGCGCGAATGCGACCTCAACGAGAGCCGCGCGGCAAGCAAGATCGAGCTTGCGCCGGGAGTGGCTGATCTTCCCCTCCGGATGTTGACGCCAGGAACGGTCGGAGGGCGACGCGACGCCGCCCTCCGACCGCGGACGTGACTTCACGCGGCAACTGCTTTTTGCTGCGCGCGCCGGGTCAGCGCAAGGCCGCCGGCTCCGCGCAGCGCGCCGCCGAGCGCCAGCACCAGGAAGCCGATGCCCGAGAGCAGGAGCGCGACGCCGACGACGATGCCAAAGATCGCCAGCTGCTCTGCCATGTAGGAGGTGTTGAGCGCCGTCGACAGCGCCGTCTCGGTGACCCAGACCTGGCGGGCGGCGTTGTCAAGCGGCCGCCCGGTCGGCCCTTTCTGGGCCTTGGTCGGGTCGTTCGTGCCTTTGCCGTCTGCGGTGGCGAAGCGCGGCATCTGGGCGTAGGTCAGCCCACCGGTCGCCTCGAGCGCGTGGATGCGCATGTAGCTGGCGAAGGCCCGCGCGCGATCGCCGCTGTTGATCGGTTTACCGGCGACGGCGACGGTCGGCAGCTTGGTGCTTGGCGGGAGACCCGCCTTCTGGGCCTCGGCCTTGATCGCCGCCGGGGTCATGTCGGGTGTACCGACGATCTGCTCCTGCTTGAGGCTGCTGTGGACGGTCGAGCGGCCGTTGACGCCGAGCACGATCGCCGCGATCCCGAAGGCGATGAGGACGATGCCGGCTGCAATGCCGCCCCACTCGAGAATCTTGCGCATTTTGTTACCTCCTCTGATTCGACCGTGGGTTCTGACCTGAAGGTAGGCCGGGCATGGGGCGGCGCCCATCGGGCTTCTTGAGCACAGTTGCTGCGGCTTTCCCGCACGCCTGTTGCGGGCCACGCCCGCGTCCGAACGTCACGTGGCCGGGCATGATCGAGTTAGGCCCTCAGGTTCGCCGGCGGGGAACGCTGACTTGGAAAGGAACCAATGCCGCCCGTGACTGCTCGTCCCGACCGTGCCGTCGACGTCATCCTCCGCGACGGCACGACGCTGCGACTGCGCCAGCCACAACCGCCAGACGGCGACGCACTCCTCTCCTTCTTCAGCGAGCTGTCCCCCGAGAGCCTGCACTCGCGCTTCCACGGCGGTACGCGCATCGACAGGTCGCTGGTCGAGCACCTGCTCTCTCAGTCGGAGGACCGAGACGCGCTCGTCGCCATCGTCGGCGACGGAGCCGCCACGCGCATCGTCGCCCTCGCCGAGTTCGCCCGTCTGCGTGACCCGGCCGTCGCCGAGGTCGCCTTCGCCGTCGCCGACGAGCTGCAGGGACGCGGCGTTGGCACGCGCCTCCTGGAGCAGCTGGCGGCGCGCGCCGGCGCGGTCGGCGTCGAGCGTTTCGTCGCCCAAGTCCTGCCGGAGAACCGAGCCATGCTCGGCGTCTTCGCCGACGCCGGCTTCGACGTCGCACGTGAGCTCGGCGGCGGTGAGGTCGAGGTCCGCTTCCCGATCGCCGCCACCGACAGCTACCGCGCCCGCGTTGACGAACGCGACCACATCGCCGTCGCAGCCTCGCTGCGCCCCTTCTTCGCGCCCGCGTCGGTCGCCGTCGTCGGTGCCTCGCGCCGGCGGGGCTCAATTGGCGGCGAGCTCTTCCGCAACATCCTTGCCGCCGACTTCGCCGGCGCGACCTATCCCATTAACCGCAGCGGCGAGCCGGTCGCCGGTGTCGCCGCCTATCGCTCGCTGGCCGACATCCCCGTCCCCGTCGACCTCGCCGTCATCTGCCTGCCCTCGGGGCAGGTCCTCAACGCCGCCGAGGCGGCGATTGCCGCCGGCGTGCGCGCGCTCTGCGTCATCTCGTCGGGCTTCGCCGAGATCGGGCCCGAGGGAGCCGAACGCCAAGAGCAGCTACTGGCCCTCGTCCGCTCCCGCGGCGGCCGCTTGATCGGCCCGAACTGCCTCGGCCTGGCCGTTCCCAGCATCGGCTTGAACGCCACCTTCGCCCCGCGCGCCCTACCGCCGGGACGGATCGCCTTCTCATCGCAGAGCGGAGCCTTGGGCCTGGCCCTGCTCGAAAAGGCCACCGAGCGCAACCTCGGCTTCTCAGCCTTCGTCTCGATCGGGAACAAGGCCGACGTCTCCTCCAACGATCTGCTCGAGTGGTGGGAAGACGACGATCAGACTGACCTTGTCCTCCTCTACTTGGAGTCGTTCGGCAACCCGCGCAAGTTCGCGCGCCTCGCCCGGCGAGTCGCCCGCCGTAAGCCGATCCTCGCTTTGAAGGCCGGCACAACGAGCGCCGGCCAGCGGGCGGCGAGCTCGCACACCGCCGCGCTGGCCGGCTCCGAAGCCGCGGTCGACGCCCTCTTCCGCCAAGCCGGCGTTCTGCGGGCGCGAACACTCGAGGAACTGGTCGACGCGACCGCGCTGCTCTCGAGCCAGCCACTTCCCGCCGGCCGCAGGACGGCTGTCGCTACAAACGCCGGCGGACTTGGCATCCTCTGCGCCGACGCCTGTGAGGCGGCCGGGCTCGAGCTGCCCGAACTCAGCGAGGAGACACGGCGACAACTGCGCGAGGCGCTGCCGGTCGACGCCAGCGTCGCCAACCCGATCGACTTACTCGGATCGGCGACCGCCTCTGCCTACGAGACAGCCCTGCCACTGCTGCTCGCCGACCCCGCCATCGACAGCGTTATAGCGCTCTTTGTGCCCCCCGTCGTTGCGACCGCCGAGGACGTCGCGGCGGCGATCGACGGCGCCGCCCGCAGCGCTGACAAGCCCGTCCTCGCCGTCGTCGTCAGCGCCGAGGGGATCCCAACCGCGCTGCGCCGACCCGAGACCGCGGCCGCGGCCTTCACCTACCCGGAGTCGGCGGCGCGGGCACTTGCCCTCGCCGTCGAGCGGGCCGAGTGGCTGCGGCGCGAAGCGGGAAGCTTCCCTGCGCTCGACGGTGTCGACGTCTGGGCTGCTCGCGAGGCAGTCGACGCCGCCCTCGTCGGCAGCGACGAGCGTTGGCTCAAGCCCGAGGAGACAAGAACGCTCCTCAGCGCCTACGGCATCCCGCTCGTCCCCGAAGAGACGGTCGCCGCTGTGGACGACGCTGTCGCCGCCGCCCGTCGTTTCGGCTTCCCAGTCGTCGTCAAGACGGCCGCCGCCGGGGCCCACAAGACCGAGACCGGCGGAGTCGCAGTCGACCTGGCGAGCGAGGACGACGTGCGCGCTGCCGCGACGCGCATCGGGGCTCCGCTTTTGGTACAGCCGATGATCGCTGGCGGCATCGAGCTCCTGGTCGGGGTCGTCCAAGACCCGGTCTTCGGACCACTGGTGGCGGTCGGACCAGGTGGCGTCCTCGCGGAACTGATCGGCGACGCCCGCTTCGCCGTCGCCCCACTTACCGACGTCGACGCGCTCGAGCTCGTGCGCGCCGGCAAGGCTGGTCGCCTGATCTCGGGTTTCCGCGGCCGTCCTCCGGCGGATGCAGGAGCCCTGGTCGAGCTCGTCCAGCGCTTGTCACAGCTCGCCGAGGATCTGCCGGAGGTGAGCGAGCTCGACCTGAACCCGGTGATCGCACTCAGCGAGGGCTGCGTCGCGGTCGACGCCCGCGTGCGCCTGCGCCGGACAACGCCGCGCGAACGCCTGAAAACCTGGTGAGCTGCGGATAAGCCGCAGGCGAAGCGCGGAAAGCCTGCGAGCAGGTTCAGGGTCAGGGCCGATGGTCGCCGCCGTGCACACCGCGAGAGTGAGGTGACCAACGAAGGGAGCACCATGAAGATGAAGCCGACAATTTCGCTGCTCGCCGTCCTCGGCCTGGCCGTTGTCTTTGCCGGGGTCGCCAGCGCGGCCGCTCTCGCTTCAGGCGGCGCGAGCAAGCATGCAACGCTCGTGATCCGCCATCAGCTGCGCGGTTGCCATGCCTGGTCGGTCAACGGTGGCGCCTACAAGGCGAGCCAGACCGTCGCCATCCACCGCGGCGGCTGGGTCAGCGTCACTAACAACGACGTCATGCCCCACAAGCTCGTCGAGACGAGCGGGCCGGCGGTCGCGTTCAGCCGCTTGACTGCTGGCACGGGGATGGGCCTCAAGAGAACGTTCGCGCCGGCGATGCTCGGGCGTATGGGCGCTGCGGCCAAGATCAGCTTCTCGCGCGCGGGCGTTTACAAGTTCACGACCAAGCCCGGCGAGGACTACATGAAGGGCATGAAGACGATCGGCGCTGACAACGTCCTCAAACTGACGGTCGTCGTCGGCTGACGGAGAGGCCCGCCGATCGCTAAAAGAGGGGCGCAAGCGCCCCTCTTTGCTTATTGGTGGGGAGATGGGGTCAACCGACGAGGAGGTAGACAAGCCGATGAGCGCACCCGGAGGACCAGTGAGCGGCCAGCCGCTTCAGACAGCCCGCCCGTTCGACATCGCCGGCGCCCGCCAGCGTCTACGGGAAAGCGGCGGCTACGAGATCATCCACAAGTCAGTCGGGCTCGAGATCGGCGTCTACGTCCTCGTCGCCCCCGAGCCCGATCACCAGCAGCCACACGCCGACGACGAGGTCTACGTCGTCCTCGAAGGGAGCGGCGCCCTCGACGTCGAGGGCGAGCGCGTCGAGTTGCGAGAGGGTCAGGCCGCCTTCGTCCCGGCGGGAGCCCTGCACCAGTTCGTCGGCTATGAACAGTTGAGCGTCCTCGTCATCTTCGAGAAGGGACAGCGCTGATGCCGACGGAGACTCTCGCCACAGCCGAGCTCGCGCTGATCGACGCCTATTGGCGCGCCGCGAACTATCTCTCCGTCGGCCAGATCTACCTGCTCGACAACCCGCTGCTCAAAGAGCCCCTAGAGGCCGAGCACGTCAAGCCGCGCCTGCTCGGCCACTTCGGCACGACGCCGGGGCTCAACTTCATCTACGCACACCTGAACCGAGCGATCCAGGCTCGCGACCTGTCCGCGATCTACATCACCGGCCCTGGCCACGGCGGTCCCGGCCTCGTCGCCAACGCCTACCTCGAGGGCACCTACTCCGAGCTCTACCCCCACATCTCCGAGGACGAGAAGGGCCTACGCACGCTCTTCCGCCAGTTCTCCTTTCCGGGTGGCATCCCATCGCATGTCGCCCCGGAGACGCCGGGGTCGATTCACGAAGGCGGCGAACTAGGCTATGCGTTGTCGCACGCCTTCGGTGCCGCCTTCGACAACCCCGACCTGCTCGTCGCTTGCGTCGTCGGCGACGGCGAGGCCGAGACCGGCCCACTGGCAACGAGCTGGCACTCGAACAAGTTCTTGAACGCCGCGACCGACGGCGCCGTCCTGCCAATCCTGCACTTGAACGGCTACAAGATCGCCAACCCGACCGTGCTCGCGCGCATTCCCGAGAGTGAGCTAGTGGCGCTGTTCGAGGGCTACGGCTGGCGGCCGTTGATCGTCACGAGCGAACTCGACGAGCCACCGGCGCACGCGCACCAGCGCCTCGCCGCCGCGCTCGACGAGGCGCTCGACGACATCCGCGCTTTCCAGGAGGCGGCGCGTGAGGGACAAGCGACGCAGCGTCCGCAGTGGCCGATGCTGATCCTGAGAACACCCAAGGGCTGGACGGGGCCTCGCGAAGTCGATGGCCTCCAGGTCGAAGGGACCTGGCGCGCTCACCAGGTCCCGGTCCTCGCCGCGCGCGAGGACGCCGGTCATCGCAAGACGCTCGAGCAGTGGATGCGCAGCTACCGGCCCGACGAGCTGTTCGACGAAGAGGGCCGGCTACTGCCGGAACTGCGGGCGCTCGCACCCGAAGGCGAGCGACGGATGAGCGCCAACCCGCACGCCAATGGCGGCGCGCTCCTCCAGGCTCTCCTGCTCCCGGACTTCCGCGACTACGCGGTCGAGGTCAAGGAACCGGGCAGAAGCTCGAGTGAGGCCACGCGCGTGCTCGGCGGCTTCCTGCGCGACGTGATCGCTAAGAACGGGCGGACGTTCCGCCTCTTCGGGCCCGACGAGACGGCGTCAAACCGCCTCGGCGACGTCTTCGCCGTCACGGCGCGGGCCTGGGACGCCGAGCAAGAGCCGACCGACGAGGATCTCGCCCCCAACGGCCGCGTGATGGAGGTCCTGTCGGAGCATCAGTGCCAGGGCTGGCTCGAGGGCTACCTCTTGACCGGCCGCCACGGCCTCTTCAACTGCTACGAGGCGTTCATCCACATCGTCGACTCGATGTTCAACCAGCACGCCAAGTGGCTCAAGGTGACACGCCACATCCCTTGGCGGCGGCCCATCGCCTCACTGAACTACCTGCTCTCCTCGCACGTCTGGCGCCAGGACCACAACGGCTTCTCGCACCAGGACCCCGGCTTCATCGACCACGTCGTCAACAAGAAGGCCGAGGTCATCCGCGTCTACCTGCCACCGGACGCCAACACGCTGCTCTCGGTCGCCGACCACTGCCTGCGTTCGCGCAACTACGTCAACGTGATCGTCGCCGGCAAGCAACCGGCCCTGAACTACCTCTCCGTCGATGACGCCGTCATCCACTGCACCCGCGGCGCCGGTATCTGGGACTGGGCCTCGAACGATGAGGGCGGCGAGCCGGATGTCGTCATGGGCTGCTGCGGCGACATCCCGACACTGGAGACGCTGGCGGCGGTGGCACTCCTGCGCGAGCACCTGCCCGAGCTCAAGGTACGCGTCGTCAACGTCGTCGACCTGATGCGCATGCAGCCGGACAGCGAGCATCCACACGGGCTGTCGGACGCCGAGTTCGACGCGCTGTTCACGCACTCGAAGCCGGTCGTTTTCGCCTACCACGGCTACCCGTGGCTGATCCACCGCCTCACCTACCGGCGCACCAACCACGCGAACCTGCACGTGCGCGGCTACAAGGAAGAGGGGACGACGACGACACCGTTCGACATGGTGATGTTGAACGACCTCGACCGTTTCCACCTCGTCATCGATGTCATCGATCGCGTACCCGGCCTGGCGGAGACGGCAGCCCACCTACGCCAGAAGATGGAAGAGCGTCGGCTGGCCGCCCGTGCCTACACGCGCGCCAACGGCGACGACGACCCCGAGATCCGCGACTGGACGTGGCCCTGCTGAGCGACGTCCTTGTCGTCAACGCCGGTTCGACGAGCCTCAAGCTGAGCATCGTCGACGCTGACGAGAGATCGAGTCCGGTGGCGTCGCTCGCGGCGGCGCCACGCGTCGACGCCGTCGGCCATCGCCTCGTCCACGGCGGCGAACGCTTCTCCGCGCCGACGCTGATCGACGACGACATGCTGAACAAGCTCACCGAGCTGATCGAGCTGGCGCCGCTCCACAATGCGCCGGCGATCGAAGCCATCAGGGCGGCGCGAGTCGCGCTACCCGACGCCGCGCACGTCGCGGTCTTCGACACCGCCTTCCACCGAACGCTGCCGAACGTCGCCAAGACCTATCTGTTGCCGGCGCGCTACCGCGAGCGCGGGATCCGCCGCTACGGCTTTCACGGACTCTCGGTCGAGTGGGCCGCGGAACGCGTCCCTGTCCCCCGGCTCGTCGTTTGCCACTTGGGCGGAGGCTCGTCGGTAACAGCTGTCCGCGATGGCCGCTCGGTCGACACGACCATGGGCTTCACGCCACTCGAAGGCGTGCCGATGGGTACGCGCGCCGGCTCGGTCGACCCCGGCGCGCTCCTGTACTTGCTGCGACATGGCATCGCGCTCGAAGAGCTGGACCACGCACTCGAGTACGAGTCCGGATTGACGGCGCTCGCCGGCAGCGGCGACGTCGCCACCGCGGAGAGCGACCCATCACCGGATGCCAAGCTGGCGCTCGATGTCTACTGCTACCGGCTAGCCCAGGCCGTAGCGGCCATGGTCGTCACGCTCGACGGCCTCGACGCGCTGATCTTCACTGCCGGGGTGGGCGAACATTCATCGCACGTCAGAGCCGAGGTCTGCCGCCGGCTCACGCACCTCGGTCTGTTGATCGACGAGCACGCCAACGCCAGCGTCCGTGGCGAGGGCACAATCGCTGCAGGGTCATCGAATGTACAGATCCACGTCGTTCACACGCGTGAGGACATCATTGTCGCGCGCGCTGTTCGCGCAACGATTCAGCGTGACTGACACGTCCTTCCTACGTCCCCGCGTTTGAGCAAGCCGAGGCACGTGTGCCCGGACGCCGGCGCCATCGGGAATGGCCGGGAGGGGCCTGGGGGCAACTACCGAGAGCGCGGCCTCCAGCTGCTGCACGGCAAGGGGTTGCGGGTTTGCCGCAGCGGCCTCAGCGTTCGCGCGGATGGCGCGAGCCCGCGCCGGCGCGAGACTCCTCGGTGCCCCAAGAACCTAAGGGAGGAAGCGATGAGCCGTGACACATCGAAGCCACCAAATGGCCTGCGCGTCCTGATCGTGGGCGGTGGCGTCGCCGGCCTCGAGACCTTGCTCGCGCTTCGGGCGATTGCGGAGGAGCGCGTCGACATCGAGCTCGTCGCTCCCGAGCCTCAGTTCTGGTACCGGCCGCTCGCCGTCGCCGAGCCGTTCGCCGCCGGCCACGCTGGCGCCTTCGAGCTTGCAGGCGTCGCAAGCGCCTGCCGGGCGCGCTTCACCCTCGGCGCACTCGCCTCGGTCGAGCCGGAGCGGCACATCGTGCGGACGACGAACGGGCTCGAGCTTCCCTACGACGTACTTGTCCTCGCCCTCGGCGCCCGACCGGAACCGGCGCTCACGGAGGGTCTCACCTTCCGCGGGCCCGCCGACGTCGGCGCCTTCAACCGCCTGCTCTTCGCCCTCGAGGAGGGAGAGGCACGAAGCCTCGTCTTCGCCATCCCGAGCGCCACGGCCTGGCCGCTGCCAGCCTATGAACTCGCGTTGATGACGGCGAAGCACCTCGGCGACCGCGCCGACGAGGTCGACCTCGCGCTGGTGACGCCCGAGCGGCGCCCACTCGCTCTCTTCGGGACGGCGGCAAGCGACGCGCTCGAGCGCCTCCTCGAGGAACGCGGCATCGCCCTCCACGCCGGCAAGCACGCGGTCGCGGCGGCCGGCGGCATTCTCCGGCTCGCTCCCACAGGCGAACTACCCTTCGATCGGCTCGTCTCGCTCCCCCGCCTGCGCGGCCAGCCGATCCCCGGAATCCCACACGACCGGCACGGCTTCGTCTCGACGGACGCGAGCGGGCGTGTTCGCGGACTGGACGACGTCTACACGGCCGGGGACCTCACCTCGTTTCCGGTCAAGCAAGGCGGCATCGCCGCGCAGCAGGCGGACGCAGTCGCAGAGTCCATCGCCGCCCGCGCCGGGGCGCCGATCAGTCCGCAACCGTTCCGGCCCATCCTGCGCGGCCTGCTGCTCACCGGCGGCGTTCCGGCCTACCTGCGCTCGGAGATCACCGGTGGCGGCGGCGAAGCGTCCACGGTCGCCGCCGAGCCCCTGTGGTGGCCGCCGGCGAAGATCGTCGGCCGCTACCTCGCCCCCTTCCTCGCCGAGCACGCGGGGCTGACGGCCGCCTCCGTACGACCCGCGGACCCCTGCGCGGTCGTCGTCGAGGTTGCGCTCAAGCTGGCGAACCGGGAAGGAGCAGCCGTGGAACCCGACACCGTGATGCCAATGCGGGGGAAGCGGTGAAGCGGCTGACGATCATCGCGGCCCTAAAGAAGGGAACCAGCCGGCGCGCGACCGCACTGCTCGCGGCGGGACCGCCGTTGGAGCTCGAGCAGACGCATTTCGTCCGCCATGCGGTTTTCCTTGGCCGAGACGCTGTCGCGTTTCTCTTCGAGGGCGCGGACGTCGAGTGGGAACTCGACGAGCTGACGAGTGACCCCTTTCACCCCGCCCTCCAGGCCGCGCTCGGTGCGTGGCAGGAGATCATCGATGGCGAGCCGATCATCGCCAAGGAGGTGTTCTTCTGGGAACGAGCGGCCGACGCGGGCGGAGAGAGGCTGGGTCAGACCTCGGTCTAGCTCCAAGAACTACACCGAGGCACGCACGCTGCGCTCCGCTCCAGGCTGACGCGCTGGGTGAAAGGGCGGCGCCGTAGGACCAGCGAGCGGCGTTGAGCATGCCTCCGAGTGCCGTAGGGCATTGGTAGCGCCCACCGTTAGCCGGAGGCCCTGCGCGGCTGATGGATCAGGGAAGTTCGCCGGGTGGACGCGGAGGTCGCGGAGCAGCCACCGCCCCGTGAGCGCGATCGCTATCAGCAGCCCCAGGAGCAGCAGCGCGATGATCACAAACCGACAGCCAAGTTGGCTCCAACTCAGCCCTCGTCATCCTTTTGCAGATCGGTCTCTCCTGGACGCATTCAGATGGCCTATACCGCCGACCGACGATGTGTCTTCAAGCACACAGAAGCAGGACCGAGAACCGCTGGTACACGCTTGCGGCGCTAACCCGTCTTCAGCGTCTTGATGTAGGCGACGAGTGCACGCAGTTGCTCGTCGGGGATGATCCCGCCCCAATGGGGCATCGACACGATCGGTGCCTGCCCGAGGACGCTGCCACTCCTGATCACGGCGATGATCTTCTGGTCGGTATCGAACTCCTTGAAGAAATCGGCGCCGGAGA
>WNFX01003246.1_pt1 | contig 17137 bp, 14 predicted proteins | sample 5400111 | NCBI WGS metagenome assembly WNFX01 (sample SAMN13153363, study PRJNA577476) | soil metagenome | isolation source: 40 cm soil or saprolite under grassland replicate 1 | place: USA:California | collected 2016-06-15 | reverse complement strand
CAGAGGATCTGCCACACGTCTTCGAACGGTTCTATCGTGCCGACCCTGCCCGTGGTCGCGATCCCGGTGGAACGGGTCTGGGACTGCCGATTGCACGCTGGATCGTCGCGCAACATGGAGGCAAGATCACGCTTGAGAGCCAGCCCGGGCAGGGTACGATCGCAACAGTGTACCTACCTCTTCCCGGTGGGCCTCCACTCACTCCCTTGTCCACTCCTCAGCAAACCCTCAGCCAGACCTCAGCCTGACTTCAGCAACGTATGCCATGCTGTAATTAGGAAAGAGGCAAGACAGGAAAGATGCCGTGTATGAATCCTGTTCTGCCCGGCGAGATTCACTCTCAGGATAGTTCTGCTGAAATGACAGAAGGAGAGCAAGATGAAGAACCAACGTATCACATTGCCTGTTTACGACTTGAGCTGCGGTGGCGGAGGGGTGCTCATTATCGAGCGTGCTCTGGCCCGGACGCCAGGGGTGGTGTATGTGTACGTCAATCCAGCAACCGAAATGGCATATGTTGAGTATGATTCCACCCTGTCTGATCCCAACAGCCTCGTCAAAGTCGTAGAACATGCTGGATTCCGCGCTGGTGTGCCGAGCCTGCGGTGAAGCCTGGACGAAAGGAACTTAAACATGTCACTTGCTTACCATAATCTCTTCCAAGACAAGGTGCGTTCGGCCCTCAGTATCGCTGGAGTGGGACTGGCCATCATGCTCATCCTGATCTTGAATGGTTTTCTGCTAGGAGTAGATCGGGTAGCTTCAACCTACCTCGATCATGCACCCGGCTCGGTGGTCGTCGCCCGCAAGGATGTGAAAAATTTCATTGCTTCCAGTTCGCTCCTTCCACCTGGTACGACTGAGGCAGTCCGCACTACGGCAGGAGTCGCACAGGTGGCCCCCATCCTCACGCAACCGGTCTACTTTGGGCTCCATGGACAGAAGCAATTTGTCGAGATGATCGGCTATGACTCCAGGTTTGGAGGCGGGCCGTGGAACCTGGTCGACGGGCGCGAACCCCGTGCAGATGATGAGATGGTCCTGGACAGGGTGCTGGCTCAGCAGCATGGGATTGTGCCTGGAGACACACTTCCTGTGCTGAATCGTACTTTCACTGTGGTCGGGTTATCCGCAGATACGAGCACCTGGATGATGAGTTTCATGTTCGTCCCTAAAACGGCGGCGGAGTCTCTCCTGCTCAGGCCTGGCGCCACCGGTTTTCTACTCGTCACCCCAGCGAATGGCATCGAGCCCTCGGCCGTGCGTGATCGTTTGAGTACTCTGCCTGGCACGCAAGTCTTGCTCAAAAGTGAGTTGATTGCCAATGATGTCACGCTGCTCTCCCGCACCTACAACGCACCCCTGCAATTGATGGTCACCATTGCTTTCCTCGTCGGCGTGCTCGTCGTCGGGTTGATTATCTACACCTCGACGATCGAACGGCAGCGCGAGTATGGCGTGCTCAAAGCAATTGGGGCACGCAATCGGATACTCTATCGTGTCGTGACTATCCAGGCGGGACTTGTTGCCATCGTAGGATCGATGATCGGCATAGGGCTGGCTTTGGCCGCGGCGCAACTGATCATGACACTGCGTCCACAATTCCTGATTGTGATTGAACCGAGGGCCTCCCTCGAGGCGCTGGCTACTGGATTGGTCATGGCCGGGCTTTCAGCGCTGTTCCCGGCTCGCCTGCTTGCCCCGGCAGATGTTTTCCGGAGGTAGTCCTTGCAGCCCTGCTGAGTGCGCAGCACTAGCTCTCCTTGCGTCTCGGCTGACCGCGTAGCGGTAGCGGCGCAGCAGCGTTGCCGAGACGGATAGGTGCCAGCGACAGCAGCGTTGCAGGGATGGATTTCAAGGAGAGAGAGTATGTTACGTTATGCTTTACGCAATCTCTTGCAAAACAAAATTCGACTAGTCATTTCCGTGGGTGGCGTCGCCCTGGCACTCACCCTGATCCTGGCGCTTGATGCCATCCTGACAGGCGTGGAGGGGCAACTTTCAGCCTACATTGATCACTCCGGTGCGGACGTCTTCGTCTCGCAGTCCGGGGTGCGCAACTTGCACATGGTCTCCTCCTCGCTGCCTGGGTCTGTCGTAGGCAAGGTGCAGGCGGTCCCTGGAGTTGCCTCGGTCACCCCCATCATGTATGTGACCGACACGATGGACGTGGGTCCCAACCAGGATCGGTATGTCGTCTATGTGATTGGCCTGCCACAAGGATCAACCATGGGAGGCCCGTGGCGTATTGCCCAGGGAGTCTCCATCCCGACAGATGGTCAAACGGTCATTGACAGAAGTTTGGCAGAGAAGTACGGCCTTGGGATCGGGGACAAAGTGAACATCCTGGGTCAGAAACTCACCATCGCAGGTCTGTCTAACGGCACCGCCAATTTACTCAACTCGGTGGCCTTCATCTCCCTGAACGACTTCGCGCGATTACGCGGAAACATGTCGATGGGCAATGCAACATCCACCAGCCCAACGATGCCCATCATCAGCTTTGTGCTCGTGAAAGTCAAACCGGGAGTTTCACCAGAAGCTGTGGCAACCCGGATCGAACAAGAGGTGACGGGTGTGACCGCCCAATCGCGAGGGGCATTTGCCACCCAGGAACGGAAAATCGTCAAGGATATGGTGACCGACTTACTCACCACCATGAACCTGGTGGGATTCCTGGTTGGGCTGGCGGTGATGGCGCTCACGGTGTATATTGCCACGCTGTCTCGCCGGGTGGAGTATGGCATCCTGAAAGCAGTAGGTGCTCGCAATCGCTACCTGTATGGCACGGTTCTGGCACTGACGATTACCTTCCTGCTCTCAGTCATCATACCGAACCTGGGCTCCAATCTGGCACTGCAAATCAGTAGCGCATCGCTACTCAAGGTTGGCATTGTGTCGCTAGTGATCGCTACACTTTCCGCGCTGCTGCCCATCCGGCAAATCGCCGGACTTGACCCGGCTCTGGTCTTCAAAGGAGTATGAATGTGACGAAGAACACAACATTGCAGGTGACACAGGTCACCAAACGCTACGGCTCTGGTGCCACCGAAGTACAGGCGATCCGTGATGTCTCGCTTGAGGTGACCTCGGGTGAGGTTGTCCTGATCATGGGACCATCCGGGTCTGGGAAAACGACACTGCTACAGATGATGGGGGCCTTGCTCAAACCGACGGAGGGGACTATTCAACTGAACGGCGAGATGCTCAGCACCCTGACAGAAAAACACTTACCCACCATCCGGCTGCATCAGATTGGCTTCATCTTCCAGAGTTTCAACCTGCTCTCGGCCCTCACCGTCCTGGACAATATCGCGCTCGTGGCAGAGCTCGTCGGCGCGAAGCGCCGTGAGGCGCGCAAGAAGGCTGCCAGTATCCTCACTGACCTGGGACTCAGAGAGCGGATGCACTTCCTTCCAGAGCAACTTTCTGGAGGCGAAAAACAGCGGGTAGCCATCGCCCGCGCCCTGGTGAATGACCCGGCCCTCATCCTGGCTGACGAGCCGACGGCTAATCTGGACTCGAAGATTGGACACGAGATCATGCGGCTGCTCCAGGGTATCGCGAAAGAACAGGGGAGAAGCGTGGTCATCGTTTCCCATGATCAACGCATCCAGGACATTGCCGACCGTGTGCTGTGGCTGGAGGATGGAGCATTCAAGGAGATGGCGACCATGGCAACCGATCCAGTCTGTAGGATGAAGGTCGAGCGCGAGAAGGCGGTCACGACAGAATGGAGGGGGCAGTCCTACTCCTTCTGCTCGCGAGGCTGCCGTAACGAGTTTTTAGAAGACCCACAGCAGTTTCTGAATGCTGTTCCCCAATAGAAGAGAGAATTCTACGCTGCAATACCTGGACAATGGAGGACACCATGGATATTCAAATCATTTTGAGCGTGCTAGCGGAGATGCGGCAGTTTCGCCTGCGAGATCATTGGACGCGCCAGCAATTAGAAACCCACCAGGCGGACGCTTTACGCAGCCTGCGCGACTACGCCTACGCACACTCGCCATTCTACCAGCAGTTGCATCAAGGACTGACGAATGCTCCGTTACAGGAGTTGCCAGTGCTCTCAAAAGCGATGATGATGGAACACTTCGATGAACTGGTGACAGACCGCACCATTCGCCTGGAAGAGGTGAAGACGCACATGAGGAACCTGACCGGTGATGAGCGTTATCTTGGGCGTTACTGGGTCAACGCCACGTCAGGCAGCAGTGGCCACCCCGGAATATTCCTCTTCAACCGTGCCGAGTGGATCACGGTGCTGGCCTCATTTGCCCGCGCGCGCGAATGGGGCGGAATCAAGCTAGACCTGACTCACCGCGTCAAAACAGCAACCATTGCCTCTACCACCCCGTTTCATATGTCGACGCGGGTCAACGCGACTGCTCATAGCTGGTGGATGCCGGAAATTCGCCTGGCGGCGAGCGAGCCGAAAGATTCCATTGTCGAGCGTCTCAATGCCTGGCAACCGGAAGTGCTGATTGCCTATGCCTCCATGATGCGTATCCTGGCCGATGAGCAGCTTGCCGGACGTCTGCAGATCAGACCACGTGCCGTGTTAACCAGTTCTGAGCTGCTGACGGAGGAAACCCGGCGGCGCATCGTACAAGCTTGGGGTGAGCGGCTCTTCAACCAATACGCCGCCACCGAAAGTGGCAGTCTTGCCGCCGAGTGTGACCACCACCAGGGCATGCATCTCATGGAAGACCTCGTGATCTTTGAGGTCGTAGACCAGGACAACCGCCCGGTGCCCCCAGGAGCCTACGGTGACAAACTCCTCATCACTGTACTCTTCAACCATTCCCAGCCGCTGATCCGCTACGAGTTGAGTGACAGTGCCCGCCTGGCGATTGATCCCTGCCCTTCCGGGCACCCCTTTGCGCTGATCGACGCTATTCAAGGGCGTGTGGAGGATGTCCTGTCCTTTCCTGGCACTGCCGGAAAGGTGGTGAACGTGCATCCATTGGTCTTCAGCCGCATCATGGATACGCTCCCCGTCAGTGGATGGCAGGTGATACAAGAGGTCGATGGCCTGCGTGTGCTGCTGAGTGGCGTACGCGGTGAGTTTGAGGATGAGATGCTCGCAGAGACCTTGCGGCAGGCGCTTTTGCAGCAAGGGGCCATCGTCCCACGCGTGGAGGTGCAACGGGTGGAGAGCATCCCGAAAACCGCAGCGGGCAAGGCTCCCCTGATCAAGTCCAATCTGTCCCAGTCCTCGCAAATGTCAGGCGCAACAGATTCTGGAGGGAATGTGAAGGAAGCTTGAGCACGAACGGATGAGCATTGAAACGACGCCCAGAAAAATACAGCGGTGAAAGTCGAATGCTTGAAAAGGAGGGAAAAATAGAACCATGAAACAAAGCTACTGGAAACAGTATTATGTTCTTGAAACAGACGCGGACGAGATTGAAAGGAATGTGCAACGAACTACTTTCCCTTCGTGCGGCAAGCAGTTTGAACTCATCTACTTTGAAGAGGGGAAGAACGCTCCCACTATCCTGATTTCTCAGGGATCGGGCGGTCATGCGTATGTCTTTGCCGAGCTGGGCTATCACATACACCTGAGAGGATATAATGTGTGCATTATGCCAAAACATGGTGGTGTTACGATTCGTGAGCTCATGCCTCGCCACAAGGACGCGCTGGACCACATCGCCATCTATTGGAATGACAGGATCGGGGTTTTCGCCGAAGGATTGGGCGGATATGTCGTTTTCTACCTGGCTTTGACGGAAAGCCCGATGAAAAGCGTCGTGTTCCAAAACGCCCCAGCAATACTGACCGAAGAAACGTTTCGAGCAGCCATTCTGCAAGGCAAAGGTGCCGCTCACCGGCGAAAAATCATCCTTCCTTTTGGAAAACTGCTCCTCAGAATAGCCCCGCATGTGAAGTTACCCATTTCATCATACCTGGATTGGAAAGAATTAATCGATACCAAGGAAGGAAATCGAGCGAGAGAAACCCGGCTCGTGGTAGAAGGATATCTCAACGATCCCGATTTCGATAGATGGTATCCTCTTTCTGCGATCATATCCCTGCTTTTGACGCCTGCCCCACAAGGGCTTACGGCATTACAGATTCCTACCATGTTCCTGGTGGCCCTTAGAGGATTTGGGGGAAATGCGTTCGTCGAGTATGTGAAAGATGTATACCAGCGTCTGCCCAATGTGAAGAAACAGCTGGTCGAAGTCGATGGCAGCGTGTATTGGATGCTTTCTCACCCAAGAGAAGCGGCTCAGGTGATAGGCGAATGGTTTGATGAAACGCTCTCATGATGAGAGATTGATGTTGATGATGCTCTAGTAAGCATGCCCAGGACAGAAAGACAGCCCTGATCACGGAAACCTCCAGCGGAATCGGCACGGCCCTTGCTCGCAGTGCTAGAAAGGAGACAATGATGTTGAAGAAGTTGCTCGCTGGTTTGATTGTTGGGAGTCTGCTCGCCATATTGGTCACCGCGTGCAGCATTAAAGAGGCCAGCCCGGTTGTCATCCCAACGGCGCATATGGGGGCTTTGGGTTTCATCCAGGATTCGATCACCTTTCATAAAGGGGAGATGCTCGCTCTTGTGGACGATTCCATCTCGCCGCATCAAATCGAAAATGGCAGTTGGGTGAATGGTGTGGCAAGACCAGCGATAGACCCTGGAGCACCTCGCGTGGATCAGGTCTTTAACGGCTATGATAGTGCGGAGGTCGGCCCTTTCAGCACTGCTGGCACCTTTCACTTCTACTGTGCCATTCACCAATCTATGAATCTGACGGTGATCGTTACCTAGGCGGATGCTCAGAGAGCACGTACTACGAGTCGGCAGCAAGTTTCAATACGTCTGGGCCAAACTGCACCTCACACCCACCTCTAGTAAGGTGCCTATTATGTGATGCTGCCGGGCAAGAAAGGTACATATGAGCACATACTATACGGGAAGGCGGGCACGGCATTATAACGCGCGTTGGCGCACCTTCACCGAGAAAACCCTTGCAGAGACACTGGCGATGATAGATGTTACCGCACTACGCAGCCTCCCAGAGCGACTGGGACGCTTACCTCGTCTGCTGGATGTCGCCTGTGGAACGGGTATCTTACTGCAACAGCTGCTCGATCAAGTTCCTGGTGTAGAAGCCTATGGAGTGGATGCGAGCGAAGACATGCTTGTGCAGGCACGCGCCACCCTGAAAGATCGGCCTCATGTGCATGTAGAGCGCGTACAGATCGGCTCTGGTGAGACAGCGAATCTTCCTTACTCGCAGGAGACCTTTGATCTCATCACCTGTACGAATGCGCTGCATGACATGCCAGAACCAGCGGGAACGTTAGCAGGGTTAAGGAGACTGCTGGCACCTGGAGGACAACTGGTGGTAGAAGATTTCGCACGGCGTAAGCCTTTCTTCCTCTGGGCAGCTTTCGAATGGCTGTTGCGGCGCATTGAAGGGAGTGGAGTGCAAGCGTATACCCTGGCCGAAGCACAGGAGCTTTGTCAGCAAGCAGGACTGCACGTTGCCTGCGGGAGATCCTTCACCGTAGATTGGTTGTGGCACGGCTGGGTATTGTGCGCATATGGAATATCTTCCGTATCAGGATAGGGATGCATCTCGTAGTCACGCTGTTGTCCGCTTTAAGCCTCATCTAATTCAAGTGGGAACTTTCCTCACTGTGGAACCGTCATAGTGGATGAAGTCCTGGAAAGGAAGAACAAGAGCGATGAAGGAGAATCGACTATGCTTAAGAAATTGGCCGCTGTAACGATTGCTCTCGGTTTATTCGTGCTACAGTCTCTCCCAGCCTTTGCCTGCGGAGCCCTGGTCGCTCCCAACGGTTCTGTTCGCCTATCTCGTGCCACTACACTGGTCGCGTGGCATGATGGGATCGAGCGCTATCTGACCAGCTTTAGCTATCAAGGGAACTTCGCAAACCTGGGATGGATCGTTCCCCTGCCAGCAATACCCTTGAACATTGAGGAGGGTGGTGCATGGACGCTCCAGCGCCTCTCGCTGGAAACCCATCCAGTTGCATTAAGGTTTGGTGTTGAGCATGCCGCAGCGACCGCAGATTCAGCGGCAGTGCTCCAGCAAGTGAAGATTGAAGCACTCAATCTTACGGTAATCAAAGGCAGTGGGCAAGAAGTTCTCAACTGGGCTACCAGCAATAACTTCTTTCTGAACACGGAGACAAGAGAGCACCTGCTGGCTTACGCGAAGGGAAGCCCGATCTTCATGGCAGCCAAGTACGACACCTCGGCAGCTAAAGCACGAGGTCTGTTTCAGGGTGACGGAACGCCCATTTTGATCACCATGAAGACGGCACATATCTGGGTCCCCCTTGAAGTGCTGGCGATCGAAGGACAGCAAGTGCAGGCTGATCTCTACCTGTTGACAGATCAGCCGGTCTACATCACCGATTTCGATGCCATGGCAGGACAATCCTCAGTAGGCAGCGGGATACCTGGAGCTTCGGGCTTCGTCGTCTCGTTCCAAGAGAAATTGACACCCACGCTCTATCATGACCTATCAACTGACCGCAATATGGGCTGGGTACGCTCAGACAGTTGGTTAACGTACCTGAATCTCGATGCACCTGAACCTACGGTCACATATGATCTGGGAGTGAGTTCATCCGGTGTGATACGGTTGGCACCCTATGGAACACCGCCAACGGCCGTCGTTGACGGTCAATCATCACATGATCTTCCCGGTCGGTTGCCGCGGTTGCCTTTAGGCACTCCCCAGATACTACTCGCTGTGGTAACCCTGCTCAGCATTGGGGGCGGGCTGCTCTTGATTGTTCGAAGCAAAGGACGCCCCAGGGTAAGAGCGCAGAGCTGAATAGCTCAATAGGCCGGTTGTAGGGGAGATCAGGGAAACACCCAGGGCGACTACTCAATATCTTTCAAGTAAGATACCCGTGCATCGATTGAGTCGAGCGATGAACCATACCATGTGCACGATCCGTACCAGGCTCAGACCAACTGCACTCACAGCAACTAAAGCTATTGTGAATAGCAGGGCAAGACTGTTGAGCCGTCATCGCCATGCGTTTTTAAGCTCTCAGTTTCTTCTCCACGCCCTTAAGTAGCACGGCATTGGTCGCCACGGTGATCGAGCTGGCGCTCATCGCCAGCGCCCCTACTTCTGGCACGAGCAGGATACCAAAGGGGTAAAGCACGCCTGCCGCTACAGGAATGGCGATCACGTTGTAGATGGCCGCCCAGAACAGGTTCTGTTTCATCTTCGTGACCGTGGCTTTGGAGAGGCGAATCGCGGCTAGCACATCCAGCGGGTCACTGCGCATCAACACCACCTCTGCCGTCTCGATGGCAACGCCAGTTCCCGCGCCGATGGCTATGCCCAGGTCTGCCTGTGCCAGCGCCGGGGCGTCGTTCACCCCGTCGCCCACCATGGTAGTGAACAGCCCTTCGCCCTGGAGTTGCTTCACGTAGTTCGCTTTGTCAGAGGGTAGGACCTCGGCAAACACCCGGTCAATGCCCAGTTCGCGACCGACGGCCTCACCGGTGCGCCGGTTATCTCCGGTCAGCATCGCCACCTGGATGCCCAAGGCCTTGAGCTGGGCAATCGTCTCGCGAGAAGTTTCCCGCACACGATCAGCTACCGCGACCAGGCCGACTGCCTGGCCGTTCATCGCCACGAGCATCGCCGTTTTCCCCTCCGCCTGCAGTGCTGCAAGTTCCTCCTGTTCAGCAGGCTGCAACTGGATCGTGTGCTCTGCCAGCAGTTTCGGCGTACCGACTAACACGGTGTTGCCATCAACCTGTGCCTGTACGCCTCCTCCCGCAATCGCTTTGAACTGGCTATAGGGCAACAGCGCCAATTGACGATCCTTCGCTCCCTCCACCATGGCGCCTGCCAGAGGATGCTCGGAGTCCGCTTCCGCCGTTGCCACCACTTGCAGCAGCCGGGCCTCGTCCAGTCCCGCCACTTTGCCTGCCGCGAAAGCGACAACATTGGTCACTGCCGGTTTGCCCTCGGTCAACGTTCCGGTCTTATCGAAAATGATGGCCTGAATTTTTGACGTTTGCTCCAGGGCCGTCGCGTTTTTGATCAGGATGCCGTTCCTGGCTCCAATGCCTGTGCCTACTGCCACTGCTGTTGGTGTTGCCAGACCAAGCGCATCTGGACAAGCAATGACCACCGCCGTCACCGCCAGGGTCAGCGCAAAGAGGGCCGTTTGCCCGATCACGAAGAACCAGACGAGGAACGTCAGTATTCCGGCACTCACCGCTGCCAGGACTAACCACTCTGCTGCACGATCCGCCAGGCGCTGGGCGGGCGCTTTGGAGTTCTGCGCGGTCTGCACCAGTTGTACAATCTGGGCCAGCGCGGTATCGCTGCCGACTTTGGTTGCCTTGAACCGCAGCGATCCGGACCCATTGACCGTACCACCAATCACTTCATCACCTGGTTGCTTGCTAACGGGGATACTTTCTCCTGTGACCATGCTTTCGTCAATGGCGCTTTCGCCTTCGGTTACGAGGCCATCGACCGGAACTTTCTCTCCAGGACGCAACAGGAGCAGATCGCCCACCTCTACTTGCTCGACGGGAACGGTCCGCACCTCTCCATCCGCCCCGATCACGTTGGCCTGTGAAGGCGCGAGCCGCAGCAGGGCATTGAGCGCATCAGACGAACCCCGGCGACTGCGCATCTCCATCCAGTGACCAAATAAGACGAACGTTACGAGCATGGCCGCAGCGTCGTAGCTTGTCTCTATTTGCGGCGCAAAAAAGGTGACATAGACACTGAAGAAGTAGGCAACTAGCACGCCCAGGCTTACCAGCACGTTCATATCGAGTGTGCGATTACGCAAGGCACGCCATGCACCGGAGTGAAAGATCCAGCCGCCCCACCAGACGATGGGGGTGGCAAGCACGAGTAGGACCCAGTTGGGGTTGATGCCAAAGGGGGTAGGAAGGTGCAACTTGAAGAGATTGACGCCCAGTGGAGAGTACAGAATGACAGGGATGGTGAGCACCAGCGACACGAAGAAGCGGTTGCGCATGTCGGCTTCCATAGCACGGGCCATGGCTGGATCACTCATGTCATGGCCCCTCATGCTGTGATCCACTATACCCATGTCCATCTTCGCGGGCGCCGAAGCCTCCGCATGACGTTCCATTGCTGGTTGTACCATAGTCCGATGGGCTTCAGAGGCTTCCGTTGGCCGTGAAACAGTGGCGATTGGTCCTGGGAACCTGGTGAGAGGTGCTCCACAGGCAAAACCGCAATCCTTGACCATCTCCCGAAGTTGCGCCTCGCTCAGCATGTTTTCGTCATAAGTTATCGTAACCGACTGAGAAACATAACTGGCTTCTACTTGCTTGATTGGCTCAAGCTTCCCGAGATGTTTCTCTATTTCGCGGGCACACCCGGCAAAGTTTAACCCTTTGACTGGTAGTGTGACGGTTTCCATCTACTCAATGCTCCTGCTTTCACAATATCCGGCACTTCTTAAGAGCGACTAACTCCTCCTGGCTCATTCGTATGTATACCACATAGTATGTAACACTTGCTACCCACATTTGCGTGCATCCCGGACTAGCGATGCTACTCCTTTTTTACTATTTTTACGTTGCAACCAGCGCACCACCGAGAACCATCACGCTTGCGCCAAGCATCCGTTCTCGAAGATGTCCTTCGCCAAGCAACAGCCATGCCCACACAATCGTAAAACGGCGCTGAGCTTAAAGAGCGCGGTCACATATCCAACGTAACCCAAAGCAATCGCCGTAGATCCAAAAAGTGGTGCGATCCCTGCAATGCTGACCACCACGAGAAACGTGCGTATCCCTTTCTTCTGCCCGAGTGTGACCCCTGCCTCTGGGGAAGCTGCTCTACTAGAACGGCTCAGTGCGAAAATCGCATTTGGGGTCAGCAGGAGCACCGTAAGTGCTGTGCTGATGAGAGCGACGAGTGGGCCATTTGGAGGTGTGACGTGTTCAATGGCAAGTTTCTCCAACACCGTGGTCGTTCCCCACAAGCCACTGGCGAGGATGGCCATGAGTGCGCCAGACCGACTTCCCAAAATGAACAGCGGGGCCAGCAGTCCAGTCCGTGCATCCTGCACTTCCAGCAAGTACAAACCGAGCAAGATGACCACAATGCCGAGGCCCTCACGCAGTCCGGGTGTCTCACCCAGCACAATCCAGGCCACCAGGACGGTGAAGGCTGGGTTGAAGGAGAGCAATGGTATCACGAGCGAGGCATCCGCCCGATCAAGGGCATGCGTCGAGAGAAGGGTCGCTCCCCAGTTGAAGGCCGCTGCACCAAGGAGGGCCGCAACAAACATTGGATCAATCTGTGGCAGATGCAGCATGCAGGAGAGAGTGGTGTGAGGATAATCCTGGAGGCTACATTGCGTGAGTAGGAGCATTCCTCCCGCAAGCAGTGGGATTGAGGCCCCATTCATGACCCATGCCACGAGTGCAGGGAGCGTATCATGCAACAGTCGTTTGTTGTAAATGGGAAGCAACGACATCAGCACCGTCGCTATGAGTGCGAACACGACCCACATGATTGGCATTCTCCCTTCCCCGTTCCAACACTCAGCAAAGCCTCAGCTAGTACTCAAGAGAGCCTCAGCAGAGCATGACAAACTTAGAGTGTACTGAAGAAAGTATAACACTAGATTTCTTTGATGAAAGGAGAAGAACATGATAGAAACAAACACACAGCGGTCAAAGGCTGCAGTGCGAGATCCGGTTTGTGGCATGGAGATCGATCCAGCCGAGTCCTTTGCAACCCGCATTTTCGGTGAGGAGACGTTCTACTTCTGCTCTGAGCGCTGTGTCCAACAATTCGACCGCAAGCATACCGGCTCGGCCACGACCGGGGTTTCCGCCACAGAGACCCTGCGTCGCATAGAACTGTCGGTCGCTAATTTTGATGGCCGACAGGGTGCGAAACGTCTGGAAGAACTACTCAAGACGTTGCCTGGGGTACGGCAAGCAACGGCGAACTCGGGGGCAAATTTGCTACGTATTGACTATGATCCATCCCAAACACAAGTGGAAAAGATCATTGAGCAAGCTAGAGCAGCTGGCTATATGCTGGGGACAGCGAGCACCCAACTGGATATCAAGGGCATGCACTGCGCCTCTTGCGTCCTGACGATTGAGCAGGCACTACAGCAAACTCCTGGCGTGCTGGCAGCGACTGTAAACCTGGCGACACAGCAAGCTCATATTGACTATGTGCCTGGGCTGATTGAACGCAAAGGGTTAGCGCATGCCGTTGAAGCGGCAGGCTACCAGGTACGAGAAGAATCGGCTCCCACCGAGACGGCGCTTGATCGTGCCGACCAGGATCGGGCACATGAGTATACAACACTGATACGGAAATTCTGGTTTGCCGCCATCGTTTCACTGCCCGTTATCATCTTTTCTTACCCGCAGTTCTTCCCGGGGCTTCGTGATTGGCTTACCCCTGGCAGTGATGCCCTGCGTATCGCCTGGGGCTTCCTCGGCCTGTTGACGATCCCTGTGCTGGTGTGGGCAGGCAGCCGCTTCTATACTGGCATGTGGCAGGCGCTCAAACACCGTCAGGCGAACATGTATACCCTAATCGCCATTGGCATCTCTGCTGCCTGGCTGTACTCAACAATAGCGGTACTTGTGCCACAGATTTTTCCGTCGCAAGCCTTTGCGGAAGTCTTTTACGATGTCACGGCGGTCGTTGTTGCCCTCGTCAACCTGGGGTTGGCGCTCGAGCTCAGAGCAAGAGGACGCACCAGCGAAGCGATCAAAAAGCTCATCGGCCTGCAGGCCAAGACGGCACGAGTGGTGCGTGAGGGTGCTGAGGTAGACATTCCTGTTGAGGAAGTGCTGGTTGGTGATACCGTGGTTGTCCGACCCGGAGAAAAAATACCGGTGGATGGTGTGGTGCTGGATGGGAACTCTTCGGTTGACGAAAGTATGATTACGGGTGAGTCCATTCCCGTTGAGAAGCATGAGGGTGACGAGGTAATCGGCGCCACCATGAACCAGACGGGAAGTTTCCGCTTCCGCACCACAAAGGTCGGGAAGGACACCGCACTGGCCCAGATCATCCGCCTCGTGCAGGACGCACAGGGATCTAAAGCCCCGATCCAGCGCGTGGTGGACCAGGTATCACACTACTTTGTCCCGACGGTGATGATCCTGGCGGTGGCTGCGGCCGTGACCTGGTTCGTCTTTGGGCCGCAGCCTGCTCTCATCTACGCGCTGATCGTCTTTGTGACGACGCTCATTATTGCCTGCCCCTGTGCGCTTGGACTGGCGACCCCCACCAGCCTGACGGTTGGCATCGGCAAAGCCGCCGAGCAAGGTATCCTGATCCGCTCGGGAGATGCGCTGCAGACCACCAAGCTCCTGCAGGCCATTGTGCTTGATAAAACAGGGACGATCACGAAAGGCAAACCGGAACTGACGAATGTCGTTGCAGAAACGGATTTCGATGAAGATGAAGTACTGCGTTTGGCTGCAACGGTCGAGCGTAACTCAGAGCATCCCCTGGCAAGCGCCATTGTCGAAGGTGCAAAGGCGCAGGGGATCACATTGGCGGAGGCGAAGAACTTCAATGCCATTCCGGGTCACGGAGTCGAGGCGGACGTTGAGGGACGGCATGTGTTGCTGGGCAATAGCAAGCTCATGGAAACAAGGAAAGTTCCTCTAGGTCGCCTGGTGCTGGAAAGCCAGCGTCTGGCTGATGATGGGAAGACGCCCATGTATATTGCGGTGGATGGACGGGCCGGAGGTATCGTTGCCGCTGCTGATACGGTAAAAGAGGAGTCAGCTGGAGCAATTGCGGCTCTCAAACGCCTCGGACTGGAAGTGGTCATGCTGACAGGTGACAACCGGCGCACTGCCAATGCTATTGGACGGCAGGTCGGCGTGGATCGCGTCCTTGCCGAGGTGCTCCCACAGGATAAAGCGCACGAAGTGCAGAAACTCCAGCTTGAGGGCAAAAAGGTTGGGATGGTCGGAGATGGCATCAACGATGCACCAGCCCTGACGCAAGCTGACGTCGGCTTTGCAATAGGCACGGGAACCGATGTCGCCATCGAGGCGGCGGACATCACCCTCATCAGTGGGAGTCTGAGAGGCGTTGTAACAGCGATCGAAGTCTCCAAAGCCACGATGCGTAACGTCTACCAGAACTTGTTCGGAGCGTTCATCTACAACGGACTTGGTATTCCCATCGCGATGGGACTGCTCTATCCCTTTATTGGACTACTGCTCAGTCCGTTGCTTGCAGCGGCAGCGATGGCGGCCAGTTCAGTCACCGTCGTCACGAATGCCAATCGATTACGTGGTTGGCACCCAAAGGAAACACAACAGCTTAAGGAGGCACAACAATGACGCTCACGAACATATTGGTTCTGTTTGGAGGATTGGTTCTAATTGGCGGCATCGCCTGGTTCTTTTGGGGGCCACGAAAAAGTGGACAGCGCGCAGCACTCACCACGAGTGGCTACCAGGAAGCCATGATCCTGGTGAAGGGTGGATACACCCCCGACGTGATTCTCGTGCAACAGGGCAAGCCTGTGCGGCTCAATTTCCGCCGTGAGGAAACGGCGGCCTGCTCAGAGATGGTGATCTTCAACGATTTTGGGAAGAGCGCCCAGCTGCCTACAGGGGAAACAGTTCCGGTGGAGTTCCTACCGGAGAAAGCAGGAGAGTATGGGTTCTCCTGCCAGATGGGCATGTTCCGTGGCAAACTCATTGTAGAGTGAGAAGTCAGATACATCTAGGAATATTGGAGGAAAACGATGAATATGCAAGAACAACCCCAGCGGAGCAAGTGATACCAATCGCGAATGACCTTGGTGCTCCTAGGCTTTTTCGTCATTGGTGGCTTCTTCCTGGTGACTGGGCATACTGCTCACGTCCTTGAAGCGCTCCCATTTTTACTGTTTCTCTTGTGCCCGCTCATGATGCTCTTCATGATGCACGGTGGACATGGAGGGCATGGTGGACCTGATAACCAAAACCACGAACAACCCCCGGAGGGAGGAAGGCTATGAATACGGATGTATCTGCTTATGGCCTCTGGCCGCTTGTGGTGGTGACACTCGCCATTCTGACCACCTCGTTTGCTTACTGGTCATGTGGGAGAAGCTTTGCTTCAGGATACCCTCTCTGCATGCACCGAAGCAAGGTCTAGAGCCACTTCGTTTGAGACGTGTATCTCGTTGCGCAACCCGTGGGGTCATCCCACGGGTTGCGCAACGAGATTGCAGCAAACAAGCTGAATTACGTTGATGACCTCCACAAGCTATTTCATCATGCTTGTTAGCTTGTTTGCTGCTTCTTGGGCATGCTGCCAAGACAGAAGGATGACGATTCGTCAAAGGCAAGCCCAGAGCAAGTTCACAAGGGAGGGCAGCTCGTTGCGCATCCGGTGGGTTCTTCCAACTCTCCATGCCGTCCAGTGCTCCTTTCGGCCTCGTGCTTGATCCTGCCGGCACGTGATGGTTTCCTGCCGGAGGTCCTCAGCCAACTCTGTCGGGGAGATGGCTCCCTCGCTGCAAGGATGCCCACCCACCCGGAGCCTTCATCAGGAGCAGTGTTGGTGAGAAGATGGTCTGCATCCCATTCGCCTGGAAGGATGGGGGTTCTCTCAGGGAGCAGATGGTGAGGAAAGCCAATGACAGGGTTGTGAGCGGTTTGTGAGACGAACATCCCTTTTTGTGACCCGTCTGAGAGCCAGATGCTGTAGCCTAGGAGTAGGCAGCCGAGGCTTGCTTGAATCTAGTAGCGTGCGTTCAATCCCTCATCTACGCTGGTAACAGAAGAGGACGGAGTGCTTTTATTGACAACAGGTACGTAGTCTGAGCCAACACGGTGCTGGCTCGGGCCGCGCGAGACCAAGAAGGGGGTGCAAGATGCAGCACAGAATCATAGTAGTCCTTGTAGGGATCTTGCTGGTCGTGGTGCTCGCACTGGGGAGCCTGGTCGTCGCGCTAGCCTGGGTGTACCGGGGTGACAATCAGCAGAAGCAGCTGTCCCAAGCAGCCCCGGTCGTCGGGGTGACGCACGTCTTTATCAGGTCTCAGAGTAGCGACGTCTACGACCCTGCCACCATCCAGGTCGTCCGTGGAACAGTCGTCACCTGGACCAACCAGGACACGGACCCGCATT
>WNFX01008317.1_pt1 | contig 17139 bp, 12 predicted proteins | sample 5400111 | NCBI WGS metagenome assembly WNFX01 (sample SAMN13153363, study PRJNA577476) | soil metagenome | isolation source: 40 cm soil or saprolite under grassland replicate 1 | place: USA:California | collected 2016-06-15 | reverse complement strand
ATAAAACAAAATTGCAGGTCTTGAATTATGCAGATGAGAGAACTGTGTTTGTTGAACTTAGAAAAAATTATGGCCAAAGCACGGCCATGACGGCAGGCATCGATTATTCATCAGGAAAATATATTGCACTGCTGGATGGCGATCTCCAAAATGATCCTTCGGATATTCCTGCAATGCTTGATTTGCTAAAGCGTGAAGATTGGGATGTGGTTGCGGGCAACAGGAAAAACAGGAGGGATGGATTTTTTTTGCGGAAAATCCCAAGCCGAATTGCCAACGCACTTATCCGTCGCATGACAGGTGTTTACATCAAAGACTATGGCTGCACATTAAAGATTTTTCGAAGAGAAATTGCCGAAGAACTCAATTTGTATGGTGAGCTGCATCGCTTTATTCCGGTTCTTGCAAAATTGCAGGGCGCAAAAATCACACAGGTGGATGTAAAACACTATCCACGCAAGTTTGGCAAAAGCAAATATGGCATTAACCGCACATTCAGAGTTTTATCCGACCTCATCCTAATGGTATTCTTCCGTAAGTACATCCAAAAACCAATGCACCTCTTCGGTACAATCGGCTTCATAAGTCTGGGTCTTGGAATTATTATCAATTTATATTTGCTTGTATTAAAAATAATGGGCCGGGATATTTGGGGCAAACCTTTGCTGATCCTCGGTTTAATATTTCTCCTCGGCGGTATCCAACTCATTACTATTGGCATTCTCGCTGAAATAAGCGTTCGCACCTATTTCGAATCACAAAACAAAAAAACATACACGGTGCGTAAAGTGTACCAGGCGAAACAGGAAGTGAAGCCTTCATTGGAAATTACAGTGTAATTGTGAATGGTGAGTATATTTTTGTAGCAGGCTGCTGTAATTCTATAGAACCTCTGTTGCGTCGCACTCTTGTACTTTCAGTAACCCTGCTCAGCATTTCACCACGTAGGTCACAATGAAACACATAGGTTTTCTATGCAAGCTAATGATCCCGGCTTTACGTGATTACTTGTATTTAAGCAAAAGCTCTTTATGCTCAGAAAACCACTCATAAAACTTTTGTAGCCCCTCATTCAACCTGGTTTTTGGTTCATAACCCAGCAATTGTTTTGCTTTTGAAATATCTGCAAAAGTTTTTGGCACATCGCCGGGTTGCTCGGGAAGTTGCTCAATGACTGCTTTTTTTTCAATTATTTTTTCAATAGCGCTTATCAGTTCATTCAATGAAACAGAATAACTATTGCCAAGATTAATGATCTCAAAATTTGTTTGATCATATTTAGTCGCAGCCACGATCCCTTGCACCGTGTCATCCACATAAGTATAATCCCTGCTGGTGTTTCCCTCACCGTACATTGTGATCGGCCTGTTATTCAAAATTGCCTTAGTGAATTTATGAATGGCAAGATCTGGTCTTTGCGAAGGGCCATAGACGGTAAAAAATCGAAGTGCAATAAACCGGGTTCCGTATAATTTGCTATACACATGACCAAGCATCTCCCCCGCAAGTTTGGTCATAGCATAAGGACTGATAGGTAACAATTGCTCATCCTCTTTCCAGGGAAAATGATCATTAACTCCATACACGCTGCTGCTCGAGGCAAAAACAAATTGTTTGATACTTCTCTCATTAGCAAAATCAAGAAGGTTCTGCAATCCAAATACATTAGCTTGTTGGTACGACAATGGGTCTTGAATACTCGGCCTCACTCCTGCTTTTGCTGCCAGGTGAACAATTACATCCACAGGTTTTGAAATTTTTTCAGAAAGTTCTTTCGCAGAGGTTTTCGAGAGATCATATCGCAGCAAACGAAAATGGGAATCATTTTTAAATTCTGAAATATTCCGCTCTTTTATTTCTTTGGCATAAAATGGATCAAAATTATCTATGCAGCTGATTGAAATTTCTTTTTCCGTATGTAAAAGATGGCGAATAAGATTGCTGCCGATAAAACCAGCGCCACCTGTGATGAGATAATGCATAGTTGAGTTGTGAACCCGGATTTTAGTGCCCGCAAAATAAGTAATAAAAGAATTAAGGGGATACCTCTATTTTTACGCCGGACAAAGGCATCTTTCTATAAACATTCTGCGTTACAATAGTGAAACCAGCAACATGAAAATCGGTATTGATGCAAAATGGCTATTCACCGGGCATATAAGCGGCAAGCTATTTATCCAAAATATTTTACCTGAATTGATTGCGTTACACCCTGAAGTTGAGTGGCATATCTTCTTAAATAAAAGCAACAAACATTTTGAATTCCCTATTAAAGATGAGAATATAAATATTCATTATGTCTGGGCTGGGTTCAATATGCTTTCCAATCTTTTTATTCTGCCCAAATATGCAAAACAATTAAACTTAGACGCAGTTTTATTCCAAACATTTTCTCCTAAAGGCAAATCCTTCAAATCAGTTGTTTTCATTCATGACGTGTTGTTCATAAATTATCCGGAATATTTCACCTGGACAGAAAAACTTTATTTTGCTCCGCTAAAATGGACGGCTCCTTTAGCTGATCGAATTATCACTACAAGTCAGTTTGTAAAAAAAGAATTGATAAAGCTCAATTATAGCAAAAATAGTATTATAGACTTAGCCCCCTCGGGAGTAACAAATATTTTTAAGCCACGTTGGCAATACGAGAAAGAGTTTTTAAGTAAAATAAAAGAAAAATATAATCTACCCGACTCTTACCTGCTGTTTGTCGGCCGATTGAATGAACGAAAGAATATTCAGGGCATCATAAAAGCTCTGCCATTGCTGGATGACGATATTTCGCTGGTGGTCGTGGGCGAACAAAGCTGGAAGCCTCCCTCTGAAAAAAAGCTTTTTGGTGGAAAATTTTTCAAATCAAAAGTTCACTTTATCGGATCCGTACCTGATGACGAGTTAGCTTGTATTTATGCCTGCGCAAAAATCTTTTGTTTTCCATCCTTTGCCGAAGGTTTTGGCTTACCACCCCTGGAAGCAATGGCGTCGGGAATTCCGACGATAGTCTCAAATACTACTTCAATGCCAGAAGTATGTAGCGATGTTGCGTTGTTTGTTGACCCACATAACCCAGAAGACATTGCTGAAAAAATAAACGAGCTTATAAAAAATATTTTCCTTTACGAACAAAAAATAAACGACGGATTAAAATGGTCAAGCCAATATACCTGGAAAAGAACTGCAGAAGGAATTATGAAAAGCATCTTTACCGCTGTTGAAAGCGGCAAAAATTAATCAAATGAAAATAGGAATACTTGGCTCAAGGGGAATTCCAAACGCTTATGGTGGATTTGAACAGTTTGCCGGACATCTTTCAGTTGGGTTAACAAAAAAAGGTCACGAAGTATTTGTTTATAATTCCAGCCTCCATCCTTACCGCGAAAAACAATGGCAAGGTGTAAATATTATTCATTGTAAAGATTGGGAGAATAAATTAGAAGCCGCGGGGCAGTTCATTTATGATTTGAACTGTATCACTGACGCCAGAAAAAGAAATTTTGATATTTTACTGCAGCTCGGTTATACAAGTAATTCCATCTGGCATTGGCGCTGGCCGGAAAATTCAATTAATATTATAAATATGGATGGCCTGGAATGGAAAAGAACACAATACTCCAGACTTACCAGGATGTTTCTTAAGCAAGCAGAAGCGTGGGCTGCCAAATACGGAGATTACCTAATTGCTGATTCACTGGCCATGCAGGAATATCTTCAAAATAATTATAACAGGATCCCCACCTATATCCCTTATGGTGCAGAAATTTTTAATGACTCCAATCCCGCCTTCTTAAAAAAATTCAATCTGCAATCTCGGCAATACTATTTGATTGTGGCCCGGATGGAGCCCGAAAATAACATAGAAATGATCATTGCCGGATATTTACAGACAGAGCAAAACCAGCCATTGGTTATTGTTGGCAATACACAGAACCGGTTCGGAAAACAATGGCTGAAAAAATATGAAAATGAAAAAATAAGGTTTCTCGGTTCTATTTATGATCAAAATATTCTAAATAACCTTCGCTTTTTTTCAACCATCTATTTTCATGGACATTCTGCCGGCGGTACAAACCCTTCTTTGCTCGAGGCCATGGCTTGCAGTTGCAATATCGCAGCGCATAATAATATTTTCAATAAGGCTATATTATCTGATAATGCAAATTATTTTTCCACGAAAGAAGAAGTAAAAAAAATAATAAACCAATACCCCGATCCCAATAACATCAAAAAAAAGCAAGAGAAAAATATTGAAAGTATCCGGACAGAATATAACTGGAACAAAATAATAGAACAGTATGAAATTTTATTTTTCAATGCTATGTCAAAAGATGAAAAACTTTTCAAATTAGCCAGCCATTAATAATTTTTTCCTCACCAATGAGAAAAAAGATTGTAATCGACATATCAGCAAGCACTTTTCAAATCCTGTTAAATCAATTTTCGGGCCTTGCTGTTTTTTATATTCTTTCAAGATACCTGAGTAAAAATGTCTTTGGAGAAATAAACTGGTCAGTAGCAATATTTGTTATTAGCTTCAGTATTCTTAGTTTTGGAATTGACCAGATTGTAATCAGGCGTATTGCAGCCGGCAATAATCCTTCCGCTATTCTATCATTACATTTAACGCATGTCTTTATAACAAGCTGTTTATTCTTCGGAATAATCGTGATCAGCAGTTTCTTCTTTAAAAAGTTTTTTCTCCAGCATTACTTATTATTGTGGGTAGGGATAAGCCAGGTTTTTCTTTTCCTTTCCACCCCATTCAAGCAATTGGCAATAGGTAAAGAACTATTCAGGTCACTAATGTTCATGTCTATAATTTCCAATATAATCAGGGTAAGCTCTTTATTGCTATTAGCTATTCTTCAAAATATTACTGTCAATTCCATCATCGTCATTTTTTTGATTAGCACGGGCATAGAATTTTTAGTCTGCATCGGCGTTGTATATGGTTACCACAAAATTCCAATCTCCTTTACATGGAACAAACAAAAATATTATTCATTAATCAAAGACTCCTTACCGCAATTAGGTATTGTAATATTTAACGCTGGCATATTAAGATTTGATTGGATTATATTAGGACTTCTTGCTTCGCAAACAATTCTTGCCGAATACAGTTTCGCCTACCGGGTATTTGAAATATCCGCGCTGCCATTGTTGATTATTGCGCCACTCTTGCTTCCCCGCTTTACCCGCTATTTTAATGAATCATCTTTCAAAGATGATAAGGCACAAAAATTAAATGATCTGCTCGTTTTTTTAAGATTAAGCATTGTTCTTGCTTGTCTTACTTCTCTTGTGCTCAATTTAGTATGGGCAGATCTGATTGACAGCATAACAGACAATAAGTATGGCGTATCTAATAGTAATAACATCCTTATCTTATCTGGTGCTTTACCATTCATTTATTTGAATAATTTTTTGTGGACCATGCATTTTGCAACCGGTCGGTTAAAAAGAATTCTTTTTATAACTATAATGACATTTTTTATAAACGTTTTTGCAGATGTTTTATTAATTCCTTTTTTTGGTGGGGCGGGAGCAGCCATAGCTATTTTGATTGCGTTTATTGTGCAAAGTGTGCTCTACAGTCAAAAAGCATATATACCCGGCCTTGGAAAAATCTGGCAGACTATTTTGTTTTGCGGATTAAGTGCTGCACTATGCGGATGGCTGGCAAAATATGGTTTTAATCATTTAGAATTTTCATTACTAGCGGCTTTAGTGCTCTACATTATAATACTGGTAATAGGTAAACAAATAAAATTGATTGACTGGATTATTCTGAAAAGAATTATAAGATGAATGTTTTATTTATCTGTAATGAATATCCACCGGGAAAAATCGGTGGCATTGGATCTGTCACCAGGGCGTTAGCTAAAGCTATGGTTGAAGGCAGGCATACCATTTTCATTGCAGGTTTATATCCGCCAGGGTATGGTCAGCCGGATTATGAAGAAGACAATGGCATAAAAATATGGAGGAAACGATTGTCTGTAGATTTTGGATTATTAGGTAATAGTTATTCCATTTTAGACGCCGCTATTTTGAAATTTCTTTCTGCAACAGGGATCATGCGCACGGATGTTTTAAATTCCCTTCTTTCATTTAATAATTTTTTAACCTTTATCATCCAAAAATTTGATATAGATATTATAGAGTGGCCGGATTTCAATGAATATTTTTCATATCTACCAGCTGATTTTTCATGGACAGCTTTACCGATTCCTCTTGTTATTAAATTTCATGGTACAACTTCTTATATTAACAAGCAAATGGGTGCAAAGACAGATCGAAATCTTTATCATGTAGAAAAAACTCATATTGAGCGGGCCGATGCATTGATTTCAGTAAGCAAAAAAACTGCTGAAGACTACACCAATTTTTACAATATCCGTAACGAAATAATTACCTTATACAATTCAATTGATATTCCCTCACTCAACTATCAGTGGCAGGAACCCCCAAAAACAATTATTTATGTCGGTACACTCACAAAGAGTAAAGGCATTTATTCTTTATTGAGATCCTGGAATCTTGTTGTTGCGAGACATCCAAAAGCGGTATTAAGGGTATTTGGTAAAGGAAAACACAATTCTCTTTTAAAACTGATCGCTCCTGAAGTAAAATCTTCAGTTGTATTTGAAGGTTTTGTAAACCATGATGAAATTTATAAAGCGATGTCCGCTGCTGCAGCAACAATTTTTCCATCTTACGCTGAATGTTTTGCCATCGCTCCATTAGAAGCCATGGCTGCAGGGTGTCCGGTTATTTATACACAGCGTGCGTCCGGCCCTGAACTTATAACAAAAGATATCAATGGATTATTAGTAGACCCGGATAATGAAGAGGAAATGGCCGATGCCATGTTGCTTTTATTGCAGAATGGCGAGCTCCGCAAAAAATTTTCAGCGGAAGGAAGAACAACCGTTGAACAACGTTTTGACATTCGTCAATCTGCAAATGACCATATCAATTTTTATTCGCGGGTAATACAGCAATACTCCAAAACCAAACATCGTGCGTAAAAATTTTTTATTGGAAGCTATTAAAAAAATTGTTCAAAAAATCGATTGGAAATTATTACTGTTCATTATCCTGTTTCTGAATGTAAAGATTGTCATAAAGCTAATCGCCATCCTGATTATTTATTGTATCCGTTTCAATTCTAAATTTGGTTTCACCTTGCGTTCACCCCGGCTACCTCTTTTCTACCTTTTTGTTATAGGAATAGCATTACTGAACTGGTTGCTCTATGGAAGCTTCATGCATCTTAATCAAAATGCTGCCCTGGTTACTGGTCTTTTTACATGGGGACTTTGTATTTTGGCTATTCATCAACTCAAACTGTCCGTAGAAAATAATCCTCCCGAAAAAATTCACAACACTCTCCTGGTTTTTTTTATCCTGAATACAATCTTTTCATTTTTTAATTACTTTCTTATTGCACTGGACAGTGGAAGCCTTAATCCTTTTCTTTATCAGGGCCAATACCAGAAATATTTTATGGGCACTGGTGATAATATCCGTGTTATTTACAGCGAGTAACCGTACTAATTTTTTAATTGCCGGGATTTTTGTCTATTTATTTATTTTCCAAACAAACCGCATACAAAAAAGTGTAATCATAATTTGCCTGTCCTTTCTTTTGATCTTTATTGCAAAAATATCTCCCCAAAATAACCAGTACACGCTGGAGATTATTAAAAAAATATTTAAAAAGGATAAAGGCACTCTTCAATCAACCCCTGTAGGCTCATTAAGAGAAAAGCCGGATAGTCTTTTAAATGCGGAAGAAAAAAAACAAAAAATTGCCTTGTTATACATTGACAGTGTGAGTGAGGTTTTGCGTGAACAAAGAAAATTATCCCGTTATCCGGAACCAGCTATTTTACGAAAGATTCAAAGTTTTGAGCCAAACATTCATACTCTTCCGTTCCAGAGAATAAGAGATACTACTCGGATGCAGGAAAAATTAATGGAAGTTGCTGGAGAAATTAAAGCTGATTCGTTAGTTAACCAAATTGCAGATACAAAATATCAGTTACCAGGCAAAGCCATAGCTTTTAAGCAAACAGTTCGGTTTTTTAAGAAACATCCTCAAAAAATAATTACCGGCGCAGGCATGGGTAATTTTTCTTCCAAGCTGGCATTCCGCATAACAGCGCTTAACATTTCAGGAGGTTATCCCAGCCGGCTGGCCTTTGTTAATGATAACTTCAGGGACAATCATTTTGCTGATTATGTCTATTTTTTTAGTAGAGACGCTCAATATCATTCCATCGTAAATTCTCCTAATTCAGTTTATAACCAGTTAGCAGGTGAATATGGCATCACAGGTATTTTGGCGTTTATATTTTTCTACTTCGGTTTTTTCGCAAAACGAATGGGAAGAAAGTCTATGGCCATCCCTCTACTGCTGATCGTAACAGGATTCTTTTTTTTTGATTACTGGTTTGAACAGTTATCTGTTGTTGTGCTTTTTGAATTATTAATCTTACTTAACAATAAAGAGATGGAATTAAACAAAAAAAATTTAGAGACCAGATAAAATGACTAAAGTTACAGTTCTAATGCCGGCGTATAATACGGAAAAGTATATTGCTGCGGCAATTCGTTCAGTTTTGAACCAAACTTTTAAAGACTTTGAACTACTGATAATAAATGATGGTTCCACTGATAATAGCGCAGATATAATTCAATCTTTCCATGATCCAAGAATTGTGGTTGTTGAGCAAGTTAATGCCGGCATTGCTGTTGCTTTGAATACAGGAATTCAATTGGCCCGTGGGGAATTTATCGCAAGATTTGACGCTGACGATATTTGCTACCCTCACCGGCTCGAATCTCAATTTAATTTCCTCAAAAAGAATCCAGATTATATTCTGATCGGATCTGATGCTGATTATATTGACGAGGAAGGAAAATATTTATTTTATTATGAAAATATGAGCCATTCACATCAGGAAATCCGTGATACTATCCGTCTGAAATGTCCATTTATACACTCAACTGTATGTTATAGAACGCATGTGATCAGGGAACTTGGAGGATATGATATAAGAGCACACACATTCGAAGATTATTTTTTATGGATTAAATTCATTGAAAAAGGAAAAGTATTGAATTTTAACAGGCCTCTTATTTCGGTAAGATTAAATCCTGAGTCATTGTCGGTAGACGAAAAACTCAGGGGAAAGAAATTTATTGATCTAAAAAAACAAATATTGTTTCAAAGCACAACTATCACCCCTTTACAAGAACGAGAGCTATTAAAAATTTTGAAGAGACAAAATTCTTCCCGGTTTAAAAAATACAGTTATCACATTTTGATTGCAAAAAAATATTTGTGGAATAATTATCAGCCTACAAAAGCAAGAAAACATTTATGGAAAGCTCTTACTTATTACCCTTTATCTGCAATAGCATATAGTCTTATTATTTTATCATGGATGCCAAAATTTTTTATCAGCAGCCTTTACAAGGCTTACAAAACCCCTCTTTCACCTCTATAATTTCCCATCTATTTTATGCTTCGATATAGAAATAATATTTTTTTTATAAATGATTCTCTTGAAAATAAGATCAGCTATTATCATTTGCTGTTCTTTCTTATAGTCCTTCCTTTTGATCGCTTCTATTCTGAAATAATATTGATCAGTTATGCAGCACATACCATCATACATTTAAACAAGAAAAAGATCAAAGGCATTTTTACCTTACAAACTCTTATTTTAACCTCGGCGTTTTTCGTTAACCTGATCGGTACGGTATATTCTCCTGATAAAAAACCAGCCTTTAATGACATGGAAAGACAACTCGCCATTTTCTTATTTCCCGTCTTGGTTTCAGCATCAGGTCTCAAGCTCGCAGCACATAGAGATGCCTTACTGAAAGTATTTGGTTTCACCTGCGTAATAACTGTTCTTTATTTATTTATCTATTCGTTTCGGCTCATAGCTTATAATCATTTACCTGTTTCAAACTTGTTTTCCACCTTCTTTACCAATCATAATTTTTCAGCCCCAGTTGAAATGCATGCTACCTATCTTTCAATGTATATATGTCTTTCTTTGATTTCTTATCTATTTTTTTTCCTAAAAGAAAAAACCGGGAACAACAAGATATTTTATGGCATATGCATTTTAATTCTGCTGGCAGGCCTAATGCAACTGGCTTCCCGTGCAGTTTTTATTTCTACTCTTTTTATTATTTTGGTATTGTATCCCCTTTTTATAGAGAAAGGAGCTAGTCGAAGCAAATTTTTGATGATAGTTTTCCCAATCATACTGGTAGCTTTCATAGGAATATATAGAATAGATTGGTTCAGGAAACGATATATTTCTGAATTGAGAAATGACCTTACCCAGGTTTCCATCAATAATGACATTATCGAACCCAGGATTAGCCGGTGGCGTGTGGCCTGGAAATTATTTCAGCAAAATCCTTTACTCGGTTATGGCAGTGGAACAGAAAAGAAAATTTTAATGGAAAATTATTTTGAGAAAAAATTATACAACTCTTACTTAAATAAGTTAAATGCGCATAACGAATATTTAAGCATAATGTTAAAAACAGGTATATGGGGTTTACTGGTCTACTTATTTATGTTAATATACGGTTATATTGCGGCGTGGTATAATCGTGATATTGTTTTTGCAGGTTTCGTCAGCCTGATTGCCTTTGTTTCATTTTCAGAAAATATACTCGACGTAAATAAAACTATTTTTTTCTATTCCTTTTTCTTTTCCTTATTCATCTATTCCTCGAAGAACCTGCTTCCGGTAAATACTATTTTTAAAGCAAAAAAGAAAACGGTAATTGCAAAAAATAACTCTTTTTGAAACAAATTGTACAAAATAGCGTCGCCATTCTTACCAACCGAGAACGAAAAAGATTCCTGGCTTTAATCATACTGGATATCCTAATAAGCATTGTTGATATTGCCTTTCTTGCCCTGCTATTGCTGATTATTCAATTCTATACTCAGCCCGTTTCCAATAAATTCTCTTTTCTTCCTTCCTGGTTACTTGATCGTAACTCTTTATTACTTATTATTCTTTTCCTTCTTCTTTTTAGCCTGAAAAATCTTGCTGGCTTTATCATTTATCGGGCTCAATGCCGGTTTCTTTGTGGAGTATCTTCACGCCTCTCACAAAACATGCTCAAGGAATATCTCCACGGTTCATTTTCAAATTATATAAACATAGACTCGGCAATTCATATTCGTAAAATAAATCACCAGTCGATTGAATTCAGTCATCATATACTTGGCGGGATCCAGCAAATAATTACACAACTTGCACTGATAATTTTGTCTGTAATAGCTATTCTAATTTATAAAGCAAAAATTTTTTTACTTCTATTAATTATTCTAATACCACCACTAATCACAGTATTCTACCTGCTAAAAATAAAATTAAACTCAGCAAAAATTCATATGAAGCAAAGCAGCGATAAATCGCTCCAGTTTCTCCAGGAGGCTTTAACCGGGTTTGTAGAAAGTAATATCTACAATAAAAATAATTTTTTTCTTGAACGGTATTCTAGCTATCAAAAGAAATTCAATAACTATCATTCTGATCTCCTCGTTGCACAGGGAATTCCTTCCCGTATGATTGAGATATTTGCACTTTTTGGTTTGTTTATTCTTATAGCATTTAGTAAATGGTCGGGAAATACAAATAGCACGATGATTATAACTATTGGAGCTTTTATGGCTGCTGCTTATAAAATAATTCCTGGCATTGTAAAAATCTTAAACATTAACGGCCAGATTCAGACTTATTCCCATACTGTGTATGAGCTTGTGCAAAACAAAGCGATTTCAACAACCATCGACAAAACTGAAATAAAAGCCATCCGGTCAGTTCAATTTACGAACGTTTCTTTCAGGTTTAGGGATGAATTTTTATTTAATGACCTAAACCTGGACATCAGGAAAGGAGATTTTCTTGGAATTTCAGGCCTTTCAGGAAAAGGTAAAACAACAATTCTAAATTTATTGCTTGGGTTTTTAAATCCCGACTCTGGCGAGATCATTATTAATGATAGCTATGCAACTAATGTCGGCTTGCAACAATATTGGCCAGCGATTTCTTATGTAAAACAACAGACCTTTCTTATTCACGATACTATTTCAAGAAATATTACTCTGAGTAATGAGATCATTGATGGGGAAAAATTAAAAGCGGTCATTGATGCCTCTGGCCTTTCTGAGCTGATTGACACTTTTCCTGAAGGAGTTGATAAAGTGATAATGGAAAATGGGAAAAATATCAGCGGGGGACAACGTCAACGGATTGCCATTGCAAGAGCTCTTTACAAAAATGCTGACCTCATTATCCTTGACGAACCATTTAATGAACTGGATGAAAAATCAGAACAGTGTTTATTGAATCATTTTAAACGTTTAGCCGAGGAGGGCAAATTAATTATGCTCATTACGCACGATAAGAAAAGTCTTTCGTTCTGTAACAAAATTCTTTCACTAGATGAGCAATGAGACCAAAACGATAGTTATTCTTACGCCTGCCTTTCCCGCAAACGAATCAGAAACTTACTGGGTTCCATCGCAACAACTTTTTGTAAAGACCTTAAAGAAAAACTTTCCCGAGTTAAATATTTTTGTTCTTTCTTTTTTATATCCTTATCATAAATCCGTATACGAATGGCATGGAATTACAGTAATGAGTTTTGATGGAATGCACCAGCGTAAAATAAAGCGAGTGTTTTTATTCATGGGCATTTGGCAAACATTGAAAGAAATTAGGAAAGAAAATAACGTTGTCGGCTTATTTAGTTTTTGGTGTCGTGAATGTGCATTGATTGGCAAGTGGTTTGGTAAATGGAATAAGCTCAAACATTTTTGCTGGGTATGCGGGCAGGATGCCAGGAAAATGAACAAAATGGTAAAATTAATTCGCCCACGGGCTGAAGAATTAGTTGCCATGTCAAATTTTCTTGCGAATGAATTTGAAAAAAATCATGGTATACGGCCTGCTCATGTTATTCATAATGCGATAGACCCGGAATCATTTCCGCCAGCAACAGCACAGAGAGATATTGATATTTTGGGCGCCGGTTCTTTCGAGCCTTTGAAGCAATATGATGCATTCACGAAAATTGTAAAAGCAATTCAACAAAAGATGCCGGGTATAAGCGCCTATCATTGTGGCATAGGTGTCGAAAAAGAAACGGTACAATCACTGATAAAAGAATTAGGACTGGAAAATAATTTTAAATTACTCGGTGGTAAACCCCATGATGAATTGATGCAGTTAATGCAGCACACCAAAGTATTTCTTCATCCTTCCCGTTATGAAGGGTTCAGTACTGTTTGCCTGGAAGCGTTATACGCCGGTGCTCATGTGGTCAGTTTTTGTGATCCTATGGAAGGCGCTATATCTCATTGGCATATTGTGAATACAATGGAAGAAATGATTGAAAAAACCCTTAAAATTTTACAACAACCGTCTATAGAATACAGCCCGGTGTTAGTGCATTCAATGGATGATAGTGTAAAAGCTGTCATGAACTTGTTTGGTTACAGTAAATAAACGGAATTCAATTTACGTGATCAAACTGAGGGCCTTTTCAAAAACAAAGTTTGGTGTATAACGTGTAAGGCATCTTGTATCACCGTATATACATGTTTCGCGCAGGCAGTTCCCGCATTCAAGATCGGATGAATGCAGTAACAATGTATGCTTACCTAATGGTGTGGACCAGTCACTCCTTGTGGACCCAAACATAGCAAGAGTTGGAATACCAGAAACCCATGCCATATGCATTAACCCCGAATCTTCAGACAGAACAAATTTTGTCTTTTGAATAATGGCAAATGCCTGCGCCACTGTGGTTTTATTAACAAGGTTAATTAATTTTCCATCAAGCTCTTTTTTCAAAAAAGCTGCTTTTTCTTCAATTAACTTCACTCCTAACATTACAAACTGTGTGTTTGGAAAATAATCGAGCCAGGTTCTCGAAAACCCGAGATAGCTACTCATTGGCCAGTTGCGCGTGATAAAAGCACCGGCAGGATTCACGATTACCAAATCAGTTTTACCATCCCAGCCATTTTCCTCTAAAAGATCATCAACAGCGAAATCCTGTTTTAAAGAAAAAGACGAACAAGCAAAAATGCTTTTAAATCCTGCGGCTTCGATGGTTGATCTTGTCCGTTCGCCAGCGGAGCGGGGAGATGTTTTATCAAACTGGCTCCAGGCTTTTGGATTTACCGTTTTCCTCGCAATTCTGCTGATGAGATTATTTTGCAAATCAAGCACGACATCATAGCGGCGGAACAAGAGCAATGGAAGAAATAGAAATGATAGCGCCAATTGCAATTTGAATCTTCTTCCACCTCCAATTGAATAGACCTTGTCAAAAAGATGAAGATTACGCGGAATTGGATCAACTTCTTTTAGTGTGAGTAAGTCCAACTTTACAGATGAGGGAAGCTGATTTCGCAAAGCCTGCAAATAAGGAAGGGTTATTACCAGGTCTCCCATCGCTTGCAAACGAATAGCCAGTATTCGCTTTGGTGGTCGATCCTCCCTCCATGGTTTCGCAGGAATAATCATAGCTAATAAGAATTTATTTGATAGAGATACAAATTGCCTCCTTTTTCTATCGCTCCTTCTCTTTTATCAATTAGCTTAACCTGGTAAGATTTAAATAATGGCGAATCCACCTTGAAAAGAACAGCAGGCGAGCCCGTCGAGATCATGTAAACCTTATTCAGTCCATTTTTTTGAAAAAGATTTTTTACCCCTTCAAAATAACGATAGCGCCTGTTTTGCATACTTCCAAGATCACTATTCCATTGAATAAAACTGATCTCTTTCTGGAGATCAACACAATAAAATGGCCGGTCAGCAAAGGCAGCAATGGTGTTCATAGCCCAATAATCAGTAACAGTTTTTTCATTCGCCGGAACTTCCTTTAGTAATTCATTTACCCTGTACGCATTTGAAAAAGGCAGGCGAATGTCTTTTGAAATGATAAAAAAACTTCCCATCATTTGCGCTATCAAAAAGGCATTGACGATCCATTTATTTTTTACTGTAACAGGAGTCTCATAACAATACAACCAATAAGCCACTACAAAACCTATAAATATAAAACCCGCATATCTTTCAGCTGACAATGGAAAAACGAGTATAGCGACAATAAAACTCAGTAAAAAATTAGTCAGAAAGAGGATCGTAGCCTTTTTATTTTTTCTCAAAATAAAAAAAGCAATTACGGGAATTATTGCGGAAATGAAAAGATTGATAACCCTTAATACACTGAAATTAGCTTTGGCCGCAATCAAAAATTGCTGATTCCAAAAATTATATAGCCACCAGGGAGGAATAGGAATAAAAGCAAATAGCGGAGCCTGAATAAAAGCTGTTAATTGATGAACATTCCAACGGTTTATCCAGAACTGAATATTCAATTGACTATCGGAGGGCGGAAAAATAAAATATATGCAAGGCAAAAAGACAATTATTCCTAATAAACCATGTAGTGCTACTTTACTTTGTTTTTTCCCTTGTTCAGCGTTTAAAAATAAGAAATACAAATGCAGGCTTGCTGCTAAAAGAATCGCCAGCAAATGAGTATTTGACATTAAAAAGAGTAATAAATAGTACAAAAGAAATTTACACCTAAAAGTTTTTTTAATAACCAGGCAAATACAAAATGCCAGCAACACTCCTGCTGCATAATTCCTGCTGATAACTGCGTACTCAAACAAAAAATAATAACCAAAAGGCAGAAGCAGTCTTGTGACGAATGGAAATGGTGAAAAGAAAAGGATAATAAAGACAATGGCTGCAGCCATTGCCAAATGTGCTATTTGAACATAGACAAGGTCATGTGTGAATTTTGAAATTGCCCAAAGAATGGAATACCAAACCGGCGGATGTCCCTCGTATCTGATATTAGAAATTAAATCAGCAAAACTGCCGCTTCCCTTTGCTATGTTCCAGCTATGGATTTCATCTCCCCATAATTCATGATGAGCCATTGTATATCCTGCGATCAGAACATATAAGCCGAATGTTGCCCAGAGAATGGGGTTGGCCAGTGTATCGCTGTTTTTAATAAAACCTTTTACGGTAACAAACATCAGGTTCTGAACTTTTATTGACTCACCACTTTATAATAATACAGAAAGTTCTACAACATTGGCTCGACAACCTTGTTATTAAGCCTGGTTGCACGATAATATGGATTTCGTCCTAAAGCGATTTGCCAGATTGATTTAATCGCAGGTCGTATCATGATTACATCCCTAACGAAGAGAAAAGAAAGAAAGTTTCCCGTAAGCGACCATAAAAGCCAATATTTTTTTACATGAGCTGGTTTCTTATTCACTTTTCTGAAATAATCAAGAGCCAGCACTCTTCTAAAATATTGTAATGGACGCAGCAAGCGGTTTTCAGGACCCCGGTGGTGATAAACATGTGCGTGATTTAATACATGAACGCCAATAGATGGAAAGCCCATATTCACTCCGTAATTATCCCCAATTCCATGTTTGTCCAATATTTCTTCATAAGGTGATTGTAGCAACCATTCTCTTCTCACTAAGGATGCTCCTAATCCGTAAACTGGCGTTGTGAAATACTCACCAGAAAAGTTAGTGACAACAGGCCAGCCAGCTTTTGAAATATGATTACCCTTTCGTTCATAGTATTTTTTTATTTTTCGTACGACAATATTATTTTTCCCGCATTTGATCTCGCCCCATATATTTAGTTGAAAAATATATTTCCAGATTAACATAAGTGCTGAACCTATGGGATAAGAAGATGTCCACTCGTTGTTCAATTTCTGCATTACCAGTCCTGAAATAGCACCGGCCTCACGATGTGCGGCGTTGTGTTCAGCCAATTTTTGCAAATAATCAGGTGGTACTTCCATATCATCGTCACAAAGAAATATCCATTCGCTCGCGGCTCTTTGTATACCAATGTTGCGCTGTATGCACACCGACTTTTCTGATTCTACATAACAGATAGGCAGGTTAGCAAAATTTTCATAATCCGATGGTGACAGTTTATCTTCACCAGAATCTACAATAAGCACCTCACGTAAAGGATAAGATGACTGATCCAGGTTTTTCAGCAACAAAAGCATTTGATC
>WNFX01003969.1_pt1 | contig 17146 bp, 13 predicted proteins | sample 5400111 | NCBI WGS metagenome assembly WNFX01 (sample SAMN13153363, study PRJNA577476) | soil metagenome | isolation source: 40 cm soil or saprolite under grassland replicate 1 | place: USA:California | collected 2016-06-15 | reverse complement strand
CGAGTGAAAAAGAGGGATCGCTATTGCGTATGAGAAGAAGCGTAAAAGCTCTTGAGAGGCCAATGAAGGTGGAAAGCTCTCTGGAGAGAAAGAATGAGAAGGCATCGCTTTAGAATGGCTTTTCAATCACCTTACAGGTAAAAAAGGTCAGGAAAAACAGTAATACTGCAATTTGTAATTTATTACAAATTGCAGTATTACTAGAACGGAACCGACGGGCTACGGCTACGCTCTCACCAGTGCTAATCCACTTCCAGATCCCCTCTAGTTTCCTCTCTCAAAAGCTCCAGCAACTTCTTGAACACATTTCAAACACGGCTCCTCATTCCTTGTCACCAACGACAAAACGGCATCCCGGTCCAAAGAAACCTCGACACGGGATTCCTGCCGGAGAATGGCCGACCGTGCTACGCCGCGTTACTGAGAATCAAGAGCCATTGCGTAAGGTTGCCGATGATTATGGTGTGTCCTATGAGACGGTCAGGCGTACCGTTCTTGCTGCTCGTAAGCAATTGAAAACACGTTAGCAGTTATGTATTCTTGTGTCTATCTCTCAAAGGGATGTACTTTCCGAAGTAAGAGACTCCACAGAAACGAGTGAAGATCACATTTCCAGTACGAACAATTGATGTGTTACATCCCCTCTTTAGGGCTTCCACGAATTCTGGTGGAGATCACAACCTCTTGCAGTATATTTCAGGATATCAAGAACACGCAAACGCGATAGAGGGTCACGCTGTACTGCGTGAGTGTTCATTTCTCAAATCCTTTGCATGCTGATTGTAAGTGAGCTTCGTAGAAAATTTAACCTTTTTCCTCAGTTCAGCCGATTAGTAAGGAAAAAGGTATCTGTCGATACTTTCGCACTCAGGCTGATGGCATATGATCCTCTTGATATACTTTGACGATAGATTAGATATGATATATTATTTTGCACGGAAGAATTTTAATCGTCCTATTATCAGGCATTGAATTTTTAACGTGTAGGTTCTTTCACGCCCATGATGTGGATTTGCACATAGAGAGCTTGAAATACTTGAAACTGTCGTTCAGGCTAGGTATAATTATGGATCAGGATTGACTTTACTACCATGTATATGGATAGCCCTAAAATCGCTTATATGGAGGAGTTAGCATGTCAACTGAAGTAGCACCTGTAAAGGCAGTTAAGTTGTATATTTCGTATGCTACCGAAGATGAGAAGCTTAAAAATCAGTTACTTAGACATCTTGGTCTTCTAATACGTAAAGGATACATCGAAAGCTGGGACGATAAACAAATTAGAGCAGGAGATAAACGGGATGAAGAAGTGCTAAAGCATCTCGGCGAAGCTAATATTATACTTTGTTTGCTGAGTGCAAATTTCATACAATCTGATTTTTGTTACACCATAGAGATGAAGTATGCTCTGGAAAGGCAAAAAGAAAATAACGTACAAATAGTACCAATCATACTTAAATCTGTAGATTGGAAAGGAACACCTCTTGGGGATCTACAAGTCCTTCCCAGAGACTATAATAACAGGCCAATTGCAGACAGGCCGAACAAGGATAAGGTATTTGGAGCAGTTGTACAGGAGATTCAAAGAGTCATCGAGATGTATCGCCGAAGGAACGCATAAGATGAGCGTAAGCATTGAATTTACAAAAGCTCGTCGCGTAGAGCTTGAACTGAACAAGCGGATCAAAATAGCTTATCTCTATCATGAGAATGACTCGGCTCCCTTTGATTCATTTTATAATAGATACTTAGCTTTGCTTCGTCGTGGGAACATGATCTCCGATACCTTACCACAAGTACCAGCAGGTACACGCTTCCAGGATTATATTAAGCCTCAGTTTGAAGAGGCAGATATCATAATACTCTTTTTGAGCATTGATCTAGAAGTGGATAGTAATAGCAGAAGCAGCCCAGAAATGATTGCTTTAATAGACAAATGTTATAAAAAGGGAACATACATATGGAAAATATCAGTGAAATCTTATGGAGGAAGGTCTGTTTTTCAAGAATATGGCGACTTTTTGGGAAAAGGCAAGGTTCTTGCTTCGAGTCCTTTAGATGAATCCCTTGGGCAAATTGCCATAGAAATAAACGACGAAGTTACGCAGATGCTTTCTGAAAAATGGGCACAGGATGGCGATAATTACTCTCATGAACTGCGTTTCGATGAGGCATTGGCCGCATACGATAATAGTCTCTCCTATATATTCGATTATCCTCCTGCTCTTCTTGGTAAATGGCGTATTTTTCGTATGAGGGAAATGCTTGAAGAGGCAAATCAATGCTTAGAAAAGCTCCTTTCGCTGGAAACATTCATGTCTCAGAAAGGAAAAGACGCTTCGTTTTCTGCTAGCCAGCGGCTACCTCTCATTCGTTCTTATTGCAAAGGATGCGCGTTACTAGATCTTGGAAGGACCAGTGAAGCTCGTACTGCATTTGAGGTAATATATCAACGTATTACTCTACCTCTAGATAAGATCCAAAGGAAGCTATGCGCAAGATCATATTGTGGTGAAGGTGACGCTTTGATTTATGAAGGGTGTCAAACTTCTAATTTTGCAGATTATTGTAAGCAAGCACTTGATGCCTACGAAAAAGCAAGATCACTTGATCAGAATGATCCAATTTATTTAACTAAAATCGGCGATGCACATATGGCATTAGCTGAAGCATATATCTTAAGGAATGATCGCACACAGATGAAGGATCATTGTTATGATGCTTTGAGAGCCTATGAACATGTCAGTAGCTATTTTGCTTATCCGCCAGCGTTTATAGGGCAAGGAGATGCCTATTTTCTCTTACAGAACATTAGAAGGGCACTTGAATTTTATGAGTCTGCTTTAGATGCTGATCAATACGCTGCTCGTGCGTATAGAGGAAAGGGAAATATTTTACTGGCACTTAATGAACCAGAGAGAGCTTTACAGGCTTTTGAGCGTAGTCTGTCTATCGACAATTTTGATGCCAGTTGTCATTATGGTAGAGGAAAGGCTCTGGCATTTCTCAAGCATTATCAGAAAGCATTTGAGGCATATAATAATGCTCTCAAGAGGAACATTCGTCAATCCAGAGAGTTTTTAATTAACTACGCTAGAGTTCTTATAGAGCTGGGGGAAATAGAAAGTGCATATGGTCGACAGCCTGAAGCTGACAGATGCTTTGTAGAGGCTGAGGATATTTATCGAAAAACTTTTGATACTCAAAGAAGTGAAAAAGATATCAAATATATCTGTGGAAAAATATTTTTTGCTAGAAAAAATTGGGATGTTGCGCTCTCGTTTTATAATGAAGCATTATCGATTGCTTATGATATGACCGAGGCTCACTTAGGTATGGGAAAAACATACCTTGAACTTGGGAACAATCAAGAGGCATCCAATTGTTTTAAACGTGCTGATAAGTACTGTCAGCGCCCGGGCTCATTGATAGATATATCTGATGTCAATACGACCTGGGGGGATGCTTATTATCGTGTTGCAGAGCGCTCCAATTTAGAAGATACCATTTTGGAAAAAGCAGAAGAATACTATAAGGAGGCTATTAAGACGCGAGAAAATGCTATGGCTTATGTAGGTCTAGGAAAAGTACATGCCAAACTTGGCCGTGATCAGGAAGCTATTGATGCTCTTGGTCAAGCGTTGAAATTAATGCCAAATCTTGTTCAATGCTATTTAATAAAGGGTAAATGTTATTATCATTCAGGCCAATATTTAGAGGCATATGCTGAGTACAAGAGGGCTTCTGAGGCTAATTTAGATATAGCCCCTCTTCAAAAAGCTCAAGGTGAAGTCTTGTTAGCTATGAAAAGATATAAAGAAGCTTTACGGATACTCCAAGATATAATTAACTTTATGTATAGAAACATGCATGGATATACATTTCAGGATTTCGCGTATGCTTTTTGTAACAAAGCTACAGCTTTAAGTGGATTGGAAAAGGATGAAAAAGCAATAGAAAGTTTTTTTGATGCATATAGATACGATCGATCTATCTGTTGGGAGATGCCTTATAGACAATCACTTCAAGATATTTATTATCGTCAACAAAAGAAGTTGTACGATAACCAGGGAGACTTTATAGCTTATAGGTACAGAGGAGATGTTTTACTAATGCTTGGAGATCAAGAGGGAAAAGCTATAAGAGAATATACTAATGCGATAGCATATGGCGACTCCTCTCCTGAGACATACTATTCTCGTGGTTTGGTCTACGAGAGCACCCAGGATTACCAAAATGCGTTTAATGACTATAATACAGTGCTCATGATTAACCCGAGCTATCAGGAAGCGCAAGAAGCGATATTGCGAATTGAGCAAAAAGTCGTACCACCTCAAACAAATCTTTGGCTAAAACTAATGTCTCGGTTGAAGTTGTTCACTAACGGTTCTGACGCCAAGACATTCGCATCTAATTAACGCGATTATTGTCAACTTGGTCCAACTCTCCACTTTTTGTGTCTTGCAGCGGAACCGAGGCTACATCCCTCTAGTTTTCTCTCTCAAAAGCTCCAACGACTTCTTGAACACATTTCAAACACGGCTCCTCATGCCCTATTGCCAACGACAAAACGGCATCCCGGTCCAAAGAAACCTCGACATGGTATTCCTGCTGAGGAATGGTCTACTGTGCTACGCCGTGTCGTTGAGAATCAGGAACCGTTGCGTAAGGTTGCAGACGATTACGGAGTGTCCTACGAAACGATCCGGCGAACCGTTCTTGCTGCTCGTAAGCGGTTGAGAGCAAACTGAATATTCTCTATTCCTGTGTATACTTGCTAGATCGTCGTCGAAGTTCAATACGTGCAAGTGTTTCTGTTAGCGCTTCAATCTCAGGAGGTAATCCAGATGTAGAGTGTGCAGCTCGATACTTCAAACCGAGTTCAAGGAGATCCTGAACGATCTGTCCACAATGATCTATCAATTGATCTGCTTTTATGAACGACTGAGTAACGGCTTCACGCACCGCTGGCTTTTCTTCCTGAAGATCCTCAATGGCTTGGTCAAGGTAGTCTACGATAGCGTTTGCTTCAGCATAGCAATTTTCGGCATGTTGAAACGCTTGCTTAATAAGAGCATGTTCTGAGTCAGGCATAGCAAACTCCTTTTAGAGAGAACGATTGTTCTTATTCGACTGTTGTAAACAGTGTAGCACAGACAGAATCTTTTTCATAGCTGAAAAGGAGACTGAGAACCATGACATACCAACAGTTAGCAGTCAATCAGGGCCAGAAACTCGTTGAAGGATATCGGGGAGCACTGGTCTATCGGCAGGAGTATGGGCATAAGCTCATCACCATGATGATTGATCTCTATACTCCTGATGAGCGAAGTTGTGTGATCAGTAAGGAAAGGCCGAGAATGGACTCTAGAGGCGGCGTTGTCATTCTATATCCTACAAAGTCATACAACATATGTTGTTGGTAAGCTGCTCTGGTGGATGCTACAGTCCTTCTCTTCATCTTTAATAACAGATACTTTCAAGAGAAGAACGTCAAATTTTCCATTCACCTCTCATAAAGTCTACTGCTACTAGCAAATTTTACCTATAGCTTAGCATTTTCCACATTACATACACTATAATACAGGCAGCATAGTACCCTATCAGATGTTTTTTACTTTCTTCCGCTTGATCAACGTCTTTTGATACAGGAGATATCAGTATGGTAAATCCGCTCAATGAAATGTAGAAAGGGAACAGCTATGAATTTTTCATGTCCAGGTACAGATCTCTGCTCTCCATTCAAGAAAGATATGCGTAGAGACGATTATGATGAAGAGGGCTTGCGGCCATTGGAAGCGAAGCCAGCCTCATTCAGGAAGGATATGTATGGAGATGAGTATTGGGAGTATGTAAATGAAGTATCTTTTCCTCGTTAGTATCGGCGTTAGTGCCGGTTCCGTCCAGGAATTTATTGCCAGCGCACGACGCACACGCGATCTTCACTTTGGATCGTGGTTTCTGAGTGAACTTTCTCGTGCTGCTGCATATACTATCAATCACCACAACCAAAAATCTTTGATTTTCCCCGCTCCGGAGAATATGGCGCAGCTGCAACCTGACGACTCATTCATGGTCGCTAATCGCATCCTCGCCCTCATCGAGCAGGATCCGGGGGAGCTAGCGGTGCTGGTGCAGGAGGCTGTCTTTCAGCGATTGTATAGGATCAGGGATACAGCATATAAGGGAAGAATATCCCTCTCTGCTGACCAACAGGCAAAAGCAGAAAAGCAGATCAACGACCTCGTTGAACTGATGTGGGTTGCACTCCCTTATCATGAGCCGGACGACTACGCGAGAATCCGTAAGCGCGTGGAGGCATTGATGGCAACGCGCAAAAACACCTATGACTTTCAAACCGTCAAAGGCGACTACGTCCCGAAGTCTTCAATTGATGGACACCTTGAGAGTATCATACCAGAGGAAGAATATCCTGATCGTCGCGATCCTGATAGCGAAAAGCTGCGAAAAGCTCGCCTGTTATATGAACGCTATGGAGCCGGGCCAGCAGAACGACTTTCGGGTGTGGATCTGCTGAAACGGCACGGTACGACCGCCTCTGGTACAGGTTTCCAATCTACCTCACACATTGCCGCACTTCCTTTTCTCCAGCGCATGGAAGTGATCAAAGGGCCAGGGCATGAGGCGCTGCGCTCTGCCTGGAACACGTATGTCGAGACATTGCGACGCCTTGTTCCAGCACAGATCACGTTCATCCCTTATAGCGCCCCCGCTCACTTCCTCCTGGGCTGGTATGATGCCTCCCTCCTTTTTGAGGAACGGCTGCCAGAAGTGCTGAATCTCCCTACTTCCGATGCTCTCAGAAATACCACGTTACAGACTGCCAGGCAGTCTTTGCACGAATTCTACGAGGAGCTTGATCGCCAATTTCGCCTGTCAGGCTTCAGCAGCACACGACCCTCGACGTACTACGCGCTCCTGCAAGCTGACGGGGATAGTATGGGTAATCTGATCGATGCACTGGCAGAACAGGGAGACAAAGAGCATCGCAAACTTTCACTGGCGCTCTCCCGTTTCGCCGAGCAGGTACACGGTCTTGTCAGCAAATACCAGGGAGCATTGGTCTATGCAGGCGGCGATGATGTGCTGGCATTTCTTCCCTTGCACACTGTTCTCGCATGTGCGATTGATCTAAAAACGCATTTCTATGATGCGCTGAAAGATCTTGCAGAGCCACTGAATCGTCAACCTCCCACACTTTCGGTCGGTATCGCAATCGTGCACCACCTTGATTCGTTGCGCCAGGCTCGTCGTCTCGCTCACGATGCCGAGCAACAAGCCAAACGAAAGGACGGCAAGGATGCGCTGGCTATCACGGTGAGCAAACGCGGCGGCGAAGACTACCAGGTTGTTGGCAAATGGGGCAACATCGATGTGCGTTTCTCCCAGCTTGTCACCTACTGCCATGCTGCTAGTATTCCCGTCGGGATGGCCTATGAATTGCGTGATCTTGTCCTGCGTCTTTCTGTTCCTACAACTGACCCGCAGTACGCTACCTTGCAGAACGTCATCCGGCTCGATACCTTGCGTATCTTGCTGCGTAAGTTAACGGTTCCTGCTGGCAAGTTGCCACCTGATCAAGTGAAAGAGATCGAAGCCTTTTTGCGTGTCCAACTGGCCCTACCACCAAAGGAGCAAAAAGGCAAACTGAGCACATTTCAAGGTGCTGGAGAGGCACATCCTCCAGAGAAGAAAAAAGACGAACAGAGCATTGCTCAGGTCTCTGTGGAGATGTTTATCAATGAGCTGGTGATTGCGCAAATGCTGGCGGAGGCGGAAGAACTGGCGCAACCGAGAAAAGGAGTGAAGATATGACCATCTGGCTTGTTGAGCCTCGCGATCCATTAATTGTGCGAGAGGGACGCCCCTTTGGCCCTGATCCAGGCGCGTCGGCGACATCACTGCCTTTTCCCTTTCCTTCGACTCTGGCTGGAGGCGTTCGCTCACGTTCAGCACTCGATGAGAACGGAGCCTTCCAATATGAACGCGCCGAGAACATGTCGCCTGAATATCGTCAGCAGAGAGACCAGTTGCTTGAACAACTCAAAAAGATACGCATTCGTGGCCCATTGCTCGTACAACTGTCTCAGGAGGACAATGACCTTGCGACATATGAAGATGAAGGCGATGACCACCTTGCGACGAATACGGATGCGTGGCTTGTTCCTATGCCGAACGATGCTCAGTTGTTTGCAACTGATTCCAAAGATGAGGCTCTTCTTCGTCGCCTCGTGCCGCTCATCCCTCCGGCTGGCGCACAGACCGATTTTGATCAGGAAGGTAAGGAAAAGCAGTTGCTGCTCGTTGGACTGGAGAGCGTCAACGATTCCCAGCCACGCAAGCCGCTCTCTCATAAATTGCGCTACTGGCACTGGAAACATTTTCAAACCTGGCTCACCAACCCTCAACTTCTTGAAAACGAGCAGGCTATGTCTCTTTCCTCTCTTACATCCTATCTGGGATACGAAGATCTCATTCGCGATTATCGCCTGCATGTGAGTATGGACTCTGAGAAAGAAATGGGGAAAGAGGGTCTGCTCTTTGGAACTTCGGGGCTGGAATTCACACATTCTGGAGAAAAAGCGGAACGCCTGCACAAGGCCCGACGCCTGGCACTGGCTATTGATGTCGAGGATAAAGATTATAAAACCACTCCTCAACCTGGCGTTGCTGGTTTTGCAGGTGAACGACGTATCGTCACCTGGCGTCAAAGTAAGAAGGAATTCCCTGTCTGCCCTGACGACATAAAAAAGGCGATTAAGAGCAACGAAGGTTATTGCCGTCTCGTGCTCCTCACCCCGGCCAGTTTTGCGCAAGGCTATTATCCGAGCTGGCTGCACACGACTCATGCAAAGGAGTGTGGCGTCGAGGTAAAGCCGCAGGCCATAGCAGTACGTCGTCCCCAGGTGGTTTCCGGATGGGATCTCGCGCGCGGCAGACCGAAGCCTTCACGTCGTCTTGCCCCGGCAGGAACGGTCCTCTTCCTCTCTGTGCGGGGAAGCAATGCCGCGCTAGATACATGGATTGGGCAGACATGGATGCAATGCATCAGCGACGATGAGCAGGATCGTTATGATGGTTTCGGATTGGCGGTCTTGGGAACATGGTCCGGGGAACCGGTAGCGATGCGATAAGGGAAGCATACGATGAGAAAAAAACCAGACATCACGCCACCTGAGAATATTCTTCCCAGGACGCTTGATCTCATTGAGCAGAAACGTAAATACGAGCTGATTACGCCCCTCTACGGAGGTGGCGTCGAGGCGAACAAGCCTGATCCCGTGACGATCGTGCGTGCAACGGAGATTCGCGGTCAGCTCCGTTTCTGGTGGCGTGCAATGCGTGGAGGGCAGGCCGAAGGCGATCCTCCCTTAAAGACACGAGAAGATGAGATCTGGGGCAAAGCCTATGAAAAGGGTGATACAGGTATTCCGCAAGAGCAAACGATACAAATTATCGTCGATGCCGACCCATCCAGACGAGGTAAAGCGATCAAGCCCTTCGAGATCCAGAGAAGAAGACCGAAATCCATCAATGGAATTCCGGACTATGCTGCATTCCCTCTCCAACCAGACCAAAAAGAGCTACAAAAGTCACAGCCGTCCATTCCAGATCTGTGGGAAGGAATCTGCTTTACTCTGACTATTACCTATCCTGCCTGCCTGAGCAAGGAGATCGAAGCAGCATTGTGGGCCTGGGAGACATTTGGTGGCCTGGGTGCTCGCACCCGGCGTGGCTTCGGTGCGCTTCATCTGCTAGAGATCAATGGGGCATCATACCAGTCACTTCCCACATCTCGCGACGTAGAGCGTTGGATACAGGATGAAGCTCGCAAACATAGTAAAGGGGGTAGCTTTCCGATTGGTCTTCCTCACCTCAGCGGCGAGATACAGTTCGCGGTAACATCACCTACAAATAATCCTATACTAGCCTGGAACACTCTGATCAAGAAGCTACAGGACTTCCGACAACAGAAGGATGTGAATCGCCGCAGTGCGTGGCCTGAAGCCGATACGATCCGCGAGGTTGCGGGTACAGGTTCTGCGTCACAGATACAAAAGTTTCCGCGTGCCGCCTTTGGATTACCTATTATCTTCCACTTCACAGGCAACAATGCGCCAGCCGGAAACTACACCCTGAACGAGACTGAGACAGAGCGCAAGGATCGTCAAAACAAGGAGCGCTTCGCTAGCCCGCTCATCCTGCGCCCCTTGCTGTGTTCCGACAAACAGGCGGTGGGCCTGGCTCTCCTCCTCGAAGGGTCGCGCGTCGAGCTGAACAACCTCGTGCTGCAGGACGATAGCAAGGACAAGAAGGTGCAAAAGGTAAACGGCACATCCACCCTGAATGGAGTGCTCGACTCAGCCGAAGCCCGGGCCATTGCCCACAAGAGTTCAGGTTCGCAGGACGGAAAGGATGCTTTACGGGTCTTGCGAAACGAAACAGATGTCTTACAAGCGTTTATGAAATTTTGCAAGGGAGTTTAGATAGGAGATGACGACTATTACGACATGTCTGTCCTTTGTGCATGCCCTCTCACCGCTCCACGCCGGAACAGGTCAGGGTGCGGGAATCATTGATCTGCCCATCGCACGCGAAAAAGCTACCGGATTGCCCTACCTGCCGGGTTCATCGCTCAAGGGAACCCTGCGTGCACGCTGCGAGAACGCTCAGGATCGTCGCCTGGTTTTCGGACCCGATATGGAAGACCGCCTGACGAATGACCAGTACGCCAGTTCCGCCCAGTTCTCCGATCAACGCTTGCTGCTTCTCCCCATTCGCAGTCTGGCAGGAACATTTGCCTGGGTCACGTCGCCCTATATTCTGCGTCGCTTTGCCCGTGATATTACCGATGCTCAGCTTTCCCTGCCGGAAGGATCCATTCCTCCTATCGAGGACGAAAATCACTGTGCCGTTGCCAGCGAGACGAGCAAGATCAATGTTGATGGCAGTATCTATCTCGAAGATCTTGAAATCAAGCACGTCGAGGTCTCTCCCGATACCAGTACATGGGCTGGATGGATCGCCGGGCGCGTGTTTCCAGGCCATGCAGACTGGCAGACGATGCTGATCGAGCGCTTCTGCATTGTGCATGATGATATCTTCAATTTTCTGATCGATGTTGCTACTGAGGTGACAGCCCGCATCAAACTGCAAGAAGATGCCAAAACGGTGCAAGACGGTGGCCTCTGGTATGAAGAAGCCTTGCCTACCGAAACCATTCTCTCTGGCATCGTGCTGGCAATCCCCACGACAAAATCGGGGACCACTGCGTCCAAAGTGTTCAACGTACTCCAAGGATTGACGAACACCACGCTCCAGTTTGGTGGCAAAGCGACTGTTGGGCGTGGTCTCTGTCGCGTCCTGCTAGATGGCAAGATGGGAAAGGAGGCATAACCTATGCAGACGCTTGATCAGCAATACTCGGCCAGTGCCTATGAACAGGTTCTCTCTATAAAGAAAGACGAGGAGTATAAAAAATATGGCGCGATGGCCCACAAGCTGCCCATTCTGATTCACACGGCGGGATTGGCACAGGCGCTGGAGTTTGTCAATTCGCGTGGCAAGCCCATTCAGCAGCGCCTGCTTGAACATCTGGCAATCACGATCGGGCAAAAGGATACAAAAACGCTGCTGCAAACCGTCAGAAGTGCTTCATTGAGCAGCTATATTCGTTTGACGAGACAGATCCTTGCCGCGCTCCTCTGGTACAAACGCTTCGCGCAGTCGATCCTCGAAGTCGATGCGACCGAATCACTGGGAGAGGAGAGAGTGGGGCAATGATTGATCAGAAGGATATTCGTCAAAAGTTGCCCCCAGCGGTACGACAAGAGAGGGGAACGCACGCAGGTCTGTGGCTGGATAAATATATACGTGATCAGAAGCGCAAAGATACTGAGAGTCGGCGCGAGCTGGTCAACGATGTTGCGGAACTGCCCGAGCCGCCTGAGTACACCGCCTTTTTTACACGTTGGGAAGCGATGCTCAAGCAATGCAATGCCCAGACGCGCAAGGTGCGGGTCCGGGGACGTATGGCGGTTGGACTGGGGAGCGAGAGCCTGCTAGAGGCATCGATCAGCTTACACCGTACCTATGGTGTCCCCTCTATCCCAGGCAGCGCATTGAAGGGACTGGCCGCAAGTTATGCGCATCATCGTCTTGGTGATGAATGGCGCAGGGAAGGATCCTTTCATCAGGTGGTCTTCGGCGATACCGATAATGCAGGCTATATCACCTTCTTCGATGCACTCTATATTCCTGGCACGGGACGAAGCGGAAGGGCACTTGCGCCGGATGTCATCACCGTTCACCATCAGAAGTATTATCAGGATCCAGAAGCGGCACCATTAGAGAGTGATGATCCCAACCCGATTCCTTTTCTCAGCGCGACCGGGCACTACCTGCTCGCGCTGGCTGCGCCTGATTTTAAACAGCAGACGCGTTGGATCGATATCACCTTCCAGATCCTTGCAGAGGCGCTCGATAAACTCGGCATTGGCGCAAAAACGTCGAGTGGCTATGGACGTATGGCGTTTCTCGATTCACCTACTACATCGGTCGATCCCGAACTGAAAATAGCAGAGGGGTATAAAAGGGGAATAGAAGTGATGGCCCTGAGAGATGTGGCCGGGCAGATCCCTGGCTACTATCAGAAATGGAAGGATCTGACATCGCAAGAGGCTCGTGTGCTGCTTGCTCAGGCTATTATCGAAAAGGTGCAGCAAGCCGGGCGCACAAAAGTGACAGCAGAGAAAGCATGGTACAAAGAGCTACGGGCCTTCCTTGATGAGCACGACGGCAGCCTGGGAGGAGACTGATCACATGAGTGAAGCACAACGCCCAATAGAGCTGTTCTATTCGTATGCGCAAGCGGACGAAGAACTGCGCCAGGAGATAGAGAAACACCTCAGCCACCTGGTACAACAACGCCAGATCACGGCCTGGCACCAGCAGAAGATCTTGCCCGGCACGAATCGTGTCCAGGAGATCGATACGCATCTGAATACGGCTCAGATCATCCTGCTGCTGGTCAGCTCAGATTTCCTCGCCAGCGATTACTGTTACCGCACAGAGATGCAACGCGCCCTCGAACGTCATAAAGCGCAGAGGGCGTGTGTAATCCCTATTCTGCTCCGCCCGGTCGACTGGCAAGGAACGCCATTTGCCGAACTTGAGCCGCTCCCTACCAATCATAAACCGATCACCAGTTGGAGCAATCAAGATGAAGCATTGCTTGATGTTGCTCTGGGAATTCGCCATGCCGTTGAGACGTTCAAGACGTTGCCAGGGGTGCAAGTACAGCAGGAGGTCAAGCAATTGGAACAGCAACCGACAAGTCAGTCACCATCGATCAATGGCCTGGACCGTCCAGCCACCGTTTTTCTGAGTTATGCGCATGAGGATACAGAAGAAGTCAGGGACCTGCAACTCCGACTCAATGTGCGCGGTGTTCGTTGCTGGCGCGATGTCGACGATATGCTGACCGGGAGCCAGTTTGAGAATGAGATCATACATGCAATCGAGCACGATGCTGATGCAATTGCACTCTTTCTCACTCCCAACTGCCTGAAATCTGATTTTATCTGGCGGGTCGAAGTACGTGCAGCGTTGCGCCGACACAAGCGCGATCCTCATTTTCATATCGTGCCTATTCTCCAGGGCGTCTCCTTTGCGGAGATACGACAATTTTGTTATAACCGCAATCTGACCGATCTATCCCGCTTTAACGGTCTTTCATTAACCGAGGATGGAACGACTGGCATTCCCAGGAAAGAACAGAACAAGAAACGCAATGATGCTGCCAGGCGCATCTTGCAAGCCGCCTTTGCTCTCCGTTTGCGTCGTATCAATGCCGACCGCAGCTATGAACCCTCGCTCTATCTGAGAACATTCGTGTTTGCGCCGCCAACAGTATCTCTTGATCTCTCTCTGGACTGGTTAAAGCTTGTTTACGAGAAAGAGCAGACATCCACGCCACAGGACTGGGACGAAATCCTGTGGCCTGCGTTGCTTGACGTAAAACACACCATCAGCGAAAAGGTTCACAGCCACCGCATTCACCTGTTTGTAAAGAGTATCCTACCGATCGCTGTTGCACTTGGTTTCGTCTTTCGCGAAACGACCAGGATGACCTTGTTGCTGGAAGGGCAGAAGGAAACCTGGAGCACGGAAACGCGCCCATCGGAGAAAGAACCATTGCACAAAGAATGGATCTATAATGACCAGGGGTCGTTATTCATCCTCTCTTTTACTTCTTCTACTGATAAATGTGGCGCTGCTCTTGTTATCCTTGCCATCGCTCTTTCCTTCCGATCTTGGTTTCCTCTTTTCAGAATTCTACCACAGACCGCAAGTTGGTATGAGGTACCTGCATCTGTTTGTAGCGATCCCGGTTGAACTGGCGGTCCTGATTGGACATCAATTAAATGCGCTCTGTCCCATCACACTGTACGAATTCAAGAGTGACGAGAGCGTCTATAAGCCCATTGGGACACTCCGAACGTGAGATGGTCCCGGGACGGTTACGAGCGTGCGAAGAGAGAAGGAAGGTTTCATGACAGAGGTGACAGACATGCGTACTGGTCCGGCGCGGCTCTATGCCCTGCTCTTAAAATTGCGTCCCCTGCAGGAGGGAACGCTGATGCCTTTTTCGGGCGAACTGGTCCACGGTGCCTTTCTCAAATGGCTCACGGCGGCGGCTCCCGATATCGCACAATGGCTGCATGAGGGGCAGAAGCGCCGCCTGTTTACCTGTTCCAGCCTGCACTTTCCGCGTCCCATGCAGCGTTTTCTGCATGCCGAACGCGAGAATATCCATCTCCCACTCGATCCAGAGAAGACCTGTACGCTTCGCCTCACCTTGCTGCTTGGCGACCTGTTTCCTCTGTTCTACAATGCGTTGATGAATGCCAATGTCGCTCAGATGGGCACGACCAGCCCGCCATTTCTGAGCCTGGGCAAGCAAGTGTTCCTGTTAGAGGAAGTTCTGCTCACCAACGACGACACCTCAGGCTGGACGGGCTTTACCTCGCTGGCGACTCTCGTTGAGCAGGCAAAGGCGATGCGTTTTGCTTCTCACGCCTCACTGACGCTCGAATTTGGCTCATTGACCACATTCAGCCGTGGCACGAGGAAAGAGAGCTATGGAACGCATCATGCTCTGTTCCCGCTTCCCCAATTCGTCTTCACAAACCTGCTCCGTCGCTGGGAAGATATCGCGCCACCGGAGCTTGCCCCGCTTCTGCAAAGAGAGCAGATTGAGCAGTATCTTCAGCAGGACGGCATCATCGTGACGGATTATGATCTCAAAGCGCATCATGTCCACTTCACGACGCACCTGCAACGCGGCTTCGTTGGCTCGTGCACCTATCAATTACGTGGCCCTGATGAGAAGAACGTTTCTGAGGCATCCCTAACGATGCGGCAACAGATCTCTCTCTTAGCACAACTGGCCTTTTATAGTGGCGTTGGTTATAAAACGGCGATGGGATTGGGGCAGGTTCGTTTCAGAATGTAACAATGTGTGTAGGGTGGATACGGCACCAATGTTGTATCATACTGAAATTGCTGATGCCTTCAACAGATCAAGTGCTGGTGTGGGGCGCAATTGATACGCTTGTAGAAATCGGCCTGTAGAGGGCCACGAGCGTATCAATCGCGCCCCTACATTTGCATTTCTCGTCTCCCTATGGCAAGAAGCTGTGTGCACTCTCGCCGGGTTCCCTTTTCCCTTTAACTCTCTATCAAGAGCAAGAGGAATGGTCATTCCCCCAAATGATTGAATTGTGCTTCATCAATAAGGCACAAACACACGCCGCTCTTGATATTTCAACCCCAAACGGGTTCCTTCGGCTATTTAGCCGAAAAAGAGCGGTACCCCGGAATACGCAATTCTTGTGTGTTTCAACCCCAAACGGGTTCCTTCGGCTATTTAGCCTTTGTTATCACCCAGTCAATGTCGCCGTTTGGGACGGTTTCAACCCCAAACGGGTTCCTTCGGCTATTTAGCCACCGTTGAGGCTATGTACGCCGTACTAAATCATTGTGTTTCAACCCCAAACGGGTTCCTTCGGCTATTTAGCCTGGGTGATTGTGAACTGCGTCTGCAGAATTTGCTGCGTTTCAACCCCAAACGGGTTCCTTCGGCTATTTAGCCCGAGACCTGATGAATTTCGGTTTCAATGATTTCCTGTTTCAACCCCAAACGGGTTCCTTCGGCTATTTAGCCGAAGATCCAAACCTCCGGGACTTTATATACCAAAAGGTTTCAACCCCAAACGGGTTCCTGCGGCTATTTAGCCTGGAAGTAAAGCTAGTCATTCCAAGTGAGTGAAACGAAGTTTCAACCCCAAACGGGTTCCTGCGGCTATTTAGCCGCTAAAGAACGATTTCAAGAAGCGGATAATCTCATCAAGTTTCAACCCCAAACGGGTTCCTTCGGCTATTTAGCCTAAAAATCAAGACCTGCAATCCTAACGGCTTCCTCGGGTTTCAACCCCAAACGGGTTCCTGCGGCTATTTAGCCATCCACCGGTTTGCGCGCTTCGACATCCATCAGGGTCGTTTCAACCCCAAACGGGTTCCTTCGGCTATTTAGCCTACCATAGAAGTTACGGCGCTTCCTGAAGACGCCGTGGTGTTTCAACCCCAAACGGGTTCCTTCGGCTATTTAGCCGATAGCTGACCTGGACATAGTTAGATGATGTTGCGGCGTTTCAACCCCAAACGGGTTCCTTCGGCTATTTAGCCCCGATTCCCTGGCCTCCACTTTCACAGCGTGAAGGCGATGTTTCAACCCCAAACGGGTTCCTTCGGCTATTTAGCCTGTGAAAATTTCTTTGGAGAGATAGCAAATGAACACAAGTTTCAACCCCAAACGGGTTCCTTCGGCTATTTAGCCCTCTGCTAACACATCCTGAAACGCTTGAACAACGCTCTTGTTTCAACCCCAAACGGGTTCCTTCGGCTATTTAGCCAGGCAAAAGACCTCTGTCATATTGCGCTCGCTGGCTCGTTTCAACCCCAAACGGGTTCCTTCGGCTATTTAGCCATGAGCACTGCGAGACCTACGATGCGACATACAGCCTCGTTTCAACCCCAAACGGGTTCCTTCGGCTATTTAGCC
>WNFX01002909.1_pt1 | contig 17153 bp, 14 predicted proteins | sample 5400111 | NCBI WGS metagenome assembly WNFX01 (sample SAMN13153363, study PRJNA577476) | soil metagenome | isolation source: 40 cm soil or saprolite under grassland replicate 1 | place: USA:California | collected 2016-06-15 | reverse complement strand
AGCGGCGGCGCTTGGGTCGGCCCGCTCCGGCTCGGGGTCGGCGCTGCTGGTGGAGGGTACTGCGGGGATCGGCAAGACCAGGCTGCTGACCCATGCGTGCGAGCAGGCCGCCGACGCGGGAATGACGGTGCTGGCAGCACGGGCCGCGGAGTTCGAGGGGCGGTTACGCGTGGGGAGTGGTGCGACAGCTGTTCGAGCCCGAGATGCGGGCAGATGGCGAGCACCGACTGACTGGCGACGCGGTGGCGCTGGCGGTTTCCGGCGCTGACTCTCGGCACGAGCCGGGGCGACGAGGACCCGTTGTCAGTTCTGCACGGCCTGTACTGGCAGACCGCGCTGATGGCCGAGCGGCTGATCGAGGGCGAGCAGGCGCTGCGGTTCGTGCACCCGCTGGTGCGATCCGCCGTCTACCAGGATCTGGCCTCCCCGGTACGGCAGCGCTGGCACGCCCGCGCCGCGCGGATGCTCGAAGCCGAAGGCGCGAGATCGGAGGAGGTGACTGTGCACCTGCTCACGGCGGGCCCGGCCGGGGACGCATGGGTCGTGGACCGTCTGCGCAAGGCCGCGGCAGACGCACGTGGTCGCGGTGCTGCTGATGTTGCCGCGCTCTACCTGCGGCGCGCGCTGGCCGAGCCGCCCGCGGCCGACCTGCGGACTGACGTTCTGTTCGAGCTCGGCAAGCTCGAAACCATGCAGGCACCGGCCGAAGCCGCCGGCCACCTGAGCGAGGCACTGACCGGAACCGCGGACTGGCCGCGGCGTGGCGAGATCACGCTGGCGCTCGGCGAGGCGCTGGCACTGGGCGGACGGTTCACTGACGCGGTGGCACTGGATCGTCGGCTGGGACCGACCCCGGCCGCATCACGGTGCACACCACAGCCTTTTGCGAAGCAGAAACGACTTGGTGCCCGCGTAGACGGCCCGCATGGCAGAAACGGGACCCGCATTGCGCCGCTGAACGCGACCGCGGGCCGGTGTTCCAGGATGCCGGACAGGAGCTTGACCGCGATCAGCAGCGCGAGGACTGGCCGGCCGGCAGCCACGATCCCGGGCCTATGGCACCTTCAGCACCAGCACCACCGTGTCGTCGGTGATGTTCCCGCCGCTGAACGATCTGGTGCTCTTCACGATGGCGTCGGCCATCCGCGCCGCAGGAACGCCGCCCAGAGCCGCGACCAGGTCCTCCAGCCGGTTGTCGCCGAAGAACTGCCGGTCGAGGTGACTGCGGGCCTCCGTCACGCCATCGGTGAACATGACCAGGCTGTCGCCTGGCCGCAGCAGCCGGCGGGCGTCATGCAGTTCAGGCTCGGCCACCAGCCCCAGCAAAGTGCCGGGCCGTCCGAGCGCGCTGACCGTACCGTCCGCGCGGCGCACCAGCGCGAGCGGATGACCGGCGGCGCTGACCTGAACCAGGGCGCCGCCGGCCAGGATGGGCCGCACGGTGGCGTAGATCGCGGTGAGGAACCGCCGGTCCTCGGTCTCCCAGTCCAGCAGCGCCCGATTCAGGCGGGCCAGGATGACGCTCGGCCGGGACCCGCGGTGCGCCTGCGCTCGCAGGGTGTACCGCGCCAGCGCGGTGCTTTTCGCGGCCGGTGCCCCCTGTCCGCATACGTCGCCGACCACCAGCCCCCAGCTGCCACGAACCGAAGGGAAAACGTCGTAGAAGTCGCCGAGCACTTCCGCCCCGGTCCCGCCGGCCGCGTAGCTGGCGGCGACCTGCAGGCCGGGAATGCCCGGCAGCCTCGGCGGCATCAGGCTCTCCTGCAGCGTCCGCGCAAGCTCGGCACGCTTGGCCCCGTGCTCTTCGACGGCCTGCAGCGCGGCCTCCCGCGAGGCGACCGCGGCGAGCATGGTCAGGACCTCGACGTCGTAGGCGGTCCACACCCGCGGCAGCCGGCCGGTCACGCTCAGCGCGCCGATTGCGCAGCCAGACGGGTCGCGAACCGGGAAGCCGGCCCACGCCATGACGCTATCCCGCCCGGCCGGGACGCCAGCAATGGCCGGCAGATCAAGCCGGGCATCATCGATGAGCAGCGGCTCATTGGAATCGATCACGTAGCGGCACAGCGACTCCCCGGCCATGTTCCCGCGATCCGCCGCCGTGCCGACTGCGACGGCGACCCGCCAGCCGCCTGCTGCCGTGCGCGCGGCTTCGATCACAACCGAAGCCGTTGACGCGCCCGCGACCATGGCGGCCAGTCGCGCGACCCGGCCGAACGGCTCCTCGGCGAATACATCCCGCCGTATCGCGGTGACGTCTGGCCCGGCACGGGCGTCCGGCCCGAGCAGGGCAGCAGTCCGGGCCCGTTCCGGCACAGTCCGGGCCGCCCTGCCCAGAACCTTCATGTCTCCCGCCTCCGTCGGCAAGCGGATGCCGTAGCCAGCATCCAGCGAGCGGGCGGGGTCCGGGCCTTAGCTCAGCAAACCACACAAGACGGCATCGGACCTGCCTTTCGGCTCAATCGCAGGCCTGCTTGCGCCAGTCCATCGGGCGGACACAAGCCGAGGCCCGCATGCGTGAGATGGAGGCGGCGGTGGTGGCCGTGGCCTTTGATTCCAGCGTCCCCACCTGCGGTGCGGCTCACCCATGACGAAGAGCACTACCTCATTGACGAGGGCGCTCCGCTGCACGTGGTCATCCGCGGCGAGCCACACCCGCTCAGCCCCGGCACCCTCGTCGCGGTGCCGCTGACCTGCAGGTACGCCAGCGCAGACGGGTTCGTCATGCGAAATCGCGCGAACGACCGTGCCGCGCCCACGGCCCGGACCGGCGCCTTCGCCCCTTCCGCTGCCACCGGCACCCAAGACGACCTGCAGCCCGTAGACCCCAGGCGTATCATCACGGCCAGCAGGGCTCAGGAGTGGACTTAAGTCCCAACCGCAAGAGTTCTCGAAACAAATCCCAACACCCTACAGTAGTCGGTTGGGTACTCTACGTAGTCGTAACTCCAGGCCACAGAATCACACAACATTCAGTGAGGTAGGACATGAGAAGACTGACGCTCGCGGGCCGCCAGGGAACGCCGGGATCGGCCCCGAACTGGATCAAGAGCTCTCTGAGTTTCTCCAACGGCAACTGCGTCGAGGTGGCCAGCCTGCCCAGCGGCCAGATCGGTGTTCGCGATAGCAAGGACCCCGCAGGCCCGGTCCTCAGATTTACGTCGGGCGAATGGCATGCTTTCCTCGGAGGAGCACGAAACGGAGAATTCGACAGTTTCAGCACGATATGACCGCTACAGGCCAATGCGCCGTAGCGACTTAGCCGGGCTATCCGTCGATCAGAACTCAGGCGAAGGTCCCTCCCAACAAGTACCGAGGGGCCTTCGCCTGAGCCACGCTTGGCGTTGTGGTGGCGTGCGGCCAGGCGGTCAGAGGCCGGGCGAGCTCCGCGAATCGTCGCAGGCCAGGAGACGGTCAGCGGCCGATAACGAGGGCAGGAAGCTTGGCGCTGACCTCGCAAGCATCGGCGTGCTTCAGGTCGGTGAGGATAGCCGCGGCTAAGCTTGCCGCCGTGGACGGGGACGTGTGCCTTGCGAGCGCCAAGGACCTTGACGAACTCGCCGAGACGTTGACCGGCGCCTTCCAAGCCGACCCGCTCTGGGGCTGGGCCTTCCCTGAGCCGCGGGCACTGGCGACCTGGTGGCGCCTGCTGGTCGGCAGTGCGCTTCGGCACGGCTCAGTGTGGATGATCGAAGGTTGCGCGGCCGCCGCGGTGTGGATTCCGCCCGGCGAGGCCGAGATGACAAAGGACGAGCAGGCATTGGTCGAGCCGATGCTCGGTGAGCTCGCCGGCCCCCGCGCACCCGAGGTACTTGAGCTCTTGGCGCGCTTCGAAACCGCCCACCCGGCGGCCCCGCCGCACTATTACCTCAGCCTTCTCGGCACTCACCCCGATCATCGCGGCAAGGGCCTTGGCATGACCCTGCTCGCGCACAATCTGGCGAAGATCGATGCTGAGGGAGTGCCCGCGTACCTGGAGTCGAGCAACCCTGCGAACGACGCGCGATACGAGCGTCACGGCTTCCGGCGGATCGGCGGATTCACGCGGCCCGACGAGCAGCTGACGGTCTCGACGATGTGGCGGGACCCGCAGTCCAGGTAGCCGGGCGCGGCCGCCAGGTGGTGCCGGAGATGATCATCAGGAGGTGGGGCAAGATAGTCAACATCTCTTCCGACGGCGGAGGGATCGGATGCGACTTGCGCGGGCCGGGCTTGAGGACTGGCTTCGGGACTATTACTTCACCACGACCAGCAGCGGCTGATCGACATCGCCGGCAATAGCGGTGCCTACCTGGTGTGGGACGGTGCGTTCACCGAGCTGACCTACGACACCGAGCCGCTGCCAGAACCGTCAGGCCGCTACGACCGCTGCGTCTCGCTCGGCACCTTGTCGAAGGCGTACGGCCTGCCCGGCCTGCGAGTCGGCTGGTGCCTGGGAGCCCAGGACCTGCTGGCGCGGTTCCTGCCCCTGCGTGACCGGCTGACGATCTGCCTGTCGCCGGTGATCGAGTTGCTCGCATGCCGGGCTATCACTCATGCCGATCGCCTGATCGGACCCAGGCTCAGCCAAGCGGAATGCAACCTGGTCACCCTGACCAGCTGGGCCAGCTCGATGTCCGGTCAGGTGGAGTGCACCAGGCCGGCCGGCGGCATCACAGCCTTTCCCCGGTTGCAGGTGCAGGACGTCGACGCGCTGTGCCGGCACATGTGCGCGGACCAGGGCATCCTTGTGGTGCCTGGCTCCTGCTTCGGCGATCCTGGCCGGATACGGCTCGGCTTTGGCGAGTCGCCGGCACTCTTCGAGCAAGGGCTCAGCCAGCTCGGCAAGGCGATCGAGAGAGGCTGGCTTTCGACCCCGACAACTACACCGGCGAGTCCGCGTCACTGTGCGCCAAGGTCGTAGCCAGCGCCGAGAAATGGCTCGCCGCCACCTAGCGGCCCTTGCCCCTCCCGTGGCCGCTGCCAGCGGGGCGGAAGGTGGCCGCGAAGGCTTCGAAAAGGCGGAAGCTGGCATCCCACTCCGCCGCCGGGGTGGACCAGTACAGGGCGTAGGCGCGATGAGCACTGGCAAGTACATTCCGGTTCAGCACGTGGATGAGCCTGCCGTCCTGGTAATAGGTGAATTCCCAGTCAGCCGCCCGTTCGGCCTGGGGATAGTGCACTGCCTCAAGCCGGATCCGGTGATAGCCGGGATAGCTGCTGATCCGGGCGGTTTCCTGCTGGCGCCAGTCAGCCAGCGGATCGGGCCGGGGATGAGCGGTCTGGTCGACGAGCAGGAAGCGGCCGCCGCCCGGGTCCCTGATGTAGAGCACATGCCCTTGGTGCGACACCTGCCAGCCGTTCGGCACTCCGATCGCGAACCCGGTTGGGTCCCGGTACCAGGAGAATCCGGCGGGAAGCCCGGCGGCCCGGCCGCTGCCAGGCCCAGCGGACGGCCGGCCGGCCGGCGGTGCCTGGCTGGATGCCGGGGTCGCGCGGCCGCTCGCCTGGCGCCCCCGTCCAGGTGGCTGGTGGCTGCGGCCAGCGACCGGATGCCCATCGGGCCCCGCTCGGAGACCAGGAGCCGTCCCTGACACCAAGGCGATCGCCGCGATGATCGCCGCGACCACCGCCAGGCCGCCGATGACCGGGACCAGCCAGCGCCGGCTCGCCCGGCCGCGGCCTGGACGTTCCGGCGGACCCGGCGGTCCCCATGGCGCGCCGTCCTGCGGGCCCATGGGCAGGCCCGCGGCCGGCAGCTCCGCAACGGTCACGGGGAATCCGGCTTGCTCTGGCACTGTCCAGCTTGCGGCAGGCTGGTCCCCGACGCGGGAGAGCATGCGCTCCACTTCGGCCGCATCAGGGCGGGCACCGGGATTCTTGCGGAGCAGCCCGCTGATCACCGGCCACAGCGGGCCGGCCCGGTGCGGCGGATCCGGGTCGTCACCGACCACCGCGGTGAGCACGGCCAGCTGTCCGTCGCGGTCGAACGGCGGATGTCCCTCGACCGCCGCGTACAGCGTGGCCCCCAGGGACCACAGGTCCGCTGCCGCGGTGGCCCGCTCGCCGCGGGCGCGTTCTGGCGCCATGTAGGACGGCGATCCCATCAAGACGCCGGCCGTCGTCAGGGTCGGGCTGCCATCGGCGATGGCCAGGCCGAAGTCTGTCAGCACGACCCGGTCTCCGGGGCCGAGCAGGACATTGCCCGGCTTGATGTCTCTGTGCAGGACGCCCGCAGCGTGCGCGGCACCGATCGCGGCAAGAATCTGCAGGCCGATCCTGGCCGCCCGATCCGGCGGCAGCGGGCCGTTGTCCCGCACCACATCGCCGAGCGAAGGGTAAGGGACCAGCTGCATCACTATCCACGGCCGCCCGTCAGCCTCAACCACGTCATACACGTTGACTATGTGAGGATGCGTGAGCCGTGCTGCCGTCTGCGCTTCCCGCAGGGCCCGCTGGCGGTATGTCGCCAGGTCCGCCGCGCCGATCTGCGACGCCCTGAGCGTCTCCTTGACGGCAACGTCCCGGTCGAGCAACTCATCGCGGGCAAGCCAGACGGCGCCCATCCCGCCGCGGCCGATGACGGCGCGGAGCAGGTACCTGTCCGCGAGGATCTGGCCGGCCTTCGAGGAATCCATCGTTTCCGGCTACCCGTGACCGGCATGACTTAACGGCTGCCTGGCCGGCTGCGCCGGCTATTGCCGATCCTGCGGGCACGGCCGTAGCCTAGCTCTCGTCTTGGTGCGGCAACGCCTACTGCCGGGAGGCCAGCATGAGATCGCGGATGTCGTCGGTGCTGCCGCTTTCCCTGTCGGTTCTCGCGGCCGTTGCGGTGCTCACCGCCGCCCCGCGGGCCGGCGCGGCGCCATCGCCGGTTCCGCCGAACTTTGATTCCAGCGTGATGCACGGCAACGAGGCCGAGGACGCGATTGCCATCAACCCGACCAACCCGTCGAACATCGTGACCATGGCCACGCTCCCTGACGTGCCAAGCGGCCTGTTCGAAGGAGTGACGTTCGACGGCGGGAAGACCTGGCGGCACCTGATCATCGGGACCGCCGACCCGCTCGGTCAGATCTGCTGTGATCAGCAGCTCGCCTGGGATCGGTTCGGCAACCTGTGGATGACCTATCTGGTCAATACCAACGGCAATGTCCTGGTCGCGGTGTCCACTGACGGCGGGCTCAGCTTCGCCAAGGTGGCCGAGGTGGTGCCGACCACGCCGACCGGGAGCAAGGCACCGTCCGGCGCCACGCCCAGGCGGCTCAGGTCACCGTCGAACAACCCCAACATCCTCGGCGACCAGCCATCCATCTCGGCCGGGCCGGACAGCGTCTGGATCAGCTACACCACCTTCCCTTCGACCGTCGTGCAGGCGTTCGGGGCGAGCGTCACCGGGCTCGGCGCGTTCGGATCGTTCACCGCGCCGCAAAGCGTCCCCACCTCAGCCGGGCGCGGGGACTTCGGTGACACGGCCGTCGGACCGGACGGCCAGGTGATGGTGATCTACCAGGACCATACGAACGGCGTAGGCGGAACGAACATCTACACCGCGGTCGACGCCAACGGGCTGAAGCCTGGCGGCTTCTCCGACCCGCGGCTGCTGGCGCGCAGCGCCGTCGGCGGATTCGACCCCATCCCGGCCCAGCCGGACCGCACGATCGACGCCGAGGCCAACCTCGGCTGGGATCACAGCGGCGGTCCGCACAGCGGCCGCGTCTATGCCATCTGGACGCAGGAGTCGCCGAACGGCAGCAACAACACTGACATCCTGCTCCAGTACTCCGACGACGGCGGAACGACGTGGACAGCGCCGGTCCGGCTGAACGACGACCAGACGGCCAACAGCCAGTTCATGCCGGCGATCGCGGTCGACCAGAGCACGGGCGATGTCGCCGTCTCCTGGTACGACTGCCGCAACGACCTGGGCACAGGCGGCACTGGCGACACAGACGGAATCCCGAACGATGACGCGCAGATCTGGGCCACGTACTCCACCGACGGCGGTGTGGCTTTCGCGCCCAACTTCCGGGTGAGCGCCGGGGCGTTCAACGCGACCGACGCGCAGAGCTTTTTCGATTACGGCGACTACACCCACGCCGCCTTCGGATCGCATCTGTTCTACCCGGCATGGTCGGACAACTCCGGCAGCACCGGCCAGAACCCGGACGGCACGCTGCATCAGCTGGATCTCTTCACAGCCAAGGTGGTGATCAGGTAGCCGGGGAGCCTGCTGCCCGCCCCCGCTGCCCGCCCCTGCTGCCCGTTACCCCGGCCGGTCCATCCGCCGGTACGAGCGCGCGACGAGCCAGTAAAGGCCTGACATCGCCAGGCTGAGCACCAGCAGGGACGGTGCGAGCACGGTGGCGCTCGCGGCCCCGATGGCCACCCCGATGCCGGCTGGCAGCAGCGCACCGCCGATGGCTGACGCGGCGACCTGAAGGCCGACCGTGCCGCTAGCGCGGTGACCGCCTGTGGTACCCGCTTGCCACGCGGTGCGCAGGGCGAGCAGCGGAAAGACCGGGGCCGCGGCCAGGCCGATGACCATCAGCCCGACCACCGCCGGGATGCCAGGGCCTGGCACCGTCATCAGCCCGGCGCCCGTCAGCGCGTGCTTGGCTGGCCGGGCACTCCTGCCTCCTCGCAATCCGACATGCCTCGCCGCAAGTTTACCGTGCGCGGCCAGGCATGGCGGGCACCGATGACGACTTGTCATGCTCGCTGCGGTCTAATCTAAAGCGGACGGGGATCTGGGTGCCGCGGGCTGCTGACTCCCCGCCCGCTCGGCCCGCTGTTCGACATCGGCTCGCAGATCGGCGGCCCGGCTGGCGCGGTCAAGTCACGGTACTGCGAGCATGCTGGCTATATGAACGATCAGCGTCGGCCGCCAGCTAACCGCGGCGGCGATCAGGAGCATCGGCAGGACCCCGGCCAGCGCGACGACAGCAGCCCTGGCCACGACCTCGCAGGCCACCGGCAGGCCGGCCATGCCGACGCGCACGCCGGCCACGCCCATGGAGCGCACGCGCACGACGACCACACGGGCGCGCACGGCGCCCACGCGCACGACGATCACACGGGCGCGCACGGCGCCCACGCGCACGATGAACACCCCCGCGATGAACACCCCCGCGATGAGCACCCCCGCGACCACGGGCGCGGCAGCCGGGGCCTTGCGGGGCGGCTGCGGCGGCTGCGGCACGCGCTGCGACCACACTCGCATGAGCCGGCCAGCACCGTTGACGCCGCGATGGAGGCCAGCGCCGAGGGGATGCGGGCGCTGTGGATCTCGTTCGCGGCGCTGGGCATCACCACGGTGATCCAGGCGGTGGTGGTGGCGCTCTCCGGCTCGGTAGGGCTGCTTGGCGACACAATGCATAACGCGTCAGATGCGCTGATCGCGATACCGCTCGCGGTCGCGTTCGTGCTTGGGCGCCGACCGCCGAACCGGCGGTACACCTACGGCTATGGCCGGGCCGAGGACCTTGCCGGGGTCGTGATCGTACTCATGATCGCCGTCTCGTCCGTCCTGGTCGCGTGGGAGGCGATCAGCAGGCTGCTGCATCCGCACCGCGCCTCCGACCTGATCGCGGTGGCCGCGGCGGCGCTGGCCGGTTTCGCCGGCAACGAGATCGTCGCCAGGTACCGGATGCGAGTGGGCCGCAAGATCGGCTCGGCGGCGCTGGTCGCCGACGGGCTGCACGCCCGCGCGGACGGTTACACCTCGCTTGCGGTGCTGTTTGGCGCTGGCGGGGTGGCGATCGGGTGGGACTGGGCCGATCCGGCCGTAGGCCTGCTGATCACGGTCGCGATCCTGGCTGTGCTGCGGCAGGCGGCCCGCGAGATCTACCGCAGGCTGATGGACGCGGTGGACCCGGCGGTGGTCGACCAGGCCGAGCAGGTGCTGAGCGCCACCCACGGCGTGCTCGGCATCGGGCATGTCCGGCTGCGCTGGACCGGCCATCAGCTGCGAGCCGAATGCGAGATCGTGGTGGCCGCCGACTCGACGGCCATCGATGCTCACGCCGTCGCCGTGGACGCCGAGCACCACCTGCTGCACGCCATGCCGGCCCTCGCCACGGCCCTGGTACACGCCGATCCGCAGCCGAGCGGCGGCGCTGACCATCACTGCGCCCTCGCCTCCCACCGCTCCGCCGGCTGAGCCGACTGAGCCCTCCGAGCCAGGCAGCCCTCCGAGCCAGGCAGCCCTCCGAGCCAGGCAGCCCTCGGAGCCGACCTACCTGGCTCTGCCGACCCGAGCCGGCTGCGCTGCCGGACGCGCCATGGGATTGCCCTTGGCGCCGGGCTTTCCCTGCCGCAACGGCCCTACCGGTGCCGCGCCACCTCGCGCTCCTGGTGCTCGCCGACCGCCTCGCGCTCCCCGCGGCGCCTGCGCACCATCAGCACGACGGCGACCGCTACGGCCACGGCGAGCAGCCCGGCCAGCGCGTAGGTGGGACCCCGCATCGCGCTGGCGACATGCTGCCAGGCCGCCCCTGCCGCGTACCCGGCCCACGCCAGGGCCAGGGTCCACGGCACGCATCCGGCCACCGTATAGATCCCGAACCTGACCGGCCGCATCCTCGCGAAGCCGGCCGGCAGCGAGATGAACGTGCGGATCACAGGAAGAAGGCGGCCGAAGAACACGGCCTTGGTGCCGTGCCGGTCGAACCAGCGCTGCGCGCGGTCGATGTCGTCTTCCCTGAGCAGGATGTAGCGGCCCCACCGGCGCCATGCCGCCTGACCGCCGTACCACCCGGCGCCCCAGGCGATGTAGCTGCCGACCAGGTTGCCAGCTACTCCAGCGGCCACCACGAGAACCAGGCTCAGGTGAGCGCCGGCCACCGCGCCCGCGGCGAGGGCTCCGCCGAGCAGCATGGTCAGCTCCGATGGCACCGGGATGCATGCAGACTCGGCGAGCATGAGCACGAAGATGGCCAGGTAACCGAATCGGATGATGAATTGCTGCACGATCGGGCTTCCTTCCGGCTCTCAGATCTCCCGCACGGGCGCTCCGCCAGGCTCGCCGATCACGCGCACGAGCCACGCACCGCCTTCCCGCTCTTCCTTGCGGCAAACGGCAGGTCCGGCCGCCCGGCCGCGCTCTGGACTCCGCGTGCCGGGCGGCTCCAGCCACCACGTTCTCCAGCTGGAAGGCAGGTGTCCCTGCGCCGGGCGAATGACACCCGCCGCCGCGGGTAGTCAGTCGCGGTGAATGACTGCAGTGACCGGCGGGCGGAACTCATTGAGGCCGCCCAGGCCCGCTGGGCCTCCGCGCTGACGGACCTCGGCGGCCGCAACACGCTGCTGTACTACAAGGACAGGCGCTCGGGCACACTGGACCTGGCGGGCGCGGATGAGCAAGCGCTTGCGCAGTTCTGGCGCACCGGCTCGATCAGGCTCACCAAGCTGTTCCGCGACGTGGACGAGCGGGCCGACGCGATCCGGCGGGTTCAGGTCATCTACCGCAAGGCCCGCGAGCTGCTCGAAGAACGCGGGATCCGGGCGGCGTACCTGGCGATCGGGATGGCGCGCTGGGATGAGCTGTTCCTTACCCCGGCCGCCCCCGTCCTGCTACGCGGCCTGACGATCACACCGACCAGGGCCAGGCACGACGACTTCGACCTCGCGCTTGACGACGAGCCCGAGGTCAACCCGGTGCTGCTGCACAAGCTGGCCACGGTGTACGGCGCGGCCACGGACAAGCTCGCCGACGAGCGCAGCGACCAGCTCGGGGCGCTGCTGCGGGCCGCTGCCGACGCCGCCGAAGTCCCTGGCTTCGACATCGTGGACCGGCATGTGATCGGCACGTTCACCTACGCCAAGCTGCCCATGGTCAGGGACATGCAGGCGGCGGGCGAACTGCTGGCCGACAGCGACGTGGTCGCGGCCATCGCCGGCGATCCGCAGGCGCAGGAACTGCTGTCAGCCGAGGACCGCGCCGAGCCCGAGCTCGATTCGCTCGCCGAGGATTACTCGGTGCTCGACGCGGATTCCTCGCAGCGCAGCGCCATCGCCGCCGTGCTGTCCGGGCGCAGCCTGGTGATCCACGGCCCGCCGGGCACAGGCAAGAGCCAGACCATCGCGAACCTGATCGCTGCGCTGGTCGCCCGCGGCAGGAAGGTCCTGTTCGTGGCCGAGAAGCGAGCAGCGATCGACGCGGTGCTTTCCAGGCTCAGGAACGTCGATCTTGGCGAGCTGGTGCTGGATATTCACGAGGGAACCCGTGACCGGCTGCGGATCGCCCGCGACCTCGGCGCCACGCTTGACCTGGCCAGCCAGGCCGCGATGCCGGAAGACAGCAGCCTGCGCCGACGGCTGGCCGACCGCCAGCGGCGGCTCACCAAGCACGTCACCGCGCTGCACGAAGCGCACCCGCCGTGGGGCCTGACGCCGTTCGCCGTGCAGTCGGCGCTGCTCGGCATCCCCGAGCAGGCAAGGAACTCGGTCAGGCTGCCTGCCGTGGAGCAGATCAGCGGCGACGCGGCCGACCAGATCAGGGACGACCTGCGCGAGTTTGCTCATCTCGGCGGGTTCACGCTCCGGCCGGGCTCGACGCCCTGGTTCGGCGCTGCGCTGCGCGGCAATGCCGACGCCAGGCAGGCATGCGACCTGGCCGCCAGGCTGAGCACCGACTCGCTGCCCAGGCTGGCCGACCGGCTGGCCAAGGCAAGCGGCGAGGCCGGCCTGCGCGCGCCCGCCGGCTACGCGGAGGCGCAGGAGAGGATGCGGCTGTACGCGGGGATCGAGCGCACGCTCGGCGTGCTCGACCCTGGCGTGTATTCGGCAGACCCGCGGGCGCTGGCAGACGCAACCGATGGCGGCGGCGCTGACCTGCCGTTCGGCGACCGGCACGTGCTGCGCAAGCGCGCCCGCGCGCTGTTCGCCGGGCCGGAGAAGCCATCCCGCGCCGAACTCGCCGCGGCCCTCGCGCAGGCGGCGACCCAGCTGGCCGATTGGGAGCGGCAACGGCTCGCACCCGACGATGCGGCACCGGACAGCGGAGCGGGGCTGCCCAGGCTGCCCGGCGCGTACGCCGAGCTGAAGCAGCTGCATGCGGACTGCTCGCACCAGCTCGCCGCGCTCGGCGGCTACCTGCGGCTGCCGGACACCGACGTCGAGGGCCTGCTCGCCGCGCTGATCGCCGACTCAGAAACCGCCTGGAAGCTGCCGCGGCTTTATGCCCTGGCCGGCCGGTTCGACGGGCTGAACCTCGGCTCGCTGCTCGACGAGCTGGCCCGCCGCAAGGCGTCACCCGAGCTGTCCGCGGCAGCGTTCGATCACGCCTGGTACTCATCGATCCTGGATCAGATCAGGGTGCGCGACCCGCGGTACGCGGCCGAGCGTGGCCGGGCGCTTGATGAGATCGCCAGCGACTTCCGCGAGCGGGACGTGGCCTACCTGGCGGCCAACCGGCGCCGGGTCAAGCATGCCTGGGCGCAGCGGCTGCGGGAGGCACAGGACGAGCACCCGCTGCAAGCCAGGGTGATCCGCAAGCAGGCCGCGCTGCGGCGCGGGCATCTTCCGCTGCGCAGGCTGCTCGACCAGGCCAATGACGTGCTGTTCGCGCTGAAGCCCTGCTGGGCGATGTCGCCGCTGATCGTGAGCCAGGTACTGCCTGCCGCCAGGCTCTTCGATGTGGTGATCTTCGACGAGGCGAGCCAGATCGTGCCTGCCGACGCGATCGGCTCGATCATGCGCGGGCACCAGATCGTGGTAGCAGGCGACGACCGGCAGCTGCCGCCGACCAACTTCTTCCGCCAGGTCGCCGACGGCGAAGCCGACCCGGCCGACGAGGACGACGACCAGCTGGTCTCGTTCGAGGCCGGCTTTGAGTCCGTGCTCGACGCGCTCCGCCCGCTGCTGCCGACCGCGCCGCTTGCCTGGCACTACCGCAGCAGGGATGAGCGGCTGGTGGCGTTCTCGAACGCGCACATCTACGGCGGCGCGCTGACCACGTTCCCCGGCGTGTTCCGCGACGACTGCCTGCGCCATGTCGTGGTCGCCCAGACGCCCGAGCCCGGTCAGGAGGTCTCGGTCACCGCCGAGGTGCGCCAGGTGGTCGAGCTGATCCTGGAGCACGCCAGGACCAGGCCCGATGAGTCGCTCGGGGTCATCGCGCTGGGAATCAGGCACGCCGAGCGGATCGACGACGCGCTGCGGGCCGCCATCAACGAGCACTCCGAGCTCGAGGATTTCTTCGCGGACGATGCCGCCGAGCCGTTCTTCGTCAAGAACCTGGAGCGGGTGCAGGGTGACGAGCGGGACGCGATCATCTTGTCGATCGGGTACGGCAAGCACCCGGACGGCAGGATGCGGTACCAGTGGGGCCCGCTGCTGCGGGACGGCGGCGAGCGCAGGCTGAACGTCGCCGCCACCCGCGCCAAGCACCGGCTGACCGTCGTCAGCTCGTTCTCCAGCCACGACGTGGACCCGGACCGGCTGACCAAGGCGGGCGCCAGGCTGCTCGCCGACTACCTGGAGTACGCGAGCTCTGGCGGTACCCCGGCCGCCGCGTCAGGCGCCACCGAGCTGAACGCGTTCGAGGCTGACGTGCGGGACCGGCTGGCCGAATGCGGCATCACGGTCGTGCCGCAATACGGCGTCGGCGGCTACCGGGTGGACTTCGCCGCCACCCACCCGGAGGACGCCGACAGGATGGTACTGGCTATCGAGGCAGACGGAGCGTCTTACCGCAGGTCAGGAAGCGTGCGCGACCGGGACAGGCTGCGCGGCGAGCACCTGCAGCGGCTCGGCTGGAGCTTCCACAGGATCTGGTCGACGAACTGGTTCCACGATCCGCACGCCGAGGTCGCCAGGCTCAGGGCCGCGTACCAGGAGGCGGTCGGCGGCGTCGATCCGCAGACCGCCAGCCAGGACACCGACGGCGTCGATCCGCAGACCGCCAGCCAGGACGCCGACGGCGTCGATCCGCAGACCGCCAGCCAGGACGCCGACGGCGTCGATCCGCAGACGGCCGGCCAGGACGGCGACGCCGGCGCGACCTCAGCCGACGCCGATGCCGGCCCGATCTCAGCCGGCGAAGGTCACGGTGACCTGCTGAAAGCCGAGTGAGTGCAGCATGCCGGTGAGCATGCTCTGGGTGTTCTTCTCCGCCTGCGTGACCAGCGAGCTGTGCTGCGCGGCGGTCTGGATCTTCTGCTGAGCCAGGATGTAGACCTGCTGCTGGCTATTCGGGTTGCCGGAGAAGAAACTCGAGATCCGGTTCAGCACGCCCTGCTGCTGCGCGAAGACGTACGACTGGCGCACGTTGAGCGTCGCTGGCTCAAGCTGCGCCGGCGGCAGCGTGATCGTGACCGCGGTGCGGTCGGGCGACACCCGGAGCGCCTTGCCCTTGAGCCCGGAGAAGTCAACGAACGCGATGTCGGTGCCCACGCCGATGAACAAGGTCTGGCTGCCTTCGACGAAGGACGGCAGGAAGGATGTCCGCCTGGACAGGTCGACCACCACCTGGAACGCGCCGCTGGCAGCCTCGTACCTGCTGAGCGCCGTGATCGACTTGAGCAGCGCGGGCTGGCTGCGGTCGACCGTGGTCTCTGCGAATGGGTTGCGGAGCTGCGGCAGCAGCCTGACCGCGGACAACACGAACAGCAGGACGATGATGACGACCAGCGCGAGCACCATTCCGAGAATCCGGCCAGTGATGTTGGTGGCGCGTACCGGAGCGCGAACCATAGCGTTCCTCCGACTCTCGTTGCCCGGCGCGGGAATGCATCCGCCCCGGCGGTACCGCCTCCCTTCTACCCGCCGTTTCTTCGCTGACTCACGCAGCTTGACCGCCCCGGTCATGGCGGTGCGGGGCAGCCTGGCCGGCGCCGAGCTCGGCCACCGGCTCGCGCATGGCAGCAGGTTGGCGTATCCGGGCAGGAAGATTGCCGAACGCCGCCTGATCTGCGATATTACGGCAATGTTCGGCGTTGTGCGCCCGTGTAGGCACCGGCTCGGCGGCGCAGGCTACGCGCAATGGATGGCGCATCTGTGCGGCCTGTGCCTGACCCTGCGAGATCTGCACGGCCAGTCCGCGCGCCTGGTCACCAACTACGACGGCCTGCTGGTGTCCGTCCTGACCGAGGCGCAGAATCCCGGCGTGGCGCCGCACAGGACTGCGGGCAGGTGCGCTTTGCGCGGCTTCCGGCGCGCCGACGTGCTCGATGCAGCGGCCGTCGGCTCCAGGCTCGCGGCGGCTGTCTCACTGGTGCTCGCGGCGGGGAAGATCAGGGATCACGTGCAGGACCGGGACGGCGTGTTCGCCAACCGTGCGGTCGCGGCGGGCGCCGGCCTCGCGGCGGGCAGGCTGAGCAGCGCCGGCGAGCGGACCGGCGCCGAACTCGGCTTCGACATCTCGGTGCTGACCAGCGCGATTAGCAGGCAGGCTGAGATCGAGCGGTCGGGTGGACTGGACCTGGCGGAGGTCACCGAGCCCACCGAGACCGCGGTCAGCGCGGCGTTCGCGCACACGGCCGTGCTCGCCGATCAGCCTCGGAACGCCAAGCCGCTGGCGGAGGCCGGACGCAGGTTCGGCCGGATCGCGCACGTGCTCGACGCCGTCGAGGACCTGCCAGAGGATCAGGCGTCGGGTTCTTACAACCCGCTGCTCGCCACGGGGACCACGTCGGCGCGGGCGCGCGAAGAATGCTCGAACGCGCTCAGCGGCCTGCGGACGGCGGTGGCCGAGCTGGAGCTCTCCCAGCCGGCGCTGACGGAGTCACTACTGGTCAGCGAGGTAGCCGTAGCCGTTGGCAAGGTATTCGGCGGCCTGGAGGGCGGGGCGCGCGGGCGGATCGGCCGCGGCGCGCTGGCGTCGGGGTCACCGATGCCGGTCATGGACATCGCGTGCTGGCGCCGTTCGCGATACGGGCAGCCGCCCCGGCGGCGGGATCAGCGCTGCGATTGCCGTGATTGTTGTGACTCCTGTAATTGTTGTGACTGCGATAGTTGTGACTGCGATTGTTGTGACTGCGATTGTTGTGACTGCGATTGTTGTGACTGCGATTGCATGTGACGCTTCTCGGCCGGCCAAGGGCGGGCTGGGGCGTGTCCCGCAAGATCGCGACCCCGGCCCCGATCCCCCCGGCCCTGCCCCCGGCCCGGCCCCGGGCGGCCCGGCCCGGCCCCAGGCGCTCGGCCGACCCGCGGGCGCAGCGACGCCATCG
>WNFX01017039.1_pt1 | contig 17160 bp, 16 predicted proteins | sample 5400111 | NCBI WGS metagenome assembly WNFX01 (sample SAMN13153363, study PRJNA577476) | soil metagenome | isolation source: 40 cm soil or saprolite under grassland replicate 1 | place: USA:California | collected 2016-06-15 | reverse complement strand
AGCCTGATGTTCTTCTCGGTCAGGTCACCGGGCAGCGTGGCGAACTGCAGCATTGCCAGGAAATTCTGGAAGCCAAGCAATCGGTGCGCATCCACCAGCTGCTTGCGCACCGTATTGGGGCTGCCGCACAGGATGATTCCCTGCTCGATGAGCGTGTCGACGGTGTGCTCCTGCCCGGTGACGGAGCGCTTGTGGCTCAGCATGTTCTTCAACGACTTAGCGCTGAGATAGCCGGGCGGAAATATCATCTGGAATGGCTGCCGCAGGAGCTTGTTGAACAGCGCCTCGATGTGGGGGCCGGCTTCGGCCCGCGCCTTGGCATCGGTGTCGGACACGTAGACCGGCGCACACCAGCCGATCCGATCCGAGTTTGCCGTATATCCGTGAAGGCGCTGCGCGGTCTCGCGGTAATGATTGAGAAACCGCGCCACCGACGCGATCGGGCTGTAGGTCTGCAGATAGACGTATTTGCGCGAGGGGTGCGACGCCCATTCGATCGTCTCGCTCGAGCCGGTCGAAGGCACCCAGATCGGCGGATGCGGTTGCTGGTAGGGCCGCGGCCACACGTTGACGTATTCGAAATGATAAAACTTGCCCTCGAAAGCGAACGGGCCGGGGCGCGTCCAACTTTGGATGATGAGGTCGTGCGCCTCTTGAAAGCGGGCGTGCGAGAACGCCGGGTTCGAGCCCATGGAGTAGTACTCGGCGCCGATGCCGCGCACCATGCCGCTGATCAGCCGCCCGCCGGTGATGCAGTCGAGCATGGCGTGCTCCTCGGCTAGCGTGAGCGGATGCTCGCGCAGGCAGAAGGCATTGCCGAGAATCGCGATCTTCGCGTTCTTGGTGCGGCGCGAGAGCGCAGCCGCCATAACCACCGGCGAAGGCATGAGCCCATACGCGTTCTGGTGATGCTCGTTGACCGATATGCCGTCGAAGCCGAGTTCGGCGGCAAGCTCGAGCTCGTCGAGATAGCGGTTGTAGAGCTCGTGCCCTTTCTTCGGATCGAAATAGGTGTTCGGCAGCACCACCCAGGCGGAGCGATATTTGTCGCTGAAGCTCATGTCCAGATAGGCATAGGGCATGAGATGAAACATGAAGACTTTCATCGCCGCCTCCGCAGGCATTTCCTCGATATCGCCAATTGTACGTCGCCGGACCTGTTTTACCAGCGGCGCGCGCGCCTTGCTGGGAGAACAGCCGAGCCGCTAGCATCCGGCTGTGACGACCGCCGGTCGCGTCCGCTGCCGTTCTAAGGATACCGAGTGATCCAATCCCCCGAAGCGCTGCCGGATCGCTTGCGCGACGTGGAGCACCTCGAGGAGGTGATGACCACGCCGTCGGCGGCCTTGACTATGGCATTGCAACGGCTGCCCGGCGACATCATCGTGCTCGGCGTCGCGGGAAAGATCGGGCCGACGCTCGCGCGCCTCGCCAAGCGCGCCGCGCCGGATAGGCGCGTGGTCGGCGTCGCCCGCTTCAGCGAAAAGGGCGTGCGCGAAAACCTCACCAACTGTGGCGTCGAATGCATCGAGGCCGACCTGCTCGAGCGCAAGCAGATCGAGGCGCTGCCAAAACTTCCCAATGTGGTGTTCATGGCTGGCCGCAAGTTCGGCTCCTCCGGACACGAGGACCTGACCTGGGCGATGAACGCGCTCGTGCCGGCCATGGTCGCCGACGCCTTCGCCAGCTCCCGCATCGTCGCGTACTCGACCGGCTGCGTGTACCCTTATGTGAACGTGCATCATGGCGGCGCGACCGAGACGACACCAACAACGCCGCCGCCCGGCGCTTACGCCAATTCCTGCGTCGCGCGCGAAGCGATGTTCCAGTATTTTTCGCGAACGCGCGGAACACCGGGCCGCATCATCCGCCTCAATTACGCGATCGACATGCGCTACGGGGTGTTGCACGACGTGGCGATGCGCGTGCTCGCCGGCACGCCGATCAATCTCACGACCGGCCATGTCAACGTGATCTGGCAGGGCGATGCCAATGCCATGGTGCTGCGCGCATTCACCCACTGCACGGTGCCGACAAGTCCGCTCAATGTCAGTGGGCCGGAGACGGTGAGCATCCGCTGGCTCGCTGAGTCGTTCGCGCAGCGGCTGGGCAAGCCGCCCATTTTCACGGGAGTCGAAGGGTCCGAAGCTTGGCTCGTCAACACCGCGGAGGCGACGCGGCTCTTCGGCTATCCGAGCGTGCCGCTCGGCAAGGTGATCGATTGGACCGCGGATTGGGTCGCGCGCGGCATGCCGAGCCTCGGCAAGGACACCCATTACGATACCCGCGATGGCCAGTTCTGAGCCGGGGCTCACGGTCAAGCAATCGCTCACGCCGTCGGAATTGGACGACGCCGGCGCGCTCGTGCGGGAAGCGCGCTGGAACCAACTGCCCGCCGATTGGCGCATCTTCCTCGCGCTTGGCCGCCTCTATGCGGCGCAACTAGACGAGGGCCGCATTGTCGCCACTACCGCGACGCTGCCCTATGGCGGCCGCTTCGCCTGGATCAGCATGGTGCTGGTTGCGGGCGAATATCGCCGCCGCGGCCTGGCGACGAACTTGATGCAGCAGGCGATGCGGGACTTGGCGGCTGCCAATCTCGTGCCCGTCCTCGACGCCACTCCCGACGGCCGTGCCGTCTATCGCCGGCTCGGCTTCGAGGACTCCTGGGGCTTCCAGCGGTTGATCCGCCGGGAGCGACAGGGCGCAACGGCGAGTCTTCCCGCGCCGGCCGGCATCATCGTGCGGCCGATTGCGGACGAGGATTGGCCGGTGTTGTGCGCCTACGACGCGGCGGCGTTCGGGGCCGAACGTGGCGCTGTGCTCGCCGGCCTGCGCGGGCGGCTGCCCGCGGCCGATCTCATCGCCACGCGCGCGGACGGCATCGTCGGTTTCCTGCTCGGCCGCGACGGCGGCTTGGCCGCGCATATCGGACCGCTCATTGCAGAGGATGACGCGATCGCCCGCGCGCTCGTGGCGCGCGCGCTCGACGGAATCGAGGGTCCGCTGTTCATCGATGTTGCCGACAGCAAGACCGAGCTGCGCAGCTTCCTCGACGCGCACGGCCTCACCGCGGTGCGGCCGTTCACGCGCATGCTTTACCGCTCATCGGCGCGTTTCGACGACGCGGCGCGCACCTTTTCCGTGGTCGGCCCGGAATTCGGCTGAGCGCGCTTTCCCTCGTTTGTGCTCGAGGTACGCTAGCGTGTTCGGTGGACTTCTCTTCCCCTTGGAGTGACGATGAGCAAATCCAACGTGATCGTTGCTTAGCTAGCCGGAGCGCACGCCATGGCCGCAGATGGATTGACGACGATACCGAGCCACTACGGGGCGAAGGAAACGGCGGATCGGCTCGAAGCGGAGATCAGGGCAAAGGGCATGGTCGTGTTCGCGCGCATCGATCATGCAGCCGGAGCTGCGCAGGCCGGCCTAGCGTTGAGGCCCACCGAGGTCCTCATATTCGGCAACGCCAAGGCAGGCACGCCGCTCATGCAGTCCGATCAGACGATCGGCATCGATCTGCCGCTAAAGGCGTTGGTGTGGCAGGACGCGAGCGGCAAAGTCTGGCTCTCCTACAACGAGCCGAGTTGGATCATGCGGCGCCATGAACTAACAGCCGCAACCAAAGCGACGGTCGATGCCATGGCGCATGGCCTCGGCGATCTCGCAAGAAAGGCCACTGCCACGAAGTGACGCGGTCGCGCCGTCGCAGCAGCCGCTTTACTCTTCGGAAGGGTTTTGAAGCTGGGGTTTCTTCGGCTCTTGTTGCGGCTGTGCCGGAGCTTTAGCGGGTGGTTCCGTCGGAGGACCGCGGCCTTCTAAATGGTTCCTGCGCACGGTGGATTGCATTGTTGGATGCGCTGGCGGCGTATTGGCCCAGCTGGGAACCACGCCTTCAACTCTGTTGCTGCCGGAACAAGCGGCGAGCAGCGACGCGAGAACAGATAGTGCAGCAACAACGCGCATCGTCATGCGAGTCCCGCAATTAGCTGCGCGCGCAAATGCGGATAAATTAGGACAAGCTTGGGAGGAAGCGGTCACCCTGCGGTTGCAGACTTCAGCGCTCAATGTGCAGCTTAAGGGCCACGCAACACTCCTGTCGCCCGTGGCCCGTTGAGCGGACCCTGTGACTTTTGGAGTTTCGTTCCTGGTCTCGGGATAGAACACGCTACTCGCTCTTGCCGCCGAGCTGCTTGAGCTTGGCGAACACGGCGTCGACGTTCAGCTCGTCGGCCGGCTTCTTCTCCTCCGGCTCGGGTTCGCGGCGAACAGTGGTCTCGGCGGCGGGCAGCAGCGTGGCGCCTTGCGGCTCGGCATCGGCCGGCTTCTCCTTGGCGGCGCGCTGAACCTCGAGGTCGAGATCGATCTGTGAGCAAAGGCCGAGCGTGACAGGGTCCATCGGCTGCAGGTTCGAGGCGTTCCAGTGGGTGCGCTCGCGGATCGCCTGAATGGTCGACTTTGTGGTGCCGACGAGCCGCATGATCTGGCTGTCCTTGACCTCGGGCTGGCCGGTGAGCACGGGATCGAGCCCCTTGATGCCCTGCGCCGCATCGCCATCGGCGATCGCTTTCACCTCGAGCGGGTGAAGCTTGCAGAAGTCGGCGACCTGATCGAACGAGAGCGCGGTGTTCTCGACCAGCCACACGGCGGTGGCTTTCGGCATCAGCGGTACGGCGCTCATGGCTAAATCTCCTCTGTGCTCCGCCCGCCCTCCCGGGCGAAGCTTGGTGTCATCGGCGATGACGGAAGTGCGTCGAATATAGGCATTCCCCCACGGGCGGCGCAATGGGGGACATCCGCCACGGGCGCGCGCTATCCCAGCGTCGGGTCGAGCACGATCTTTCCCGACGACTCGCCGGATTCCACCAGCCGATGCGCGTCGGCGGCGCGTGACAGCGGCAGAATCCGCTCGATCTGCGCCTTGATCTTGCCCTCGGCAGCGGCGGCAAAGCATTTCGCCACGTCGGAGGCGTGATAGCCCGGCCGTCCCTTGATGGTGATGCGCTTGTGGTAGAGGTGGGAAAAATCGATGCTGACGTTCGGCCCCGCATGCGCGCCGGCGGTGACCAGCCGACCGTCGAAACCGATCGCGCGGAAGGCGTTCGGCAGCACCTTCGGATTGGCGATGTTGTCGTAGAGCACGTCGACGCCCTTGCCGCCGGTCAGCGTCATCACCTCGGCCTGCAAGTCGGCGGTGTTGTAGTTCACGCCGTGATCGGCGCCGAGCGCGAGCCCGATTTTGACGCGCTCCTCGGAACCCGCGGCCGCGATCACGTTCGCGCCGATCACGTTCCTGGCGATCTGAATGCCGATCGAGCCGAGGTTGCCGCCCGCGCCCATGATCAGCACGGTCTCGCCGGCCTTGAGTCCGGCGACGTTCACCAGCAGATTCCAGGCGGTCGGCACGTGGCGCATGATCACGGCGGCGTGGTGGAAGTCGAGCCCCTCGGGCAGCTCGATCGCGGCGCAGGCCGGTACCGCAACCATCTCGGCAAAGCCGCCGGGCCGCTTGATGCCCATCATGCCGGTCGGCCCCGCGTAATTGGCGCCGTCCTCCCGACAAATATCGAGCGGCATGACGCCGGCAGCGGCCACCCGCATCCCCTTTCGCCAACGGGTGACCGACGCTCCGACCGCATCGACGACGCCGGCACAGTCGACGCCCGGAATGAGCGGAAGTATCGCGCCGCGCGCGCGCTCTTTGCCCGCCCGCAAGCTCACGTCGAGCACGCGATTGACGGTGGCGGCATGAATGCGGATGCGGATCTCGCCCGCGCGCGGTTCGGGATCTGGCACGGTCTCGTATTGGAGCACGTCCGGCGAGCCATAGCGGTGCACCACGATTGCTTTCATGCGGGCTCTTTGTCGTTGCGAAGGCGGTGCGCGCGAGGAAGGCGCAACCTCAATCGACCGTCACGCCGGCGTCGTGCACGATCTGTTTCCATTTGACCGCGTCCGCCCTGACCAGATCGGCGAATTCTGCGGCCGTCATGATTGGTGGATCGACGAAATTTGCCGCCAGCACCTTCTGTGCATCGGCATCGCGGGCGAGATCGCGCACATGGCCGTTGAGCTGATCGACGATCTCCTTCGCCGTTGCGCGGGGAGCAAACAGCGCGAACCAGGTCGATATCTCGAACCCGGCAAATCCCTGCTCTGCGAACGTCGGCACATGGGGCAGATACGGCACGCGCATGGGCGTGGCGGCGGCGAGCACGCGCAGCTTGCCCTGGCGGACGAATTCCATATGCGGCCCCATCGACACGAAGGTCACCTGCACGTCGCCGCCGAGCACTGCGGCGACCGCGGGCGCGGTGCCGCGAAACGGCACGAACACGAGCTTGAGGCCGGCACGGCGGCTCAATTCATGCGCGGCGAGATCGGGCGTCGTTCCCACACCCGCCGATGCGTAGCTCACCTTGTCGGGCTGCGCCTTGGCATAGGCGATGAATTCCGCCAGCGTGACGGCCGGCAGGTTGGCGTTGATCACGAGAAACAGCGGCACCGTCCCGATCGGCGCGACCGGAAGGAGATCGTTCAAGGGGTCGTAGGGCATGTATCGCATCAGATAGGGATTGATCACGATGTTGCCGGTATTGGCGACGCCGAGCGTGTAGCCGTCGGGCGTCGCCTTGGCCACCGCATCCATGGCGATATTGCCGCTCGCGCCCGGCCGGTTCTCGATCACCACGGGCTGGCCGCTCTTGGCGGTGACGTGGGCGCCGAAGATGCGCGCGGCGAGATCGGTGATGCCGCCCGCCGAGGTCGAGACGATGACCTTGAGCGGCTTTGCCGGGTAGCTCTGCGCGAGAGCGGAAGGAGTGGTCGCGCAAGAAAAAATCAGGATCGCAAGCGCGCGGATCACGTCGAGCCTCTCGCAAGTTACGCCTTTGATGTTAGCAACCGTCGACAGCAAACACCAATTGCGCGATGGATCGATCGGCCTCATGTTGAGGAGCCAGGGTGAAGGCGATCGAGGCGACGATCCATGGACGACAAATCCGCCTGTGCCGAGTTGATCCAAGCCTGGGCCATTTATCGCGATCAGGGCAAATGGCCGCAACTGCTCGCCACTTTCGTGCCGGAGGGCGAGATTGCGGTCTCCTGGTTCAGCGGCAGCTTTCGTGAATTCGTCGTCCGCTGCCGGCAGAGCTTCGAGGCCGGCCAGCGTTCCAAACACCACATTTTTCCCTCCGTGGTGCGCGTCGCGCGCGATCGTGCGCTCGCCGAGACCAGTATCGTCATCCTGGTGCGCCAGAAGATCGGCGACGTGCTCACCGACATCACGTCGCACGCGCGGTTCCTCGATCGGCTGGAGCGAGGAGGCGGACGCTGGGCGATCGCGGAGCGAGTTGCCATCTACGAGCGCGATCGGCTCGATCCGGTCGAGCCGTCGGAGGCTTTCGCCAAGCTGTTCGGCGCGACCGATCTTTCGGCCTATCCCGAGCCCTACCGGTACATGGCCGCTCGCCTGAAAGCCGCGGGTCGCGCACTGGCGCCGGTCGTGCACTACGATGGCGCGGCGCACACCGCGCATTTGTACGCGCGCTACGACGCTTGGCTGGACGGCGCGTAGCAGGCGGCCAAGATCGGTTCCACGGCCCGCGCTTGACAGGCCCAGCGCATAGCCCCATGTCGAGTGGCGCAGCCACGCGTCGAACCGAGGTCCCATGACGGAAGCCCCCAAGCCCGCGCTGAAGGTGCTGCTGTGCTCGCCGCGCGGCTTCTGCGCCGGTGTCGTGCGCGCCATCGACACGGTCGAGCGGGCGCTCGCCCGCTACGGCGCGCCGGTCTACGTGCGCCACGAGATCGTGCATAACCGCTATGTGGTCGAGAGCCTCAAGGCCAAGGGCGCGATCTTCGTTGAAGAGCTCGACGAAATTCCAGATACCGACGCGCCCGTCATTTTCTCGGCGCATGGCGTTCCGAAATCGATTCCCGCCGAGGCGCGAAAGCGCAATCTATTTGCGCTCGACGCCACCTGTCCGCTGGTCACCAAAGTGCACCGCGAGGCCGAGATCCATTACAAGCGTGGCCGTGAGATCGTGCTGATCGGCCACGCCGACCACCCCGAGGTGGTGGGAACGGTCGGCCAACTCCCCGCGGGCGCCATCACGCTGGTCCAGTCGGTCAAGGAGGTCGCCCGCTTCGCGCCCCGCGATCCCAGCCGTCTTGCCTATGTGACGCAAACCACGCTCTCCGTCGACGACACCGCCGACATCGTCGCGGCGCTGAAAGCGCGCTTTCCCCAGATCCACGGGCCGCACAAGGAAGACATCTGCTACGCCACCACCAATCGCCAGGAGGTCGTGAAGAAGGTAGCGCCCATGGTCGAGGCCATGGTGGTGGTCGGGTCGCCCAATTCCTCCAATACCCAACGTCTCAAAGAGGTCGCAGAACGTGCAGGCTGTCCGCGTGCGGCGCTGGTGCAGCGCGCCAAGGAGATCGACTGGTCGTTGTTCGGCTCGATCGCAAGCCTCGGCGTCACCGCCGGCGCCTCCGCGCCGGAGGTCTTGGTCGAGGAGGTCATCGGCGCCTTCGCCGAGCGCTATGCGGTAAAGGTGGAGACCGTCACCACCGCCGACGAAGACATGTTCTTCCCGCTGCCGCGGGTGTTGCGAGGGCCCGAGGCAGCGGAATGAGCTCGCGCGTGGGGCAGCGCAGTTCCCACGTCTAGAAATCAGTTATTGGACATCAGCATTCGTCGCGTTCCCACCGATCCCTGATTCCGGATTTGCCGTCGCCCGGAGCAGGCACACGCATGAGGAATGACCGTGGCCGTCTACACCGATGTGGTGGCGGAAGAGCTTGGGGCCTTTCTCGCCGGTTACGACATCGGGGAACTGCTCGCCTATAAGGGCATCGCGGAAGGCGTGGAGAACTCCAACTTCCTCGTTCACACCAGCCGCGGCTATTTCATCCTCACTCTCTACGAAAGGCGCGTGGCGGCCAACGACTTGCCGTTCTTTCTCGGCTTGATGGAGCACCTGCATGCGCGTGGCATCAGCTGCCCGCGGCCGGTCAAGAACAAGCGGGGCGAAGTGCTGGGCCACATCGCCGGCCGTCCGGCGGCGGTGGTTACGTTTCTCGACGGCATGTGGATTCGGCGGCCATCGCCGGCTCACTGCGCGGCGCTGGGTGAGGCGCTGGCGAGGCTGCATCTCGCCGGGCTCGATTTCACGCACAGCCGCGTCAACGCGCTTTCGGTGAATGGCTGGCGGGCGCTCTACGAGAACTGCAGCGCGCGCGCAAACGAGGTGCAGCCCGAATTGAAGCAATTTCTCGCGGCCGAGCTTGCGCATCTCGAAAACGCATGGCCGTCGAATTTGCCGCAGGGCGTGATCCACGCCGACCTCTTTCCCGACAACGTGTTCTTCCTCGGCAACAACCTTTCCGGACTGATCGATTTCTATTTCGCCTGCACGGACGCGCTCGCCTACGACGTCGCGATCTGCCTCAACGCCTGGTGCTTCGAGAGCGACCATTCCTACAACGTGACCAAGGGCAGGAGCCTGCTGCAGGCCTATGCGCAGGTGCGCTCGCTCTCGCAGGAGGAGCGCCGCGCACTGCCGCTGCTCGCCCGCGGCGCGGCGCTGCGCTTTCTTCTGACGCGGCTTGTCGACTGGTTCGATGTGCCGGCCGGCGCACTGGTGCGGCCGAAGGATCCGTTCGAGTATTACCGCAAGCTGCGCTTCCATCAGTCGGTCAAGAGCGTGCGCGACTACGGTATCGAGGGATGAGCGAGCCGCACGTCGTCGTCCACACCGATGGCGCCTGTTCCGGCAATCCGGGGCCGGGCGGCTGGGGCGCGATTCTCGCCTTCGGCGATCACGAGAAGGAGCTCAGGGGCGGCGAGGCGCACACAACCAACAACCGCATGGAGTTGATGGCCGCGATCGCGGCGCTGGAAGCGCTCAAGCGGCCCTGCCTCGTCGACATTCACACCGACAGCCAATATCTGCGCAATGGCATCCTCTCGTGGATCAACCAATGGAAGCGCAACGGCTGGCGCACCGCCGATAGGAAGCCGGTCAGGAATGTCGATCTCTGGCAGCGGCTCGATGCGCTCTTGGCACGTCATCGGGTGCGCTGGCATTGGGTGCGCGGCCATGCCGGCCACGTGCTCAACGAGCGCGCCGACAAATTGGCGCGCACGGGACTAGAGGAGGCGCGCTCGCGCGCCAGCAAGAGTCGCCCGGCGGCGTTCCCGGGCGATTAGAGGTTGTCCCGAGCCACGCAACATCCGCTCGTCCCGGATCCGGCCTCCCGGACTCCAACTTGCGCGGGAATGAGCGGCGAGTACGGCGACTTCGGATTCGCCTCTAAAGCTGCTTGAGCAAGGCGTCGCCGCCCGACACTTCGACCTTGCCCGGCGCCTCCTCGATGTTGAGCTTCTTCACCACGCCGTCGTCGACCAGCATGGCATAGCGCTTCGACCGCGTGCCGAGCCCATTCCCCGAACCGTCGAAAGCCAGATCGATTGCCTTGGCAAACTCGCCGTTGCCGTCGGCCAGAAAATCGACCTTGTCGGCGGCGCACGCCTTCTTCCAGGCGTCCATCACGAACACGTGATCGAAGGAACGTGCATCTTGTGACAGGTGCCGGTGAAGGCGCCGGGCACCGCGAACAGGGCGACCTTCTTGCCCTTGAAGATCTCGTCGGTCGTCTTCCACGCCGGCCCCTCCGACGTCATTACGCGAAACTTCGTCTCCGGCAGTCGATCGCCGACCTTGATGGACATGATCGTCATCCTCTCGCTTGCATGTGAAATGCTTAAACTCTTGCCCGCGCCGCTCGCGACCTCGCAGGGCGCGCCACCCCCAAATTAACGCGCCCGGCGAATTAGTCGAGACGGGTGACGACCTCGATGGCGGCATCTCCCGCGACGGCGGTGAGGGCGATGCGAGCGCCGTCGTAACTGGCTCCGGGCGGTGCGCCATCGAGCGCGAAGGCGAAGCGTTGCAAACCTTTCGGCGCGCCATCGACCGCCGCCGGCACCGGCAGTGCCCAATCCGCTGTCGGTCCCTCGGCGAATAGAGCGATCTCGGTTGCGGGCGGCGCTGCGAGGTCGACGAGGATGCGGGGTCGGCCCCCGGCGTTGTCGCGCCGAACCGATTTGACGGCAAGCGCCGCGCCTTCGCCAAGCGCGAGCTTCTTCGGAACCCGCGCTTCGGCCGCGACCAGCACGGCCTCGTGCGAGGAGGCTCCGCCGGTGAGCACCAGTTCGGCCTTTCCTTCCGCGGGCACGCACAGCGTCTCGCATACCGCGTAGTCGAGCTTGAGGCGCAGCTTGACCGGCTCCCCCCTGATCTGCGGCACGATCGCCAGAGGCAGGATGACGTCGCCCGTATATCCGATCGTAACCAGCCCCTGTTCCGGGATCCGTTGCGGCGCGGGCCACAGGACCTCGACCGACTTGAGGTTCTGCGACTCCGAAAAATCGAAGCGCGGCGGCACGCCAGCATCGCCGGGATAGCGCCAATAGGTGTGCCAGCCACTCTTGAGCCTGATCTCCACGCCGGCGCGGATCGGCCCTCCATCGGGCGGCGAGGAACCCGCGATGAGACGCACGGCGTTGCGTGCATCGCCGTCCCAGCGCGAGGCGTCATCAGCGGCCGCGTTGCTTGTGGCGATCAGGCTCATCGCGCAGATGCCGATCGCGCCAAGCGCGGCGGTCCGTCGCAGCCCATCGAAGCCGGTGGTCATGATCGCTTGATCTATGGGCGAAACTTTTCGTGTGCCACTGAATTCATCGTGAGCCAACGCGTGATCAACCGGCCCGGGTGGTGGAAAGTACATGAAAAAGACACACATCTTACGCGCGTCGCCCCGTATCATGGCACGAAGCGTGCGTAGATTTGTATGCCGCCTCGTTTGCAATCGGCGGCCAATCAGGTAGCATTTCGACATGAAGTTTCCTCGCAAGACAACCATGCAAGACGACGAGGCGCCGGTCGGCGCCGAATCCAACGCGCCTCGGCCGGAGGGAACGGGCCGACCGGGAAGATTTAAATCGCAGCCGCGTAAGGTGGCCAAGCGCGGCTATCTCGACGGACAGATGTTGATCGCGATGCCGTCGATGGGCGATGACCGATTCGCGCGCAGCGTCATCTATGTTTGTGCGCATTCGACCGAGGGCGCCATGGGCATTGTCGTGAACCAACCGGCCCCGCACATCAGCTTTGCCGACCTTCTGGTGCAGCTTGAGGTCATCCCGGCGTCGGAGCTGATTCAGCTGCCGCGGGGCGCAGACGGCGTGAAGGTGCTCAAGGGCGGCCCGGTCGATACCCAGCGCGGCTTCGTACTGCATTCGAGCGACTTCTTCATCGAGAACTCGACGCTGCCGATCGACGAAGGCATCTGCCTGACCGCAACGCTCGACATTCTCAAGGCGATTGCGCGCGGGGAGGGGCCGCAAAGCGCCGTTCTCGCGCTCGGCTATGCCGGCTGGGCGCCGGGCCAGCTCGAGAACGAAATCCAGCATAACGGCTGGCTGCATTGCGCGGCCGATCCCGAACTGATTTTCGGCCAGGACACCGGCGGGAAATACGAGAAGGCGCTGAAGAAGATCGGCATCGATCTCGGCATGCTCTCGAGCGAGTCTGGGCACGCGTAGTCAGGTCACGCATCGGATCAGCTCTGGCTTTAATTTATTTCGGCCGCTCATCGCCGCTCTCGCTTTCGCGAGCGTAAACTCCAGCGGCTGCATGCGTGCCTTTTGGCCGCTTGCGCGGGAGTGAGCGGAGTGGGAGAGGCCGTCGGCTATTACTGAACGCTGCGTTTGCGCGGTGCGATATCGCTCTCTTCGCTCACGCGCTCGTCTTCCAACAGTGCCTTGGCGTCATCCGCGCTCATCGGCTCGCCGAAATAATTACCCTGCGCGTACTCGCAGCCGAGCTGATAGAGCTCGACCGCATCCGAATCGGTTTCAGCGCCTTCGGCCACCACTTCCATGCCGAGATCGTGCGCGAGCGCGATGATCGAGCGCAGGACGACCGGGCGGGAGCCCTTGCCGTTCGTGCGCACGAAAGACTGGCCGATCTTGATCGTGTCGAAAGGAAAGCGCTGCAGATAGGCGAGGGAGGCGTGGCCGCTGCCGAAGTCGTCGAGCGCCAAGCCGGCGCCAAGATCACGGATGCGCTGCAGCATCTGCGCGGTGTGTTCGGGATTCTCCATCACCAGCGACTCGGTGAGTTCGAGCTTGAGCGTTCCGCGCGCAAGGCCCGCCCGCGCGATCACCGTGCGCAGATCGTGAATGAGATCCTGGCGCAGCAATTGCCGCGAAGACATGTTGACGCTGGCGAACAGCGGATCGCGCCGGCGCACGGTACCCTGCCAGCTGCTCAGCTGCCGCGCGGCGTGCTCGAGCACGAACATGCCGAGCTCGACGATGAGGCCGACCTCCTCGGCGATCGCGATGAACTCGGCGGGCGAGGCGCGGCCCACTTTGGGATGATGCCAGCGCGGCATCGCCTCGAACCCGGCGACGGAGCGGTCCTCGAGCCGCACGATCGGCTGGTAGAGGATCGCGATCTCCTCGCGCTCCAGCGCGCGCCGCAGCTCGGATTCGAGCGTCGCACGGTCGCTCTGGCGTGCCCGCATCGAGGGCTTGAACACTTCGATGCGGTCGCCGCCGATGCGCTTGGCGTGGTACATCGCGAGCTCCGCATCCTTGAGCACCTCCTCGGTGCGGCGCGGCTCACCGTCGCCGAGCGCAACGCCGATCGATGCGGTGAGAAACAGCTCGCGGTCATTGAACGTGATGGGCGCGCGCAGCCCTTTGCGCAGCGTCTCGGCAAACGCGATGATGCGCTCGGTTTCGCGCTCCGACAAAAGAATGAGCGCGAACTGATCGCCCGCGAGCCGGGCGAGCGTGTCTTGCGGCTTGAGCAGCCGAGCGAGCCGCCGCGCCAGCGTCAGCAGGATCGAATCGCCCACCGCGATGCCGACGGAGTCGTTGACCTGCTTGAACCGGTCGAGATCGATCATCATCACCGTCGGCTTGATCGCCGGATCGGCCTTGGCGAGCGCGAGCACGCCCTCCAGTCGGTCGAGGAACAGCTCGCGATTGGGCAGCCCGGTCAGATTGTCGTGCACCGCGTCGTGGAGGAGCCGCTCCTCTGCGTTCTTGAACTCGGTGACGTCGGTGAGCGTGCCCACGAGCCGCACCACCTCGCCGTCCGAGCCCACGACCGGCCGCGCTTTGAGCGTGAACCACAGATAATGGCCATCGGGCGTGCGCAGGCGGAAATCCTGGCTCAGGCGGCCGCGGCGTTGCTCCAGCACGCTGTCGAGCACGGCGCGGAAACGATCGCGATCGAGCGGGTGCAGCACGTCGAGCCAACGTGCCGCCGGTCCTTCGAGCGAGCCGCGCTTGAGCCCGAGCAGCGCCTCGGTTTCCGGGCTGGTGAACACCTTGTCGGCGGAGACGTCCCAGTCCCAGATCATGTCGCCCGCGCCGGTGAGCGCGAGCGCGCGGCGCTCGACGTCGGACACGATGCCGCTGGTTACGCCACCGGCAAACGCATGCTGCATCACCGTAAAACCGATCAGCATTACGATCAGGACCAGACCGCCGAGCAGGGCCGGGCCGACGATGTCGTTGGTGATGACGGCGGTCACGGCGAACACCGCCGTGATCACCCACAGCACCAGCAGAAGCCAGGTCGGGATCAACAGGACGGCGCGGTCGAAGCCGTGGAACGAAAGATACACGACCAGGGCGAAGCCGAGCAGGGCGACGGCAAAGAGCGAGACGCGCGCGATACCGGACGCGATCGGCGGCTCGTATAAGGCCAATGCAACGAGTGCCGCGAGAAAGGCGAGCCAGCCGAGCGTGATGTGGGCGTAGCGCACGTGCCAGCGGTTGAGGTTCAGATACGCGAACAGGAATACAACCAGCGTCGCGGCCAGGATCGCCTCGCCCGAGGCGCGCCAGATTTGCTCGGAGTCCGCAGAGAGCGCGAACACCTTGCCCCAGAAGCCGAAGTCGAGGCCGATATAGACGAGCACCGCCCAGCCGAGCGCGGCGGCGGCAGGAAACATCATGCTGCCCTTGACCACGAACAGGATGGTGAGGAACAGCGCGAGCAATCCGGCGATGCCGATGACGATGCCGTGGTAGAGCGTGAGGCTGTTGACCTTGTCCTTGTAGGCCTCGGGTTGCCACAGATAGAGCTGGTTGAGCTTGCCCGTGCGCAGCTCGAGCACGTATGTCATCACGCTGCCGGGATCGAGCGTGATGCGGAAGATATCCGCAGTGGCGCTGTCCTGGCGCTCGGGGCGTTCGCCGCTCGAAGTGATGCTGGCAACGCGGGAGAGGCCGAGATCGGGCCAAAACACACCCGAGCCGACCATGCGGTAGTGCGGCACGACGATCAGCCGCTCGATCTGTTCATCGCCGGAATTGGCGAGCGCGAACACCGCCCAATTTGTGTTTCCCTCGCGCGCGCGCACGTCCATGCGCCGGATAATTCCGTCGGGGCCGGGCGCGGCGGAGACGAGCAGGCGGTCGGCCTCGGTGCGATGGCGCTCGGCGGAGTCGGTGAGATCGATCGCCTGCGCATCCGTGCGCACATTGATCGCCTCCACCGCGCGGGCGGGGGAAAGGCCGACCACGAGCACGGTCAGCACCGCCGCCACGCAGGCGCGCACACAATGCAACCGACGTCCTCCCAGCTCCACCCCTGTCGACCCCCTCGCCGAGCTTCGTCGGACCGACGCAATTCCGCGCGCGCCCAAGGCGAGCGAACTTTACGTTGATTTACGTCGATTTCGCGGCCCATGCGCGCCGGGAAAGGCTCGCAGAACGCCTGTACCTGGTATCGGCCAAATGCGAAACAGAAGCAATTTCAAGCGCTTGCGACGGTCAGGACGATCTTGCCGATATGCGCGCTCGTCTCCATGCGCGCGTGTGCGGCAGAAACCTGCGCGAGCGGGAAGGTGCTATCGACCAGCGGCCTCACCCGACCCGCGGCAATGAGCGGCAGAACGTACGTCTCGACGGCCCGCGCAATCGCACCCTTGTCGGCGATAGAGCGTGCGCGCAGGGTCGAGCCGGTATGGGTGAGGCGCTTGAGCATGATGCGGCGAAAATCGACCGTGGCCTTGGAGCTCGCCTGGAAAGCAATCTGCACCACCCTCCCTTCGACGGCGGCGGCCTCGTAATTCCGCTCGATATAGTCGCCGCCGACCATGTCGAGGATGACGTCGGCGCCCTTGCCGTCGGTGGCGGTCTTGGTCGCGGCGACGAAATCTTCGCTCTTGTAGTTAACGGCGACATCGGCGCCGAGGCGTCGGCACGCATCGCATTTTTCCGCCGAACCAGCGGTGGCGATCACACGCGCACCGAATGCCTTAGCAAGCTGGATCGCGGCGGTGCCGATGCCGGAGGAGCCGCCGTGCACGAGCAAAGTCTCGCCGGCCTTCAATCGCCCGCGCTCGAACGCGTTGTGCCAGACGGTGAAGAAGGTTTCGGGAATTGCCGCGGCGGCAACCAGTGTGAGGCCTTCCGGCACCGGCAGCGCGTGGCTTTCATGCGCCCGACAATATTCGGCGTAACCGCCGCCGACCACCAGCGCCATGACCTTGTCGCCCGCCTTCCAGCGCTTCATCAGGCCGGTTGACGCCCGCGGCCGCGACCTTCACCAGCACCTCGCCTTCCCCGGGGCGGGGCAGCGGACGCTCTTCGGGCACGAGCATATCCGGTCCGCCGGGCGCGCGGATTGCGATCGCGGTCATCTGGGCGGGCAGTGCGGGCATGGCAAAAGTCCTTCGCTGACGCTGTTTGCGGGGTTGCTTAGTTGGGGGCGGCGCATGTGACAACGGCGGCGCCGCGGGCTATTTTCGCACGCTCTCGTGCGGAGGCGAGCGATGCCGGCCATGGATGAAGACGATCGCCCGAAGAAAAAGGTCGTGCACGAGATCGGCCAGGATCTCACGCTGCTCTCGATCAAGGAGCTCGAGGAGCGTGTCGCGCTTCTCAAGGAAGAGATCGGTCGGCTGCAGGCGACGATTGCCAGCAAGCAAGGCTCGCGTAGCGTTGCCGACCAGTTCTTCAAGAAATAGAGCACCCGCACTTCCGATCTGCGGCTGCCGATTGTCGGCGACGCGGACAGCCGGCCGGCCGGGTGCCGGGGACCGCAAATTGTTTAAAATCTT
>WNFX01006174.1_pt1 | contig 17161 bp, 19 predicted proteins | sample 5400111 | NCBI WGS metagenome assembly WNFX01 (sample SAMN13153363, study PRJNA577476) | soil metagenome | isolation source: 40 cm soil or saprolite under grassland replicate 1 | place: USA:California | collected 2016-06-15 | reverse complement strand
GATCGAATTCGATCGGGCGACGGGAAAACTCTCGGACACGGATTACGAGAGCTTGAAGGGCAAGTACACTGCGGAAGCCCTGGCGGCACTCCGCGCGGAGCCGGGGACGGGGGACGAGGGACGGGGGACGGCTCTTGCCCCGGCGGTCACTCGTCACTCGTCCCCCGTCCCTCGTCCCGGGTGTCCCACCCACGGTCCCCGTCCCGAATCCGATGCCCAGTTCTGCTCCGAGTGCGGCTCCCGGCTGGCGAGCGCCCCCGGCTACTGCTCGCGCTGCGGCACCTCGCTCGAGCGCGACGCGCGCTATTGTCATTCCTGTGGAGCACGCGTGGCTGCCTGAAGGTGACGTCCCGCACGCTTTAACATCCCCCGTGACGTCGCGTCTGTACCGCTCGGAGTGCCGACTGATTACGCACCTACGAGAGGAGACGCTCACCCATGCGTTACACTATCCAGTTGACCGTGGCCGCCGCCGTCGCCGGCGCGCTGGTGCTTGCCTGCGGCGAGGGCACGGCGCCCTACTCGCCGCAGGCCCAGGTGCTTGCCGCGGAGCAGGAGCAGCTCGGCGCCATGGTCGACAGCGACTTCGGTGCCGCGGGCGCGACGGCGACAGACGCGGGCCCCAGCGGCGCCGGCCTCGCGACGGACCTCGCGGCCACGACCGCCGACACCGCGCCGACGTTCTGGGGCCGGCTGCGCGTCGTCCCCGGCGGCCCCCGCCCGGTTTATCATCGCGACGTGACGATCCAGGGCGACACGGCCCGCGTGGAGCACGACATCACCTTCGACGGACTGTTGCTGGTCGACACCAGCGCCGACGGCGTGTTCAACCCGACGTCCAAGCCGCTGGCCGACCAGATGACCCAGCACGCCGTGCTGGCAAGGGACGACTCCAGACCGCGCGGCTGGCGTGTGGTGCAGCTCTCGCCACAGGATTGGTCGGTCGTGGATGCGAGCCGCCAGACCGTGACCGTGACGGACGTGAAGGTGTACCGCAACGATACGCTGCTCGTGGAGGTCACCGACCCCACGGCGCTGTTCGACGTCACGAGCCGCGTGCCGCGGTTCCGGCTGGGGGACACGGTGAAGGTGGTCGCGGCGGTCACCAACACGACCAATTCGGGGTTCACCCCGCCGAGCTTCGTGTATCTGCATGTGCGCCACGCCTCGATCAGCGGTACCAGCTGGCGTCGCCTGAAGATGACGGACAACGGCGATGGCACCTACGAGCGCAGCTGGATCGCGCGGCGCACGGGGATCGACCGGTTCCTCGTGGACGCACTCGATGCGGCGACGCTGCTCGAGGGGACGCCGGACAATTACCGGGCGAATGAAGTGGGGATTCCGTATAGGATAGAATAGGACTCGCGAGCATAACGGACGCGAGTCGGGGGCTCCCGAAGCGACTGCGTATTTTTGTCGCGGAGGGAGCCCCCGACCGCGTCCGTGCTCTTGATTTTCACCACTCGCCTCCCTATCACTGTGCCACCTTCAATCGGGAGCCCTGGTGTGACCCGTCTCACACTGCGGATCGGGGTGGTGGTCGCGGGACTGGCCGTCGTCGGCACGGCCGTGCAGGCGCAGCGGCGGGTGCGGGGCGGACGGGCGGTGCTGGTCGACCGGCCGGCCGTCGGGCCCCGGGTAGGCTACGACTTCGACCGCGACCATGTGTTCGTAGGCGGCCAGCTGAATCTGCCGGTGGGGCGGCGCTGGACACTGGTGCCGTCGGCGGAGTTCTACCCTGGCGCCACGAACTCGCCCTTCCGGCTGAACGCGGATCTCAAGTTCCATCCGCCGACGGTGTACGGGTTCTTTTACCTGGGCGGAGGGTTCGCGTACCTGCACTCGTCCGGGTTCAGCGACGCGGGCGCCAATCTGTTCGCGGGGTGGGAGGGGCGTCGCGCGCGGCCGTTCAAGCCGTTCCTGGAAGGGAAATTCGTGTTCGCCGACAACACCTCTTTCAACGTCGAGGCGGGGCTCAACTTTCCGCTCTAGCTAGAACTCGAACCGCTCCATGCGGCGCAGCCCCACCCACAGGGGAAGTGCCGTGGCGGCGGCGCACAGCATCGCCGCGACGGCGAACCACGAGATCATCCAGCCGTCCACCACGACCGGCTGCCCCTGGTACACCGCCCGGACGTAGGCGTACACGGCCTGCCACAACGCCACGATCACCCCGCCGAGCAGGGCGATCGTCGTCATCATGTAGACCAGCCCGCCGAACGACGTGGGGATTTGTGCCGCGTTCTCCGTCTCGAATTGCGGGTAGAGGGCGCCGAAGCCGAGCGCCAGCGCCGCGATCGCGAACGTGAGGCCGCCGATGGTCAGCATGCCGACGACCATCATGAACGGCCGGACTTGCAGCAGCACGTTGGTGAGCCCGGTGAGCAGCAGCGCGAGCACGAGCAGCGGGATCGTGCCCACCCAGTACTTGGACCAGAGCAGCGCCCGCAGCTCGAGCGGGCTCGAGCGCAACAGCCACATATGCCGGCCTTCGAGTGACACCGCGGGGAAAATGAATCGCGCGGCGATCGCGGCGAGCACGAATCCCGCCAGCCCGAGGTTCAAGAACGACACCAGCGTGACGTAGAAGAAGCCCACCTGCTCGCCGCGGTGCAGCGGCAGGGCCTTGATGTTGAACAGGTACACCACGACCAGCACCGCCAGCAGGATGAGCTGGCTCCACTGGGTCGTGTCGCGGAAAAACAGCTTGATATCCTTGAGCACGAATTCGCGCTTCGCGACCGGGAGGAAGCCGAGCAGGGTGCCGACGGTCCAGCGCCACCACGTGCCCCGGACGAAGCGCTCGGCGCCCTCCTGCGCCTTGGTGAAGCCGGGGGCGAAGAGCGCCCGGTGCAGCATCGCGCCGATCGTCACGAGCGCGGCCGCGGTGGTCCAGAGCAGCACGAGCGGCAACGGATCCACCTCGCCGCGCAGGAATGTCATGATCGCCTTCGTGGCCCACTCGCTCGGGAGGAACGGCGACGTCGGCGTGCGCAACACCGCGATGAAGTCGAGCAGGTTGCGGAATCCTTCGGGCGACGCGAGCCGCTCCGGGCGGATCACCCGCAGCAGCAGAATCAGGCCGCCGGCCGCGCCCAGCGCCACGATCGACAGCAGGTCGCGCGCACGGCGCGCCGGGAACACGTTCACGAGCACGAGGGTGACGGCCGACCCCGCCACCGCGGGAACTAACAGCATCGGGAACAGCGCGAGCACCGCAAACGGCGCGAACAGCGGACCACCGTGGTAGATCACGCCGTACGCCGTGAGAATCGGCACGGCCATCAGCGCCACCATCCACGACGAGTGCAGCAGCGTCTCGCCGAGCTTCGCCAGGTAGATCCGCAGCCAGTCTACCGGCGCGGACACGAGCAGGTCCAGGTCCTTCGCCAGGAAAAAGCTCGACAAGGCGGTAATGACGTTGGAGAGCACCAGGATCGCGATGAACGACAACAGCACCAGGCCCAGCAGCTTGCCCGCGAGCAGCGGTCCCAGCTCCTCGACGCCGCGGAAGTAGCGCAGGATCACGTACAGCACCCAAAACACGGCCAGCCAAAACAGCGTCCCCACGGACACCAGCAGCAGCAGCTTGCCCGAACCGCCGCGCGAGCGCTCCTCGCGGATCCGCTGGAGAGCGGTCCGCCACTTGGGCTCGAGCACCCGCCACAGCGACGGCTGGGTCACGAGGCGCCGTCGCCCCCCGCGTGGCCCAGCACCTCCGCCAGCTCGCGCACCTGGGCGCCGCCCGTGAGCTTGAGGAACAGCTCCTCCAGGCTAGCGTCGCCGGCGCGGTGCTGCCGCCGCAGATCGTCCACGGTCCCCTCGGCCACGATCTTGCCGTGCTGGATGATGGCGACGCGGTCGCACATTGCCTCGGCCACTTCGAGCGTGTGAGTACTCATGAGGACCGTGCCGCCCCGACTCGCGAACTGGCGGAAGATGTCCTTCAGCAGGCGCGCCGCCTTGGGGTCGAGCCCCACCATCGGCTCGTCCACCACGATGTACTCGGGCCGATGGATCAGCGCGCTCGAGATGATCAACTTCTGGCGCATCCCGTGGCTGTATGCCTCCACCAGCTCGTCCTTCCAGCTCGCCAGCTCGAACACCTCGAGCAGCTCGGCGACCCGCCGCTCGACGGCGTCGCCCTCCTGGCCGTACAGGGCCGCGACGAACCGCAGGAACTCGGCACCGGTGAGCTTGTCGTACACGAACGGCCGGTCCGGGATGAAGCCGAGTCGCTGTTTGGCGGCGATCGGATTGCGGTGCACGTCGTCACCGCCCAACAGGACCCGGCCGTCGGTGGGTCGCAGGATGCCGGCGATCATGCGCAGCGTGGTGGTCTTCCCCGCGCCGTTGGGCCCGAGAAATCCGTACAGCAGGCCGCGCGACACCTCCAGTGACACGTCGTCCACCGCGACGAAGCTGCCGTAGTGCTTGGTGAGGTTCTCGAGCCGGATCATAGCACCTCGAGCTTGAGACTCCCGATCAAACGCACCAGCTCGACCTGACGGGCGAGCCCGCCGATCACGAATCGCACGTGCGCCGCGTCGGCGGGGAACTGGTCGAGCGTGGGGTCCACCGCGACCCAGTCGCCGAGGTACACCTCGGGCCACGCATGATAGTAGAAACGACCGCCGCGGTAGAGCAGGCCGGCGACGGCCCGGGCGGGGAGCCCGACGGCCCGCGCCAGCGCTACGTACAGCACGGTGCGCTCGTTGCAGTCGCCACTCCGCGTCTCGAGCACGCGCACCGCTCCGGGCGCGCCCCCGACCACCCGCGCCGCGACCTGCTTGGCCACCCAATCGTGGATCAGGCGGGCGGCGTGGGCCGGGTCGTCCTCGCGACCGACGATCTGGCGGGCCTGAGCCCGGATGCGCGCGTCGTCGCTTTCGATCCACGGCTCGGGCGCGAGGAACGGCGCGAGCCCGCGCTCACGCGCCGGGAGCCGGTAGGCCGCCGTGAGCTCGGCCCCCGCCTGGCGCCGCACCACGAGCGTGTCTCCCACCAGCCCCTGCCGTCCCGTCGTGAAGTCCGGCCCCGCGGGCGCACCCCCGGAGAGTCGGGCTCGCAAGATCGACAGCGTGTCGCGGCGGGGGAGGGGCGGCGCGTCCGCGACGAGCGCAGTAGTCGCCACCACCTCTCCGGGTCCGGGATTGGCGCTCGCCCGGACGACGCGCGCCGTGTCGCGATGCCGGAAGTTCACGTACGCCAGCTCGAACGCGGTGCGCTCCATCGAGAAGCCCGCCGCGTTTGCCGCCCGGACGATGTGTCCCTGGGCGTCGATCCAGGCCGTCGTCGGGCTGCCGCCCGATCGCTCCTCGATACGGAAGGCGCGGACCGTGTCGAAGTGCACTGCTACCCAGGCCATGGTCGTCGAATCGAAGCCTGCACTGTCCGGCACTACCAAGGTGGACTCCGCCGCGACCGTCACGTCGACGGGTCGCTGGGTGAGCAGCATGGGGTCGAACACGGCGCTCGCGTAGGACTTCCCCGGCTTGAGCTCGCCACCGAACGCGAGGCGCAGCGGCAGCAGCGTAGGGAGCACCACCGGCCGGAGCAGGGGCGTGCGGGTCGTTTCGGAGTCTGTCGGCGACTCCAGGCTGACCGCGAGCACCGTGTCACCGCTCACGAGGCCACGCGCGGCGAGCCGGCCCAGGTCGCCGTCGAACTTGGCCTCCACGCCCTCGAACCGCAGGGTGCGGGAGAACGCGGCCCGGCTCATCGCCGTGGTGCGGTGCAGCGTGCCCACAGCCGGGACCTGCAGCACGAGCACATCGGTCACCCGGATGCTCGTGCCGGAGGTATCGATGGTGGACGAAGCGAACCCGACCTGACGCTCGGCGACGGCGAGGCGGTAGTACGCGGCGCCGGGCGGCACGCGCAGCGCGGCCTCCGCCAGGCGCGCGCCCGTCGGCTGGAAGACTTCGCGCTTCACGAGCCACCCGAGCGACACGATCCAGGCGCCCAGGATCACCGCGGCCAGCGTGCGCCGGCTCACGACTGGCCTGCCTCGCTGCGGCGCAGCACCGCCTCGAACGCGTCCCGCTCCGCCGGCGTCTCCACCACGAAAGAAACCTCGGAAGGGAAGGCCGCGCTGCCAAGGTGGACTTTGAGGATCGGCACCATGATCTCGGCCGCGTCCTCGACCGACAGGTTGCCGGCGCCGGTGCCGATCGGTGGCGCGGTGACCGTGCCGAACTCCCATTCCTGCACCTGCTGCAGCGCGGAGCGCCACGCGCGCGCGACCCCGTCACGCGTGATCGGCTCGGTGTCGCTGCGGATGACGGCGTGGATCACGAAGTCCGCCGGGAGGTCGCCGCCACCCGCCGTCACCACCGCCGCGCCCACCGGGAGCTCCTTCTGGAGCCGCAGGTGGCTCGAGAACTCGGCTCCGCCCACCGTCTCGAGCCGCCGCACCGCCGGGGTGGTAGGGTCGAGACGGGTGGTGGCGGGACGGACGATCGCGTCGGCGGAGCGGAACGCGAGGTCGTCCACGACCACGTGAATCACCGGGCGGCGGCCTCCCGGGAGCGGCGATACATGCGCGTCGCTTCGGCGGGCCGGTTCAGGCGATCGAATACGATGCCGAGGCGGTGCAGCGCCCGCGCGTTGCGGGGCTCGAGCTCCACCGCCCGCTCGTAGGCGGCCTGGGCGCCCATGAGGTCGTCAACGTGATTGAGCGCCTCGCCGAGGTAATACCATGCTGCCGCGCGGCCGGGATCGACCTCCGTGGCACGCCGCAGCGGCGGCAGGGCGTCGCTCCAGAGCCCGCGGCGCGACAGCAGCACACCCAGGCCGGTGAGGGCCTCACCGTGCGCCGGGTCGACCCGCAGCGCCTGCTCGTAATCGAGCTGGGCTGCGCGGTAGTGCTGGGCGGCCCCGAGCCGTGCCGCGCGCTCGACCAGTAGGGCGACGTTGTCCGGGTCGCGGGCGAGCGCATCATCCAGCGTGGGCGCCGCCAGCGCGGCATCCGGCACCGCTCCTGCCTCGCCGCCCGGCGCCGCGGACGGCGGCAGCTCGGCGCTGATCGGCGGCGGCAGGCCCGCCCGCGCGACATCGGCGGGCGAGGCGATCGTGCTCTCGTCCGTTAACGATGCCGCTTCCTCGATCAGCTCGGCCGCCACCCGGGCGCGATCGGCCGCCGATTGCCAGCGCGGCTCACGCTTGCGGATCACCCACCACCTCCTGCGTGAGCCAGGACAGATACTGATCCAGCCCGCGCTCCACCCGCAGCCCGAGCAGCTCCGGCACCGCGTACGGATGCCGTTGCCGCACGGCGCCGCACAGGGCATCCCAGCGCGATCGGTCGGTCTTCAGCAAGACGACCACCTCGGCCTCCTCCGTCATCTTCCCCTGCCAGCGGTACAGCGAGCGACCCCCGGGCAGGAGTGTTCCGCAAGCTATCAGGCGGTCGGCCAGGAGGGCTGTGACCAGGGCCCGGGCGTCGGCTTCGCTCGCGAGCGTCGTCAGCACGACGAGGGCCGTGGGGTTCATAGGGAGGGCTAACGTAGGACAGCGGGCGGGGTTAGGCAAGGCTGACGCAGGTTGGGGGAGGTTGGGGAGGTTAGGGGAGGTTGGAACGTCTGCGGAGCAACCTCCCCAAACCTCCTCCAACCTCCACAACCTCCCCCGTCGTCCCCGGAGAGTTGACCGGGAACCCGCTTGCCTTCTAGCCTACGAGTCTATGTCCAGCGATTCGCTGATCGTCCGTGGCGCGCGCGAGCACAACCTCAAGAACATCACGGTCGAGATCCCGCGCGACAGCCTCACGGTGATCACCGGGTTGTCCGGATCCGGCAAGTCGTCCCTCGCGTTCGACACGATTTACGCCGAGGGACAGCGCCGCTACGTCGAGTCGTTGTCCGCCTACGCCCGTCAGTTTCTCGGACTGATGGAAAAGCCCGATGTGGACGCGATCGAGGGGCTCTCCCCCGCGATCTCGATCGAGCAGAAGAGCGCCGGCCACAACCCGCGCTCGACGGTGGGCACGATCACTGAAGTGTACGATTATCTCCGCCTGTTGTGGGCCCGGCTCGGTACCCCCCACTGTCCCAAAGACGGCTCACCGATCGAGCGGCAGAACGCGTCCCAGATCACCGACCTCGTGCTCGCCTGGCCCGAGGGGACGAAGCTCGAGGTGCTGGCGCCCCTGGTGCGCGGCCGGAAAGGCGAGTTTCGCGACGTCTTCGAGGCGGCGAAGAAGCAGGGATTCGTCCGGGTGCGCGTGGATGGGGAGACGTACGACTTGAGCGACGTGCCGAAGCTCCACCGCCGCCAGAATCACGACGTCGCCGTCGTCGTGGACCGGCTGGTGGTGCGCAAGGCCGATCGCTCGCGGCTGGCCGACTCGATCGAGATCGCGCTCAAGGCGGCCGACGGGACGGTGGAGATCGTTCAGGGCTCCAAGTCCACGCTCTTCTCGGAGCGCTACGCCTGTCCCACGTGCGGGCTGTCGCTTCCCGAGCTCGAGCCGCGGCAGTTCTCGTTCAACTCGCCGTTCGGGGCGTGCCCCGACTGCTCGGGCCTGGGCACGCGCCGCGAAGTGAACCCGGACCTCGTGCTCGGCGACCCGAGCCTGTCGATCCTGGAAGGGGTCATCCTGCCCTGGGGCGAGCCCAGCGGCTACATCCGCAAGGTCATCCTGCCGAGCCTGGCCCGCGCGTTCAAGTTTGACCTCAACGCCCCGTGGAAAGACCTGCCGGCGCAGGCGAAGAAGGTCGTCCTGTCGGGCGCGCCGGGAAAGACGCTGACGTTCCAGTACGACAGCGAGCGCTGGCATGGGCAGTATGAATCGGGCTGGGACGGAGTCTTGAAACACGTCGAGCGTCGCTACCGCGAGACCGCGTCCGATAGCGTGCGGGAGCAGCTCGAGGAGTTCATGGTCGAGCAGCCGTGCCCGACCTGCCACGGCAAGCGGCTCCGTCCGGAGAGCCTGTCGGTGCTGCTGCACGGCAAGAACATCGGCGACGTGGTGGACCTGCCGGTGTCCGATGCACTGGCGTTTTTCGAGAGCATCCCGCTGCGCCGCAACGGCCGCCCCGGCCTGGACCCCGAGATCGCCCGGCCGATCCTCAAGGAAGTGAATGACCGGCTGCGGTTCCTGCGCAACGTGGGCCTGGACTACCTCACCCTCGGCCGTTCCGCGGACTCCCTTTCGGGGGGTGAGGCGCAGCGCATCCGGCTCGCGACTCAGATCGGCAGCCGGCTGGTCGGGGTCCTCTATATCCTCGACGAGCCGTCGATCGGCCTGCACCAGCGCGACAATGCGCGCCTGCTGGCGACGCTCAAGGAGCTGCGCGACATCGGAAACACGGTGCTCGTCGTGGAGCATGACGAGGAGACGATCCGCGCGGCCGACCACGTTGTGGATCTGGGACCGCGCGCCGGCCGCCACGGCGGCGAAGTGGTCGTGGAGGGCACGCTCGACGCGGTGCTGCAGCACGCCGACTCGCTCACCGGGCGCTACCTCCGGGGCGAGCTGCGGATCCCGTTGCCGCCCCGACGTCGCCTACCTGACCCCGAGCGCAAGCTCGGGGTGATCGGGGCTCGTCAGCACAACCTCCGGAACCTCACCGTGGAGTTTCCGCTTGGCCTGTTCGTGGCGGTGACGGGCGTATCGGGCTCGGGCAAGTCCACGCTCGTGACCGACATCCTGTATCGCGCACTCGCCCGCCACTTCTACCGCGCCAAGGTGATGCCCGGTGCGCACGATCGCATCGAGGGGCTCGATCACATCGACAAAGTGATCGACATCGACCAGGCCCCGATCGGCCGGACGCCGCGGTCCAACCCGGCGACCTACACCGGGCTGTTCACACCCATCCGCGAGCTGTTCACCTATCTCCCGGAGTCCAAGATCCGGGGGTACGGGCCGGGCCGGTTCTCGTTCAACGTGAAAGGCGGGCGCTGCGAGGCGTGCCAGGGCGACGGTCTGGTGAAAGTCGAGATGCACTTCCTGCCGGACGTGTACGTCCCCTGCGAGGTGTGCAAGGGGCGGCGCTACAACCGCGAGACGCTCGAGGTCCGATATAAAGGAAAGTCGATCGCGGACGTGCTGGACATGTCGGTGGCCGAGGCGCTGGACTTCTTCGAGAACCAGCCGCGCATCCGCACGAAACTCGAGCTCTTGAACGACGTAGGGTTGGGCTATATCCACCTCGGCCAGTCGGCGACGACGCTCTCCGGTGGCGAGGCGCAGCGGGTCAAGCTCGCCACCGAGCTGGCCAAGCGCGACACGGGCCGTACCCTCTACATCCTGGACGAGCCGACCACCGGCCTGCACTTCGAAGACGTGCGTCTGCTGCTTGAGGTGTTGCACCGGCTCGTGGACAAGGGGAACACCGTCGTGGTGATCGAACACAACCTGGACGTCGTGAAGACGGCCGACTGGGTGATCGACCTCGGACCCGAGGGGGGGGCCGCGGGCGGTGCCGTCGTGGCCGCGGGGGCGCCGGAGGACGTGGCCCGGGTGAGGGGCTCCTTCACCGGGCAGTTCCTCCGCAAGGTGCTGGCGGTCGGCGACTAGGTTGGTAAGTTCACAAAGGAGGAACGGTCGTATGGAGCAGCAGTGGATACCCGCAGTGGCCATGATCGCCATCGTGCTCGTCATCGGGACCACGCTCGTTCTGAGGGGGCCGATGGGGAAAGCCCTCGGGGAGTGGATCCGCGGGTGGTCCAAGACTGACCAGCAATGGCTGGCCGTTCAGGCGGCCAAGCACGGCGCCGTGCCGCAAGCGGCGGAGAGCGTGCTCGCCGAGGTTGACGAGCTCAAGCGGCGCCTGGCCGAAGTCGAAGAGCGTCTGGATTTCACCGAGCGCCTGCTGGCGCGAGAGCGAGATCCGGAGCGTCTCGCGCCGCCCCGCTGATCATGGATATCGAAGGCGTTCTCGCGATCGTCTTCCTCTTCGGTGGTGGCACGCTGGTCCTGCTGGCCATCTCGCCTATCGGCCGGGCCATCGCAGACCGTATCCGTGGTAAGGGGCAGCAGGCCGAGGTCGGCGCGGTGCGAAGCGAGCTGCTTGAGCACAAGGAGGCGCTCGAGCAGGAGCTCGAGGCAGTGCGGCGCGAGCTGGCCGAGCTCGCCGAGCGGGTGGACTTTGCCGAACGGTTGCTCGCCAAGCAACGCGAGGGACAGCGGATCGGACCGGGATAATGGACGGCAAGGACCTGCTGATCACAGTTTTTGGCCTGTGCGCCCTGTGGGGAGCCTACGGTGTGCTGCGACCGCTCGTGGCTGTTGCGCGCCGAGCTGCTGGATGAGCTGCAGCAGGTGCGCCAACAGGTGGGCGATCTCGCCGACCGGTTGGACTTCGCCGAGCGTCTGCTGGCGCAGAAGCGCGAGGGCGAGCGGCTGGCGCCGCCGCGCGGCGGATGAACCCCGAAGCAACGGCGGTTCTGATCCCCATCGTCCTGTTCGGCGGCTTTTTCAGCTGGCTGATCGTCCGGACCTTGAGCAAAGCGTACACCGCCAAGTTGCAGGCGGGAGGCGAAGCGAGCCCCGCGCTCGCGGCGAGGCAGGAGGAGTTGACGGCGGGGCTGGAGGAGCTGCGTCGCGAGGTGGCGGAACTGGCGGAGCGGGTAGATTTTGCGGAGCGATTGCTGGCCAAGGGGCGGGATGGTGAGGGTGGGAAACTGGGCCCCGGGGAAAGGCGTACGGCGTCTACGTGATGCAATTGCCACCGGGGCAGCCCGATCTCAATTACGTGATCCACCAGGTGTCGCCATTCGTCGCGATCATTCTCATGTTCGTGGGCGTGCGCTGGGTGTTGCGTTCGCCGGTCGGTGAAGCGCTGGCCGAGCGCATCGGGCAGCGGTCGCACCGGCGCTGGGGCGCGGTGGGGGAGGATCCGCAGCGGGTGGCTGCGCTGGAGCAGCAGGTGTCACAGCTCCAGGGGCAGGTCTCCGAGCTCGCCGAGCGCTTAGATTTCGCCGAACGCATGCTGGCCGAGCGGCGGGAGCGCAAGTTGGGCGCGGGACAGTGACGCCCCGCCAGCACATCGAGGGTGCTCATGGGAATCTTTGATCGTCTCTCGACGCTGATCCGGTCGAACATCAACGACCTGATCAACCGTGCCGAGGACCCGGAAAAGATGCTGAACCAGCTGATCGTCGACATGCGCACTCAGCTGGCGAAAGCGAAGCAGCAGGTGGCGGCCGCCATCGCGGACGAGAAGCGTCTGGCGGCGCAGGTGGACCAGGAGAAAAAGAGCGCCGAGGACTGGGAGCGCCGGGCGGTGCTGGCGGTGCAGGAGGGGCGCGACGACCTCGCCAAGCAGGCGTTGCTGCGGCACAACGAGCACGGGCAGGGCGCGGTGCAGCTGCACGAGACGTGGATCAAGCATCGCGAGGAGACCGAGAAGCTCAAGCTGTCGTTGCGCCAGCTGAACGACCGCATTGAAGAGGCGAAGCGCAAGAAGAACATCCTCATCGCCCGCCAGAAGCGCGCCGAAGCCCACAAGCGCATTCAGGAGACCATGTCGTCGATCGGCGACAAGAGCGTGTTCGAGACGTTCGAGCGCATGACCGAGCAGATCGAGCACGAGGAGCGCAAGCTGATCGCCGCCGCCGAAGTGAACGAGGATTTGTCGGGCGACACCCTCGTGAAGCAGTTCCAGAGTCTGGAAGTGAAGGCGGACGCCGACGAGCAGCTGCTCGACCTGAAACGCAAGCTGGGGCTGCTGCCCGCCGGCTCGTCCGGTGAATCCAAGCAACTGGGGAAAGGCGCGGCGGAGGCCGAGCTGGTCGAGGACGACGACGCGCCCCCCGAGCACCACCGCTGAACACGGAGCCGTCCGCCTCACGGTTGTCGGGCGCCACGTTCGTGGCGCTCTTCGTTGCCGCCCTGGCTATCTGGTTCGTGGTCCGGGTGGTGGAAGTGCTGCTGCTCGTCTTCATTGCCGTGCTGTGCGCCGTCTACCTCTCGGGCGTGACCGACATGCTCGAGCGGCGCTTCCGGCTGGCGCGCTGGCTGGGCCTCGCCAGCGCCGTCGTCGCGACGCTCGCGGTCGTGGTGGGCATCGGCGCCGTCATCGTGCCGCCCGTGCTCGAGCAGACCCAGTCGCTCATTTCCGGGCTGCCCCAGACGCTCACCAACATCCAGAACGTGATCGCGGCCTGGGCCCGCGAATACGCCGTGCTGCGCGACACCGTGCTGGCCAACGCCCAGTCCGGACTCGTCGCCGGCCTGATCATCGACGCGACCACCTTCCTCAAGGGCTCGATCCTGCCCTACGTCACGGCCGGGGGCAAGCTCTTCATCGAGGGCGCCAGCGTGGTAGTCATGTCGCTCTATCTGGCCGTACAGCCGCGGCTGTACCGCGACGGCATCCTGGCGCTGATCCCCCCCCGCTACCGCTCGGTCGGGGCCCGAGTCCTGGACGACGTGGGCGCCACGCTGCGCGCGTGGATCGTGGGCCAGCTCCTGGCGATGCTCGTGCTCGCGCTGCTCACCGCCATGGGCCTGTGGGCGCTGGGGGTGCCGTACTGGCTCGCGTTCGGGATCTTCACGGGGCTCGTCGCGGTCGTGCCGTTCTTCGGCACGCTCGTCTCGACGCTCTTGCCGGCCTTGTTCGTCGTGAGCACGGGCGATTGGGTCAAGGTGCTGGCGGTGATCCTGCTCGGCGTGGCGGTACACGTCGTCGAGGCGAATGTCGTCGTGCCGCGGATCATGGAGCGGCGCCTGGCCCTGCCGCCGGTCCTCACGATCGCGAGCGTGCTGACGATGGGTACGTTGATCGGCGTCGTGGGCCTGGTGGTCGCGGTGCCGGTGCTCGCGGTGACGCTGGTCGTGCTGCGACACGTGCTGCAGGCCGAGGTGTACGGCGACGCCGGGCACGCCGAGCCCGCCGTGCTGCGCGCCACGGGCGAGTTCGCGACGCCCCGGACCAAGGTGCCCGTCTGATGCCTCCGGCGAACACGCAGCGCTTCCTCATCATCGCCGACGGGCAGTTCGCGCCCATGACCTCGAAGACGGCCAACTGCTGCGTCCGCTACATACCCGAGCGGGTGGTGGGGGTGTTCGACCGCGGCCACGCCGGGAAAACGGTGAACGACGTGCTGGGCTTCGGCGGCGCGATTCCCGTGGTCGGAGATTTCGATGCGGGGCTGCGTCTCGGCGCCACCGCCGTGCTCATCGGCATCGCACCCATGGGAGGTCGCCTGCCGGCCGACTGGCGCGGCTGGCTGCGCCGCGCCATCGAGCACGGGCTCGAGATCTGGAGCGGCCTGCACACCTTCATTGGCGACGACCCCGAGCTGGGAGCGCTCGCCCGGGCGCGCGGCGTCCGGATCTTCGACGCGCGCAAGCCCCCGGCGAATCTGCCCGTCGCGGACGGGCGCGCGGCCGAGGTGGACGCGTACGTGGTGCACACCGTGGGATCCGACTGCAACGTCGGCAAGATGACGGCCCAGGTCGAGCTGCGGAACGCGCTGCTCAAACGAGGGACGAGCACGCGCTTCGTGGCCACGGGGCAGACGGGCATCTTCATCGAAGGCTGGGGGATCGCCGTGGACGCCGTGGTGGCGGACTTCATCGCCGGGGCGTCCGAATGGCTGGTGCTCGAGGCGGCCAAGGACGCCGACATCATCCTCGTGGAAGGGCAGGGCAGCCTGATTCACCCGGGGTATTCCGGAGTCACCCTGGGGCTGTTGCACGGCTGCTGCCCCGATGCGCTCATCCTGTGCCACCAGGCGACGCGCCAGTATATCGGCGATTACCATGGCCGCGAGCCGTGGGTGAAGATCCCGCCCCTGGCGGAGCTGGTGGAGATCTACGAGCGCGCCGCGGCGCCGGTGCGACCCACCAAGGTGATCGGCATCTGTCTGAACACCTACGACTTGAGCGAGGCCCAGGCGCGCGACGCCGTGGACCGCGCGGCGGAAGATACCGGCCTCCCCGCCACCGATCCGGTGCGGTTCGACGCGGCGCCGCTGGTGGAGGCGATCCTCCAGGGGGCGATGGCGGTGCAATAAGGATGGCGGCGGCGGCGATCGGATGCCGTCCGCCAGGGCCGGCGCGGCTAGGCTCGCTCCATGGCGACCTCCGCGTCCGCACCCGTGCTGGTGGTGACCGATGTGGCGGCCCGTCTCGTGCGCCGCGGGCTGCTCGCGCCGGCCGACGCGGCGCGCGGCGGCTGGCGCCGGGCGCGGCTGCTGGTGTTTCGTCGCGGCCCGGTCGTGTGCGAGCGCCCGCCCGAGGCGTGGCTGCTCGACGTGGCGCTGCACCGGCGCGCGCCGCGCGCGCGTTGACGCTCCTCGGGGGCGCTCCTACGTTTCAGCCGCACCGATGACCCTCGCGCTCTACAACACGCTCAGCCGACGCGTCGAGCCGTTCGCGCCGCTCGCGCCCCCCCGCGTCACCCTCTACACCTGCGGCCCGACGGTCTGGAATTACGCGCACATCGGTAACTTCCGCACGTTCCTGTTCGAGGATCTGCTGCGCCGCTACCTGGTCTACTCGGGATACGACGTCTTCCACATCATGAACCTCACGGACGTCGACGATCGCACGATCAAGGCCGCCGCGGCCGCGGGCAAGCGGCTGGCCGAGCACACGGCGCCGTTTGTGCAGGCGTTCTTCGAAGATCGCGACTACCTGCGGATCCTGCCCGCGCACGTGTACCCGCGCGCTACGCAGTCAGTCCCTGCGATGGTGCGCCTGGTCGAGCGACTGCTGGAGCGCGGGGTGGCGTACCAGGGGGACGACGGCTCGATCTACTTCGCCATCGCCAAGTTCCCGACCTACGGGCGGTTGTCGCGGCTCGACACGCGCGAGCTCAAGCTGGGCGCGCGGGTCGCGAGCGATGAGTACGCCAAGGACGATCCGCGCGATTTCGCGCTCTGGAAAAAGGCCGAGCCGGCGGACGAGCAGGTCGGCGCGGCGTGGGACGCCCCGTTCGGGCGGGGCCGCCCGGGGTGGCACCTCGAGTGCTCCGCGATGGCGCTCGAGCAGATCGGGAAATGCTGTCGCACCGAGACGCTCGACATTCACGCGGGCGGCGTCGACTTGATTTTCCCGCATCACGAGGACGAGATCGCACAGTCCGAAGCCGCGACCGGACAGCCGTTCGCGCGCTCCTGGCTGCACGGCGAATTCTTGAACGTGCGCGGCACCAAGATGTCGAAGCGGTTCGGCAACTTTCTCACCGCGCGGGACCTGCGCGAGCAGGGCGTCGATGCCGCGGCGGTCCGGCTCCTGTTCTGGCAGACGCACTATCGTAAGGCGCTCGATTTCACGGACGAAGCGCTTGCGGGCGCGGGGGCGGGCGTCAAACGGCTGGGCGAGTTCTCCGAGCGCGTTAAACGGGAAACGGGAAACGGGAAACGGGACGGGCGGCTTGCAGAGCTGGCCGGCAAGTTCGAGACCGATTTCCGCTCGGCGCTCGACGACGACCTCAACGCGCCGCGCGCCTGCGCCGCGCTGTTCCAGCTGGTGCACGACGGCAACGCCGCGCTCGATGCCGGGGCGTCCGGGGCCGGGGGAGCGCTCGGCGTACTGGACCGAGCGATGGCCGTGCTGGACGTGCTGCCCACGGCAAGACGGCTCGACCCGGACCTCGCGCAGTGGATCGAGCAGCGCATCGCGGCGCGCGACAAAGCCCGCAAATCCAAGGACTTCAAGGAGGCCGACCGGATCCGCGCCGAGCTCACGGCCAAGGGCGTGGAGATCGAGGACACCCCATCGGGGACGACCTGGCGACTCGTCTAAGTCCTTAACGGCACGACCCTTGCACTAGCAGCCCTCCCCCTTTATGCTTCAAGTCTGGAAAGTTCAAGCATCGACCAGCTGACGTAGCTCAACTGGTAGAGCAGCTGATTTGTAATCAGCAGGTTAAGGGTTCGAGTCCCTTCGTCAGCTCACGTTGCCGAAGAGGAACAACACACTGCCCCGACCCTTTTCGAGTTCGGAGGGAACACACACCCCGCGCTTTGCGAACGCGGGGTGCGTCGTCACTGGGGCCAAGCAGGGCGCGGTGGGGTGCCCGAGTGGCCAAAGGGAGCAGACTGTAAATCTGCCGGCGACAGCCTACGAAGGTTCGAATCCTTCCCCCACCACTCGGCGCGCGGGCGTAGCTCAGTTGGTAGAGCATCAGCCTTCCAAGCTGAGGGTCGCGGGTTCGAGCCCCGTCGCCCGCTCTCGCTCGCGTAGCTCAGTCGGTAG
>WNFX01002906.1_pt1 | contig 17164 bp, 20 predicted proteins | sample 5400111 | NCBI WGS metagenome assembly WNFX01 (sample SAMN13153363, study PRJNA577476) | soil metagenome | isolation source: 40 cm soil or saprolite under grassland replicate 1 | place: USA:California | collected 2016-06-15 | reverse complement strand
CCCCGGTCCACCAGCCGCGCCCCACCAGCATCCCCGGCTGCGGCGGACCGGGCCAGATACGAGCAGGCCAGCACGTCCACGACCTCTTCCAACCCCGCTTGGCGGAACCACCAGTCCGCCAGACCGTGCGCGTGGGCACCCGGCCAGCGCGGATCGTGCGCGTCCAGTGGCCCCGCCTCGGCCACGCCCGCTTCGCGCGCCAGCAGCCGGATCTGCGTGCTCTTGCCCACGTTGTCAGGACCACCCAAAGCGACAGCAACCACCCGCCCGGCCCTCCTCGCGTAGCACCGTCTTCCCAGCGAGAGTAACGAAAGACACCAAGTTCGTTACGGACGGTATTTGAGCCGTCGGAGGGGCGGCACACCGCGAATACAGGAGCCGTTCGGTTCATCGGTGTCCGGCTCAGTATCAGCCTCACTATCTGGGTCAGTGTCCGGTTCACTATCCGGCTTAGAACCAGACACTGAAGCGGATACCCACTTAGCCGTGAATACGCAGGTCACGCCCATATCCGGCACAGGCGGCGGGTTCGCGACTGGCCTGTATGGCCGCACATTCGGGGCTCGGCGGGCGCTGCCGGTGCGGTCGCCGAGCCGCCACGCGCCGGCATCCTGACGGCCGCCGTGGACAGGCGATGGACAAGTGGGCGGTCCGGTGGACACCATCAAGGACCGCCCCTCACCAAGATCATCAGACCGTGGTGCGCCAAGTTTCTGCGGCGGTGGTGTGAATCGGCGGCCGATATTCCCGATTTCTTTCTATGGGGCTTCCGCTACGGGGGTGGCGTGGCCGTAGCACTCTGGCATCACGTGCATGGTCTGGCTTCCCTGACGGCGCGCGAGCGCGCTGTGCTCGCGCTGATGGCCGAGGGCCGGTCCAACGCGGCCATAGCCGCCTGCCTTACCGTCTCGGCCGGAGCGGTCGAAAAGCACATTGCCGCCATCTTCGCCAAGCTGGGCCTGCCGCCCTCACAGAGTGACAACCGGCGCGTGCTCGCTGTCCTGCGCTACTTGCGGCCCTGAATCGTTACTTGCGGCCCTGAGTCAGAGAGTGAACCATCGTGTCAGCACGGTGCCGCCTTCGCCGACCTGGCAGTGCAGCCGGAACGAGCCTCGCGGGATCGGGCGGATAGCAAAGCAGCCGATTTCGTCGATGCCCGTGGTCACGACATCGCCGTTGGCGGTCCGGGCCTCCGCCCGGCCCGGCCGGGGCGGCACAATCTGGCCGAGAAGCGCATCACCGGTGACTTCGAGCTCGATGGTGAATTCCGCCGAGGTGAACGTGAGCGAGCGCAGGCTCGCCGGCTCCGAACGGGACATGGCCAGCGCCGGCTCATCAGCCTCGATCACCGAATCGTAGGTGAGGGTGGCAAGCTCGGCGTCGATGTCGCGCCAGGCGTAAGCCGCCTTTCCCGCCTCGGCGAATCCGCGGGGCATGTCGCGAGCCGCGCGAAGCGCGTCGTCGAGCGCGGCGAGGAGCTCGTCGTCGTCGGTCCACCACTTGCTGGCCATCTGCGTCAGCTCCTCATGTTATCCGGGTCTCGGCGCTGATCAGCGCGGCTAGTGGCGGCGAGCGGCGCAGCTTGGTCAGGCACCGGCCGCGCACCGGGCCGATGCTCCCAACCGATATGCCAAGCGTTGCGCTGATCTCAGCATATGGGACCGGGGGGTCCTCCAAGAGCATGGAGAGCAGCTGTTGGCACTGCGGTGGCAACAGGGCGAAGGCCGCGCGGAGCGCGGTGCCGCGCTCGGCCATGAGCAACTCATGTTCCGCGGGCGCGACGTTCTCGTCGGGCGTGGCGTCTGGGTCCAGCGGGAATCCGATGATCGCGGGGCGCTGCGCCGCGCGCAGTGCCTTCACGCACTCGTGTTGCGTTGTTGTCGACAGCCATCCGGGCAGCGCGGCCGGTTCACGCAACCCATCAAGCCGCTCCACCAGCCGAAGCCAGACGCTCTGCCCGACGTCGTCGGCGTCGAGGTGGCTCAGCCTGTACCTACGGCAAATAGACCAGACCAGCGGGGCGAACCGCTCGACGAGCTCGTCCCACGCCTGTCTGTCGCCGTCCCTGGCGGCTGTCACCAGAGCGCTGACCGACGGGTCATCTCGCATGGAGCTCGTATCCTCTCCCCGCGTCGGCCGCGGGCGCGTGAACGGCTCGCACGTGTCAACAATCCTAGTGGTACCGCTGGATGTCGCCACTTGATCCCAGCACCACGTTCAGCGCCTCTCGGGCGTTACGCCGGCCTGGCACTACCTGTGCCGCGACCGCTCCGCTGACGCTGGCGGCGGCGAACGAGGTCCCGGCCCAGCAGGCGAAACCTCCGGCGAACGTCGCGGTGGCCCGATGCGTTGGGTGCCGGTTACCGCTGGAGCTCAGCCGGACCGGGCTGGTCAGAAACGTGCTCTCCACATGCTCACCCGGTGCAATCACGTCAACCCACGGCAGCTTGGGGCTGAACGGCGCCAGGTGTCGCTTGCCGTTGGCCACTGTTCCCGCGGTGACCGCGACGACGTCGTCGAAAGCGGCCGGCCACATTGGCGTCGTTGGCGTCAGACCATTCGCGGCGTTGTGCACGCCTCCGTGGTTGCCCGCGGCCGCGACAAGCAGGATCTCAGGGCTCACCCTGCTGACCGCCCTGGCAAGCACCAGAGGCGGTCGCCCGTCGTCGGTGTAACAGCCGAACGACAGGTTCAGGATGTCGACGCCCGAGCCCACGAAGTCAGCTATGGTCTTCGCGACGTCCCAGACCCTTCCGAGTTCTTTGGCGTCAAGCACGGGCCGCACGTCGAGCTGCGCCCCTGGCGCTCGGTGGAGGATCAGCCCGGCGGCGAAAGTCGCGTGGCCCTCCGAGGCCAGCAGCGGCGGCTGGCCAGGGGCTGGATCTTCGATCAGGTCTCCTGCCGCTGCGAGGTATCCGCCCGCGAGCCACGGGTTTGGGTACAGCCGCGTGTCAAGCAGACCGATCCGCACCCCGTGGCCCGGCCTGGCGGCTCGTGTCGGCCACGGCGGTGGGGACGCGCCGTTTCGCGGGCTCGCGTCGTCTTTCCCGCACTGCGCGCTGCCGTGCGGATCGCCCACGCCGCCGCCCCCGACATAGGGGTCAGGGTCGCTCACACCGCCGCCGCCCACATACGGGAAGCCGGTGACCGGGGCGATGACGCGGTTCTTCCCCATGGTCGGCGCCCAGCCACGGTACTGCTTGGCGAAGTCCGTGCGCAGCCGGTAGAGCAGGAGCTCGAGGTGGGTGAGCTTGCCGGCCTTCTCGGCGTTATCGCCCCACTTGGCCTGTTTTGCGGCAGTCACAAGCGCCTTGTCACGGTGCAACGCTGGGGTCCCGGAGACGTTGCTCAGGGTGAGCAGAGCGAGGCCGAGCCCGGCGTCGCGCTCCTCGTTCTCGCAGTACACGCGCAGATTGGCCAGCGCGTCCTTGACCGTAGGGAGGTCGGGCAGCGCAACGACCAGCTGATCTTCCTCGTACTTCTCCACCACGCTGTGCTCCATCGGCAGACCTCTCTCCCGTGACCCGTCAAAGGTCGCCCTCTATAGTCCGGAGATACTCGCGGTGCTATTTGATACATCCTTTTGCTAACCCGGGACGTTATTCACTCGACAAGCGACGCCAGTTCTGCGTTACTCACCGTATCTATGACCGTGACCATCGCTGATCAGGCACGCGAAGCGCTCCGGCTGGCAGAGGCAGACCCGGGCAGGTCCGCCGCGCTGGCCTCGGCGGTCGCCGAGCGGGCGCGCGCCGTCCATGACGTCGAGGCCACCGCGATCGCCGAACGCGCTTTGGGCCTCGCCGCCCTGCACACCGACGACCTCGACACCGCGATGCGGCATCTGCGCGCGGCGATCGCGCTCAGTCGGCGCGCGCGGTCGCCGCGTCTCGCAGCAGAGGCCAGGATGACGCTCGCCTACGTGCTGAACGGGCGGGGGTGGCCACGGCAGGCGCTGCGTGAGATCAACGCCGCGGTGGTAGAGCTTGACGGCGTCGAGCGCGCTCGCGCTGAGGCGCAGCGCGGCGCGATCTTGCAGTTGCTCGGCAGGCTGGATGAGGCGCTGATCAGTTTCCGCGAGTCGCTGCCCGTGCTTCGGCGCTTCGGTGATCGCCTGTGGGAGCAGCGGGTCCTGTCCAACCGCGGCGTGGTGTATGGCTACAGAAACGAGTTCGCCGCCGCGGAAAAGGACCTGCGGGAGGCAGCGGCGCTGTGCGAGCAGCTCGACCTCGGCCTATCCGTCGGGTTTGTGCAGCAAAACCTCGGCTGGATAAGCACACAGCGCGGTGACGTTCCGGCCGCGCTCGACTATCTCGATCTGGCCGAGCAGCGATTTCGTGATCTTGGTTCGCGGCTCGGCTTCGTGCTCGCTGATCGCAGCGAGCTTCTGTTGTCAGTCCGGCTGGTGTCGGAGGCGCTCCAGGCGGGCGAGCAGGCCGTGCGCGAGTTCGAGCGTGAGGGACAGCGGATCGCGCTGCCAGAGGCACGGCTGCTGCTCGCGCGGGCGGCCGGGCTCGCGGGGGACAACGCGGGCGCGGTGGAGCAGGCCAGGCGAGCGGTCGCCGAGTTCACCCGGCAACAGCGGCCGCACTGGGCGGCGCTGGCCCGGTTCGTGCTGTTGTCTTCGCGGCTCGGCGGATCGGAGCGGCCGCGCGTCGCGGTACGGCAAATGGCGCGTGCCGCAGATGCGCTCACCGTGACCGGCTGGTCCGGAGCAGCTCTCGAAGCGCGGTTGCTGGCCGGCCAGCTAGCTATCGATCGCGGCTGGCAGAGCGAGGGCAGCCGGATCCTTGAACAGGCCAGCGCCGCCCGGAGGCGGGGACCTGCCCTGCTGCGCAGCCGCGCGTGGCACGCGGAGGCGCTGCTGCGGCTGGCGAAAGGGAACACCCGGGGCGCGGGCGCCGCCGCCCGCGTCGGTCTGCGGGTCCTTGACGAGCACCGTGCGACGCTCGGAGCGACCGACCTGCGAGCTTACGCATCCGGGCACCGAAGCGAGCTGGCTGCCCTTGGCCTGCGGATCGCCATGGCGAGCGGGCGCGCAAGCCGTGTCCTCGCGTGGGCGGAGCAGGGCCGTGCGCGTCACCTGTTGTCGCGGCCGGTCCTCCCGCCAGACGACCCTGAGCTTGCGGACGCGCTGGCCAGGCTTCGTGTGACCGTCCGTGAGATCTACGAGTTGCGGCACGAGGGCCACCGCAGCACGCGGCTGTCGGCACGGCAAGCCGCCCTCGAACGCGAGATCCGCGATTATTGCCGCCGGCAGCCGGGCGGCTCGACCGGCAACCCGGTCGGCCAGGTGTCCGTCGCCGATTTGTCCGCCGCACTCGGGGATGCGGCGCTGGTTGAGTTCGTTCAGCTCGAAGAGATGCTCCACGCGGTGACGGTCGCCGACGGGCGCGCGCGGCTGATCCATCTCGGGCCGATGGATCAGATCCGCGATCTTGTGAACCTGGTGCCGTTCGCGCTGCACCGCCTCGCTCGGCACAGCGCGAGCGAGGCGAGTTGCGCCGCGGCCGTCTCCATGCTGCGCCACGCCGCCGCGCGGCTGGACGCGGCGCTCGTGGCGCCGCTCGCCGGGGAGGTCAACGGCAGGCCGCTCGTCGTGATCCCGACCGGGTTGCTTCAGTCGCTGCCGTGGTCGATCCTGCCGTCGTGTACGCAGCGTCCCGTCGCGGTGGCGCCGTCGGCTGTGTTGTGGCTCGAGGCAAGCCGCAGGCGGCCGGAGGTGGCAGGCAGTGTCGCCGTCGCCGCGGGTCCTGGCCTGCCCGGCGCGCGCGCTGAGGCCGAAGCCGTGGCGGCGATCTATCAGACTCCCGCCCTCGTCGGCCCGGCCGCGACGGTGCGGGCCGTCGCCGCGGCCCTGGGCAGCGCGGGCACTGTACACCTGGCCGCGCATGGGCGGGTTCGCGCGGACAACCCGCTGTTCTCATCGCTGCGGCTCGCTGATGGCCCGCTCACCGCCTATGACCTGGAGCGGCTCGACCGGGTGGCGCCGATGGTGGTGCTGGCGGCCTGCGACACCGGCCGGCCCGTGGTGTGCGCTGGCGACGAACTGCTCGGGTTCGGCGCCACGTTGCTGTCGCTCGGCACGCGGCAGCTCATCGCGTCGGTCATGCCCATTCCCGACGCGGAAACGGCGCCGCTGATGGTCGCTTTCCACCGCCGTCTCGCCGCCGGCCTCCCCGCCGCGCAGGCGCTGAGCGAGGCTCAGCCGGAGATCTCCAGCGGCGAGCCCGCGGCGATGGCGGCAGCGGCGGGCTTCATCTGCATCGGCGCGGGGTTGACGGCCAACGCCGCATCGTGAGTCGCGCCGACGTGACTGGCGCGCGGCGCGGCAGCCGTTCGGGCTGTGCTGGCCCGGGGGCCCCAGGTGGCGCGCAGTCCGTCGCGGATGTCGCCCAGCACGGCTGCGGCCCATTGCCTGGTGACGGTGACGCTGGGTTCGGTGTGGTCGTCGCGGCTGGCTAGCGGTGGCCAGTCGGCGGAGGTGATGCCGAGCGCGGCGTTGCCGCTGCTGGCGCAGCCAGTCCGCCAGCGGCCCGGCGCTGGCTCTGGTCACGTCCAGTCCCCGGCGTCGCCGGTCAAGCGGGCACGCCGGCACGGTCGGCGGCGGGCGCGGCGCCTGCCCAGCTGCGGACCGGCGGCGGTGTGCTGGCCTGGTGCCCGGTCCGCAGCGGGACCGGCGAAATCGCTCAGCTCGCCGAGCGTGTGACCGGGGTCCATGTTCCACGCCTCGCCGCAGGAACACGGTAAGGCGACGAGGGCCGCGCGGTCGAAGACAGCAGCGCTGACCCTGATTTCGTGATCGCTGGCGTCGCTCACAGCCTGCTCCCCGCAAGGGCTTCCGGGTCGTTTTCGTGGTCAATTCCGTCGGCGGTGAACTGCGAGGGAGGTACCGCCGGCCGGACACGGGCCTGCGTGGGATTGCCGTGGGGCGTGACGGCATCGGCGGGTGTGACCGCATCGGGGGGTGCTGGCCGCTGGTTGGGCTGTGAGGTGTGCTGGCTGCGGTTGCCGTTTGGTGATGGCGCGAGGGCGATCAGCGAACCGTCCACGCTTAGAGCGTCATCTACGAGCGTGGCCATCCACCGGGAGGGGGGCTTTTGGCCGTTCTTGATCTTGCAGAGGTAGCCGACATCGTAATGGACGGCCCGGGCGAGGCGATGTAAGGACATGCCGCGCTGCGTCATCAGTGAATCCATGTTCTCAGCGAATGTTGTCATGGCCGGTTTCTGTCAGTGCATCCTTAACTCGAAGCATTAGGACCCGCCACGATCGCGAAGGGAATTGGAGGAATCCCCCCGCCCGCGCGGGGGGGCCAGGCGGGCGCGTCACGCGGTGACCCGAGGTGCCTCGGGTCACCGCGCTGGCGGAGGCCATGCGCCCGCCCAGTGCCTGGGCCTGGGTGCTCCGCGCCATGGGGACGACAGCGGGGCACAACGCGGAGCGCCCAGGAGTACTTAGGGCGGGTTGCCGGCCAGGAAACGGGTGATCGCAGCGGCGGTGCCGGAGATGTCGCGTGGGTGGGCGTCGGCTCTGGCAGGGCGGTCACCTGGAAACCGGCGAGCGCGGCGGCCAGCTCATCGGCGGGCATCATCGCAGCCCTCCTGCGCCGAGCCGTTGAGCCGCGCTGAGGCGTACAGCCGTCCGCCGTCGCTTGTGAAGATCCTCCATGCGGGGAAGTCGGCTGCAAGCTGCCGCAGGTCGCCGGTGGTGTCCACCACGGTGTGCCCGTTGCGCCGGCACGCGTCACGGATACCCGGCCAGTGCAACTCACACACGTCAAACGTGGACGGGTCGTTACTATGATCTGTGGCTGGGCGGGTGATCGCGGCGTGGCCGAGTTTCGCGCTGACGGCGTCGTATGAGCTGCTGATGCGGCAAATCCGGCAATCCGCCGCAGCCGCCACTACCCGCCAGCGCGGGACGCAACGGATAGACGCGGGTGGCCGACCGAAAGTGGATGTGGCGCCCGAGGCCCCGCTGCTGCCGTCAGACGACGTGGATCCGGTGGTGCCGGGCCGCAGCGATGGCAGTTCGGCGGCTCGGGCAGTCGGCGGAGGTGGCCGGATACTTCAGCGGCAGGCCTGGCAGTGGGCACTGGCCAACCGCCGCTGGGATGGCTCGCTGCCCACCGGAACCGAAGTAGCGCAGCAGTTCAGGCGCAGCGAAAGATGGGGGCGGCTGGTCAAAAACACCGGCCTTACCGGCCAGTTCGGCACTGACATAAGCCTGGACACTCGGTAGCCGCGCAGGCTGCGCTGGTTCACTTACGGTCCATTGACCTGAAAAGGCAGTGCCTGCCCAGCCAACGGTGCCACTGGCGGCTAGCGTGGCGGGCATGGCCGATCACGACAACTGGACTCCTGGCGACGCCACCCCGGCGTGATCGCCAACCCGTTCTACGCAATCACCATCGACGACGGACTCACCCTGCCACACGAGCCGATGATCAGCGAAGACGACTGGATTGAAGCTAACGTCAACCTGATCAGCGAACTTGGGCCCTAAAGCCTACCTCCGCAACCTGTTGTCCATCCTCAAAGGCAGAGCTACCAATGTCTGCGCGTTCCGCGGCCTGACCGTCGGCCATGTGATCGCCGCCGATGGCTCCTGGGGCCTCAGCTACCTGATCCTCGCCGTATGACGCCACGTGCCGCCGAAGCTCGCACGCGGGGGCCGGACCCTTGGCGTGGCTGTTGCTGTGCCGACCCGGATGCTGTTGCTGCCACCACCGCGTTTCCTACTGCATCGTCTGCTCAGAGATCAGTGAGAATAGCTTACGGTCCTATGCTCGGTCCCGCGCCATCTGCCCGATCAGCGCGACGATCTGCGGATCCACGGGCGGCCTGCCGCCGCGGTGGGGACAGGTCCAGCGCCAGCGGACCAGCCGCCGGTGCCAGCGCAGCAGTGTATCCGGGGTGGCTAGCCGGCTCATCCGCAGCGGTCTGGGGAGCAGCCGGGCCAGAGCAGCCAGCACCGCACGGTCGGCCCAGTCCAGCTTCGGCTTTGGGGTTCTGCCGCCGCAGCACCGCCACCGCCTGGCGCAACACCAGCAGCTCGGCGTCCTTCGACGCCGAAGAACGCGCGAGCAGCACCATCCACCCCGGTCAGGCGAACGAATATCAGGTAGAGCATCCGTACAGTCACAAGCCCGCGATGCTGCCAGCCATACGACCACGACCGCAGCCATACGCGCAGGTCAGCGACCTATGCCCCGTTTTGGAACCCCGCAGGGTCGGCCGCCTCATCCTGCTCAATACCTACTACGGGCACGCGCCGGCGCTGCGGCTGCCGGAAATGATCCGGCTCCTCGCCGATCCGGATCTGATACCGCTGGCGGACGCGATGATGGACGACTCGAACCAGCGGCTGTGGGTCTTGGCGCACACGGGCCGCCAGTTCGGGCTGGACGCGGCCGACCAGCAGGGGATCGCGGTCGCCTCCATTGTGCCGCAGTTCTACGGTGACCAAACCCAGCCCGATGCGCTCGCGGCGATCCGGGCCTGGACCTCGGCCCTGTTTCCCGCGCTCGACCAGCAGGACGCGCACATCGCCGCCGGTGACCTCGCCGGCCTCGACCTGCCGGTCACGCTGATCTTCGGCGCGGCCGACGACTACCTCAACCCCCGCCTCGCGCGCCACCTGGCCGGGCTGTTCCCGCACGCGGATCTGCATCTTGTCGACAACGCCTCCCACTGGCCGCAGTGGTACCAGCCCGAGATCGTCGCCCAGCTGATCAAACACGCCGCGCCAACATGAGCCGCGCCGAGCAGCGACGACTCATCCACGATGCTGGTGCCCGGCTGGGCACCTATCTTCGATTCGGCGAGCCGTCGATGGCAACCGGTGACCCACAGCCTCACGTCAGATAGGGCCCTCCGGTTCCCTGAGCGCCCGGTTACATCTCGACGGCGGTGACGTCGAACGGTCCGTGGAAGAGGATCACGAACAGGCAGTGCTCACCGGGGGCCGGCGCGTGCTGCATCACTGCGCCGGCGACGAAGTGGGCGTATGAGCCGACATGAAGGAGCTGGCCGTTCGCCTGCATCGCGCCGTCGAGCACGATGATCGTATGGGCCGCGCTGTGGCGATGATGCCGGGCGCGCAGGCCGGCCGGATAGCGAACGAGGTAGTGCTCAGCGCCCGAGCCGGGATCTTGGTAGAGCAGCCGCAGGCCTATCGGGCGGTCATAGATCCCAGGCTGAGATTCCCGGGCTCCAGCAACGGCAGACGATCGAGAAGGATCGCGGTGGGAGATGTCATCGCAGATCCTCCGGCCACCGCTGCCACAAGCCGCCGCGGTCTTCGACGCCCGAGCGTCAGCTACCGAGTGGGCGCCAGGGATTGAGGTCGTGCCCGCGCCCTGCTTAGCGAAGGCGGTACCGCCGAAAACCGATACCGCGAGTCGATTACGCGGCTCAGCCGTACGCACCACCGAACGGAACAGGCTCGTGCTCAGCTACTCTTCTGCGAGTGGCGGCGGCGCGAGAACAAACGGGTTGACGCGCGGTGCAGCCGCGGGCGGCCCACGAGATGTTCGCCTCGATGGGCGCCGAAGCGCTGCCGACCCGCGCCCGCCGCGAGCTGTTGGTGACCGGCGGGACCGCCCGTAAACGCACCGTCATGGCAGGCGGCACGCTGTCCGCCCAAGAGTCATCGGCGCGGTTCGGATGAGCGTGCGTCCCGGCCCGTCGTGGGAACGGGACGGCCGGGTCCGCCAGGGTCGTGCGGGGTGGTGAGGGTGGTGACGACGTGTTGGAGGTAGGCCTCCCCGTCGGCCCTGCCACGGGGGAGGGCGCCCGGAGCGGAGCGGGCCAGTTCGGTGTGACCGAGATGGGCGCTGTAGGCAAGCAGTGACCGGTAGCGGGCCTCGCGGGCAGGGAACCCGATGTCGCGGAACAGCGCGGCGGTGTACTCGAGCCGCTGTTCGGTGATCCGGGTGAGCACCGGGGCTACGGCGGGGTGATCGGCGGTGGCGATGAGCGCCACGTAGACGGAGTCGGTCTCGGCGAGCGCGGTTACCCGCCTGATGAGCAGCCGCAGACGGTGTACCGGATCGGCGGCGGCTCGGATGTTCTCGGCGGTGACCGCGGCCGTGTACTGCTCCTCCCAGTGCGCCAGGGCGGCGGTGAGAAGCGAGTCGCGGTTCTCGAAATGCCAGTAGAAACTGCCCTTGCTGGTCCCGAGCCGCAGCGCCAGGGGTTCGACCGCCACCGCGGCGAGCCCGCCTTCCGCGATCGCTGCCAGCGCGGCGGTGACCCAGTCCAGCCGGGATAGCCGCCGCCGGGTGCTTGCGCCTGTGCTAGCCACAGCGATACGCTACCGTACAGAGAACCATACGGCACCGTATTGTCATCTGGTGTGGATAAGGGAGCTGCCGAAAGGCGGGCACTCCCGCCGCCCCGGTGCCAAGAGCGGTGAGCAAAGAGCGGGAGGAGGCTTTCATGCCTCGTTATGACTGGAAGGGCAGCGATCCTTCCATCGAACGGCTCAAAGCTGCCGTTGAGCCGATCCGGCGCGAAGTGGTCAGCCATCCCCTGTACCACCAGCTCAACACCATGAACGCCGTCGTGACATTCATGGAGCATCATGCGTTCGCGGTCTGGGACTTCATGTCGCTGCTGAAGACCTTGCAGCGCAGCCTGACCTGCGTTCAGGTGCCCTGGGTGCCATCCGGGCCCACCACGAGCCGACGGCTGATCAACGACATCGTGCTTGTCGAAGAGAGTGATGAGCTGGGCAGCGAATTCATCAGCCACTTCGAGCTGTACCTGGAGGGCATGCGGCAAGCAGGCGCCAACACCGGGCCCATCGATGCCTTTATTGGCCTCCTGCGAGAGGGCCGTGCTGTCTTACCTTCGCTCAAGGAAGCAGGGGTGCCCGAGCCCGCCACCGAGTTCGTCACCACGACATGGGAAATCATCGAGCACGGATCGCTGCACTGCCAGGCCGCGGCTTTCGCCTTTGGCCGGGAGGACCTCATCCCAGACATGTTCGACCAGGTCGCTGCCCTGGACAGCGAGCTTGGCCGGCTTTCGATGTTCGCCGACTACCTCAAACGCCACATCCAGGTCGACAGTGAAGAACACACGCCGATGGCGATGCAGATGCTCGCCGAACTGTGCCGCGAAGACCGCCCACGATGGACCGAGTGTGAGGAGACGATAACTGTCGCGCTCACGGCACGAATCCGGCTATGGGACGGCATTCTCGCCAAGATCGCCCAGCCGGCCAGCTAAAGGCAGCGGGCCCGTGACCGGGCCGTCGGGGAAGGCGTCGGGTTCGGCGCTGACCAGTGTCAGGCTGGCGGCGCAGCGGCCGGACGACAGCACCCGCTCCACAAACGCCCGTGGGGTGCAGAAATGCGATCGGACCTCGCATCGATCATCTGGCGGGCGTTCGGGATCATGGCCTGATGATGCTGTCCTTCCTGCATCTGCTTGCGCGCCGACTGATGGCCCTGCTGACCTGGCGAGCCCGCGGCGACGCTGCCAAGGAACTTGAGATTCTCGTGCTGCAACATCAGGTCGCGGTTGCTACGCCGCCAGGTGAAGCGGATCGAATACCGGCCGGTGGACCGGGCGCTGTTCGCCTTGCTGAGCCGGGCGCTGCCCCGGTCGGCGTGGCGGTCGTTCCTGGTCACGCCGGAGACGCTGCTGCGCTGGCACCGGGCCCTGGTCACCCGCAAATGGACCCAGCCGCGCAGCCCCGGCCGCCCGCCACGGTCGAGTTGATCCTGCGGCTGGCGCGGGAGAATCCGAGGTGGGGCTACCAGCGTCTGCAAGGTGAGCTCCGCAAGCTCGGGAATCCGCGCCGTGCTGCGGCGCCATCACCTGCCGCCGGCACCGCGACGGGCATCGGCGACCTGGCGGGCGTTCCTGCGGGCGCAGGCTGCCGGCATCCTCGCGACCGACTTCTTCACCGTCGAGACGGTGCTGCTCAAGACGCTGTACGTCCTGTTCGTGATCGAGGCCCGCACCCGCCGGGTGCGCCTCGTCGGCGTCACCGGCCATCCGAACGGGCCGTGGATGACTCAGCAGGCTCGGGAGCTGTCGTGCCCTGGTCAACGAGACGCAGCTGCACGCCGGAGACCAGGAAGACGTGCGTCGTATGGCTCATAACCCAGCGACAACCGGTGGGTGGTTTCTCTGGCGCGCCCTCGGTGTGTTGCTTACCGTCTCGGTCGATGGCGTAGCCGGGAAGCCATACAGCACGGGAGTACAGGGGCCGCCTGGGCGCGCCTTCACGGCGGCGGGCCGTGATTGCGGTAGCACTGGTCTATGGCGAGCAGCGACGACACCGCCTCCGGAACGGTCGAGGGCTCGGAGAAGGCGACCGAGACGCTGTCGCAGTTCGTGGCGCGTGTGCTCAACCAGCTTTCGCTCAGCGCGTGGCTGCCGGCCGCCGCTCTTGTCCTGCTTTTGGCCCTGGTCACACAGCTCGGTGCCGTTCTGGACCGAAAGCCACCACCCGCAGGTCCGCTCGACGCCCTCGGCCGCGCCTTTGCCGCCATCAGCCGCACGAGTATCGGCGGAGCCCTGCTGCTGATCGCCGCGGTGGTCGTCTTGACCATGGTCACGCAGGCCTTCGCATTCGAGGCCATTCGCGTCCTTGAAGGTTACTGGGGCACGAACCGGCAGGCTGAGTGGTACGCGAGCCTCCGGGCGGAACACTTCCGTAAGTCCCGGGCGAGGCTTGACCGCCGGTTGGGCCAGCTGACCGAGGACGCGTGGGCGCACGCCGCACGCGCAATTGAGGACGCGGCACGCCGTGCGCCACCCGGCGCACCGGCCTGGACCCCAGACATGATCTCGGTACTCGGCTCTCAGCTGCTCGGCACCGTTCCACTGGTCACACTCACCGAAGAAGAGATGCGCCGGGTGCAGCGGCTGGACTGGAAGCGGCTTGCGCCACCCGAACTCGTCCGGCGGCGGCTGAACGTGCAGAAACGACTCAGAGACTATCCGGCGGGCAACCGCGCGCTGCCGACCAGGCTGGGGAACATCCTGCGCCGACACGAGGACCTGACCAGGCAGGAGTCGGTGGAAACGTTCATCCAACGGGTCTTTGACGACCTGCCGCTCTCGCTCCGCATCGAGCACGACGAGCAGCGGACGCGGCTCGACCTGTACTGCTCGATGGTGTTCGTCCTCGCGGTGGTCACCACCGTCGCGGCCGCCCGGTTCGCCGCGCGGCACTGGGCGTACTCGGCTGGCGCGGCCGGCGTCGGCCTCGCGGCCGCGTGGATGATGTACCGGGCCGCGCTCGCCAGCGCTCGCGCCTACGGCGGGCTGCTCGTCGTGATCTCCAACCGCGTCCGGCGAGACCAGGCACGTGCGGCGACCTCCGCCGCGTCCGCAGCCGCCGTCGCCGCGCAGGCTGCGGTCGGCCAGGCGCAGGCCGCGGCGGGCCAGATGGCGCCGCCGGGTGGTGCGCCAGGCGCCAGCCCCCCGGCCCCGAGCCCCCGGCCCCGAGCCCCCCGGCCCCGAGCCCTCCGGGCCCCTGAGCGTCAGCCTTCACACTTGACGATGTCCGCGAGCGGGTGGTTCGGGCAGTGCTCCGGCGGGTCAACGCTACGGAACTTGAACTGGCATCCGGGGTCCGCACAGCACCAAAGCGGCTCATCCTGCTCAGGCGTGGGAGACCGTCGGTCGATCACAAGGAAAGCATCTACCCCCGGTGACCATCTGTCGACACTAAGTATGCCGGATAGCGACGGTGACGTGTGAGTTGCCGACCGCTCCGGCGGTGCGGCCAGGTGGCCGGTCAGCTGGGGAGGCCGACGTTGCGGTGAGGCGGAGCCACCCAGTCGGTCGGCCAGTTCCTGGTGAGCGTCGAGGGCGATCGGCTGCGACATGCTGACCGGGACCGGCCGGGAGTTCCTGCGCGGACCACGCGGGACCGGTTCTTGTGGGGGGCACTGCCGCACTGGACCGGCTCGACCCGTTCGTCGCCGAGATCGGCTCCGCGACCTGGGACGGCCACCGCGGTTACGCCTGGGCCGACGGTGCGGGACGGTTCGCGAGCTGGGAGCAGAGCTACGTCAACCTCCTCGGGCTGGGCGCGGCCGTCCGCCAGGAACTCGGAGTCCGATGAGCCGTTGCCGACCAGACTCCCGGCGCGCCAGGAAACTCAGTCTACTGAGGTCTGCGAGCGCTTCCCTGTTCAGATGACCTTGTGTGTTCGCGGAACGGAGCTGTGCCGCACGAGAAAGCTTCCAGGAGCCAGCGAGCGGCGCACCGCGGCAGCCGTTCTGGATAATCCTCGTCCGCGCTGGCGCAGTCAGCGCGACGGGACCAGGACCCCGGCGGAACCGCCGCCGCGGCGCACAGGCTCCGCCGCCGCGAGGATCCGGCCGTCGCCGAGAAACTCAAGGCCGGTCGCGGCGCCGATGTTGGGACTGATCTTGATGCTCGGATCGAGTGGCGAGGTGTCCACGATCACGAACGACTGCCCGAGCTGCTCCAGGCCAGCCGTGGTCGGCTCGGCGATGAACGCGGGCTCGGCTTGCGTCGCCGCGCCGTTGCGCTGCGACGCTCGCGGCGCTGCGATCGCCTGCGGCAGCGTCATGCCGAAGTCGATGCGGTTCAGCAGGATCTGAAGCACGGTCGTGATGATCGAGGCGCCGCCGGGCGACCCAACGGCGAGCCATGGCCTGCCCGCCTGGAGCACGATCGTCGGCGACATGCTTGACCGCGGTCGCTTGCCCGCCGCCGGCAGGTTCGGGTCAGGGACGCCGGCCTGCAGCGGCGTGAAGTTGAAGTCGGTCAGCTCGTTGTTGAGCAGGAACCCGCGGCCCGGTACGACGATGCCGCTGCCGCCGAGCTGCTCGATCGTGTTGGTGTAGGACACGACATCGCCGAAGCGGTCAGCGACCACGAAGTGGTTGGTGCTCGTCCCGTCGTTGGGTTCGCGCGCTGTGGTCGGCGCCGCAGGGGTGCATCCGCCCGAGCCCGCGAACGGGTCGCCGGGCGCCACGGGGCTGGTGAGCGCGTGATCCGGGTTGATCAGGCAGGCCCGCTGCTTGCCGAAGTCTTGCGACAGCAACTGCTCCTCAGGCACGTCGACATAGGCGGGGTCGCCGATGTAACGGTTGCGGTCGGCGAAGGCAAGCCGGGTCGACTCCAGGTAGTGATGCAGCGCCTGCACCGGCGTCATCGCCGGTAGGTCGAAGTTGGACAGGATGTTCAGCGCCTCGCCGTCGGTGGTGCCGCCGCTTGACGATGGCGCCATCCCGTACACGTCATAGCCGCGGTAGTTCACATGGGTCGGGGACCGCAGCAGCGCCGTGTAATTGCCCAGGTCACCGATCCGCATCAGTCCGGGCCGTGGCGTGAGTGTCGCGCCGGGCGCGAGCGGGAGGTGCTCCACCGTCGCCACGACGTCGCTGCCGAGTTGGCCACCGTAGAGGTCGCCGACGCCGAGCCGCCCGATCTCCGCATAGGTGCTCGCGAGCTGTGGGTTACGGAACGTCGAGCCGACCTCGGGCAGCTGCCCGCCGGGCAGGAACAGCTCGCTGGTCGAGGAGAACTGCGCGAAGCGCGCGGCATTCTCGCGGACCTGCTCGCGGAATGTCGCGTCGACGGTAAAGCCCTGCCGTGCGACCTGCTCGGCTGGGCGCAGCACCTGGGCGAGGCTGCGGGTGCCCCATTGCGCAAGAGCCTTCTGCCACGTCATCAGCGTGCCGGGCACCCCGACAGAAAGGCCGCTCGTCACCGCGACGGGGAAGGACAGCGGCTTGCCCGTGGCGGGGTCGATGAACAGGTCGGCGGTGGCGAGCGCTGGCGCGGTCTCGCGGCCGTCGATCGTCGTGACCTCGTGCGTCCGCGCGTCGTAATAGACCAGGAAGCCGCCACCGCCGATGCCCGCGACGAACGGGTCGGCCACGCCGAGTGTCGCCGCCACGGCCACGGCGGCGTCGACGGCGTTGCCGCCCTCGCGCAGCACGGCAAGGCCCGCGGACGTGGCCGGAACGTCGTCGGAGGCCACCGCGCCGCCCGTGCCGACCGCGACGGCTTGCTTGGTGATCGGGGCGGGCGCGTTTGGCGTGGGCGGGCTCGTGGCGGCGGAGGTGAGCAGAATGGCGCCAGTCACCGACGCAACCGACGCCGCCGTTAAGACACTCCTGCGGGGCTTCATGAGCATTCCTCCGGAGGGCTGAGGT
>WNFX01004915.1_pt1 | contig 17165 bp, 17 predicted proteins | sample 5400111 | NCBI WGS metagenome assembly WNFX01 (sample SAMN13153363, study PRJNA577476) | soil metagenome | isolation source: 40 cm soil or saprolite under grassland replicate 1 | place: USA:California | collected 2016-06-15 | reverse complement strand
GGAAAATATTTGGCCAAGCCGACGCTGACAGCCCGGACGACGTGTCCTATCGTATCGGCGTTGTTATAGCTGGGTATGCCGACGAGAACTTCGGCCTCGCCGATCGCCTGCACCACCGTTTCTGTTTGCGGCGTTAGAGACGCGGGCGCGCGGAAAATATTTGGCCAAGCCGACGCTGACAGCCCGGACGACATGTCCTATCGTATCGGCGTTGTTATAGCTGGGGATGCCGACGAGAACTTCGGCCTCGCCGATCGCCTGCACCACCGTTTCTGTTTGCGGCGTTAGAGAGGCGGGCGCGACTATCATCGTCGAAGTTGTGCGTCCTCGGCTTTAGGATCCCAGGCATGGTCCTGCTCAATAGCTTCAATCAAGCGGTCGAAGATATCGGGCACAGCCCCGGCCACTCGGCTCCAATTCGAGAGCATCGGTACCCACAGAGGATCCTCGAGGAATACATCGGTCGCCAGCTTCAGACCTTTCAAAAACACCTCGACCGCTGTTCGCTCCTCGTGCCGATCGAACGTGAGGCTATTGATCGCCGCGTCATCTTGATAACGGCTGATCGCTTCGTGTGCGCTCTGAAGATAGGTGGCCCACAATGTCTTCAGCATGGCCCCCGACAGCACAACACCTTCGCTCGCGAGGTTGCGAAAGAGCGATTTCGCGATGTCCACGCACATTTTCAAAAGGCCAGCGCTCTCGTCGTCTGCGGAGAGGACCTGGTGCTTGTGCTCATAGCTGTCGGCGATGTCCGCCTGGCAGATCCGCCGCAGGGCGCAGTTTCGATAGACTTCCGCAAGTACGCCGACCTCCAGTCCCCAATCCCCGGGAATACGGTTGATCCAGGCAAGATCGCGGACCATCGCGAACTCCCCCGCGAGCGGATACCGGAAGCTATCGAGGAAGGTGAGCAATGCCTGCGGGCCCACGACGTGTTGCAAACTTCGGATCAGCGGAGTAAAGAAGAGCCGGGTCACGCGACCGTGCAATCGGTCGGTCACACGGCTGTAGTACGCTTTGCAGAATTCATAGCCGAGGTTCGGACTGGCGATCGGAAAGCAGAGCCGCGCCAGGTACTCCCGGTTGTAACTCAAGACGTCGCAATCATGAAGCGCAATGACCTTACTCTGGCGACGCGCCAGGATATAGCCAAAACTGAGCCAACAGCCCCGCCCCTTTCCCGCCTGACCAGTATCGATTCCTTGGGTCGCAAGGAGCTGGAGAAGATCCTGGATTCGAGGGCCGTCGTTCCAGATTAACCGCACTCGTTGCGGCAAGGTTCCGAAAAAGTCCTTGGCCAGACGGAATTCTAATGGCGACGCGCGATCTAGAGAGACAACGACTTCATTGAGATACGGTATCTCCCGGAGGCTCTCGATAATCCCTTTGAGAGCCGGGCGTTGCAGCTCGGAATACAGTGAGGGTAGGACTAAGGCAATGGGATTAATCGTCGCATGCCGACGCAGTTCGGCCTCCAGCCTCTCAAGGTTGGCGGCCCCCAGACGATGCAGGACGGTGACGATGCCGTTCTGGTGGAAGTCGGACATCGTTGTTCCTCTTACGGCCCGCTTGGGCTGGGTTCAGAAAGGCGTTTCTCGAGGGCGTGTCGACTGCTCCCGCGGGTCGTCAATGAGGCGTTGTCGATAGGCGCTGGGCCGACCGTCCTGTTCCGTTATTCTCTTGCTGCTTCAATACAAAGGAGACGATCTTGCCCTTCAACAGCGGACGAACTTGTAGGTCGAGCTCAGGGATCGGGATGCCGTCCAGTCCGTCCTGTCGAAGGCGACAGACCTCCATCAAGCAGTCATGGCAAAAGGCGAGGTGCCACGCACGATAGTCGTAACCATAGCCTTGCTCGAAGAGGTCCGCCCATTGTTGACGGTTTAGACATGCAAAGTGTTCGGGCTCGCTTTTGCGATAGTGGCTCTGCACGCTTGTGAGAAGATGTCTGCCTTCTTGCAGGAACGGCTCGGGCTCACGAGCTTTCTGTTTTTCGATCTCGGTGAGCTCATCATCGGTAAAGCCGATCTCGGCGACGGCGCGCTGCCACCCTGTGCGGCGCCAGCGTTCGAAATTCTTATAGACCCGCTGGCTTTCCGCCGGGCCCAACCCCAGGACTCTGACTACCTGACCCTGTCCGAATCCATACAGATGATAGAAGAGGGCCATGAGAGCATCGCGGCTGACCACGGCGCGTGAGGCCAGGCCGTCCATGAAGCGACCCAAGGGCGATAGTAAGCCTTCGTGATAGCATAACGGTTCACATTGGCTAAAGTATTTAGCAATCAGACTGTCGAGCAGCAGGAAAGGGCGACACGGGACTTCTGTTCGGCCGGACATCAAAAATCGCTCCAGGAATTCATATCCCCACCGAAGCGCCAACTTCTCATGGCTGATGTCGTCACTCCATTGTCCGGTCTCTCGTAAAAACCGGCGGGTATGGCTGGTTGCCCTTTCTAAGAGGTCGGGCTGAGTTTGTGCTGCCATTCGGTCGAATTCTTCCACCGTAGTCACCACAAGGGCGGCCATTTCTGCTGAGCTGCGGGCCTCAGGCACCGGTTGACTCCGTGAGGGACAACAACCCGGCATAAGCGGCATCCTCGGCTATAGGCATTGTAGTAATATCCGTCTTTTGTCCGGTACTTCCGAGCAGTGTGGATTTTGCTACATATGAAGTCAATAGGGAAGACCTACAAAAGAAGGACGCACGAATGCAGGTCAACGTCCTAGGAGAGGATGGTATCCGCAGCAGTGCCGTCTCGGCTGCATTGCGTTTTAATAGTTATCGGGGAGAGCTGCCGGAGACAGGATGAGCCTTTGCCGTCAAAGGCTTAAGACGAGCCACGCCTTCTCTCATCTTGATATCAAAACCCGCAGCATCAGTCCTGGGCCCGGAATTCTGAAGAAACGTTTCCCAGGCGAGCACGGCATCCTCCTTGAGGCCTTTGGCTTCAAGGGCAAGGCCAAGATTGTACGACGCCATACTCGATGCCGGAGCACATGCGAGCGCCTGCCGGAACGCCTGAATCGCTTCTTCGGCACGGCCCGCCTTAAGAAACAGCGTGCCGATATGGTTATGCGCCGACTCCATTCCGGGATTGCTTTGGATCGCTGCTCGGTAGAATTCAATGGCCCGCTCTCGGTTGCCGCTGCGCTCCCAGGCTAAACCAGTGTCAACCAGGAGCGCGGGGTCTTTAGGCGTCAGTCTCAGTGCACGCTGGTACGCCTGCAACGCTTGATCCCACCGACCCAATGTCGCGGAGACCAGTCCGAGATTCCGGGTGATCCAAGGCGCCTCGGGGCGCAGAGTCGCAGCATTTTCGTAATGAAAGGCGGCAAGATCCAAGAGCTCAGTATCCTGTTGAAGGACTATCGCCAGCGTATGCAGTAAGTGTCCAGTGGCAAAGGATCGATTGGCCTCTTCGCTCGCATTCAGAGAGTCGGTGGCAAACGACTTTCTGGGCTTCGTCTCCGATCCAGTATAAGAGAGGCGATTCGTGGTGAGCCATTGCCGAATGATCGAAGATGGAATCGAATAGCCGATACCGGATTTCATCATTACACTGCCGATGGGAGTTCCGCTTCGATCTTTCGCACGCTCTAGATAAGGGACGGTATGGACCACCATGCCGTAGACTTCCTGAGAGTCCAAACCAATCAAAGGCCCCCCGCTGTTGCCAAAGTTGAAATTGCCGGTGGTCTGAATAAAAGGAGTGCTTCGCCCCTTGGTGCGAGAGCGACCGGAAGCGAGACCGTTGGCTTGCCCCGCCACGACGGTAGGATGGAGAACGAAGCCCATCTGTAAGATATCAGTAATCCGCGGATAGCCCACGGCAATCACATCCTCTCCGTCATCTGGAGGCCGCTGTGCAAGAGTGAGACTGAGGTCGGTCCCTTTTAGCGGGATCCGCAGCGCTGCTAGATCCAGATCCCGATCCATCACCAGTATGGGGGGACTGGGAAATACCTGTTGATCCTGGACATAGACGAAGAGACGCGTATGATCTTCCACGACATGGGCATTGGTGATGAGCAGCCCGTCGGGATCCACAAAAAATCCACTCCCGAGTGAGACGCTGTGAGTGGTATCATTCACAGCGACGACAAGAGCTGTAACGGCCTTGGCTTGGCGGTACACCTCAGACAAGAGCTGTAACGGCCTTGGCTTGGCGGTACACCTCACCATGGGGGGCGGCGAAGACAAACGAGGAGAAAGTCAGAGATATCAGGCACAGCAGGACTGTAGCAAATACGCGGACCATACTTTAGAGGGGGATTGTACCACAGGTCTCGTGAGAAGCAAGAAAATTTTTCGATATGTGCAGGTTTGAAGAATCAAAGGGCAATCTCTATTGTCTTTAAACACGGGTGACTCGTGAATTGATGACGGGTAGGGAAAGCCATTGACTTGACAAACGGAACGGGCCAGGGGTATAAGTCACCGAAGGATCAAGACCATCGAGGATGTAACTCCTCTCGAATCACGGCGTCCGCTACCTCACCTAGGGCAGAGTTAAGTCGGTCGTTATGTTTCTTGCTGCGAGTCTTCCACGTTTTCATGGAATTACGATACTGGCATCTTTCCTGCTGTTCTAAGGGATTGGACGAGGTTGTTCTTGTGGTTCACTCCTTTATGGATCGGTCCTTCTAGAAAGCAAAGGGCAACGGCGGTTATCTGTAGTGATAACTTTCAAGTAAGGAGGAATGGGCGATGAAGAAGGTAGGCATATTATCAGCTATGGCCTTGGGGACACTGGCGTTCCTCATGGTTCCCATGATGTCTTGGGCGGGCGGGACGGTTGAGGGCAAGGTCAGTTTTTCGGGCAAGCCCCCGGCGGCGAAAGAGTTCCTGTTCTCCAAGTTCCCCAACCCCAAGTTTTGCGTGAAGAACCCAAGTAAGGACGCCAAGGGGGAAAAGCGTTTGCTGCACGAGGTAGAGGTGGGCAAAGACGGAGGACTGAAGGGCGCCGTCGTAGCCATCCAGGGCATCACCGATGAGAAATTCGTGGCCGAGTTCAAGGGCGACGAAGTCCAGGCGGAATTGTGCGAGTTCAAGCCCTATACCACAGTGGTCGTGGCGGACCAAAAGTCATTCCGCGTCATGAATCATGATGCGGACCCCGATGATCCGAAGTCTGTAAAGGGCGTGCTGCACAATCCTCATTCCTTTGAACAGATGGGTGCAAGCTCCACGACGATTTTCAACATCGCATTACCGGAAAAGGACAAAGGTCTCGACAAGCCAATCAAGCTCCGCAAGGCCGCTCAAGGATCCGTCCTCCGAATGCAGTGTGACCAACATGAGTTCATGCAGACCTGGGGCCTGCCGATCACCAATCCCTACTACGCGATAGTGGGAGAGGATGGCAAGTTCGAAATCAAGGATGTCCCGGCCGGCAAGTACAAGCTGGTGGCCTGGCATCCGGCGTTGAACGGGAAGAAGCCCATCGAGCAGGAAATTGAAGTGAAGGATGGGGCACAGGCGAACGCAAAGTTCGAGTTCAAACCGTAAGCCGCGTTAGAAGGATCTTTACGAAAGGCGGCGAGGCCTGCGCTTCGCCGCCTTTTTAATGCCAAGATCCATTCCTTCAGCTCCTTGCCTTCATCGAGACCCTTGACATAGAATCGTTTTTTTCAAAGGGGGCAGGGTGGCGCGGAGCCTCTCACTCGCTGAGATTTTTCAGCTCGGTTATTATTGGGAGTGCAAGGTGCTCCTGACTGCCGTGAAGCTTGACGTCTTCGGGGCGCTGGCTGGACGCTCCAGGACTCCTGCTGAAGTCGCCCGCCGCCTCCATGCAGACCCTCGCGCTACTGAACTGCTGCTGAATGCCCTGGTGGCGATCGGGCTTCTTCGCAAAAACGAAGCAGGCTATTTCAACGCTCCGGAAGCTGAAGAGTATCTGGTCAAGGACAGCCCCACGTACGCCGGGCATCTCTTGTTGCTACAGGATGCGGAATGGGAGAACTGGGGACAGCTTGAGACGACGATCCAGACCGGCAAGTCTCCCGTCAAGGAGCATGTCTTTCGATCCGATCCACGCCTGGCCGAAAACGTATTGCTTGTCCTGCACCGTGTGGCGCTTCAGCATGCGCCCACCCTCGCGCGCCAACTCGATCTGGATGGCGCGCGCACGCTGCTGGATCTCGGCGGCGGGGCTGGGACGCATGCCATGGGCTTCTGTAAGACCTATCCATCACTTCGCGCCATAATCTTTGACCTTCCAGAAACCCTGCAGACGACGGCACGGCTCGTGAAGGAGGCCGGTCTTGAGGAGCGTATTACGTTTCTATCCGGTGATTTCAACAGGGATCCTCTTGGCGGCCCTTATGATGCGGTCCTCATGTCGGACATTCTCCATTACCAAGATCCTGAGGCGAATGCGACGCTCGTCCGGAAAGTCCACCAGGTCTTGAATCCGGCGGGCCGTCTGATCATCAAAGACCGGTTCTTGGATGAGGATCGGACAACTCCGCCCTGGACAGCTGTCTTTGCGGTGCATCTTATGGTGAATACCGAAAAGGGACGCTGTTATACACTGCGTGAAGCATCGAATTGGCTGACGGAGGCCGGTTTTCGGGAAATCCGGGAGGTCGAGCGCTCCTTCATTGTTGAGGGAGTGAAGTGAAGGACCTTCTCGCACGACCGGGATTTCTCGGCACCGCGGCCACGTTGGGAGGTGACCTGAGCCAGCTGATGGCAATGCTGTTCACCGTCCTTTTCATCATCGGCTGGATACAGGCTCGAAAAAAACTTGGGAATATTCACCACTGGATAGTCTTGGGCGGCATGGTGACGATGCTAGCCTTTTTCACGAGCTATTATCTGTTTCGGCAACTCGGCGTCTTGGCGTTTGAAGGCCGCACGGGATTCAGCGGCTCCGATTTTATGTATTACCGAGTGTTCATCCCCCTTCTGACCTTTCATATCTGCCTGGTGATCGTCGGCCTGATCATGGCGTTCTACATGATCGTGCTCGGTTTTCGCGCTCAGCAGTTCGTGCAGGACAGGCGGGAATTGCGTCCGGGTCTCTTAAAGGTGAGCCGTGAAAAACTCGTCAGGATTTTTGGGATCAGCGCTGTCGTCCTTCTCGGACTCTATGCGGTGCTCGGCACCCGACTCGGGACGGATTTTTCTGTTCGCCGGCTTGTCGTCTATCTCTCGGGGCTCTTGGTCCTTGCCCTCGTGTTGTCGATTGAGAAGCTGTTCGAAAAGATCTGGCCGGATGGCAGCAGGCGTCATCGGGCCCTTGGCCGATTCACGATGATTGTCTATTGCATTTTATTCGTGACTGGCACGACCACCTACACGATGCTGTATATCCTCTACCCCGGAAAAATCGGATGAGGCCACTATGATCGTCACCTGTTGTTGCGGCAGTGCGATGCGAGCCGAGGCGCTCGAGGAAGTGTCGCCCCTGTTGTATCACCTTCGCCTCGCCTGTATCAGATGCGCGAACTGGACGAGGATTTCCGGTCGTCTGGAGGAGGTCGAACCCATGGTGACAGCGACATTGTGGTCGAATGAGGCGCGTCACGACGTCGATCGATTGCCTCCTTATCTTGCTCCAATGGTTCGGCAGGAAACGGAAGACTATGCCGAGAAGGAAGGACGTTGCTTGATCACACTTGCGCTCTTTCGGGAAGCGCGAAATCGTGGAAAGGTCTCGTGGACGCCGGTTGCGCAGGCCCGCCTTGCGAATGTGCCGGCACCGATCCGATCCATGGCGAAGGTTGAGATCGAGCGCATGGCTATCGACCGCGGGCTCTGTGAAGTCACCGAGAGCATGATGGACGAGGCCAAAGCCAAGTTTCTCGGAATGAGAGGCTGACAGGACTCATGCTGCATCGAATAAGCCTGCGCGTACTACCGGAGTTAGCCCTAGCGGTGACGGAGGAAGGATTCCGAAAGCGCAAACGCATTCTCATGCTCTTCCCTGGACTGCTGGGATTCGCTCTCTATCGAGGACTCCATATGGCAGGTTGGCATGGCCATATCGTGGCACTGCTCTTCGCGACCGGAGTCTTTTCAACGCTCGTGGCGCTCGTGGCCTATAGCTATGGCCGCGAACGGAGGCTGATCGACTTAGTGCGTGAGGATGGTGGCGCGCGTCTGGTCTTGTTCGGGCTTCGCTTTGGATTTTTCTACGCGCTGCAGTTGTCCTTGATGGTGTTGGCGCTCTTAAAATTGTTTTCATATGGTTATACGGAACATCCTGATGGACCGGCTATGATGGCCGTCATCATCGCCGCGACCTCCGTATCCCGGGATGCCTTTGAATTGGGTCATCTGCGGTTGCTTCAGCAACAAGGCCGGTCATTTCTCACCTGTCCGGATACCAAGGGGTTCTCGGCTCTTCTGGGCGGTCATCCGAGCCTATGGAGAATTTCGGTGGCGCTTGCGGCGACGGCGGCTGGGGGTGCGTATCTCGGTCTTGCCCTGGCCTTCCCCTGGGCTCAGACCGATCTGGGGCAATTGCTGGTTATCGGCTTGTTGGCGGGCGCTGCCGGAACAGTCGCCTATCTGCAGGGACTTCATCCGAACTTGACGCTCGGGCAGAGTCTTTCGCAGTACTCCTGGGGTGAGCTTAGCCGGTTTTTTTTGTGGCCGGGAGTCGCCTTTGGATGGACCTATGATTTAATTCTGCTGGGAGTGACCAGTTATCTCATTCCTATTCCAATTCGTCCATTGACATGGCACGTCGTGGTCGCCGCTTCAACGGCAGCGCTGCTGAGCCTCTACTGTTATTATTTGGGGCGGTGCCGGCTGCACGAAGAGAAGGTCAAAGTCACACTGGCGCCATCGATGCTCCGATGCCCGTTTATCCTGGGCATCCTGAGTTCCAGAAAAGTCTGACATGAAGCATGAATACAAAGGATTTCTGGCTCGGCTGCTGTGGACCTGCCTATTCCTGGCAGTCTTGGCTGGATCGGCTATTGCGGCGCCGTATGGAACGGTGCCGATGGATGTCCCGGATGTAGCATTGTCCGGGTACATTCCGCCGGAAACCGATGTTTACTATGGGACACGGGGGGATACGAGCACGGAGGCAGCCCCGCGCTCCACGGCAGCCGATTATCCGCGGTACCGCAATCTGAACAATCGCCTGGCCATCTGGGTCATCACGCAGCAACACACCTACTTCGGCGGCTTCGTCCTGGCGTTGCCTATTTTCTGTCTCATCATCGAGGTCATGGGACTGATGACGAGGGATCGAACAGCAGCGGCGCGTTACGATCGGCTCGCCCGCGATTTTCTTCGCATCAGCTTAATCGCCTTTTCTATTTCGTCAATCCTCGGCGTCACGCTGGTTGTGGCGTTAATTGCCCTCTATCCCACTTTCTTTCGCTATATCTCGGGTGTGTTCAAAACGATGATGTGGATCTACGCGCTGATCTTTCTGGCCGAGAGCGCCGCGCTCTATCTGTATTATTATTCCTGGGAGAGGATGCGCACAGGGGCCCGCAAGTGGCTCCATGCTTCTTTGGGAATCGTCCTGAATGTGTTCGGAACGGTACTGCTGTTCCTGGCGAATTCCTGGGTCTCTTTCATGATGGCGCCGGCGGGAGTGGACCGGTCCGGGCGCTATCTTGGAAATCCCTGGCACATTGTCCATACGGCCCTCTGGAACCCCTTTAACGCCCATCGATTCCTGGCGGATATGATGACGGGGGGCGCGGTGGTCCTGGGATATGCCGCCTTCCGGTTCCTCACGGCCAAGCATCAGGATGAGAAGGGTTACTATGATTGGATGGGCTATGTCTTTATGTTTTTGACCATGGCCGCTCTGATCCCTATGCCCTTTGCCGGGTATTGGCTGATGCGCTCGGTCTACGGATATCGCCAAGAGCTCGGTATCACCATGATGGGCGGCATGCTCACCTGGATGTTTGTCCTCCAGGCGATCGCAGTCGGATCCCTGTTTATCGGGGCCAACTACTATCTATGGCAGGGCATGATGCGGATGCCCGGGGCCGAACGCTACCAGCGATATATCAAGTATCTGCTCAGCGGCCTGATCCTCAGTTTTTTAGTCTGGTTTACGCCGCACACTCTGTTCATGACGGGGCAGGAAACGAAGGCGATCGGAGGCGCGCAGCATCCCGTGATTGGAAATTTCGGAGTGATGTCCGCCAAGAACGGCGCGATCAATCTGATGATTGTTCTGTCTGCCATCACGTATGTTCTCTATAAACGGGCAAATAAGATACTCACTGCCAGGTGGCTGCACCTCGGTAACCTCGTGATCGCCACGGTCTTTGCCGGAGCGATTCTCAATATCATAGGCCTCGCCGTTTATGGCTTCTACCTTCCGGCGAACATTCGGGTGGGACTGTCGATCCCGCAGTTCCTGAGCACTGTCACGGGGCTGGTGGTGGCGTTGACTGTGAACCATGCACTCGTGAAAAGCGCCCAGCCCATCGGCCCTCTGCAGTGGGGAAGGGTGACTGTCCGGGGACAGGTGACCTTATTTCTTCTTGGAATGGCGTTTACCTGGGTAATGGGACTCATGGGCTTTATCCGGTCCTCAGGCCGCCTCGGTTGGCACGTTCATGAGATTATGCGCGATGCCTCCGCCTGGTCATTTACTCCCGGATTCGGCATGGCCGCTGCAATGGTGACGCTAAATATGGCGCTGTTCTGGACCTGCTTGATCGGTGTGTTTTGGCTGAGCCGACGAACCCTTGAGGAAGCCGAATCCCCCGAGCGGATTTGGGCAGAAGCAGGGCCGGTTCGCGACCAGACTTTCGGCCCGGCGCTCGCCAACGAGGGCCTTCTCGAAGATGGATAGCTCGATGATGAGAAGGTGGTGCCGTCACCTGTCCTATACCTTGATCCTCTGCCTTGTTGCCCTTACAGCTGAGACGCTTTGGATACGGATCATTGATGCACAGGTCGCAGGCAGCGCTACTGTATTTCTCCTCGAGGATTTTTCCAAGGCGGAAGTCGATGGTTTTCCTCAAAGCTGGCACGCGAGTCGAATCGAAACGATCACGCGGCAGGCATACAAGATCCAGCAAGATGGAACCCAGACGTTTCTCAGATGCAAAGGCGTGGATTCGAACGTGCGGATCTTCAAGCGGATGGCGTGGGATCCTAAAGCCTTTCCTATCATTAGCTGGCGCTGGAGGCTGCATGCTTCTCCAACGGGGACGGAGCCGTTTGCGGCGGTGTTTGTTTCGTTAGACCAGGATTTCTTCGGAATTCCGATCAACACGAAGTATCTCTGGAGTCCCAACCTTTCCGCAGGCACGATTGTCGAAGGCGGCCTCTTTCGTCCGGCGCAGGTTGTGCTTCGCAGCGGTGCCGAGAAGATCGGGGAATGGATCGATGAACGCGTGAACGCGTATGAAGACTTTACGCGTATTCACAAACACGAACCGGCCTCTCAAGCCTGGGGCATCTCGCTTGTCGCCGGTCCCGGTGTCACGATCGACTTCGGCCCTATCGCAGCCGCACGACAATAGAACAGCATCTCATAAATAAATAGGTGACAGCACCGGGGACTGGAATAGGCAAGTGAGGCGAGAGATGTCACAACATCACGAAGGAGGGGCAATTAAGCCAAGAGGGCTCACGTTCGACATGGTGTTTGGAGCCGTTGTCTTTGGGATTGTCGGTGCGGCTATCGGATACTATATCAATGCAACGACCAGCATTCCGGTGGCGACCATCATCGGGACTGTTTTCGGGTTATGTATCGGAATCCTCGGTGGCCGCCGCTTTTTTATCAGCATCGTATGCGGTGCGGTTGTTGGAGCGGCTCTCTTTGGTCTGGTTTCCGGCCGTGATGTGGTGGCCCTGGGCGCGGGAGTCGGCGGCGCGGTGGGAGGATTTCTGGGCGTCCAGATGGGTATGCTCTTAGATTTGTGGCGGCAACGCAAAAAATCCATCATGCCGGAGCAGCCTCCACAGGATACGAATCCCCAATGAAAGACAAATGGTTGATGATCGGAGTAGGCGCCACGTTCCTGGCGTTTTTCTTGATGATCGTAAGCATGATGATGTTATCCCGTAACTCTTCCAGGAATAAGGGACTGTTATCCCAAATTCCGACGAGTGTCGAGGCCCCGGCCGCCCCCGTGACGCAGAACTATGATCTCTATAAAACGATCGTCGGTGACGACGGGCGCCAGATGATTGAAATTCCGTCCGGACCCTTCAAAATGGGAAGCAACGATGGAGATTCCGATGAAGCACCGGAACATCAAGTGTTTCTCCATACCTATTACATGGATAAATACGAGGTGACGCAGAGTGAATACGACCGATTCGTCAGAGCCACGAAAAAGGGGAAGCCATTTGTGCCGGTCTTCGACGAGGATCCCTCCAAGATCCTGAAGCCGGAGTATGCGGCGATGGGAATGTCCTGGTTCGACGCTGCAGCGTATTGCCAATGGGCGGGCAAGCGCCTTCCCACCGAGGCCGAGTGGGAAAAGGCCGGCAAAGGGGAAGGTACTCGAAAGTATCCGTGGGGAAATAACATCGGTCCTCAGTATGCCAACCTCGAAGGGGATGAAGACGGGTATAAATATCTGGCCCCTCCGGGAAAGTTCGAGGCGGGGCGTAGTCCTTACGGCTTATACGATATGGCGGGGAATGTGGCTGAATGGGTGGCGGACACTTACTCTGATAAATATTATGCAAAGAGTCCCTACCGTGACCCGACGGGTCCCGAAGAGGGGCAGAACCGAGTGATCCGCGGCGGATCTTGGCGGGAGTCCGCCCATGGTGCCCGGGTGTCGAAACGCTTTCAGGCCAAGATCTGGAGAACTGATGCTACTATTGGTTTTCGTTGCGCCCGGGACAGCTGACTGCGTTAACTCGGCATGCTGGACAAACGACTGAAGTGGGCCTTTTTTCTGCTGGCACTCGTTTTCGCTGGTCTTCCAATCGGCGGCATCATCCTAGATGTCCTGAGACCGAGCCAGATCGAGGTCGAGGAGTCATCCGGCAAAACTGTTGTCGACCCTTCCATCATCACGGCTGCTCAGAAGGAAGACATGGTGAGGATTCCTCCTGGGCTATTTCTGAGAGGGTACAATGAAGGTGGATTTGATGAAAAACCGGAACGTCAGATCATGCTCGATGCGTACTGGATCGATCGTTTCGAAGTGACCTACGGAAACTACCTGGCATTTGTGTCGGCGACGGGACATCGCAAGCCCATTTCTCGCTACGTCAAGCATTTTGAAAAACTAAGCGCGCCCATGCAGCCTGCGGTCTATGTCTCCTGGGATGATGCTGATGAATATTGCCGGTATCGCGGAGCCCGGCTGCCGACCGAAGCCGAATGGGAAAAGGCTGCGCGAGGACCAAATGGATTTTTGTGGCCCTGGGGCAACGAGGATAAGCAGGGATGGGCGAACACCGGCAATGCCGATCCGGTGGAGTTCACCGCACCTGTGGGCAGGTTCTCCCAGGACCGAAGTCCGTTCGGGGTCTATGACATGGACGGAAACGCGATGGAGTGGGTCGCAGACTGGTATCAGGAGGACAGCTATCAGGATGCTCAACCGAATCCTACGGGGCCGGCAACGGGGTTCTATCGAGTCATTCGGGGAGCATCATGGGGGACCATTGGACACGAAACTCGGCTCACAATTCGCCTCAAAATGATCCCGGATTTCAGAGATACGACTATTGGATTTCGATGCGCGAAAAGCGCTACGAAAGGGGCTTTTCCGGAGCCCCCAAAACCATCCTAAGTCTATAATAAATCAAAGTAATAGACCAACAGGAACACTGCAAGAATTATGTTGACAACCATACCGGCCAAAACTATAATGTCGAACAATCTTGTATCTTTACCCATACTTCGGAATCTTTCGCAGTGCTAACACAACGGTCGAGAAACTGTCAAGGCTTGCACGATCCGGCTGCAGGCGAGTTCATTTCAAAACAGCAATTAACTGAAAATTAACTGAAACAAACCTAAAGGCGAGGGAGTTATGGCTGAAGCAGCGATGACGGGGCCAACAGTAAGGGATCCCGACTGGAAAATCAGGCTCGGGAAGGCGATATTTTATGCAACTGCCGCGATGGGTATATGGTTCTTCTGGTGGTTTGCAGGAACGCCATGTCCGTGCTTATAGTGAGACCCTTATTTCTTAGGATATTCTATAAATCCATGTGTCAGGGGAGGCAGTAATGGCAGAGCGAGCAAGCATGGCAGATCAGGGGACCCAGGTTAGTACGGGTATGAAGATTGTCTTCATCGTTGGATCGCTCATCGTCGCGGCGCTCTATTTTACGTGGTTGGATTGGGCCCTTATGAATATGCAGGGACTCGACTATTTTTACATGTTTCGAAAGTAAGAACCTGGAATCATTCTTGATCTAAGCGGTTTCAAGGAGGTCTGTAATGGCTACCGTGACGAAGCAAGCGCGAAAAAAGATCTGGGCCCTCTTAGCGCTCGGAACATTCACCGGGTTGCTCTTATTGCCCTTGTTCCTATCGCTTCCCAGAGGCGCAAGCGGTGAAACGCCGGCCCCCGCGGTCCCATCGGCCCCCGCGGCCCCGGCGGCCCAGACGGCGCCAGCCGCGGCAAAAGCTGCCGATGCGAAGCCTGTCGAGAAGTCGCGGGACGTCTGGTACAAGAATGAAGGACCGGTCATGGGAGCCCCGGCTCCCAAAACCACGGATGGTCCAAAAGACTATCCCCGATACAACTTCGAGAGCCGGGTTCTCTTGTGGGTAGGTCTTCAGCAGCATCTCTACTACGGAAGCTTTGTGCTGGCGGTGCCCATTTTCTGCATGATCGTGGAGTATCTCGGCGTCATCACCAAGGACAAGGCTCTTTCGAGGAAATATGATCAACTCGCCTACGATTTCGTGAAGATCAGTCTGACCGCCTATTCCCTCACCGCGCTCTTGGGCGGGATTGTTATTTTTACCTTCCTCACGCTGTACCCCACGTTCTTCACATATCTCTCGAGCATCTTCCGACCGGTGATGGCGACCTACGCGCTGCTCTTTATTGCGGAAAGCGGCACGCTGTACATTTACTATTACGGCTGGGACAAGATGCGTGAGGGATTCCTGAAGTGGGTCCACGTGAGCATGTCGGTGATCCTGAACGTGATCGGGACAGTATTGATGATGTTGGCAAACTCATGGATCGCCTTTATGCAGTCCCCTGCCGGCGTGGATGCGGAGGGTCGGTATCTGGGCAACATCTGGCATGTGATCCATACCACGCTGTGGAATCCGATTAATGTCCATCGGCTTCTCGGCAATATGGCGTTTGGTGGAGGGGTCGTGGCCGCTTACGCCGCGTATCGGTTTCTCACGGCCAAGACCGATGAGGAACGCGCGCATTACGATTGGATGGGCTATGTCGCCATGTTCATCGGGGTCTGCTTCCTGATTCCGCTGCCCTTTGCGGGTTATTGGCTGATGCGGGAGGTCTATGCTTACCGGCAGCAGATGGGCATTACCTTGATGGGCGGATTGCTGGCGTGGCTGTTCATCATTCAGGCAGTCATGATCGGCGCCCTCTTTCTCACGGCTAATTACTATCTGTGGCAAGGGATGGAGCGGATGCGCGGTGCGGAGCGGTATCAGAAGTACATCAAGTACATGGTGTTTGTTCTTATTACCTGCTTCATCGTGTGGTTGACCCCGCACACGATCGTCATGACGCCGGCCGAGCTCAAGGCAATGGGCGGCCAGCAGCATCCGGTGTTGGGGAATTACGGCGTGATGTCCGCGAAGAATGGGGCGATCAACACCATCATCACGACCACGGTGTTGAGCTTTATCATGTATCAACGGGCCAATAAGATTCCGACGGTGCGGTGGGCGCCGCTCGGAAACGCCTTCTTGGTCGGGCTGTTCACTATGGCCTATGTCAACATAATTTGGCTGGCCATCTACGGGTACTACATCCCCGCCAACGTCCGAGTAGGGCTCTCTGTGCCCCAGGTAGCGTCCACCTTATCTTGCCTCTTCATAGGGGTAATCCTCAATTCCTTTATGTTAAGAGGCGCGAAAGACACGGGGCCGATCGCATGGGGTCAAATCTCAGTGCGCTCTCAGTATGCGCTCATCATGCTCGCCACAGCCTTCACATGGATGATGGGGTTGATGGGCTATATCCGCTCTTCAGTGCGGCTGTTCTGGCATGTGAATGAAATCATGCGAGACAACTCGCCATGGGCCTTCACGCATACCATTGGCTTCGGCGCGAACATGATTTCCTTCAACGTGCTATTCTTCTGGGTGACGATCCTTTTTGTGTTCTGGCTCGGATCTTTGGGGATAAAAAAGGCTCCGGTTACGGTACCCGCAGGGCAGAAGGTACCGCTCCCGGCGTCAAGCCACTAACAGTCAGCACATAGGCTTCGCGGGGTGCTGCCTACCAGGTAGGAGGAGTGGAGGAATGAATGTTTACTGCTAGGGTCTTGGGTACTATTACCGCTGTATTAATCTTCGCCATTGCCGCAGTGTTACTTTTCATGCTCCCGGATTCCGGGGCGTCGCAACTCATGCGCAGGGCGTTTTCCCTCGGCTGGCCGGGCGGTTTGGTCATTATTGCTCTTCTGCTCTATTTCCAGTTCGGTCGCAAGGATGACCCCAACCGGGGTGAATTGGTATTTAAGTCCCTGGTCGGCCTTCTTGGCTATAGTATGTTCTTCATCGCAGTCGCGAATTACGCGATGAATTTTAACGACGAAAGCGCGGGCGCTCCCGGCGAGCCGCGATTCCTGCCCGTCTCTCTCGTCATGTTCACTGCCGCCTGCTTCATGATGGCGATGTACTTCACGGGGGTCCGGGTTCTTTTGCAGATTGGCGGGTTCATGTTCTTTGTCGCCGCCTGCCTGGCGGGCTTCGGCAATTGGCTCCCGCAAGTGAAAGCCGATCCCCCGCCGCTCGAAGCTGAAGGGGGCAAAAATGTCAAAGAGATGTCTGCCGCCGACCGTGCCGAGTTTGGCGAAAAACTCATTTTCGGGGCGATTGGGGCGAGCGGCACGCAGGGCGCGATCGGAAAGGGCCAGTGCCCGCTGTGCCACGGTTTCCAGAAGGGTTTTTTGAGTGAGAGAGCGCCGAATCTTTTCGGGATTCCAACGCGCGCCCTCGAACGGCTCAAAGATCCCAAGTACAGCCAAGCCGACCCCAACAAACGGGATACCGTACAAAAAGAGGCGTGCCCGGGCTGTG
>WNFX01002903.1_pt1 | contig 17178 bp, 11 predicted proteins | sample 5400111 | NCBI WGS metagenome assembly WNFX01 (sample SAMN13153363, study PRJNA577476) | soil metagenome | isolation source: 40 cm soil or saprolite under grassland replicate 1 | place: USA:California | collected 2016-06-15 | reverse complement strand
GGCGTTGATTTCCTCCTGTTTCATGGAGTGACATCCAGGCCCTTTGCCAACAAAGACGCGCGTGGCCTGGGAAGGTGCTTCCTCAAGAAGGAGTGGACTGACCAGGCGATCGTAGACCACGACATCAGCGGCACGAAGGCAGTTCAGGCCTTTGAGTGTGATCAATTCGGGGTCACCTGGCCCTGCTCCAACCAGGTAGACCTTTCCTCGCGGAGAGCGTTCTGGCCATTGTCCTGGCGGATCAAGATGCTGGTCAGGTGTACGCTCAATAATCCCGCCGCTGTTACGTTCATGCATTACTGCTGACATCCTTTTTCTCTTTGCTAAATTCTGTCTCCAGTGTGCCTGCCGGAAGGTCGATACCGTAATCTTTGAGTAACGCTGCGACCAGCGCTATAGCTTCTGTTGTATTACCTTCAACGAGATTTCCCAGTATATCTGAGGTGTAGAAGTCGCCGAAGAAGTCGTCACGCTTGCTATAGGAGACTCCGTTGTCGCGCAGGTGTGTACGTGCGAGGCTTGCTAAGCGCAAATACGAGCCATAGGCCGGCGGGAAGATTTCCTCCAGGCTCTGGCGGATGCGTTTGGCAAGACCAGGGCTGGCTCCTTCTGTCGAGACTGCGATAGTCAGTTGTTCACGGCGCAGGACTGAAGGCATGATGAATGAGCAATACCGCGGAATGTCTACAATATTGAGCAATTGCCCATGTTCCTGCGTTTCAGCCTGGATGGCCTCCGCAAGCCGAAGATCATTGATTGCTGCAATCACCACGAAAGCACCGGCTAAATCGCCAGGTTCATAAGCTTTGCGCTGCAACGTGACCCGCCTGTTCTCGGCCTGTTGCAAAAGCTCATTGCAGAAATCGGGACTGATCACTCGCACACGCGCGCCACTGGCGGAGAGTGCCGCCGCCTTCTCCGCTGCAACCTGGTCACCGCCGACGACGATAGCGAGGCGGTCACGTATATCAAGCATTACAGGATAGTAATTTGGCATGGTTTTTCTCCTCTGCTTAGACGGGTGAGGCGTGCGCCTGTACCTGGTCGCGCAGGTATGCGAGGCCGACGCGATAGCAGAAATCGCCGAAGGTCTCTCCGGGCATTCGCTCATCGTGCCATAAAGCTAGCAGAGGACGTACCGTGGCTGCCAATTCATTGAGACGTACAGAGGGAGCATAGAGCGTGTTCAGGCGCGTATTGAGCAGGTCACCACCGAGGTAGATATTGTAGATATCTTTCGTGCGGCCTACAATGCCGATATCTCCCATGTAGGGTCTTGCGCAACCATTGGGGCAACCCGTCATGCGTATGCTTAAAGACTCATTGGCAAGGCCCAGAGCCTGAAGATCCGCCTCAATCTGTTGTACCACTGCGGGTAGTACACGCTCGGCTTCGGCCAGTGCCAATCCACAGGTTGGCAGAGCGGGGCAGGCCATGCTCAAACGAAGGATACCCAGTTCGGCAGGGTTTGTGGGTATACCGTGACTGGCGAGCAAGGCAGTCAATGGTCCACGTTGTGCTTCAGTGATGTCGGTCAAAAGGATGTTTTGCTGTGCAGTCAAACGGACGCCAGGTCGAAATTCCTCGATGGCCTGTCGCAGGCCTGAGCGCATACGCATAGTGCTGCTATCCTTGATGCGGCCGTTCTCGACAAAGAGTCCGAGGAACCAGCGTCCATCTCCCTGGGCATGCCATCCCAGGTGGTCCTCAACATCGTGCCATGTTAACGGGCGAGGGTCCTGTACGCTGTGACCTAATCTTTGTTCCAATTCAGCGCGGAACCAGGCGATGCCGCGTTCCTCCACGACATATTTCATACGTGCGTGCTTGCGGTTCTGGCGATCGCCGTAATCGCGCTGGATCGTCACAATCGTTTCGACCACCGCTAAGACCTCATCGACTGTCGCGTAGCAGAGCGGCATAGCCAGACGGGGGTATGTCTCAGTTTTGCCGTGGGTCATGCCCATACCGCCACCTACCAGCACGGTGAAGCCATCGAGCTGCTCTCCTTCAAGGCAGGCAACAAGGCCAATATCCTGTGTATATATGTCAATACAGTTGTCGCCTGGGAAGGCAACACCCATCTTGAATTTGCGCGGGAGATAGGTAGGGCCATAAATAGGCTCAGTTTCTTGTTCGAGCGCTACTGTGTCCAGTTGTTCACCGTCAACCCAAATTTCGTGATAGGCATGGCTGTGTGGAGCAAGGTGCATAGCGATACGATGAGCTATTTCTTCCACCTGAGCTTGCGCACGATCGGCGGCGGGCGCGGGGCAGGCCATTACATTGCGGTTCACGTCGCCGCAGGCCGCCAGGGTGGAAAGGAGTGCCTCGTTAATGGTATGGATAGTTGAGTGTAGATCGCCTTTGAGGACGCCGTGCAACTGGAAACCCTGACGTGTGGTGATACGCAGCGTGCCATTGGCGTAACGTCCAGCCAGTTCATCCTCGGTAAGGTACTGCTCAGCGGTCACTACGCCGCCAGGGATACGCGAACGTATCATAAACTGGTATGCTTTCTCCGAACCGGCAGCTTTACGCTGTTGACGAGCGTCGCGGTCCTCCTGCTGGTACATGCCATGAAACTTGATGAGTTGTACCTGGTCTTCAGAGAAGTGCGAGGTGTCCTGGTCCAATTCCTCTCGTATGTGGCCACGCAGGTTGTTGCTCTCGACTTTGATACGCTCGACCTTACTACCCACCCCTTCCCCAAGAGCAATCAGGTTATTCTTCGAATCTTCGTATTCGGGCATACAACATTCCCTCCTAAAAAATACCTTCGTTTCGTGTAAAACCGAACCTGTTTATAAAGGATGATCCTGGGACCTGGATGGTGAATTTACCTTTCACGCCAAGTGAAAAAAACGCGAAAAAACCCCTCTATTCGCATCTAGTCCTGAGGTCAGTGGTGGAGGGCAACGAGCGCCGTCGCTTTTGCTTCATCAACCAGGTATATTGGCGTGAGCGCAATTGAAACAGCTATCTCACCTCGTTGTGGCAGTAGAATTGGCTCATGGTACCAAGTATTGTTGATTTATTAGATCAACATACATTACAATATTAATTACAATAGTACTGTCTATGGTGAGGTGTTGTCAACCCTCTATCCAAAAAATAGACCATTGGAGATAAGACTTCCCGTGAGCAGCCTTGGGAGGTGCCCTACCTGTCATCCTGAGCGCAGCGAAGGATCTGGCGAGACTACCGCAGAGATCCTTCGCTGCGCTCAGAGCCTGTCCTGAGAGAAGCGAAGGGGTGACAGGCATTATCTCCAAATGTCTACCCAAAAAATCTCCTGATTTTCCACTTGACAAATCTCGCACCTAAGTGTAAAATGCATATAGATGCAAATCTACCACCTTTAAGAAGCTGTAAGTGCCCTTGCGGGTAGGCTTACAAGAAGCGAAGACACATGGTAAGAGTCATGTGTCCAGGTAATTGAAATGAGAGAAAGGGAAAAACAATGGCAGAGAACAAAGTAAATAAAGCGGTGTCGAATCTTTCCGATTCGCTTCGTGAGACAAATCAGGCAATTGCAGAGAGCGCTGTTGCCACGCAGGAGCGCAATTTGCGTTTTGCCCAGAGTATCTTTGAGAATGGAATCGAAGTGCTCAAGAGCAACGCGGAAGACACCCGCAACTTGATCCATACGGTAGTGGACCGCCCACAGAAGCCGCAAGATGCATTTCAGGCAGTGGTTAATACGGCCATTTCGGCTCAAGAGCGGAATGTGCGCTTTACTCAGAGTGTGCTCCAGGATGGTAACGAGGTGCTCCAGCATAATGTGGAAAACGCACGTTCTTTGTTGCAGACGGTGGCAGAGCAGTCGCAGAGACAGCAAGGGGCGTACCAGAGATTAGCTGGCAACGTAGTGAATGCGTATGTTGATTTCATTCGTTCTCCGTTCACCTACTTCCAGGAGACATTGGAGACGGCCGGGTCGATAGTCCGGCAGGGAGTGGAGACTTCGCAGAGGATTGCTTTGCAGGGCGTAGAGACTTCGCAGAGATTTGCTCGCCAGGGACTGGACGCCGCGCAGGATACCGGTCGTCAAGGGTTAGAGGAAGCTCAAAAGGCGACTCGCCAGGGACAAAAGGCCGCTCAGTAAGCTGACTGAGTAATCCATACATCCGGCAAGTTAAGAAGTTGAAGAGAGGGGTGGCGCTTGAGCGCCGCTCCTCTCTTTGTGTTTGTGTTGTAGAAAAATCTTGATAAAGGGCGATGAGCGCAAAGGATGCGATTACAGGGCGACGGTATCCCGCAGGGTGACGGTATCCAGCAGGGTGACGGTATCCAGCAGGGTGACGGTATCCAGCAGGGTGACCGCAAGGGTCACCCCTACTATACACGAACTGGCTTGAGTAGCGCATTCGTAGTATAGTAGGGGTGACCCTTGCGGTCACCCTGGAAAAGGTGCTTAGATCAGCTCACAGATACTAAAAAAGTTCTTGAGCATGATGCTCGAGTGCTGGGCATAGGTTGGGAAGAGTTCGATGGCCTCTCGTTCAACTCTCTGGAATTCATCGACACCGTATGTATCGATGAATTCCTTTTTCAAGGAAGGGTCATGTAACCAGGTGTCGAGCATATCCTCGGTGAGTTCGACATGATACTGCAGCCCATAAGCGTGCTGTACATAGCGAAAGGCTTGATTTGAGCCACCAGTGTGGTGAGCCAGTGAGACAGCACCCGCTGGCAGAAGAAAGGCATCTTCATGCCATTGAAAAGCCTGCTGGTAGCCTGGCAAACCTTTGTAAAGGGGATCATCGAGGCCCGCCTCAGTAAACTGTACCAGTAAAAATCCAATGTGGACTTTTGGGAGCTTCTTCACCGTCGCTTGAAACGCATACGCAAGTAGTTGACCGCCCAGGCACATGCCGAGGTAGGGGATACCTTGCTTGATCGCTTGATGCAGGTAGGTCTCCTCATGAACGGTGTAGGGATACCTGTGCCTGTCATAGACATGCTGCGTTCCACCCAGGGCCACAATAGCTTGATATCTGGTGGGATCAGGTAGATGATCCTTACCGACGTGAAGGAGGTGATAGGGGATTCCGTATTCGTCTAAAATGATGCCAACTCGGCCAGCAGGATTCTCCACGATGTGTTGCAGTACAAGCACGCGTTTTGTATCTGGCATAGCATCTCCTTGTTAACCGCTGGACAGTTCTATACGAGTACCTTTAATTTACAGATGAGAGTTTGTAGCTCGCCTGTGCATGTGCCTGTCCATCCACAAAAGCTCTCAAAAATTGTATCCTCACATCGAGATATTGTCAATTTTGATGATGAAAATATTGCTTGACCATAACGTCACGTCATGGTTTAGAATAGGGCCAGCGCTCTGGGCGACATGTTCCAGGCCAGGTGTGTTCGGTGGCTATAGCTTAGAAAGGCTGGGAAGAGAGAATGGCACAAAATTATAGAGAAGAGCGGTTTATGCTTGAGGCAGAGGGGGCACAGCTTCCGGCGGCTCTGACACTGCCGGAGGGGCAGGAAGTCAAGTGGAGTATTGTGCTCATTCCCGGCTCGATGGCTAACGATGTCAACGGCAACTATCCCTCGGCCGGCATGAATCCACATACATACGCGGATTTAGGGCGACAGCTTGCGCAGCGAGGGCACGCAGTGCTGCGTTATGCCAAGGTTGGGCCGGATACCGGTTCGGTGGTCGTGGATGAAAAGAAGGCAGCGGAGCATCGCATTTTTCCACAACAGCAGTATATTGCTGCTGCCGCGAGTAATAAGATCGGGGAACTGGTACCGCAGGCGAAGGGATTGGCAATCGCGGGACATAGCGAGGGGAGCGTGCATGGACTCGTGCTTGCGCAGCGCCGCGATCTTGATATCGATGCCTTTATCAGCCTCTCGGGTCCGGCGTATCGTTACATCGACCTGTTCATTCACATGGCACGCAAGCTGGCTGAAGAGCAGGGAGAGATCATCGACTTTGGCTCATTCAAGGTCAATGCCGCGAACTATATTCATGCCTTTGAATTGATGCGAGAAGGGAAGCCTTACACGGACGAGATCAGGGCCGACCCGACGATGGAGTTTTTTGTGAACAACTGGGATAGTCAAAGTTCACAAGCCCAGCAGTCGCGACAATACATGCGCGATTACGACGCGATTGATCCATGTGCGGAGATTGTGAACGTGCCTTGCCCGGTGTTGATCGTACAGGGAGGGTTGGACCAGTCGGGCGTCATCGCCGACAATGGTGAGCGGCTTTACCAGGCGCGCTACGCTGCTCGTCCCGACGCAACGGCGAAAGCGTTCTTCCCCGATCTCCAGCACTTTTACAAGCGTGCAAAGCCAGCAATGACTTCACATGAGTCGATGATGCTGGACGGGGAGACCGATGAGCGGGTGAGCGATGCGATGAGTGAATGGTTGGAGGGCTTGAAATAGCCTTATCGTGGCCTAGTTTCTTTCAGTCGCGCTGGCTTTCTCCTTGCCTCATTCTGTGTTAAAAGACCGATGGCGCAGCAGGCGGCGCTGGCTCCGATAAGATACCCTGCAAGGAGATCAGTTGCGAGATGACTCCCTGTGTAGACAAGCAAAAGGCCGCCACCGAAGGTAATGGCGAGAGTTATAACTAGCAAGAGCCGGCGCAACAGGCGCTTTCTCACATGCCTCCACACGAGCCAGCGGAGAATCAGCCCCAGAAACATCCAGCGTATGGCATGCCCACCTGGATATCCATATTGATTAGCGGTTTTATCAAGCGTGAATGGCGTGTTTGCACTGACAAGTGTCTGGTGAACACGCCAGGCGGGAGAGTGAGGAGCTTCCCACCACATGCCAAGTATCAGCCTCAATTTTAGCGAAAGCGGGCTTTGCTCGCTCATTTGTTGACAGCCTAAATTACCCATCCCCGATTCAAGACTGACCGGTACTGGTTGGGGAAAGATTTGTTTTCCAACAGTCTCGCTGCCTATGCAAAGTAGCATTAAAAGGAGGAGGTAAGGTAGCATGCGCCGGCGGTATCCGAGCCATAAGCAGCCCATACCCAGCACGAAGGTAAAGAACAGGCTCATTGGTACTTCTCCGAATGTCTTCCACTGGTGAAAAACACAGTCAATCCCTGTCAGAGGTCGATGCAGGAGCCATTGTTCCAGGTACAAGGTGGGAAGGAGCAGCACTCCGGTCAAGAAGATAGCGGTGTACAGCAGGAAAAGGACGAGCAGCACAACAGACAGTCCAAACCATTTGTGGGCCGGAGGGATAGTTCTCAAGCGGACATGAAAACCACTCTTTTTTAGCAAGAGAGGGGACGCGCTTGATTCTGGCTTCTGCACGACTATTCCTTCCTTCGCATATGCATTAAGTACTACTCCGATGCCAATATACTATAATAGATGTTGGTTGTTAAGAGATATTCTTTGATGGCGCGAATCGGTTAGGCGTGATGATGTGTTTACAATTATCTCTACCTTTATTGCTCTCAACTAAGACCCTTTCTGCGGTCTGAGGATCAAAGGAGAAGAAACATGGCGACACAAGAACCGATCAATACGCAAGACTTTATGGCGTCCTTCAAGGGATTTATGGACAAGGCAGTAGCACAGGCGCCTGACGAGGAACTGGTATTCTTACGTTCTCTGCATGCCCATTTTGGAAAAGAACCGAAAGATTTGCCTACGGTCAAATCAGAACCGTATGAGATTTATACCGGTTGGCAGTAGAGTTTGAAGACCCATTTGGGAATAGGCTGGGCATCACTGGCTATTCGAAGCAGGCAAATCGTGTTAGACGGCCGCCCCCCACCGCCCCAAGGGTGACCGCAAGGGTCAACCCCACTATATACGCTCCACCACCCCACTCCACGCGCAATGCGCAGCATCGTACCGTGTATAGTAGGGTTGACCCTTGCGGTCACCCTTGGGGTGGGGGCTAGACTGGGGGCTTGGGCTGGGGGCCGGATGTGGGGTATCGGATGGGCATATCGTAATCATTACTCCAACATATGCTTGACAAATACTGAACAATTTGATACCGTGCATTTGCTGCACAATGCATTCAATAGTGGGTTGGTAAAGAAAAGAGGTTGGTTGCGGATGGCTCTCCTGGAAGATCTCACGCCGGGGGTATTGGTTAAGGGTCTCCTTCCTGGCGGTAATGTGACGGTGATCAGTGTCAAACGGCATGGTTCTACGAGTGTCGAGCTGGTTTATAAAGATGCCAATGGCCACCTGGGAAACGAACTACTGTATAGTGATGGAGTGGAGAACCTGGAGATCGCCGCAGCTGGTCTGCCGTGGAGTTTTGATGCTGATGGTTCCCTCTTTCGCCTGACCTCGGAGGCGTATCGTATCCGCCTGGCCTACCTGTTTGACCCCCTGATTGCCGTGCATACCTCGCTGATTGAGCCGCTGCCGCACCAGATTACCGCCGTCTATGATACGATGCTTGCTAAACAACCCTTGCGCTACCTGCTGGCAGATGATCCCGGCGCCGGCAAGACGATCATGACGGGCTTGCTTATTAAGGAACTGATGATTCGTGGGGATTTACACCGCTGCCTTATTGTCTCTCCCGGCAACCTTGTGGAACAGTGGCAGGATGAGCTGAATCGTCGCTTTCATATAGTCTTTGACATCCTTACTAATGACCGGTTAGAGGTTTCGGCCTCGGGCAATGCCTTTACGGAAATGCCACTGTGTATTGCGCGGCTTGATAAGCTTTCGCGGGACGAGTATACGCAGGAGAAGCTACGGCAGACCGAGTGGGATTTGATTGTGGTGGACGAGGCGCATAAGATGTCGGCGACCTTTTTTGGTGGGGAGGTAAGGTATACCAAACGCTACCAGCTTGGGGAGGTGTTGGGGAAGATTACGCGCCACCTTCTGCTGCTCACGGCAACGCCGCATAGTGGAAAAGAAGAGGATTTCCAGTTGTTCCTGCGTTTGCTCGACGCGGACCGCTTCGAGGGCAGGTTTCGCGATGGCGTTCACAAGGTGGATGTCTCTGACCTGATGCGTCACCTCGTCAAAGAGCAACTCTATACCTTCGAGGGCACGCCGCTTTTCCCCGAGAGGTTGGCCTACACGGTCAACTATCACCTTTCAGGGTTGGAAGAGACGCTCTATGAAGAGGTCACCGACTATGTGCGACAGGAGTTCAACCGCGCCGAAGCGCTGGAGAGCAGCGGCAGCAAGGGAACGGTGGGCTTTGCTTTGACCACCCTGCAGCGCCGGCTTGCTTCGTCACCGGAGGCTATTTACCAGTCGTTGAAGCGCAGGAGAGAGCGGCTTGAACGCCGGCTGCACGAGGCGCGGCAGGTCAGGTATGATGTGGATACACCGCTTGAACTTTTCCAGGGCCTGCCTCTCATCACAGACGAAGACCTTGACGACCTGGAAGATGCTCCCGACGCGGAACTTGAGCAGACCGAGGAACGGGTTGTTGACCAGGCCTCAGCGGCGCGCACCATTGCCGAACTGGAAGTCGAAATTGCTCTGCTGGCCCGTTTGGAAGAACTGGCGCACCAGGTACGGCGCAGCGGTACCGACCGCAAGTGGGAGGGGCTGGCCAGCCTGTTGCAGAACAACGCCGAAATGTTCGATGCTGAGGGGCATCGGCGCAAGCTGGTCATCTTCACCGAGCACCGCGATACGCTCAACTACCTGGCAGAGCGCATTCGTACTATGCTGGGACGGGCCGAGGCCGTTGTCACCATTCATGGTGGCATGGGTCGGGAAGAGCGCGCGAGGGCGCAAGAATCCTTCACACAGGATAAGCAGGTGCAGGTGCTTGTGGCGACCGATGCCGCCGGGGAAGGTATCAACCTGCAACGCGCCCACCTGATGGTCAACTATGATCTGCCGTGGAACCCGAATCGCCTGGAGCAGCGTTTTGGGCGTATCCATCGTATCGGGCAAACGGAGGTCTGTCACCTCTGGAACCTGGTCGCGTCACAGACGCGCGAGGGCGAGGTCTTTCACACCCTGCTCAAGAAGTTAGAGGAGGAGCGCGAGGCCCTGGGAGGCCAGGTCTTTGATGTACTGGGCAAAGTCCAGTTCGACAATCGCCCCCTGCGTGACCTGATTGTGGAGGCCATTCGCTATGGAGACCGCGCCGATGTGCGGGCAAAGCTGACACATGTGGTTGACCAGGCGCTTGACCGCCAGCACCTGCAAACCCTGTTGGAAGAACGCGCCCTCGCTCGTGAAGTGATGGACGTGGTGCGCGTGCGTCAGATACGCAAAGAGATGGAACGCGCCGCCGCCCACCGGCTGCAGCCTCATTTTATCGCAGCATTCTTTCTGGAGGCATTCAAGCGGCTCGGTGGCATATATTTTGAGCGCGAGCCACATCGCTACGAGATCAAGAATGTTCCTGCCGCTATTCGCAATCGCAGCTCTCGCCGCGATGCCAGGGCCACAATTCTCCGCCAGTATGAGCGTATCGTTTTTGAGAAAGAGCGCATCTCTGTTCCAGGCAAGCCACAGGCCGCGCTCATCTGTCCCGGCCATCCACTACTGGATGTGACACTGGACCTGGTGCTTGAGCAGTACCGCGACCTGCTCACACAGGGCGCCGTGCTGGTTGACCCCACCGACAGCGGTGAAGAGGTGCGCATGCTGTTCTACCTTGAACATACCATTCAGGATGCCAGCATCGATACAACGGGCAAACGCCGCGAGGTCTCGCGCCAGCTGCAATTCATCGAACGTGACGCGCCAGGGAATATCCACGCGGCAGGCTACGCGCCTTTTCTCGACTACCGCCCGCTAACAGAAGAGGAGTATGCCCTTATTCCAGGAGTACGCTCCGCTCCCTGGCTGACGGGCGACCTGGAGGAGCAGGCGCGCAGCTATGCCATTACGCAACTGGTGCCGCGGCACCTGGCGGAGGTCAAGCAGCGACGTGAGGAGCAGATTGACAAAACCACCGCGGCGGTCAACGATCGCCTGACCAAGGAGATCAGCTACTGGGACAACCGCGCTGCTATCCTCAAGGCGCAGGAGACGGCGGGCAGGCCCAACGCGCGTCTCAATTCGCAGATTGCTCGCCAGCGCGCCGAAGAACTGCTGGGTCGCCTGGAGCGGCGCTTGAGTGAATTAGAGCAGGAGCGCAAGCTCTCGCCGCTACCGCCTGTCGTCGTTGGCGGCGTTCTCGTTGTCCCACAGGGACTTCTCGACAGGCTCGCAGGTCAGCATGAGCCTCCTGACAAAGAGCAGTTTGCCCAGGAGACCGCCCGCGTCGAACGCATGGCAATGGAGGCCGTGATGCAGGCCGAGCGCCAACTCGGCTACCTGCCGCGCGATGTCAGCGCCGAAAAATGCGGCTACGACATCGAATCCGCCATCCCAGGTACCGGCAAGCTGCGCTTTATTGAAGTCAAGGGGCGCGTCAAAGATTCCGCAACTGTAATGGTCACAAAGAATGAGGTTCTAACAGCGCTCAATAAGCCAGACGACTTTATCCTGGCCGTCGTCATGGTGGAGGGTGATGCGACAACGACTCACTATATCACGAAGCCTTTTCACCGCGAGCCCGATTTTGATGCGACAAGCGTTATGTATGATCTTGTCAGGTTGATGAATAGAGGAGTAATCCCGGTATGACTTATCGTAAGAAGTTGATTGAGGTTGCCCTTCCATTGGAGGCGATTAATAAGGCCTCGGCACGTGAGAAGTCGATTCGTCATGGGCATCCTTCGACGCTGCATTTGTGGTGGTCACGTAAACCTCTGGCAACGTGTCGTGCTGTCCTATTCGCGTCGCTGGTGGATGATCCTTCTAGTAGACCTGAGAAGTTTCCTACAGAGCGGGAACAGGAGCGAGAGCGGCTGCGGCTTTTTCAGTTAATGGAAGTGTTGATTACCTGGGAAAACTCTAACAATAGAGACGTGATAGCAAAAGCGCGGGCCGAGATCAACGAATCAACAGGGGGTAAATTACCGCCGCTCGTTGACCCTTTTTGTGGTGGAGGATCTATCCCTTTGGAAGGGCAACGGCTTGGTATGAATGCCTATGGTGGGGATCTGAATCCTGTAGCCGTGTTGATTAGCAAGGCTCTGGTTGAAATTCCGCCGAAGTTTGCAGGATACCCACCAGTCAATCCAGGAACGGCCAAATCGCTGATGAGTCGTGAATGGCGTGGCGCTCAAGGACTTGCCGATGACATCCGCTACTACGGTAAATGGATGCGAGATGAGGCTGAACGGCGTATTGGCCACCTTTATCCAAAGGTGGCATTACCTAAGGAATATGGTAATGGAGAGGCAATGGTCATAGCGTGGTTATGGGTGCGTACTGTGACCTGCCCTAATCCTGCTTGTGGAACGCGTATGCCGCTTACAAGCAAATGGTGGCTCTCTAAAAAGAAGGGAAAAGAAGCCTGGGTAGAGCCAAACATCGATTATAGCGTTACGCCACCTCTTATTTACTTCAGAGTGAAGACAGGAAAAGGTAGTCCACAGGATGGTACCGTCAATCGGCAAGGGGCTATGTGCATTGCTTGCAAAACATCTGTACCGCTCGATTATATACGGTTTGAAGCTCAAGCAGGACAAATGAAGGAGTTACCTTTAGCAATTGTTGTAGAAGGCAAAAAAAGCAGGGTGTACCTTGCACCAACTAGCGAATTTGAGACAGTAGCGAATAGTGCTAAACCCCAGTGGAAGCCAATGGAGTTAGTAACTACTCCAAGTCACGATGTTGATCGACTTCCAATGTATGGCATGTACACATGGGGTGATGCATTTACTTCACGCCAGCTCGTAGCACTTACCACTTTTAGCGACTTGGTGCAGGAGTGCAGGGAAAAGGTGCTGGCTGATGCCAGTGTTGTGGGCTTGCCTGCGGATAATGTTTCGCTTAACGATGGTGGTGTTGGTGCGAATGCTTATGCTGACGCGGTGGCAACGTATTTGGCAATTGCTGTTGATCGATTAGCTGATAGGAACTCAACCATTTGCTCGTGGGACACTGGTTATGTAAAAGTACGCAACACTTTTGCCCGGCAGGCCATCCCGATGGTGTGGGATTTTGCCGAAGCAAACCCTCTGAGTGATTCGACAGGCAATTTTCAGGGAGCAATTGACTGGGTAGCAGAAGTCATCGCGTCATCTTCTTGTAATGCTGCTGGTGTGGTAAAACAACTCGATGCCACAACCACCATCGAAGGCGTTACGCATCCGCTTATTTCAACCGATCCTCCATACTATGATAATATTGGTTACGCTGACCTCGCGGATTTCTTCTATATCTGGCTGCGCCGTTCGCTGAATACCGTTTACCCCGACCTGTTCAAGACAATGCTTGTCCCTAAAGCCCAGGAACTGGTGGCGACACCTTACCGTTTTGATGGGAGTAGAAGGAAGGCTCAGGAGTTCTTTGAGGCGGGCCTGGAAAAAGCTTTTGAACGCATGAGGGAAGTTCAACATCCCGAGTACCCGCTGACTGTTTACTATGCCTTTAAGCAGGCTGAGTCAGAGGCTGCAGGAGATGAAGAGAGTGAGAAGAGAGGCAATGGCTCAAACTTAAAGGTCACGGCTTCTACTGGTTGGGAGACCATGTTGGAGGGTCTGATTCGATCGGGGTTCACAATAACAGGCACATGGCCTGTGCGCACTGAGATGGTCAATCGTAGTGTTGGGCAAGGTACCAATGCTCTTGCCTCTTCCATAGTTCTTGTCTGTCGCCCACGACCCAACGATGCCCCGATAGCATCCCGCCGCCAGTTTCTTAACGCGCTGCGAGCAGAGTTACCGCTTGCGCTCAAGAATCTGCAGCATGGCAGCGTTGCACCTGTAGACCTGGCCCAGGCGAGCATTGGCCCTGGCATGAGCATCTACTCGCGCTACAGTAAGGTTGTTGAGTCGGATGGGACGCCACTCGGTGTGCGCACTGCTCTGCAATTGATTAATCGTGCTCTTGATGAAGTTTTGGAGGAGCAAGAGGGCGAGTATGACGCGGAGACGCGCTGGGCTATCGCGTGGTTCGAGCAGTACGCTATGGATGCGGGGGATTACGGTGTTGCCGAGACGCTCTCCAAGGCCAAGAATATGTCCGTGCAGAACCTGGAGCACGCGGGCCTGGTGGTATCAAGGGGAGGGAAGGTGCGTTTGCGCAGGCGCGACGAGCTTTCGGAAGCGTGGCGTCCAAAGCTGAATCCGCGTCTGACAGTGTGGGAGGTGATGCAGCGGTTGATTTACGCGCTGGATCAGAAGGGAGAGGTTGGGGCTGGTGATATCTTGCGCCAGGCGAATTCACAGGGTGAGATTGCCAGGGACCTGGCCTACAGATTGTATACGGTGTGCGAACGCAAAGGCTGGGCGCAGGAGGCGCTAGCCTATAACAGCCTGGTGGCATCCTGGTCTGAGATTAGCCGGCTGGCACAGCGGGAGGCGAGCGATGGGTTGTTGTGGGGAGCGTACTAGGCTCGACCCCACCGCCACCCCACCCGCCGCCCGGCCCCGAGAGCCCCACCCGGAGACCGCCCCAGCCGCAGCCGTCCCACCCGGAGGTTGACCCTTGCGGTCAACCTGGCGGGGGGTCTGGCTGTACACGGTGCGATGTACGCATCGTGCGCGTAGCGGGGTGGTGGGGACGTATATAGTAGGGTTGACCCTTGCGGTCAACCTCCGGACGTGACTCGTGGCATGGCTCGCGACGTGGCTCGTGGCATGGCTCGCGTGGTGTGGCATGGGTGCGGAACCAGACGTTCAATTCGGATAATAAAGGAGATCTACAATATTGACGAAAAAGTACGATCCGGGATTCGCATTTCGTAACAAACGAAAATCGATCCGCCTTCCCGACCATAACTACGGCTGGTCTGGTACATATTTTGTCACAATACGAGCGGAGACGCACGATCCAATATTTGAGCATCCCGCGTTGCGCACAATCTTGACCGAAACATGGGAGGCATTACCGGACAGATACCCTGGCCTGACTCTCGACGAATTTGTCATCATGCCCGACCACATCCATTTTATTATCCACCTTGAAGGTAACGTGGATAAACCCGCCACTTTGGGACAGGTCGTAGGGTCGTATAAATCAATCGCCGTCGTTTCCTGGCTACATTATATTGAAACCAACAAAATACACGCCCATGGTCGATTCTGGCAAAACTACTATTATGATCGCGTCATCCGGAACGACGAAGAACTGGAATACACACGTCAATATATTCGCAACAACCCAACCAAAACAACAAACAATATTCCAAACATGAACACATAAAATTTTATGTCGCAAAATCGGACACATTTTCCCAAAAATCTATCGCATTCGGGCATATCGTATATGGCAAATTAGAGGGGAAGAACCATCATGGCACAGAGCAACCTTGAGCGCGTTGGCAAGGCGTTGGAGCTATTGAATAAGGGACTCAAACCATTTGTTGAGCGTGAGATGCTGGCGAAATATGGTGCTCGCTGGCGCTACGAAGCCGTCAAATCACTGCGTGACCATCACTTGACGGAGGATGGCCAGGATATTCACCTGGACACCCAGGCATTGTTGCTAATCATATGGGATCAATGGCAACTGGCGTTCCAGAATGTGCTAGGACATGCAGAGCGGTCGCTTGTAAGCGAATTACGGACAACTCGCAACAAGTGGGCGCACCAGGAGGCCTTCAGTACCGATGATGCCTATCGCGCATTGGACAGCATCCAGCGATTACTTATCGCCGTCTCTGCCGCCCAGGAGGCCAGCGAGGTTGAACGACAGAAACAGGAACTGCTGCGCGTACGCTTCGAGGAACAGGCGCGCAATGAGTCGCGCAAAGTCGCGGTTGCGCCTATCGAGGGCAAGCCTACCATGGGCCTGCGTCCCTGGCGCGAGATTGTAACGCCACAGCCCGACGTTGCCTCTGGCCGCTATCAACTGGCCGAGTTCGCCGCCGACCTGGCGCAGGTACATAAGGGGGTAGGCTCCGACGAGTATCGTGTCCCGCGCGACTTCTTTCAACGGACATTCTTGACGAACGGGTTGAGGAAGCTGCTGGCCGGAGCGCTGCAACGCCTGGACGGCAGCGGAGGTGATCCTATCGTCGATCTGCAGACGAACTTTGGCGGTGGGAAGACACACTCGCTGCTCGCGCTCTATCATCTCTTTTCAGGCGTACCAATCAGCGACCTGGTGGGGATCGAGCCTGTATTGGATGAAGCAGGTATTACCCGGCCTGCGCTGGCCCAGCGGGCCGTTCTCGTTGGCTACGAACTTTCCCCGGGCCAGCCACGCACTAAACCAGATGGCTGCGTCGTCAATACGCTGTGGGGTGAACTGGCCTGGCAACTGCTTGGTAGAGATGGCTACTCGCTTGTCGCTGAATCTGACCGTCAAGGCGTCAGTCCAGGCTCCGAAGTGCTGCGCGAACTTTTTACTGCCGCCGCTCCGTGCCTCATCCTTATCGATGAATGGGTAGTCTATGCGCGCCAGTTGTACGGCGTCTCCGGTCTGCCTGGTGGTTCCTTTGATGCCAATCTGAGCTTTGCCCAGTCGCTGACAGAGGCGGCAAAAGCCTCGCCACAAACCCTCGTCGTCGCCACCATTCCAGCCTCTGATGCCGAGACCGGGGGCGAAGGTGGCCGGGAAGCGGCTGTGCGCCTTAAGAATATCTTTGGGCGCATCGAGTCTCCATGGCGACCCGCTGACGCGGAAGAAGGATTCGAGATCGTGCGGCGGCGGCTCTTCCAGCCTATCTCTCAACCGTCTCTCTTTACCGCGCGCGATAGCGTGGTCAGGACCTTCATAGACCTCTATCGCAGTCAACCACAGGAATTCCCTGGTGATTGCCGGGAAGCGGAATATGAACGGCGTATCAAAGCGGCGTACCCGATTCACCCTGAACTCTTTGACCGGCTCTACAACGACTGGTCAAGTATTGAGAAATTCCAGCGCACTCGTGGCGTCCTGCGTTTAATGGCGGCTGTGGTTCATACCTTGTGGGAACGGCAAGATGCGAGTTTGCTCATCTTGCCTGCGAATGTGCCAATTGACGAATCTAGAGTCCAGTTTGAACTGACACGCTATATGGAGGATAACTGGGTACCAGTCATCGAGAAAGATGTCGATGGCCCGCATTCGCTGCCGCTGCGCATCGACCGCGATAACCCAAACCTTGGCCGCTACTCTGCCTGCCGGCGCGTCACCCGTACCATCTATCTCGGCTCGGCTCCTAATTCGCGCAACCCGAATAAAGGTTTGACCG
>WNFX01002901.1_pt1 | contig 17180 bp, 15 predicted proteins | sample 5400111 | NCBI WGS metagenome assembly WNFX01 (sample SAMN13153363, study PRJNA577476) | soil metagenome | isolation source: 40 cm soil or saprolite under grassland replicate 1 | place: USA:California | collected 2016-06-15 | reverse complement strand
TCCTGGGCCGCGGCGCTCGCTGCAAGGGTGACGCAGGCGAGCGCAGCAAGTATGATTCGGATCGTTCGGGTCATGTCAGCCTCCCATCGTTGGCCATTGTGTCGATTGCGCGGGCCGCGCGCGGCCGGATTCGCCTCCGGTCGCGGGGGCAAACGATTCTACGGCAGTCCCGAACCCTTTGTCCAAGCCGCGCGCCGCGGGTTTACTCGGACGATTTTCGCATGAGCCAGGCCCCGGTTCGCATCGAGCACGACCTGCTGGGCGAGCGCGCCGTGCCGGCCGAGGCCTATTACGGCATCCACACGCTGCGGGCGCTGGAGAATTTTCCGATCACGGGCACCTCGATCTCGATCTACCCGGAGCTCGTTCGCGCGCTCGCCTGCGTGAAGCAGGCGGCGGCGCTCGCAAACAGCGCGCTGGGCCTTCTTTCCGATGAAAAAGCCCAAGCCATCGCGAGGGCGTGCGAGCAGATCCGCGAGGGCGAGCTGCTGGAGGAGTTCGTCGTCGACGTGATCCAGGGCGGGGCGGGCACGTCCACGAACATGAACGCGAACGAGGTCATCGCCAATCGCGCGCTCGAGCTCCTCGGCCGCGCGCGCGGCGAATACGGGTTCCTGCGTCCGGTCGAGGACGTCAACATGAGCCAGAGCACCAACGACGTCTACCCGACGGCGGTGAAGATCGCGCTGCACTTCGCGATCGACCGGCTCGCCGCGGCCATGCGCGAGCTGCGCCTTGCCTTCGACGAGAAGGCGCGCGAGTTCGCCGACGCGCTGAAGATGGGCCGCACGCAATTGCAGGACGCCGTGCCGATGACCCTCGGCCAGGAGTTCAGCACCTACGCCGTGATGCTCGAGGAAGACGAGGCGCGCCTCAAGGAAGCGGCGCTGCTGATCACCGAGATCAACCTCGGGGCGACCGCGATCGGCACGGGCATCAACGCGCACCCGGATTACGCGGCGCTCGTGCGCGAGCGCCTTTCCGACATCACCGGGATCGATCTCGTCACGGCGTCGAATCTGGTGGAGGCGACGCAGGACGCGGGGGCCTTCGTGCAGCTCTCGGGCGTCTTGAAGCGCATCGCCGTGAAGCTCTCCAAGGTGTGCAACGACCTGCGGCTTCTGTCTTCGGGGCCGAGGGCGGGCTTCGGCGAGATCAACCTGCCGGCGGTGCAGGCGGGCTCCTCGATCATGCCGGGCAAGGTGAACCCGGTGATCCCGGAGGTCGTGAACCAGATCGCCTTCGAGGTGATCGGCAACGACGTCACGGTGAGCTTCGCCGCCGAAGCCGGCCAGCTGCAGCTGAACGCCTTCGAGCCGATCATCGCGCACAGCCTGTTCAAGAGCTTGGTGCACCTCACGCGCGGCTGCGACACGCTGCGCGAACGCTGCGTCACGGGCATCAGCGCCAACCGCGAGCGCCTGGCGAAGATGCTCGAGAACCCCACCGGCGACGCGACCGCGCTCAGCCCCTATATCGGCTACTCGAGCGCAAGCGAAGTCGCGCGCGAAGCGCTCGCGAGCGGCAAGACCGTGTACCAGGTGGCGCTCGAGAAGAAGCTCCTCACGCGCGAGCAGCTCGACGAAATCCTCAGGCCGCACCCGCACAAGCTGCCGCACCAGCCCTGACGGGGCTTCGGCGTCGTTTTCACTTCTAATTATCGAGGAGTGTTCGGCTCGGACGAGCAGGGCGTGCCAAGCGCCAAAACCTAGGCAGCTCTTCGGACTTTCTTGCCGAGCACGCTGCGCAGGTATTGCCCGGTAAAACTCGTCCCGGCCGCCGCCACGTCCTCGGGCGTGCCCTGGGCGATGATGAGCCCGCCGCCGTCCCCGCCCTCGGGGCCGAGGTCGATTATCCAATCCGCGGTCTTGATCACGTCGAGGTTGTGCTCGATCACGACCACCGTGTTCCCCGCGTCGCGCAGGCGGTGCAGGACCGACAGCAGCAGGTCGATGTCCTTGAAGTGGAGCCCCGTGGTGGGCTCGTCCAGGATGTAGAGCGTGCGGCCGGTGTCGCGCTTGGAGAGCTCGAGCGACAGCTTCACCCGCTGCGCCTCGCCGCCCGAGAGCGTGGTGGCCGGCTGCCCGAGCTGGATGTAGCCCAGGCCCACTTCGAGCAGCGTCTGCAGCTTTCTTTCGACCGCGGGGATCGCGTTGAAGAATTCGTGGGCGGCTTCCACCGTCATCTGCAGCACCTCGTGGATGTTCTTCCCCTTGAACTGCACCTCCAGCGTCTCGCGGTTGTAGCGCTTGCCGCGGCAGGTGTCGCAGGGAACGTAGATGTCGGGGAGAAAATGCATCTCGACCTTGATCACGCCGTCGCCCTGGCAGGCTTCGCAGCGTCCGCCCTTGACGTTGAAGGAGAAGCGCCCCGGACCGTAGCCGCGCTCGCGCGCCATCGGCACGCCCGCGAAGAGCTCCCGGATCGGGGTGAAGAGCGCCGTGTAGGTGGCGGGATTGGAGCGCGGCGTGCGGCCGATCGGGCTCTGGTCGACGCTGATGGCCTTGTCGAAGAACTCCAGCCCCTTGATCGAGTCGTGCGCCGCAGGCTCGTGCACCGAGCCGTAGAGCTCGCGCGCGACCGCCGCGTAGAGCGTGTCGTTGATGAGGGTCGATTTGCCCGAGCCGGAGACGCCGGTCACGCACACGAAAAGACCCAGGGGCAGCGCGAGGTCGACGTTCTTCAGGTTGTTCCCGCGCGCCCCGCGCAGCCTGAACACGCGGGTCTTGTCGAAGCGGCGGCGGCTCTTGGGCACGGCGATCTCCAGCGCCCCCGACAGATACCGGCCGGTGAGGGAGGCGGGGTTTTTGCGGATCTCGCCGGGCGCACCTTCCGCCACGACCTGCCCGCCGTGCTCTCCCGCCCCCGGCCCCATGTCCACGACGTGGTCGGCCGAGTTGATCGCCTCCTCGTCGTGCTCGACCACGATCACGGTGTTGCCGAAGTCGCGCAGGCGCTTGAGCATGGCGAGGAGCCGCGCGTTGTCGCGCTGGTGCAGCCCGATGGAGGGCTCGTCGAGCACGTACATCACGCCGGTGAGCCCCGAGCCGATCTGGCTCGCGAGGCGGATGCGCTGCGCCTCGCCGCCCGATAGCGTGTCGGCGGAGCGGTCGAGCGACAGGTAGTCCAGGCCCACGTTGTTGAGGAAGGAGAGGCGCGAGACGATTTCCTTCACGATCTTCTCGGCGATCGACTGTTTCGCGCCGGAGAGCTCGAGCTTCTCGAAAAAAGCTAGCGTTTGCTTCAACGGAATCCCGCTCACTTCGTAGATCGCTTTTTCGGCGACCTTGACGTGCCGCGCCTCGGTGCGGAGCCGGGCGCCGCCGCAGGTGGGGCAGGCCTTGACGTTCAGGTATTTCGCGAGCTCCTCGCGCACCGCGAGCGAGTCGGTTTCCCGGTAGCGCCGCTCCAGGTTCGGCAGGATGCCCTCGAAGGCGTGCTCCTTCACGAGGGTGCGGCCGCGCTCGTCGAGATAGGAGAACGGGATCTTTTCCTTCGCGCCGCAGAGCACGATGTTCTGCACGGGCTCCGCGAGCGTCTCGAACGCGGCCTCGACGTCGAACTTGAAATGCGCGGCGAGGCTCGCGAGCATCTGGAAATAGAACTGGTTGCGCCGGTCCCAGCCGCGGATCGCGCCCGAGGCGAGCGAGAGATCCGGGTGCGCCACGACGCGCTTCGGATCGAAGAAGGTCTTCGTGCCCAGGCCGTCGCAGTCCGGGCAGGCGCCCGTCGGATTGTTGAAGGAGAAAAGACGCGGCTCGAGCTCGGAGAGCGAGTAGTCGCACACCGGGCAGGCGAAGCGCGCCGAGAACAGATGCTCGCGGCCCGAGTCGAGCTCGAGCACCACGGCGCGGCCGTCGGCGTGCCGGAGCGCGGTCTCGAACGATTCGGCGAGCCGCTGCTTCGCCTCGGGGCGCACTTTCAGCCGGTCGATCACCACGTCCACCGAGTGCTTGACGTTCTTCGAGAGCTTGGGCACGGAGTCGATCTCGTGGACCTTTCCGTCCACGCGCACTCGCGCGAACCCCTGGGCGCGAAGCTCGGCGACCAGCTCCTGCTGCTCGCCCTTGCGGCTCGCGACGATGGGCGCAAGGATCATGAGCTTGGTGTCCTGCGGAAGCGCGAGCGCGTGGTCCACCATCTGCGCGACCGACTGCGCTTCCAGAGGCAGCGCGTGCTCCGGGCAGTAGGGCGTTCCCACGCGCGCGTAGAGCAGGCGCAGGTAGTCGTGGATCTCGGTGATGGTGCCGACGGTGGAGCGCGGGTTGTGGCTCGCCGCCTTCTGCTCGATCGAGATCGCCGGAGACAGTCCCTCGATCAGATCGACGTCCGGCTTTTCCATCAGCTGCAGGAACTGGCGCGCGTAGGCCGAGAGCGACTCGACGTAGCGGCGCTGGCCCTCGGCGTAGAGCGTGTCGAAGGCGAGCGAGGATTTTCCCGACCCCGACAATCCGGTGATGACGATCAGCCGGTTGCGCGGCAGATCGACGTTCAGGTTCTTCAGGTTGTGCGTGCGCGCGCCGCGGATGCGGATCTGTTCCATCGGGCCTGTGGGCGAAGTCGAACCTGCTACTATACAAAATTTCGCAGCGTCCCCGCTACTCCCATGACGTCCCAGGCCGTGCCAGGGCGGATGTCCCCCCTTGAAATGCGCGCGAGCCTGTCGCTCGCGTCGCTCTTCGCCCTGCGCATGCTCGGGCTCTTTTTGATCCTGCCGGTGTTCGCCGTGCACGCCCCGCAGCTCGCGGGCGGCGACAGTCGGGCGCTCGTGGGCCTGGCGCTGGGAACCTACGGGCTGACCCAGGGGATCCTGCAGATTCCCTACGGGATGGCCTCCGACCGCTACGGCAGGAAGCGCGTGATCGTCATCGGCCTGCTGTTTTTTGCATTGGGGAGCTTTGTCGCCGCATGGGCGTCGGACATCCATACGGTCATTCTCGGGCGTGCGATCCAGGGAGCGGGCGCGATCGCCGCGCCGGTGACGGCGTTCGCCGCCGACCTCACGCGCGAGGAGCACCGCACCAAGGCGATGGCGATGATCGGCGGCTCGATCGGATTGACCTTCGCCGTGTCGCTCGTCGCCGCGCCGGCCCTGTATCGCCGCATCGGGATGGACGGAATCTTCGATCTCACCGGCATCCTGTCGCTCGCGGCGATCTGGGTGACGCTCGCCGTCGTGCCGCCCGAGCCCGCCGTCATGGCGGATCCGGCGCGCCCGGCCCGGACCGGCGCCCTGCGGGAGGTGCTGCGCAACGCCGAGCAGCTGCGGCTCAACCTCGGCATCTTCTCGCTTCACGCCGTGCAGATGGCGGTTTTTGTCGTGATCCCCGCCGCGTTCGTCCGATACGGCGGGCTTCCGGTGGACGAGCACTGGAAGATCTACCTGCCGGTCGTTCTCGGCTCGTTCGTCCTGATGGCCCCGCCGCTCGTTCAGGCGGAGCGCCGGGGCCGGATGAAATTCCTGTTCTTGAGCGCGATCGCCCTGCTGCTCGCCGCCGAGCTCGGTTTCGCCGTGTGCTTGACGAATTTCGGCATGGCGATCGCCTTGCTGCTCGCCTTTTTCGTGGCCTTCAACATACTCGAGGCGAGCCTGCCGTCGCTCGTGTCGCGCGTGGCGCCGGCCGCCTCGCGGGGCACGGCGCTCGGCGTCTACAACACCACCCAGGCGCTGGGGCTGTTCGCCGGCGGCGCGGCCGGCGGGTGGCTCGCCCAGCATCTGGGGGAGACTTCGGTGTTTGTATTCGGATTCGCGGTGATTGCGTTATGGCTGGGAGCGGCCTCGGGAATGCGCGTGCCGGGGGAAACCGTGGAGCGCGCGTACCGGGTGCCGCCGCGGCTGGATGCGGCGGGTCTGCGCGAGCGGCTGGTCCGCTTGCGCGGCGTGCGCGAGGCCGTGATCGTGCCGGAGCGGGGCATCGCCCGGCTAAAGGTGTATCCTGAATCGTTCGACGAGCGGGCGGCGAGGGAAATTATCGAGGGAGAGAGCTAAATGGCATCGGTCAACAAGGTCATTATCGTAGGCAATCTGGGGCGGGACCCCGAGACGCGCTACAACCCGGAAGGGGGCGCGATCACCAACATCTCGGTCGCGACCACCGACACCTGGAAGGACAAGGCGAGCGGCGAGAAGCAGGAGCGCACCGAATGGCACCGGGTGGTGTTCTTCAACCGCCTCGCGGAGATCGCGGGCGAGTACCTGAAGAAGGGCTCGCAGGTCTATGTCGAAGGGTCTTTGCGCACGCGCAAGTGGAAGGACAAGGAAGGGCAGGAGCGCACCACCACCGAGATCGTCGCCGACCGCATGCAGATGCTCGGCAGCCGGCAGGGGTCGGGTGACGCGGGCGCGCGCGAGCGCGCGAGCGAGGCGAAGGAGCCGGTCCCCGCGGGCGAAGGAATGCCCGCCAAGAAGCCCTCGGGCAAGTTCGACGACATGGACGACGACATCCCGTTCTAGCCGCGCGGCGCGGCGAAGCGCTGGTACAGAAAGGATCCGAGCGTCATTCCTGCGACGAACACCAGCGCTTCTACGCTCGCCGCGGACAGCGCGGCGATGCCGGGCCCGGGGCAGTAGCCGCCGATTCCCCAGCCGATCCCGAAAATGGCGGAACCGGCGAGGAGCCGCCGGTCCACCTTGGTCGTCCTGGGCAGGTGGAATTCGCTTTCGAAGAGCGGCTGCTTGCGCTTCAGCACGAAGCGGAGCGCAAGCATCGCCACGCCCACCGCGCCGCCGAGAACGAGCGCGAGGCTGGGGTCCCAGTCGCCGGCGACGTCGAGAAAGTCGAGCACTTTCCTCGGGTTCACCATCTGGGAGATCGCGAGACCCAGCCCGAACACCAGGCCCGCCGCGAGCGCGCTCGCGTTTCCCGCCGCCGCGCGCGTCATGACGCGACTCCGAGCAGATGCCGCACGACGAACACGCTCGCCATTCCGGTGACGAGGAACGTGAGCGTCGCAACGATCGAGCGCGCCGAAAGCCGGCTGATCCCGCACACGCCGTGCCCGCTGGTGCAGCCGCCGCCTTGCGCCGTGCCAAATCCGACCAGAACGCCGGCGAGCAGGACGAGCGGCAGCGAGTAGCCCGCGCGCGGCGCGAACGCGGGCGGCGCGAGCCACAACCATGCGCCGGCGCCGGCGATGAGTCCGGCCAGGAACAGCCAGCGCCAGGCGGCATCGTCCCCGCGCCGCTGCAGCACCCCGTGCATGATTCCGCTGATGCCGGCGATGCGGCCGTTCAGCCACAGGAGCAGCGTCGCCGAAATTCCAATCAGCGCGCCGCCGATCAGGGCGCTCATCGGAGTGAAGTTCGCCACGTGGAGGAACCCCTTGGAAGGTATGCCTATTGTCGCGCCCGGGAACGCCGGCGCGCAAGGCCGGCCCTTATCATATTCTCAGAACCCGAGCTCGCCGAGCGCCCGCATGAGCTTCGTCTTCTGAGCAATGTCGGTCATCGGATAGGTTTCCAGCCAACGGCGGCCGGAAAACCCGGGCTGAAGCGTGCGGATTTCTTCCGCTTCCCAGCTTGCCGACGTTTTGTTCCCCGCCGCGACATGCACGGCTGCCATGTAAACGTGCGCCTCGAGGTTCTCGGCGTTGCGCGTCAATGCCTGCTCGAGATTGACCCGCGCCTGCTCCAGGTTGCCGAGGAACAGGTAGGCGCGCCCGAGCACCAGAAAATAGAGATAGCCTGACTCTAGGTTGAGGCGCATCGCGGTGCGCAGCAGCGGCACGGCATCCGCCGGATGTCCAGCGAACGTGTTGACGCTGCCCATCAGCGCATAGCCATCGGCGAACGACGGATAGAGCCGCACGGCGGTCTGCAAGTACTGCAGCGCCTGCTCGTGCTGGCGCCGTTGCGCGTGCACGTAGGCCAGCACCCAGTAGGTCTCCGGAACGTCCGGGTTGATCTGGTGTGCAGTCCGGGCCATCTCGAATGCGCGGTCGAGCGCGGCGGCGCCGTTTCCGCTCCACTGATTGCGATAATCCGCGGCGTAAGTCAGTGCGAGCCCTGCATACGCGCGAGCAAAAACCGCGTCCAGCCCGATGGCGCGCCGGAACATTTCGCGAGCGGTCTCGTTCCCCGCTCTTTGCCGGATGAGCAGCGCCGACTGCCCGCGCTGGAAGTACTCGTAGGCTTCCAGATTGCGGGTGTGACGCTGGGCCATGCGCTGAATTTCCGCTTTGCTGACCTTCGCGGGCAGCATGCGGAGAATCTTCGGCCCAAGCTCGTCCTGGATCGCGAAGAGGTCGCTTTGCCCGCGGTCGAAACGCTCGGACCACAACTGTTTCCCCGTCTCCCGGTCCGTGAGATGAACGTGCAGCCGCAGGCGCTTGTCGACGCGCTGGACGGTTCCGGACACGAGATAACGGACCGGTGGGGCGTCGCTCGGGGCCTCGCCGCTCGCTCGGCCGTCCATGGGCGCGAATCCGATGACCCAGAGCCCGGAGACCTTTGACAAGTCGGTCAAGAGGTCCGCCGTGATGCCCCGAGCCAGGAGCACCTCCTGCGGGTCGTTGCCCAGCGCCTCGAACGGCCTGATGGCAACGGTCGGTTGCGCCATGCGGGCCGCTTCGGTGCCAGCCATCGGGGTTACGCGCTCGCCCATGATCCACCACGCCCCGGCTGCAGCGACCAGCAGGGCGGCCATGCCCGCTCCCGCTATCCACGGGACGCGTCGCTTGCGCTCGGCGTACAAGCGTTCAGAATCCGGCCGAACCGGTGCGGAGGAGATCTCCGCCGACCGGACCACAGGGGCGACCAGCCGGTAGCCCCCCTTCGAGATCGTCTGGATGTAAGCCGGGTCCTCAGGCGCATCCCCCAGTGCCTTGCGCAACTTGATGACGACCTGAGTGAGGGAGTCATCGCTCACAACCACACCAGACCAAACCGCTGAAAGCAGCTCTTCCCGACTCACTACCTGTCCGGGCCGGTTCGCGAGGTAGACCAAAACTGCCATGGCCTTGGGCTCGAGCTTCACGGTCCTGCCCGCGGCCGAGAGTTGATTCAGCGCGGGCTCAACCGCCCAGCTGCCAACCTGCAGCCTCTCCTTGCTCGGCGCGGGAGGGGATTCAGTGCCAACGGGCATGATTCGACCTCAAGCTAACCCCATTCCAACGCGCTGAATTATGCGGTGTTTTGCATCCTTCGCCAAAGCTTAGTCGTTTCTTCGGGACTTTCTTCGCAAGCTTGCTTTGAATGTTCCTGACCTACCCGGCATTAGGCGCCGCAATTTGCTTCATTGGACGAGGAACATGAAAAAGCTATTTAACATTGAGAAACGAGGACAACCATGAAGATAAGAACACTTCTTTTCTTGAGCGCTCTATCGTTCTTTGTGCTCGGACCAGGAGGCGGTCTCGGAGCACAACAGCGGGACGCAGGGACAACTGCGCGACGAGTCATCATCTTTGTTTGGGATGGACTTCGAGCTGACGACGTAACTCCGGAAAACATGCCGAACTACTTCGCTCTCGCTCGATCTGGGGTCGTGTTCGCGGATCACCACGCCGTATATCCGACCTTCACCATGATGAACTCCGCGTCCATTGCGACTGGAACGTATTCGGGGGTGCATGGGTTCTACGGCAACGTGGTGTACGCACCGAGTGCGAGGGGAAAGAACGCGAAGGGAGTGGAAATCGATTTTTCCGCCCCGGCGTTCATCGAGGACTTCGGGGTCGTCGAAGCCGTGCGGGAATCGTATCGCGGCAAGCTCACGCTCGTCTCGACGATGCTTCAGGCGGCGCAAGCCAAGGGGCTGTCGACAGCAGCCATCGGCAAGTTCGGGGCGGCCTTCATCCAGGATTACAAGCGCGGGGGCATCATCCTCGATGAGGATGCGGCGATGCCGCTCGGCTTCGCGAAAGAGCTCCAGAAGGCGGGGTATGCCCTTCCGAGGAACACCGTCAACGCCTACGACGCGGGCGCGTTGGCCCTCGCCGATGACAACGGTGACCCGACGGCCGGCGCTGCGATTCAGAGACTCAAGGATGGGCAGACTGCGAATCCGCTCGACCGTTCCGGCGCCCTTTCCCGGCGTGGGTTCAAGTACCTGACGGACGTGTTCGTCGATTACGTTTTTCCGAACAAGAGGCCGGATCTCACCGTCTTTTGGTCGAAGGAGCCGGACGCAACCAATCACGCGTACGGCCCCGGCACGTACAACTCGATCGATGCGACGAAGATGAACGACGAGATCCTAGGCCGGGTCGTGGACAAGATCCGCGAGCTCGGCTGGGAACAGAGCACCGACATCATCATCACTCAGGACCACAATCACAGCACGGTATCCGGCGATATCGCCCACTACCCACTGCGGGGAATCGTCGATGGCGGCCTCGGCTCGCACGATCCACATGGATACTCGGTCTCCGGATTCGTACGGACGGCCGAGCTGCTCACCCGGGACGGGCTGAAGGCCTACGATGGCGCAGGCTGCCGCGACATACCCACCCTGTCGGGCATCCTGGTCGACGGGACTCATGTTCGACCCAGGAATAACGACGCGGACGGAAGCGTTTGTGGCAAGGCGCAAAAGTACACCTCGCCGAAGTACCCGGTGCCGAAGCCGTTTCCCGCCGGAAGCGTGGTCGTGGCTGCCAACGCGGGGAGCGATTACCTCTTCGTCCCGGATGGCGACGCCGACACGGTAAGGGCTGCCGTGCTGAGCCTCCAGAGCCGCTCGCAATTCGGCGCAATCTTCGTGAGCGACAAGTACGGGAAGGTCGCGGGGACGTTGCCCATGAGCCTCATCAAGACGGAGAACCGAGTCCCCGGCCGGGGGCCCGACATCATCGTGAGTTTCACTTTCGACGAAAACGTGGTTGTCGCAGGCCGTCCGGGAATCAGTTATGCGAGCTCGGTCAACCGGAGGGGTGACCACGGCAGCTTCTCGCCGACCGACACGCACATCTCCATGATGGTGCACGGCCCGGACTTCAAGTCGGGCGTCCATGACACGCTTCCCACGGCGAACGTCGACATCGCGCCTACCGTTGCACGCATTCTCGCTTTCAAGATGCCTGGCGTTCACGGGCGAGTGCTTGAGGAGGCATTGAAGGGCGGACCACGCGTCACGGAATACACGGTGTCGGGCAAGATCCACCGGTCCTCAAAAAAGACCGGGCTGAAGGTGAAGCTCCCCACCGACCTGGACGGCGGCACCATTGATCCCAACCTGACGACGTACTCCGTCGAGTTGAGGACGAAGATTCTCACCCGAGGTGGCGCGAGCTACATTTACTTCGACCAGGCTAGAGCGATCCGCGAATAAAGCTTCGCTGACTCACGAGCTTCCGTCGCGTTTGCGTCGGGGTCGAGGTAAAATTGTGAACCTCTGATCCTTAAGTTTTCAGGAGTTTTGATGAACGGCAAGCGGCGCGAAGTGTTGAAAGCGGGCGGCGGAGCCGGCGTGCTCGCGCTGGCGTCCGCGGCGGGCTTGATCAGGCCCGGGGAAGCTCTGGGGCAGGAATGGAACAAGGCTGCGTTCGGCACCAAGAGCGTCGCCGAAACGGTAAAAGCGCTGGGTGGCGGAAGCTCGACCGAAAGCAAAGAGATCCAGATCACCGCGCCCGACATCGCCGAGAACGGGGCGGTGGTCCCGATTTCGGTCGAGAGCAGGCTCGCCAGGACGCAGGCGATCGCCATCATGATCGAAAAAAACCCGAATACCTTGTCGGCCAACTTCGAGATTCCCGATGGCACCGATCCCTTCGTCACCACGCGGGTCAAGATGGGCGAGACCTCCAACGTCTACGCGCTCGTCAAGGCCGACGGCAAGTACTTCCATGCCGTGAAGGAGATCAAGGTCACCATCGGCGGGTGCGGGGGGTAAAAATGGCAGACCCGATGCGCATCCGCGCCAATATGGTGGGCGACAAAGTCGAAGTTCGGGTGCTGATGAGCCACGAGATGGAGACCGGCCAGCGCAAGGACGCAAGGGGCGATATCGTCCCCGCGCACTTCATCCAGAACGTGACCGTCACTCACGCCGGAAAGACGGTGCTCTCGGCGCAGTGGGGGCCCGCAATATCGAAGAATCCGTTCATGCATTTCCGCTTCAAGGGCGGCAAGCCCGGCGAGAAGGTGACGATCACCTGGGTCGACAATAAGGGCGACAAGCGCACCGATGAGGCGACCATTTCCGGTGGCTAAGGCGATTCGGATCGGGTTTGTGGCGCTGGCGATCGCGCTGCCGTGCTTCGCGCGGGCTCAGCAGGATACCCAGAAGGAGATCGAGCGCTACCGCGAACTCCTTCAGGACGGCAATCCGTCGGAGCTGTTCGAAGCGCGCGGCGCCGAGCACTGGAAGACGAAGCGCGGCCCGAAGAACGCCTCGCTCGAGCGGTGCGACCTGGGGCGGGGCGCGGGCGTGGTGAAGGGCGCGTACGTGCAGCTGCCGCGCTACTTCGCCGACACCGACAAGGTCCAGGACCTCGAATCGCGGCTGGTGAGCTGCATGGTCGCCCTGCAGGGGCTCAGTTCCGAAGAAGCGAAGCGCCGTCCCTATTCCGGCCCAGGCCAGCCTTCGGTGATGGCGGACCTGGTCGCCTGGATCGCCTCCGAATCGCGCGGCATGAGGATCGCGCCGCCGCAGTCGCATCCCAAGGAGCGGCTCGCGCACCGGGCGGGCGAGAAAATCTTCTACTACCGCGCCGGGCCGCACGACTTCGCCTGCGCGACCTGCCACGGCGAGGACAACAAGCGCATCCGGCTGCAGGACCTGCCGAATCTGACCAACGCCGGGGACGCGCAGCGCGCTTTCGGCACCTGGCCGGCGTATCGCGTTTCGCAGGGCGAGGTGCGCTCGATGCAGTGGCGCCTGTACGACTGCTTCCGCCAGCAGCGCTTTCCGGAGCTCGAATTCACCTCCGACGCCGCGATCGCGCTCATCAGCTTTCTCGCGAAACAGGGCGAGGGCGGGACATTCGAAGCACCGGCGATCAAGCGCTGAAGGGAAAACAGCCATGAGACTCGATGTCGTCGCAGCCGCTGCGCTTTGCGCGGCGATGCTTTTCGGCTGCGCCACGCGCGCGTCGGACGCGGAGGCCGAGCGCGCGGCGCTCGCCATGATGAAGACCTCGTTCAAGGCGCAGGGGCAGGCGGGCGTCGACCGCCTCGACCAGGACGAGGTGCAGGCGCTGTGCAGCAGGCATCCGAACGGGCTGCCCGGGGACCTCGCGGAGAAGCTGGAGAAGGCGCAGCTCGCCACGATCCGCTATCCCGCTTCCGGCAAGCTGATGGGGGATTGGCGCGAAGGCGAGCGCATCGCGCAAAGCGGCGTGGGCAAGCAGTTCAACGACGATCCCAGCCGGCCCTCGGGAGGCAACTGCTACGCCTGCCACCAGCTCTCGCCCCAGGAGCTGTCGTTCGGCACCATCGGACCGAGCCTCTACCGATTCGGCAAGGAGCGCGGCACAGGCGAGGCGGTCCGGCGGTACGCCTACGGCAAGATCTACAACCCGGAAGCCTTCTCCGCCTGCTCCAACATGCCGCGCTTCGGGCACAACGGGATCCTCACCGAGCAGCAGATCACGCACCTCGTGGCGCTGCTGCTCGATCCGGATTCGCCCGTAAACAAGTGACGGAGCGACGCTTCGTCATCCCCGCGCAAGCGGGGATCCAGCGGCTTTCAACGCCACTGGGTCCCCGCTTCCGCGGGGACGACGTCATCTAGTGTCTCTCTCCCGCCGCGAATTCCTGCAGACCCTCGGAGCCGCCGCCGCGGCCGGGTTCGCGCTGGATGCGCGCACCGCGTCGCAAGCTTCGTCGTTCTACGACCTGCCGCGCTTCGGCAACGTCTCGCTGCTGCATTTCACCGATTGTCATGCGCAGCTTCTTCCGGTCCATTTCCGCGAGCCGAACGTCAATCTCGGCGTCGGCGGGGCGAGGAACCGCCCGCCGCATCTGGTCGGCGAGGCATTGCTGAGGCATTTCCACCTCCGGCCGGGAAGCCGCGAAGCGCACGCCTTCACCCATCTCGACTTCGCGCGGGCGGCAAAGACGTACGGAAAGCTGGGCGGCTTCGCGCACCTTGCGACGCTCGTGAAGAGGCTGCGCGCCGGACGCCGCGCGAGCCTCCTCCTCGACGGCGGCGACACCTGGCAGGGATCGGCGACCTCGCTCTGGACGCGAGGGCAGGACATGGTCGAGGCGCAGAAGCTGCTGGGCGTGGACATCATGACCGGGCACTGGGAGTTCACCTACGGCGCGGCCCGCGTGAAGGAGGTGGTCGAGCGCGATTTCGCCGGCAGGATCGAATTCCTCGCGCAGAACGTCGAGACCAGCGACTTCGGCGACCCGGTGTTCAAGCCCTACGCCGTTCGCGAGCTCGCCGGCGTGCCGGTCGGCATCATCGGTCAGGCGTTTCCCTACACGCCGATCGCCCATCCGCGCCGGTTCGTCGCCGAGTGGAAATTCGGCATCGAGGAGGAGCGCCTGCAGAGGCTCGCAGACGAAATCCGCGGCAGGGGAGCGCAGGTCGTGGCGCTGCTCTCGCACAACGGCATGGACGTCGACCTCAAGCTCGCTTCGCGCGTCGCCGGGATCGACGTCATTCTCGGCGGCCATACCCACGACGGCGTGCCGGAGCCGGTGGCGGTGTCCAATGCGAAAGGCGGGACGCTGGTTACCAACGCGGGATCGAACGGAAAATTTCTCGCGGTGCTCGATCTCGATATCCGGGGCGGGCGGATCTCGGGGCATCGCTACCGCTTGCTCCCGGTGTTCGCGAACCTGCTTCCCGCCGATCCCGAGATGGCGCGGCTGATCGAGGCGCAGCGCGCGCCCTACGAGGGAAAGCTCTCGGAAAAGCTCGCCGTCACCGAAGGGCTTCTCTACCGCCGCGGCAACTTCAACGGCTCCTTCGACCAGCTGATACTCGATGCGCTGATGGAAGTGAAAGGCGCCGAGATCGCGTTCTCGCCCGGTTTTCGCTGGGGCACGACGCTTCTTCCGGGCGAGGCGATCACGCTCGAGCAGGTGATGAACCAGACCGCGATCACCTATCCGGACGTTACGCTCACCGAGATGAGCGGCGCGAGGCTCAAGGCCATCCTCGAGGACGTCTGCGACAACCTGTTCAATCCCGATCCCTATTATCAGCAGGGCGGGGACATGGTGCGGGTGGGCGGAATGACCTACAGCTGCGCCCCGGGAGCGAAGATGGGCGCGCGCATCGGCGACATGCGCCTGGGCGACCGGCCGATCGATCCCGGAAAGACCTACAAGGTGGCCGGCTGGGCTCCGGTCGCCGAGGGCGTCCGCGGGGAGCCCATATGGGACGTGCTGGCCGATTATTTGCGCGCAAGGAAATTCGTCAAGGCGCGCAGGCTCAAGCTGCCGCGCCTCCTCGGCGTCAAAGGGAATCTGGGGATCGCTTGAATCGGGATTATCCGCGATCGCGCAGCGGGCTCGTCCTGGAACTTGAAATCGTCGCGTCGTCCCCCATCTCCGCAGGGAGAATAGATCACTTGGAGGTATAATCCGCAGCTAGCGGAGGCTTCATGCCGATCTACGAATATCGCTGCTCATCCTGCGGGTTCCAGAAGGAATACCTGCAGAAAGTCACCGACCCGGTGAAGACGGTCTGTCCCGAATGCGGAAAGAAGACGTTTTCCAAGATGCTGACGGCGGCGGGGTTCCATCTGAAAGGCAGCGGCTGGTACGCGACCGACTTCAGGAATCCGAAACCGGCGGCGAAGACCGAAAGCAAAGGCGAGACGAAGTCCGAAGCGAAGTCCGAATCCAAGCCCGACGGAAAATCCGCCGGGAAGGCCGAGAGCAAGACCGACAGCAAGACCGACAGCAAGACCGGATCGAAATCCGAAGCCCCAAGCAGCGGGGCGGGCTCGTCCTGCTCCTAGAACCCGATCGTGACTGAGGCCGCTCTCCGGAGCGGGACCCGATGAAGAAATACCTCATCACCGGGCTTCTGATCTGGATCCCGCTCGCGATCACGATCTGGGTGCTCGAGCTGATCGTGAGCACGATGGACCAGTCGCTGCTGCTCCTCCCGCCGGAATACCAGCCGCAGGTCCTGCTCGGCTATCAGATCCCGGGCCTGGGCGCGCTGCTCACCTTGGTCGTCGTGTTCGTGACCGGCGTGCTCGCGTCCAACATCCTCGGCCAGCGGCTGCTCTGGTTCTGGGAGTACCTGCTCGGCCGCATCCCGGTGGTGAAGACCATCTACAACAGCGTGAAGCAGGTGAGCGACACGCTGTTTGCGCCCGGCGGCCAGGCGTTCAGGAAGGCGCTGCTCGTGCAGTATCCCCGCGAGGGCAGCTGGACGATCGCGTTTCTCACCGGGCGGCCGGGCGGCGACGTCGCCAATCACCTGCGCGGCGAGTATTTGAGCGTCTACGTTCCGACCACGCCGAACCCGACCTCGGGGTTCTTCCTGATGATGCCCAAGTCCGACGTCGTCGAGCTCGAGATGAGCGTCGACGAGGCGCTCAAGTACGTCATCTCGATGGGCGTGGTGGCGCCGGAGCCGCCCGGCGCCAAGAAACAATAGCGCTTCGCCGCGTCCGCCCCCGGTTCCATGCGCACCCACTATTGCGGCAAGCTCGGCGCCGCGCTGCTCGGGCAGTCGGTGACCCTGTGCGGCTGGGCGCACCGGCGGCGCGACCACGGCGGGGTGATCTTCATCGACCTGCGCGACCGCGAGGGCCTCGCGCAGGTCGTGTCCGACCCCGACCGCAAGTCGACGTTCGCGACGGCGGAGAAAATCCGCAACGAATACGTGCTGAAGGTGACCGGCGTCGTGCGCCGGCGTCCCGAAGGCACAGTCAATCCGAACATCGCCTCGGGCGAGGTCGAAGTGCTCGCGCACAGTATCGAGATCCTCAACCCTTCGCTCACGCCGCCTTTCCAACTCGACGAGGAGAATCTTTCGGAGACGGTGCGGCTCACCCACCGGGTGCTCGACCTGCGCCGCGAGCCGATGCAGAAGAACCTCAAGCTGCGCTACCGCGTCGCGATGGCGGTGCGGAAGTATCTCGACGCGCACGGCTTCATCGACATCGAGACCCCGATGCTCACGCGCTCGACGCCCGAGGGCGCGCGCGATTACCTCGTGCCCTCGCGCGTGCACCCCGGGGAGTTCTTCGCGCTGCCCCAGTCGCCGCAGCTCTTCAAGCAGCTCCTTATGATCGCGGGATTCGACCGCTACTACCAGATCACC
>WNFX01009562.1_pt1 | contig 17182 bp, 16 predicted proteins | sample 5400111 | NCBI WGS metagenome assembly WNFX01 (sample SAMN13153363, study PRJNA577476) | soil metagenome | isolation source: 40 cm soil or saprolite under grassland replicate 1 | place: USA:California | collected 2016-06-15 | reverse complement strand
TCGATGCTTTACCTCGATTTTTCGAGAAAACCCGGCGAATGGATTCCGAATGTTTACGGCGGCCGCGAGAACCTGGACGCCATCTATTTCTTGAAACGTTTCAACGAAGTTTGTTACGAGCGTTTCCCCGGCATCATGACTATCGCCGAGGAATCAACCGACTGGCCCGGCGTGTCGCGTCCGACTTATCTCGGCGGGCTCGGGTTTGGGTTCAAATGGAACATGGGTTGGATGCACGATTTCCTGCAATACATGAGCATCGACCCAATTTACCGGCGATTTCATCACGGCAACATTACCTTCTCGCTGCTCTACGCGTTCCAGGAGAATTTCATTCTGGTGCTTAGCCACGACGAAGTCGTGTATGGCAAGCGCTCGTTGTTATCCAAAATGCCGGGTGACGAATGGCAGAAGTTTGCCAATCTCCGGATGTTTCTGGCGTGGATGTATGGTCATCCCGGCAAAAAACTCCTCTTCATGGGCGGCGAGTTCGGTCAGCGGAACGAATGGAACCACGATACGAGCCTTGACTGGCAATTGTTGAAGTTGCCGCGTCACGACGGCCTGCGCCGGCTGGTGCAACACTTGAATTACATTTACAAGAGCGAACCGGCGCTCTGGCAGCTCGACGATACCTACCAAGGATTTGATTGGATCGATCTTCATGATGCTGATAACAGCGTCGTTTCGTTCCTGCGCAAATCACGCGACGGCGACATCATCGCGTTCGTGATCAATGCAACGCCAGTGGTGCGCTACGATTACCGCCTGGGCGTCCCCGAGCCCGGTTTCTATCGTGAGCTTATTAACACCGACGCAGAAACGTACGGCGGCAGCAACGTCGGAAATCTCGGCGGCGTCCAAACCGAGGACGTTCCCTGGATGGGCCGCCAACATTCAATCCTCATCCACCTGCCGCCGCTGGCGACGCTCGCGTTTAAGTTGGAGGAATGACTGTCACTTCCGCTGAATCTTGATCGAGTTGTATCAGTAGTCAGGACTGACCCCATTTCCACATTCTTTGCGGGGCGCACTTCGTAAACGTGCATTGTAGCGGTCACTCTGATGCCTTCGCCTTCTTTCGATGATCGACCACGAACCTAAGAAACTCGCGGAATTTTGCCGGTGGAATGTTAAAGCTGGCGTATGCCCTATCACGTACTTCTTTCAGCAATCGCGAACCGATATCGAGAAGTCGGTCTATTTCCGCGAGTCGCTGTTCTGCTTCCGGGAGTCTGTCGGCAATCGACGTTATCGGGAATGCGTTAAAGAACTTGTGCATCAGGAAAATTCGCTCCTCGTTGAGCTTGTTCCACATTTCCGTAAAGAGTGGGTCAGGCACGCGCGCGACATCGAGAAACCTCTTCTTAAGCACGCCTAGAGGCAGTCTTTCAATTTCAGCCGCGATATTCTCAAAAGAACGATTCTCGGCATCGGTAGCGACTTCGGCAGCAATCAGCATTTCTTGCAAGAGCGCCTCGATTTCTTGGGCCTGGGAAGCTGCACGCGCGAAAGCAATCAGTACTCGGGATTCGTCCGGTCCGGCGTTCATCGCTCGCTATTACCCAGATTTTTCTTCTTCCCTAAACTTGCGGAAATCAGGCCAATCAGAATCTGTGGGAGATTCTGCCTGCTTTCCTACGTTCCTGATTCTTTTTAAATCCGCCGCGATCTCCCTCCCGATTTGCATTAGCTTCTTGAGTCGCCACTCAATCACAAAAAGCGCCAGGACAATCAGAAAAATCGCAAATCCAAGTAGTTCCATATCATTGCCTCCTTTTCTTTTTTACTAGTATCATGGGCCGGCGGAAGGGGGCCGACGCCAAAGTTACTTCCGACCGGCGCCGGTGTGGTGGTCCAGCCAGCGAAAGTACCGGTTTCAAAATCGCCGTTAACAATGAGGTTGGCGGAAGTTGGTTGGGCAGTGGCGACCAGTAGCAGACCGATGGCGAGAAAGCACTTGGCTATGGAGGTTTTCATAGAAACAAGTTCGTATCAAAATCAGAAAGACTGAACAAGCATGAAAAGGTGACATGTCTGTGAATTTATCATCTTGAAGCCCAAGGCGCGCACGGCGAACGGCTGATACGAAACAGTCCTGGTGAAACGGTCGCTCCGCGCAATCGTAGTCTGGTTTGCGATGGCCACGCTGATGAATGCGACTGATGTTGCGAAGGCAGGGCCTTTCCGAGATTTTTTTAGAACGCTACGTAGCGCAATCGCACACCCGAAGGAGCAGCCGCGACGGCACCGGAGCAGTCATAAGCATAATGAGACTCCTCCGAGCGATGCTTCGAATGGTCAGACTTCGGGCAGCCCAGTCCCTGCGCCTACGGGTCAGCACGATGTCCGGTGGGCGAAGGCAGCCTCTGGCGCGAGCCAGCAAAAAACTGAGCTGCCGTATGGAACTCCTGTCCCCGGTAAACCAGGCTTAGTTACCAGTCCGTTCGCGCCAGATAGCGGTTACGTCGACGTGACCGGTTTTCCGCCAGGAACCGCAGTAGAAGATCCTTACACGGGCAAAATTTTCCTGACACCGTAGGATCTCAGTGGTTATACTCCCCGCCGCGCGCAGTACTGGGAAATCATCGCTGACAATCTCAGCAAAGCCGGATGGAGTTGGGGCTGCATCTCAGTGGTGGATTCTCGCGGGCGGACAATCGGGATTGCCGACGCATATGGCGACGACGGAAAGCGTTTCATTGTGAACGCGGATGAAAAGTTAGCTGCTTTTCTCGAACTTGAATCAGCGACCTTTGCATGAAGAGCTACTAATAGTCGTATCCTTCTTCCTCAGCCTTACGCTGCTTCCACTCATCCCATTCCTCGTAGGCACTGGCAATATCGCTGCCGAAATGGTCCGCCCAGTTCCGGCCCAGTTTTTTCGTGAAGTAGGTATTCATGCCGGCCGCGTCCATCGCTTCTTCTCCGGCTTCCTCGTAAGCTTCGCGGGTCCGTCTCTCTCTTTCGCGATCAGCGATCTCGTGATGGTGATCACAGAGTAACTGAAGATCGGTCAGCTTTTCGCGCATGAACCGATCGTACGTCAGATGATGCACCGAAAGCCGACCTATTTGAACGTCCCCAGGACGGCATCTCTCGCATCGATTTCCGCCGCGTTCTTTAACCAGTCGGCAAATTTTCCGCCATTCCGGTGACCTGACGTACAGGGCATAGGCGAACCAGAATTCCGGAGTGCCATAGATACGACTTTTGCGTTCTTTTTCGCGATCTCGCGCCTGCTTTTCTCGATCGCCAGAAAAGAGAAATCCGTCTTCCGATATGATGTCCTTCATTTAGGACGCCTAATATAATCAAAAAATTTTCGGCATGTCCAGACAATTCGCCGGCAAACGTCGAACGCGCGCCGATAAACCCTCGCCGTGCCTCATTTTTTGACGCAGCCTCGCACGCGATATTCTTTTGCTAAGATTGCCGGGCATGATTCAGCTAAGTCCCTTCAGATTTATCGCGCTGCTCGATTTGCTGACGCTTTGTCTCCGGAAGCCCCGCGTAAAGAGACTCGATGGTTTTCGGCTGCGTGATCATCGCATCAGCGATGATGTTCACTAGGCTGCAAAGTTGCGTGGCTGTTGTCGGCTGATCGCGAAGGTCGAGTTGGCCAGGATGAACCGCCTCGTTCCCAAAAATGCGAGAAATGGGGTCAGTCCTTACTTTTGACACAGGATCGCTTTATTGCCTCGACGGAATTTCCGAGCCAAATTCGCCGTTGCTCACGCGGGTGCGAATTTTCATTTTTGGCCGGACTGCCGAGATTGTACGAATGTTTTTTTCCGCGTTCGTTCATGGTGATGGTGTACCCGCGCCGCAACGTCGCGTCCGGCCCTAGCACGCGCAAGATTCCTTCCATCTGCGCGAAACGGTGTTTTGCGTTTTCGAGCAATCGGCTTGGGCATGCGACCAACCGCCGGTGCAAATCCGCAAAACGCTTACGGCGCATCATGAGCTCGCGCGCGGGACTGCGTACCTGCAACGCACGCGTGATATGCAAGAGGCTGCGCTTGTAACTGTCGATCTTGTGCGCGAGGCAGCGCTGCAAAGTCTCGCGCGCGTGGTCGAGTCGTTGTTGCGCGTCGCGTACGCGGTTCAGCAACTGGCGCGCGAGCGCGCGGGTGCAACCGTCGATGCGCCGCTGGAGATCGTTAATATCGGGCACAATCAATTCCGCTGCCGCGCTCGGTGTGGGCGCGCGGAAATCCGCGGCGACCGTTGCACTAGAAGACGGACGCCAAGGGCACTGCAATTTGGCTCGATTGCCGAAGAAGTCGGCCGTATTCCCAAGGCGAGCCTCGGCATTGCTTTGGAGTTGCGGATTGCCAATCCGCGGTCGGGTGTTCGAGTCACCCCAGGCGCGCACATAAAACGCCATTTCCATAGGTGAAATCACCGCTTTTGGTAATCTTTGTTTTGGAGCGAAATTGATTTTGACAGCAGTCAGTGCGCGCGCGGCGCGCGCACGAATCGAAATAACCATGAATAGAGATTTTGAGCCGCACGCTGACAGGGATGAGAGATGAACGAAAGAAAATGAGGAAGGCCACTGTCGCCCTGATGCTGTTGATGTTCGAAGCCGGAGCATTGGCGGCATCAGGGGCCGAGGGTTCACAGACTTGGAGGCCCATAGGCCCGGCGCCAATCTCTACCGGCTTTGCTAACTTCACCGTTGCATCTGGACGTGTCGATGTCGCCGTGAGCGACCCGACGAATCCCAACGTGATGTACATCGGCGCTGGTGCGGGAGGGGGGGGCGGAGGAGGCGGAGTCTGGAAAACCTCAAACTACCTGACTGCCGACGCGGGCGGGCCAACTTGGGTGCCACTTACCGATGATTTCCCCAGCCTTTCCATTTTCGGCAAAAGCCTGGCGCTATATCGAGATAATCCAGACATCCTCTACGCGGCGGCAGGCGGGCCAAACGGCGGCATCCTCAAAACGGTGGATGGCGGCGCTCAGTGGGACTATCTGCTGAGCGATGTGTTCACGAGCGCGCTGTTTAGCGCGCTCGTGATTCATTCGACAGATCCCAACACGGTCTATGTCGCAGTCCGGGGCAGTGTCGAAGGGGCGACGCCCATCGCGGGCGGCGTCTATCGCCTTACCTTCGCAAATACCGGCGCAAGCGCGGTGAATTTAACCGCGGGAGTTGCGCCCGGATCGCTGGCGACTGACGTGCTCATCGATCCAACCAATCCGCTGGTGCTCTACGCGGGTCTGGTCAGGGCAAGGGATTCGACCAACAATGGCGTGTACCAGAGCACAGACGGCGGAAAGCATTGGCAACTGCTGACGAACGGCCTCCTGAGTGGGTCGCAGGTCGGTGAGTGGATCGCGCTCGCGATGGCTCCCTCCGCGCCGCAAACAGTGTACACGACTATTTTTAAGCCGGAAAACTCCCCCGCGTTCGGCGTGCTCCGGCGCTTCGTGACGACGGATGCCGGCAACAGCTGGTCGATGATGAACCAGCCCTTGGTGGACAACACCGGGCAGCCAACGAAATCGGATTTCCGTTTCTGGCACGTCGTTCTCGGCGTGGACCCGAGCGCTCCAAATGTCGTGTATGTCAACGCCAAAGAACCATTCTTTATGAGGAGCACAGATTTCGGCCAAACGTGGGCGACGCTTTACCGGTGCGAAGACCCGGTCAACGCATACTTTGACAGCACCGGCGCGCTCGCGTATGTGGGCGACCGCGGAATCCAGAGGGCTGTTGCTCCGAGCGATTGCCCTCCTCAAGACGCCTGCTGCAGTCCGGCGTTCGTCTGCAAGCAAGGCAATCTCGGCAATTTCCTGTTCTACAATGTGACTCTGGACCCCAGCGATCCGCATCGGGGCTTTGGCGTTAGTCAGGATCAGATCGATATCGCTAAGTTCACGGGTGAGCCAACGTGGACGTACGTTATTGATAGCGGGCACGGGATCGGGGCGGAAGTCGGCAAGGTGCTGATCGACCCACAAGATTCCGATGTCGTGTACAACCGGTCCCCACTCCCGCCGAATGGCACGTTCGTGAAGCGCTCGACGGACGGCGGAATCACTTGGGTCGCCATATCCAATGGGATCGACATGAGCGAGTTTTCAACTGCTCTGCCTACCCAGGCCCCCAACAACGCCTTCGCTCTCGACGAGCATCGACCGTCACGGCTGGTGCTGGGTGGTCAAAGGGTATGGCAGACGCTCGATCGCGGTGCAAACTGGACGCCCATGAATCCGCTCCCTTCGCCGACGGCTACCATCACCGCGGTCGCCATCGCCCCGTCGCGAGGAGAGACCCTCTATGCCGCCACTGAGGATGGCCGCTTTTTTACGACGAATGATGATGGAACGACCTGGCTGGAGCGCGATCAGGGCTTGCCTTTAGGATCGGGCAACCAAACTCAGGACATCATAATTGACCCGGCGGATCCGAATCGCGTGTTCATCCAGACCAATGGCCTCACAACCAACGGACGCGTCTGGACAACGAATGATGGAGGATCCTCTTGGACGAAGCTCGATGCCGACCTGCCTCCGAATCTGCTGGTGTTCTCGCTGGCGGTGGACTGGCGGTTTCATCGTCCGACGCTGTATGCGGGCACCACACGAGGCGTTTTTTTCTCGACGGATTCGGGAAGGCACTGGGCGCCGTTTGGACAAGGCCTGCCGCGTACCATAGTCTACGGACTTCAGCTCATGCCCCGGAACGGACTCCTGGTGGCAGCGACCTTTGGCCGCGGCGTCTATCAGATCCGCCTGCCGATTCGACCCCGATAGCTACCACACGCCTTCTCATCGTCGCGGCGCCTGGCCTGCCGCGCACGAGGAATAATGGTGCGGTGCAACTCGGGCGCGCGCTTCTCTGAAATCTAATGAGTGAACAGTAATCGGTGATCAGTTCGCCTGAAGTACTGGGAAATAATCGCTGACAATCTCAGCAAATCCTGGCTGGAAGTCTGCCGATCGGCAAGGCCGCTGCCCTGATTATTTGCGATGCTATGGTGAAGAAAATCTGAATTTGGGGGGAACTGTGGGTAGGAAGCTTGCTCCCGGAACTTTCGTCCCCGTTTTCAGACATGCAGTGTGAGGATGCAACTCACCGGAAAGACCAAGAGGAAAGACAAACATGAAAACAAAAGACTTAATTCTCATTCCAATGCTGATAATCTCCACTGGTCTGTTGCCAAGAGCCCAAGCCACGGATTTGGACCCCGTTCTGCCTGCGGGCAACACTGCCGATGGCTTTGGGGTGCTGATTAGCCTCAGCTCCGGCCTTGGCAATTCAGGCTTCGGTTTTCGAGCGCTCAATTTCCTCACTACCGGAGACGGTAATGCCGCTGCGGGTTTCATGGCGCTGTCGAGGAACATCGATGGCAATTCCAATACCGCCACGGGCGCTTTCTCCCTTGCCACCAACCAGAACGGTCACCAGAACACCGCTACCGGTTATGGCGCGCTTTTCTTGAATGACATAGGCGGAACTGGTAATGGAAGCCGCAACTCGGCCTTTGGAAATCGTGCGCTGTTGAGCAATACCGATGGCTCCAACAACAGCGCCCTCGGCTCGGACGCGCTGGCGTCCAACACCACCGGCCAGGAAAATACGGCTACCGGTCTTGGAGCGCTCCAGTTGAACACCACCGGCAACTTTAATACGGCTGACGGCGCTGCTGCGCTCTTTAACAACACCACTGGCAGCAATAACACGGCCAGTGGCGCCCAGGCGCTCGGTAGTAACAGCACTGGAAACAATAATACGGCCTTGGGCAGTGGAGCGGGCGCGGCCGTCACCACGGCGAATGACGTTATCTGCATCGGCTACAACGTTGCAGGTGCGAACGTGAGCAACACCTGTTTTATCGGCAACATTCGCGGGGTGACAACGGGAAACGGCGACGCAATACCGGTGTTGATCGACTCCGCCGGCCAGCTCGGCACGGCCAGTTCCTCGCGCCGGTTCAAGAAAGAGATTAAACCGATGGACCAGTCCAGCGAAGCGATTCTGTCTCTTAAGCCTGTGACGTTTTACTACAAAAACGATAAGACAAACACGCCGCAGTTCGGGTTAGTTGCCGAAGACGTAGCCTGGGTAAACCCCGGCTTGGTGGTGCGCGATAAGAATGGCGAGATTTACACCGTCCGCTACGATGCAGTGAATGCGATGTTACTGAATGAGTTTCTTAAGGAACATCGCAAAGTCGAGGAACAGGAAGCAACCATCGCGCAACTGAAGGAAAACTTTCAGTCCCAGCTGGCGGAGCAGCAGCAACAAATTAAAGCGCTCGCTTCCGGCTTGGAGAAGGTCAGTGCACAGCTTGACGCAAGCAAACCTGCGCCGACGCAAGCAAACCTGCGCCGCAAACAGTCCTCAACAATCAGTGAAGCTGCCGAGGAGATACCGGCTAGCTGTTCCCGGGTCCGGCTCCTATCGCGAGCTCATCAACACTGATGCGGAAACCTATAGTGGCAGCAACGTAGGAAATTTCGGCGGCGTCTAAACCCAGGACGTCCCCTGGATGGGCCGCCAATATTCCATCCTCATTCATTTGCCGCCGCTAGCGACGCTGGCGTTCAAGCGGGAACGGTGAGTGTCCCTTCCCTGTTTCGTTAACGGGTCGTTAGGCCTTCACGTTTGCAGTCGCCGATAACAATGGACAGTTCGGCGGAACAGTCACTCGAATCGCCTTTGGTACCGCCTCATATCGAACGCTGGAAAATTCCATCGGTTCGCCATCCAGGTTGACCGGAACTACTTCGTCAGGATGGACTTCGACCCAAGGAGTTTGCCAATAGGAGATATACTCGCCCTCCGGTGAAAGTTGTTGCAATTCTCGCGCGGCGGTGAGCAGCGCGGTCGCCGGGATATGCCGAATGACAAGCACATCTAGCAAACCGTCGTCAATATATGCGCGGGGAGCGACTTGGACACCACCGCCAGTCTGCCGTCCATTCCCGATGATTGCTACTAGACCGCTGCCAGTGATTTCGCGATCTGGCAAGGTGAGCCTGCCGTGATATTGATGAACGTTAATCGCCAGAATTGCACCCATCACAGTGTAAGCGGCAGAGCCAAGCAGGCGCTTGAGATCCGGTGAAGTTGTCGCTGTGACCTCAGCGCCGAAGCCAGCGCTGGCTGCGTTTAGGAACCAGTGCGCATTGGCCTTACCGACGTCCATTGGGACGGCTTCACCTTCCAAACAGAGTGCCAACGCCTTCTCCGGGTCACGCGGTATGTCGCATCCGGTAGCGAAGTCATTCGCAGTCCCTAGCGGCACGACTCCCAAAATGGGCCGCGCGTCAATCGACAGATCCATCAGACCGTGAACGGCCTCGTTCAGTGTACCGTCTCCGCCGGCAGCAATCAGCAAATCCACTTCGCCTGCTTCCAACACAAATCGTCGCGCGTCTCCCTTTTTCCAGGTTACTCGCACTTCGATGCGATGCCCGGCTTCTCGTTGTCCAACAACCGCAGCCCGGAGCGCGTCATTGCCCGCCACTTTCCCGTGGAGAATCAATTGAACTTTTCTAGTCACCTTGGGCGTGCGATGTGGATTAACGTAATCCTGGCCACGTCGCTACCTAACGACCTCTGAGTCGAATTCGCCGTCGCTGATGCGGGTGCGAATTTTCATCTTTGGCCGGACTGCTGTGATTGTCCGGATGATTTTTCTGCGTTCGTTCATAGTGATGCTGTAACCGCGGCGCAAGGTCGCGTCCGGTCCGAGCACGCGCAAAATTCCTTCGATGCTTTGGAAACGGTGCTTTGCGTTTTCCAGTAATCGCGGCGGGCATGCAATCAATCGCCGATGCAAATCGGCAAAACGGTTGCGGCGCATCATGAGCTCTCGTCCAGGACTGTGTGCCTGTAACGCACGCGCAATGTGGAGAAGGCCGCGCTTGTAACTGTCGATCTTGTGCACGAGGCAACGCTGCAAAGTTTCGCGCGCGTGGTCGAGTCGTTGTTGCGCGTCGCGCACGCGGTTGAGCAACTGGCGCGCGAGCGCGCGGGCGCAACTATCAATCCGGCGCTGGAGATCGATAACGTCGGGCACAATTAATTCGGCGGCGGCGCTCGGTGTGGGCGCGCGCAAATCCGCAACGAAATCGCAGATGGTGAAATCGATTTCGTGACCGACCGCGGAGACAATTGGCACCGCGGAATTGAATATCGCGCGTGCGACAATCTCTTCATTGAACTCCCATAAATCTTCGATGCTCCCGCCGCCGCGCGTGACCACAATAAGATCGAGAGGTGCAAACGCTTCGTTAGACATTGCGAACTCGCGAATCGCAACCGCGATCTCCTGCGCAGCGCCCGTTCCCTGCACGCGCACTGGGTTGATCAAAATCTGCAACCACGGCGCGCGCCGGCGCAGGACGTTCAGCATGTCGCGAATCGCTGCGCCGGTTGGTGACGTCACGATCCCGATTCGCCGCGGAAATTTTGGCAGCGGCCGTTTGCGTTCGGGCGCGAACAATCCTTCCGCTTCAAGTTTGCGTTTCAGCGCTTCGAACTTTGCCTGGAGCAGGCCCACTCCACGCGGCTGAAGAATCTGGATATTGAGCTGGTATTGTCCGCGCGCTTCAAAAACCGTAACGGTGCCGTAAACCTGCACCTGCGTCCCATCGACGAGAGCTTGTCGCGGCGGCGCAATGGTGTCGCGCCAAATCACGCAGGAGATCTGCGCGCGCTGGTCTTTAAGCGTGAAATACTGATGGCCGCTCGGTTGCAGTTTGTAATTCGAGATTTCCCCCTGGACCCAAACAGCACCGAATTTCGCCTCGAGCGTGCCGCGAATGTTCCGCGTCAGCTCGGACACGCTGAACACCTTCGTCGATGTTTGGAAGAAATCGGCAGTCAGTTGCATCGCTTAGTTAACAAAGAAGGACACGAAGAACACGAAGTCTAAATAAACCGGAAGGATTCTTTGATCCCTTCGTAAAACTTCGTGCTCTTCGTGGTGATCAAAGTAACTCGCCTTGCGCACCCGCCGGCGGTTTGAGCCCGAGCTTGCGATAGGCGTTCGCGGTCGCGACGCGGCCTTGCGGCGTGCGCTTGATGTAACCTTCCATGATCAGATACGGCTCGTTCACTTCTTCGATCGTGCCGGCTTCTTCGCCGATCGCGACAGCGAGCGAGTTCAACCCGACGGGACCGCCGTTAAATTTGTGAATCAACGTTTCAATGATGCGCTTGTCCCACTGGTCAAAACCGTCGCGATCGATCTCCAGCATCGTCAGAGCGCGGTCGGCCAGTTCCGCGGTGATTTTGCCTTCGGCTTTCACCTGCACGAAGTCGCGCACCCAGCGCAGCAGGTTATTCGCTGTGCGCGGCGTGCCGCGTGAGCGCGCCGCGATCTCAGCCGCGCCGGGTGCGTCAATCTCGACGCCGAGCAAGCGCGCGCTACGAATAATGATTTTTTGCATCTCCTCGGCATTGTAATAATCGAGCCGCGCCGTCATGCCGAAACGCGACCGAAGCGGCGCGCTCACCATCCCGGAGCGCGTGGTCGCGCCGATCAATGTAAACTTCGGCAGATTAAGGCGCAGACTGCGCGCCTGTGGTCCCTGGTCGATGATGATGTCGAGCCGGTAATCTTCCATCGCCGGGTAGAGATATTCCTCGATCGCAGGTTGCAGTCGATGGATCTCGTCGATGAAAAGCACGTCGCCTTTTTCAAGGCTCGTTAAAAGACCTGCCAGTTCACCGGCCTTCTCAATCACCGGCCCACTGGTGTTTTTAATGTTCACACTCATCGCGTTGGCGATAATGTAAGCGAGCGTCGTTTTGCCCAGACCGGACGGGCCGCTGAGGAGAATGTGTTCCAGCACGTCGCCGCGCATTTTCGCGGCTTCCACCATCAACTCCAACCGCTCGCGCACTTTCACCTGGCCGGTGAACTCGCTGAACGCGGGCGGTCGCAGCGAAATTTCAAAAGCAGCATCTGGTTCCGGCGGTTTCATGTGGGTGTGGCAATAGCCCAGCGTTTCAACGCTGGTCAATGGTCAAAATCATCCAAGAGTCCCCGCAGGGACGAAAGAAGAAAACAAATCGCTATAATCGATCTTAGTCGCCTTTCTATCGTCCCGCTGGGACTCATTCGTATGACATAACGGTGAACCCAGCGCTAAAGCGCTGGGCTATTTTTATTCCAAGCTTTTCGTCAGCACCAGTTCCGTGCCGCGGCGTTTGTGTATGTAATCGACTTCGTCAAAGGCGTTCCGAATGAGATACAAACCGAGCCCGCCCGGTTTGATCATGTCATGAGAGCGCCCCTTCATTTCTTGGGGAAGGACCTGTTCGCCATAATCGCGCAACCGCATGCGCACGCATTTGCGCAGTCCCTCCATGCGCAATGAGATCAGTTGGTCGTCGCGCAAACGGTAAGCGTAGCGAATCACGTTCGTGCATGCCTCGTCCACGCCGAGCACCATTAGCAGCCGCTGCTTTTCGGAGAACGGGTAGCCATTGAGAAAATCGCGTACGTAGTTGCGCAGCAACGCAAGGTTCGCAGTGTGACTGCTGAATTCCACTTTCCGTCTCTTCATTCCGGCTCGCAAAACGTGAGCAGATTCCGACGCTCATTCAAGCATAGAGCAAACATCTGTGACTTGCTGGTTACATGCGCTGCCCACTCGCGTAAAAACACGATGGACACTCGCCCAAACCGCTGTTCAATTTTGCAGCATGTGGAAATCGTTTGCTGCGCTTTTGCTTTTGGTTACGCCGGTGTGGGCGCAGGAAAACGCCACTGCTTACGAAGCGTTGCGCGTGGTGGGGGCGCAATTCGGTCGCGGCGCGCTGAATCACATTGTGTCGATTACCGGTGTCAAAGGCGCCCCACAACCGGAGAAATGGAAAATTATTCTGGAGGACCCAGCGGCTCGCGGTGTGCGCGAACTGGGGATCGCGGATGGAAAGATTGATTCTGATGAGAGCCCGGATCGGTCGACAGCGGGTTCTGCCGAAGGCGCAACGCTCAATGTTTCACGGTTGAACCTGGATTCCAGCGGCGCTTTCGCGGTGGCCAGTCACATAGCGGACACGTCGCACACCCGTTTTGCGACGGCGGATTACACATTGCGCACGGATGAGCGCGGCGAACCGGTCTGGATTGTTACTTTGCTAAATCGATCGTCGCGCCCGGTCGGTACGATATACATCGGCGCGACTCGCGGCGTTGTGAAGAGAACCGAGGGAATGTTTGCTGGCGCGACCATGGAAGACGTAGCAAGCGATTCCGACCAGGGAGAGGGAAGCGGCGTCATCAGCAAAGTTAAGAGAAAGATCAAGCATGGCTTCTATAAAGCACAGGAAGAAGCGCGAGGAATGTTTGAGAAGGTGAAGCGCTCCTTTTCGGATTTCATTAACCGGGAGTAGCGGCGTTAACCTGTGAACATGAACCTTGCTGGAGTGGCGCGCGGGGCGTTCACGGATTTCTGTAGCCGCTTCGCTGTGCGAAGCGCAGAGCTGACTTGTTTGCATCGCGCGCGTTGCGCGTCCCGCAGGGACGCGGCTACAGTCGTATGGAAAATAAGATGAACGGCACGTCTGATTATTGGCCGGCTCTGCCTTTCGCGGAGTGGAAAGACACTGCCATCACTTTGCACATGTGGACACAGATCGTCGGCAAAATTCGCCTGACGCTCACTCCATGGACGAACCACTCCTGGCATGTCACTCTCTACGTGACTTCCCGCGGCCTAACGACTTCACCGATCCCGCACAGTGCGCGCACTTTCGAGATAAATTTTGATTTTATCGATCACCAATTGCGCATCCTCAAAAGCGACGGTGCTGGGCGAACGATCGAACTGAAACCGCGGTCGGTTGCCGAGTTTTATCAGATCCTGATGAAGACGCTTGAGGATCTCGATCTGCCGGTGACCATCCACACGATGCCTAACGAGATCGAGAACCCTGTCCCGTTCGAGCAGGACGAACAACACCGCTCTTATGATCGCGAATACGCCAATCGGTTCTGGCGCGTTCTTGTTCAGAGCGATCGCGTGTTTAAGGAATTCCGTTCGCGCTTCTGTGGTAAATGTAGTCCGGTGCACTTTTTTTGGGGTAGCTTTGATCTGGCGGTGACGCGTTTCTCCGGCCGACCAGCGCCGCCACATCCCGGCGGAGTCCCGCATTTGCCGGATGAGATTACGCGCGAGGCTTACTCGCAGGAAGTAAGCAGTCTAGGTTTTTGGCCCGGCAACGCAGCCATGCCGATACCCGTTTTCTACTCGTACGCCTATCCTGAACCGCCTGGATTCTCAGGAGCGAAAGTTCAGCCAGACGCGGCTTTTTATGAGGCGAAGCTGCGCGAGTTCATCTTGCCCTACGACGCGGTGCGCACCGCTGAAAAGCCGGATCAAGTCCTGCTGGATTTCGCGCAGAGCGTTTACGACGCCACCTCAAAGCTGGGGAAGTGGGACCGCGCCGCGCTTGAGGAAAAGAAACCAGCCTTGCATTCGGCTCAGCATCATTCGTAATTTACGCACGATGAACCCCGGTTGCGCAGCCGAACGACACGCCTGGCGTGAACTGAAAGACGGCTGGCGCCCATTGTACGGTGATGTGGACAAAATCGGGGTCGCGATCGAGTGGCACGACTTTCGCACCGACCATTCCTTTAACTGGGGACGCACTTTCCACCCGCGTAGCCTGGAATTTTGTTTGAACCTCAACGGGCACGGCGCGGTGGGTGGCGGGGGCCGATTGCGGAGCGATTATTTCCCTGGCAACTCCGGGTACTACGCCGTCGCGGACGAACCGTTACCGGCGTCACGTCAGGCGCGCGATCATCACCAATTTGTTACGTTGGAATTTTCGCGGTCGCATTTGCAGAAACAATTCGTGCAGAACGAGGCGGATCTGGAGCCGGAGATTCGCCGGATTATCTTCAGCGACAAAAACGAGACAGTCGTTGCGCCTACCCGGCCAATGTCGATTCAGCAGCGCGACGTCGTTGCGAGCGTGGCCGAGCCGCCTGTGGCCAAAGCGGCGCAGATTCTTTGGTATCAAAGCAAGGCGCTTGAGCTGATGGCGCATTTCCTTTTTGCGTCCAAGGACCCTGAATTTTTTTGCATGCGGCAGAAGCGTGTGGCGCGGGAGCGCGTGGAGCGCGTCAAGGAGGTTCTCGCGCGCGATCTGGCTAATCCTCCCGCGCTGGAAATGATCGGCCAGGAAGTAGGCTGCAGTCCGTTTTATCTAAGCAGGATTTTTTCCCGCGAAGTCGGTCTGACTATTCCTCAATATTTGCGCAACTTGAGGATGGAACGCGCAGCCGAGCTATTGCGCACTGGACGCTACAACGTCACTGAAGCGGCCACAGAAGTCGGCTACTCGAGCCTGAGCCATTTCAGCAAAGCGTTCTGCGAAACCATCGGCTGTTGTCCGGTGCTTTATCCGGCCGCGAAGAACGTGATTCTTGATCGCTGATGTCATCCTGAGCGAAGCGAAGGACCTCCCAATTCGGTGTTGATCACGCCAAGTACCCTGTGTACTCGAGAACAAGTCGTGAGGTCTCTCGCCGTCTCTGCGGCTCGGGATGACAGGCCTTTAAGATTATCCGCGCTATCCGCGTAATCCGCGGTTAGATTTTTTGTCCAAATGAAAATCACCCGTGCTCTGATTTCTGTTTCCGACAAAACGGGTGTGGCTGCGTTTGCGCGCGTCCTCGAGCGTCAGGGCGTTGATATCATTTCTACGGGCGGAACGGCGAACCTGTTGAGGAAGGAAAAAATTCCAGTGCGCGAGATCTCGAGCTTCACCGCGTTTCCAGAAGTGCTCGATGGGCGAGTTAAGACTTTGCATCCCCGCGTGCATGGCGGTCTTCTCTACAAGCGCGGTAACGCGAAGCATGAGGCGGAAGCGCGTGAATGTGGCTTTGAGCCGATCGATCTGGTGGTGGTAAATCTTTATCCTTTCGAGGCGACAATTGCCAAGCCGGACGTAACCCTGGCAGAAGCAATTGAAAATATTGACATCGGAGGACCGTCGATGATTCGCAGCGCAGCGAAAAACTATGAATCGGTGACGGTCGTTGTCGATCCGGCAGATTACGACGCGGTGCTTGAAAACATGCGCGATAACAAGGGAGAAACGACGCTGAAATTGCGCGAGCGTCTCGCTATCAAAGCCTTTGTCAGGACTGCCGACTACGATCGGGCAATCAGCAGCTTCCTGAACAAGGAGCAGACAACCGACGCGTCTTTTTCACTTTCACTTCCATTGACGATGCGATTACGTTACGGAGAAAATCCGCATCAAACCGCTGCGCTGTATGGCGATTTCGACAAATATTTCGAAAAACTCCATGGCAAGGAACTTTCCTTTAACAACATTCTCGACATCAGCGCGGCGACGAATCTGATCGCCGAATTTGACGAGCCGACTGTCGCAATCCTTAAACATACCAATCCATGCGGAGTGGGTTCCGACGCTGATCTTCGCAAGGCTTGGAACAAGGCGTTTGCCACGGACAAACAAGCGCCCTTTGGCGGGATCATCGTATGCAACCATCCGGTGAACGAGCCGCTGGCAAAAGTAATCAGCGAAATTTTCAGCGAAGTGATCATTGCGCCGGATTTTAATACCGAGGCGCGCACTATCCTGCAGAAAAAAAAGAACCTGCGCCTGATCCGATTGACAGTGCCGGCAGGCCAGGCAAGACCGGCGATTGATGCGCGGTCGGTCTGTGGCGGCGTACTGGTTCAGGACGCAGATGTCGTGGGCGATGTGACGCAAAACGTGGTTACGAAAAGACGCCCAACCAAAACGGAGCTCAACGCGATGTTGTTCGGGCGGCGCGTGGTGAAACACGTGAAATCGAACGCGATCGTTTACGCCCGGGCAGACCGGACACTTGGCATTGGCGCCGGCCAGATGTCGCGCATCGATGCGTCGCGCATTGCAATTTGGAAAGCGAAAGAAGCGGGGCTTTCGCTCAAGAGCAGCGCGGTTGCGAGCGACGCCTTTTTCCCATTCCGAGATGCGTTGGTCGCCGCGGCAAATGCTGGTGCGACATGCGCCATTCAACCGGGTGGCTCAGTTCGTGACGAAGAAGTGATCGCCGCGGCTAACGAGCGCAACATGGCGATGATATTCACCGGCGTCCGCCACTTTCGCCACTAGGCGCATTCCTCTTGTCATTCTGAGCGGAGCGAAGAATCTCAGATCATTCTTTTAACC